>JAEIGA010003575.1_pt1 | contig 24286 bp, 51 predicted proteins | sample 9270691 | NCBI WGS metagenome assembly JAEIGA01 (sample SAMN17057246, study PRJNA624740) | gut metagenome | biome: biome; isolation source: fecal sample | host: Bos grunniens | place: China: Xizang | collected 2019 | reverse complement strand
ATTCCATTTACAGACTGCTCAATATGTCCTTCACGAAGAGCCTCACACCGAAAGCAAACAACAAACTTGTTGTCGATAACATCTTTGATGTATTCACTTCTCACACAACAGAGATGGCGAAATACAACACGTTTGCGTTACCTATGTTGGACTTCGCAAAGATATTAGGCTATAGCGAGAAGGTAAGGATATCTACTAATACAGAGGAAGAGGCAGAAGGATTCAAACCTCACGATACAATAAGCGTAGCCAATTCCCTCAAGATGGCATTTGGCGATGGCAGTATAAAGTATCTGGTTAATCTGATGAAGGATTTGAACAGCTCAGAAGTGAATCCAAGAGATGAAGAGATTCCTAAAAAACTGGTGTCGAACTACAAAGTTTCGGCAGTAGGTGGAAACCTCAGAGTTGTAATGTTACAGTTTACATCCTATGTAAAAGCATCACAAAACATCGAAGTGAAGTATTTGCTTAAAGGACTTACTTCAAGTGGTCTTGCAGGTAGCAAAAAGGCATTAGAAAACAGTGGAATTGCATTGTGGAAATCCAAAGGACACTACGATTTGAACATTGCCAGAAGTGTTGAATCTCGAATCAAGCAGGATGACTCCGCAATCGACAAATTCAAAGAATTCTCACTTAAAGGTGCAGAAAAAGCAGATAAGGTTACATGGGGACATCTGTGGAATGCTTGCGAATATTGGGCAATGGACAATACTAAATTCAAAAAAGGCAGTGATGAATTCAATAAAGCAGTAGCGAAGAGATTTAGAGACATTATAGTATCAACTCAAGTAGTTGATTCTATGCTGACTCGCTCACAAATCATGAGAAGTAAATCGGCACTGGTTCAATCACTTACAGCCTTCATGAGTGAAGGTACGATGACTTACAATATGTTAGCGGATGCGTTTTTTGAATGGACTCTGGATGCAAGGCAAGAAGGAAAGTCTTACAAAAGCACTGTAGGCAAACATGGCAAAAAATTTGCTAAAAGCGTAAGTGTCTTTGCAACAACCAGTCTCCTCGCTTCAGCAATAGGAGCAATCATGGATGCTGTGAGAGACGATGACGAAGAGAAGGAATTCGGAGAAAAGTATTTGCAGAGCCTTCTGAAAAATTTCGCAAGCAGTATCAATGTATTTGGTTTGTTGCCGATTGCAAGAGATATAGTTTCTATAGCAAGCGGTTACAGTCCTACAAGATACGATGAGCAGTCTTTTGTTACACTTATTAGTGCTTTCAGAAAATGGCTTAAAGTTGCCGAAGGAGACGGAAACGTGTACCAAGCAACCTATAAATCAATCCAAGGATTGTCACAGTTGTCTGGCGCACCGATGGGTAACATTATGAGAGATGTTGTTGCTATGTGGAACACAACTATCGGAGAAGTATATCCGTCACTGAAAATCAAATAATAATGAGCGATGGGAGGTTAGATAATAGCCTCCCATTTCTTTTACAATGAAATATAGAAGGAGGAGAGGTAATGGAACAAATAACATACAGAATTACTCTGGATGTCCACAAAACTGGAATTCAGAGAACATTGCAGGGATTTGTGAATGGCGATAACAAATCACGCAGAATATCCGTCAATCTGACCGCAAAATCAGATACCTATGAAATTCCATTCGACCATGTGACTGCACTGATGTATGTGATGAGACCTGCGGACTCAGAACCGAGCATCAATGCTTGCACTATTGAAGATAACACCATCATTTATGATGTACTGCCTAACGATATGGCTTTGGAAGGCATCACCGAGATGCAGATTAAACTTATCGAGGGAGATGTGAACGGAGTAAGGAAGGTGCTTCATTCGCCCAAATTCGCCATCGAAATCACCGAGGGTACAAATGATGAGGGTGCGGTTGAATCAACCTCGTTTACAGCCTTAGAGCAGGCTGTAGCGCAGGCTAAAGATGTGTATGATTCCAGACTGGTGGGTATCGAAGTAACAGATGACTGCACATTCCGAGCAGTCTACGCAGATGGCACAGTCTATGAGAATGATTCGCTGAACCAAGCACTATACAACGGAAACGCTTTGCTGTCCGAATCATTCGCACATGGAGGTACTGGCATCCGAGAAGGCGAGGATTCCGACAACTCTATGTACTATAAGAACATCGCAGGGAATGTACTGGCGCAGACTGTGGCAGTCAAGGAAGATTGTAAAGAGATTAGGGATGAAATGGTGGAGAAGACAGTCTACACCACCTTCTCTGTTGATTTTGAAACGGGTAATCTGACTTACCTCTCCCAGAATTACAACTTCACCATCAATAAGAATGGCGAGTTGGAGTTTGAGGGAGTAGGCGAATGGATACCTGCGGATGCGACCAAAGAAGCGTTGACTCAGTTAGTATCCGAACTCACTGCAACTATTAACGATTTGAAGAGTAGAGTATCTGCTCTTGAGACAACATAAGGAGGAAAAAATGGCAATAGCAGGAAAAATTCTGATTAGACCGAGAGGTGATTATGATTCGGCTACCCAATATAAAATTTTGGATTTAGTTAAGCATAACGGAACAGTGTGGCTGTCAAAGACAGAAGTTTGCGGTATTGAACCGAGCGATGCTAACAGCGAATACTGGATGAATATGTTTGATGTTTTACTGGAAGCAGAAACATTGACTAATGAACAATTCAATATAACAGCCGATACAGTAGAAGACTTTTTTAAAGGCGTAGCAGAGTATGCTGTGACCAAAGAGGTCGAGACCAATGAAACGAAACACTACAAATGTATATGGGCAAACAATGATTACTTCACCATCTTCTGCACAAAAAATCCAGATAACACACTTACTCTGTTTGGATACCGAAGATTAGGCGGTACTTATATAGCGAAGTATGACATAGCAGGTGATGCCATTGCTGATTTTAATCAGTTTGCAAATTTAAAGAATTTAAGTTATTACCTGCTCAAAACGGGCGGTGTGTTAACTGGAAGTTTAGGTTCTCCAGATTTTTATGCCCTTCTGAATGGTAGCGATTATGGACAAGTGCAGGCTCATGTCGAAGGAACAGCAACACAGCAAGGTGTTGGACTTATGAGGGCAGGAAATCGCATTCCAAAAGGAACAGCAGGGAACGCAAGGGGACTTTACCGAATCTATGGCAACAGCAGTGGATATACAGACATTTATGCAGGCAATGACACTGCCAATAATGTTACATTATTACTCCCTGCTACTAATGGTACGCTTGCACTGCTGTCCGATATTCCAGATTCATCAGATGCAACTATTCGTTACAATTCTGAAACAGATTTCTTTGAAGTGCTTAAAGACGGAGAATGGGAATCTACGCAGATACGAGCAGGCTTAAACAAGTTATATCTGTATGATAATGGCGATGTATGTTCAAGCGTTGGCGGTGCTTGGATAAGTTATGCTAGTAAACCTTCGGGTGTTATGGGTACACCTAAAATTATGTCTAATTCAGATTTGGTTTTGGGCGAGGCATCGTTGACGATTAACCCGTTAGGGGCTAATTATTGCAGTACCTTATTCAAAGAAAATACCATAGATTTGACTGGTTATGACAAACTGTATATTGATTGGGATATTGTTTGGACAAAAAGCACTAGCACACCTGCAAGCGTACAACTTGTCATTACTAGCACCAAAGATAATAACTTTACTTTGAACGCAACTTTATCTCACAATTCCGATGGAGCGAACGTATCGGGAAAAGAGTTTATAGACGTTTCTGCATTAAACGGAGAATTTTATATTGGTATTTATAAGTATGAGTATAATTCGAATTCTACTGCCACAATACGTCAAATATGGGCAGAGTAAAGGAGAAAAAGCATGATTGTATATGTAAACAAAAAGAATGAAATTAAAGATGTCGATACTACTGCGGATGCAACCTTAATACCTATTGAGATGCCAGAGAATAACCCTTTTGCCAGTTGGTCAATTGCGAAAATTTGCTGTCACAAGGTTATTTTAAACGATGGTTCGTTTGTTGGTTTTGTTCCTTATGTGGACAGTAAATTAATTGAACACATTGACAAATTAGGGCAAGAAAATGCTGTTCTTACAGAGCAGAGCGAGATGCTTTCTTCCACTGTGGATAGTATCTTGATAGACATTATTCCGAGTTTGTTTGAAGTTTAATAAAAGGGAGGAGGAAATACATGATGTGTACTTTTATCGCACAGCAGATTGAGAAGCAGGCAGACATCAGTCTGGAAAAGGGGCAGGCTAAGTATCGTGCATATTTTGTTAATACAAAGATTTATGCAAGATACAAAGCGGATGTTGACACCATTCTGGAAACAGATGGTTACGATGAATGCATTGTAAATGAGTAACACTGCTTGAAGAACAAAAACTGAATATGGAGAGGGAGGAGGTTAGAGATAGCCTCCTCTTTTTATTTATACTTAATGCATAAAAAGGGAAGGAGGTAAAGCACATGGGTACTGCCGAAATTATAGCGCTTGTAGGTGTGATGATTTCTTTGGTTGCGGTAATGCTTTCGATGAAAAACACAAAGCGTACCGATACAAAAGACCTTGAGGAAAGAGTAGCGGAAAACACCAAGTTTAATATCAAACTGGATAATATAGCGCAGGATGTAGCCGAGACCAAGGAAGAAATTAAATTGCAAAGAAGAGAAGTGCAGAACCTTGTAGAGAGAATGGCAAAAGTGGAAGCATCTGCAAAGCAGGCGCATCACAGAATTGACAGAATCGAAAAAAATAGTGAAGAAAGGATGATGACACATGAGTAAAAAAACTTTTATTGATTGGATTAAATGCGCAGGAGTACGAGCAATCAAAACAGTAGCACAGACCGCAGTAGCAACCATCGGAACATCTGCTGTTCTGGGTGATGTGAATTGGGCAATGGTTGGTTCAGCAAGTCTTCTGGCAGGTATTTTATCCCTACTGACAAGTGTGGCAGGATTGCCAGAGTTGAAAGGGGAATAACATGGCAACAATGAGCAGAAGTGAGTTTATTGAATTCGTTGCCCAAATCGCTCGTGCTGACTGGCAACTTCGTAAGATTATGTTGCCGAGTATCGTAGTGGCGCAGGCTTGCAAAGAGTCTGGTCTTGGCACTACGGAACTTGCCAAGAATGCCAATGCTCTCTTCGGAATCAAATTAAATGGTTGGACTGGAGAGAGTTACACAAAGGTGGCATACGAGATGAATCCAGATGGTTCTCAACGAGTTGTGGAGGAAACGCTCTGGAGAAAATATGCGAGTTGGGATGACAGCATTATCGACCACAATACATACATCGCAGAGAGAAAAGTTGGCAACCAGAAGAAGCCTAATTTCAAATCTGTTATCGGAGAAACAAATCTCAAGAAAGCACTCGCAGGACTCGTTGGAAATGACAGAAGAACGGAAGTTGCAGTGCGATGCACAGACTCTGAACTTCGGAAGTATGTATTGGATGGCACTACGGAGTATGGCTACGCAACGGGACTAGGGTATGTGCAGTCCTTGTTAGATGATTACATCATCAAGTACAACCTCACACAGTACGATGTCTTTGAAGAGGAAAAGGAGGATGCAGGTATGCTTAGAATCGCCTTTAGCGCAGGACATGGAAAATACACAGCAGGCAAAAGGTGCATGAAGGCTCTGGATGTCAACGAAACAAGAGAGTGGATTCTCAATGACCGCATCGTTGATATGGCAGAAGAAATCTTGAAGGATTATAATTGCGTGATTTTGCGAGTGGATGATACTACTGGAGTAACCGATGTTGGCAACTCCAAGAGAGCGCAGAAATCAGATGAATTCAATGCTGATGTCTATATTGCAATCCATCACGATGCAGGCAAGTATGGTCGCAAAGGTGGCGGTACAACAGTATTCCACGCTAACAGCAGTGCGGAACGTGTGGCGCAGGCGAAAGCATTGTATAACTGCATTATCGCTGAAACTGGACTTGTAGGTGACAGAACCAGTCCAGTAGTTTGTAAGAAATTCACCGAAATTAAGAAGTGCCGAGCAAAAAGTTGGCTCGTTGAAAACGGATTTATGGACTCGCCCGATGATGTGCCTATCATCTTGTCCGAGGAACACGCTAGGAAGACCGCCAATGGCATTGTAAACTTCTTGGTGAAGGAATTTGCATTGACGAAGAAAGAAGCCGAGAATGAGGCAAATACGAAGCCAGAGGCGGTGTTGTATAAGGTGCAGGTGGGTGCGTTTAGTGTGAAAGCGAAAGCAGAAGCGCTGAGGACAGAATTGAAGTCCAAAGGTTACGATGCGAGGATTGTCGAGATGTAATTTCGTGTTGCATTTCGTGTTGCATATGTTTATAAAAAACGATAATACGTTATAAAATATTGTAATATATTATAGAATTTTATAAAACAAAAAATACCAAGAAACGTGTCAACCATGCGGTTTGTACCACAAATGGCTTAAATATCAGTAATTTTAAAGAGAGGTGGATTTTTCGCCCCTACGGGTTCGAATCCCCCTCTCGCTACTCCAAAACCCTTGAAAAATCAAGGGTTTTTCTTTTTCGTGTTGCATTTCGTGTTGCATATTTTATAAAAGCGATTCGAAGTGACTGTTTGCTTTGTTGGACATCTCTTTTTTTCTGTCACTCATCGCATGGCGATACACTGCCTTTAAGACCTTATCAGAACTCCATCCACCATCAGCCATTATATACGCATCTGGTATTCCGAGTGCGTGACGTATAGAAGCAGAATAGTGGCGCAAGTCATGGAAGCGGAAGTGTTGCAGGTTATTTCGTTCAAGAACTCTCTGGAACATGATGCTCAATGAGTGTGGATTTAATGTGGTGATATGTCCTGCTTTTTTAATCTTATCAATAACAAACTGCGGTACTTCGATGTATCTGTCTGAGGAGGTTGTTTTTGGTGGTTTGAGATGCCACTTTTTATCGTCACCAAGAACCAAGGATTGATGCACATGAATAGTGTTTCCTTTTATATCTTTTCTTGCATTCAAGGCGCATATCTCTCCTCTTCGCATCATACCAAACGCTCCGAGTAGCACTGGTATCTCTAATTCCGTTCCTTCCACTGCCTTAATAAGTGCCTTGATTTCCTCGTCTGCTGGAATGTATAATTCTGGCATTATCTTCTGAGGCATAGTAGTATCAAGAATTAACTCCTTCCCCATTACTGCTGAGATGAGACCATGATAATTCCGAACTGTCTTAGGCGATTTGGTTTTTGAAATTTCATTGATAACATTCTGTATGTGTTCCTGCTCGATGTCTGATTTTTTCATGGCACAGAAATAAGGAAAGTCTTTTAACAGCATTCTTTCTATATTTCGATATCCTCTTATGGTGGCAGGAGATAAGACTGCTTCCTTATCTGTTATATATCTCTTTACTCCATCACTAAACAATTCATCTGATTTTTTCTTTTTTCGGCTATCCTTATCTGTAAGGTACTGCGATGCTAGAAACTCTGCTTCTTTCTTGGTATCGGCAGTGAAGGATTTGTATACACGTTTTCCACTCGCATCCTTTCCATCGAAAACCAAACAACGATACGCTCCAGATGGTAATTTTTTTGCTGTTGCCATAGTGTTCCTCCTTAAAATGGGTATAAAAAATACAGCCTTGCAGACTGCTTCCAGAGGTGGTAAAATGAATGTGTTATATTCGTACTGTCTCTGTGAGCAGTGCAAAGTAAATTCCGCTTCAGTGCGCCAACGCTGAGGCGGTTTTTTATTTAATTTTTTATGTCTCACGCTCCGCACAATTCCAACGCAACATCCATCCCATGCACTTCAAATTCTATCTGGTCTGCATTATTCTTCTCAAAATCCCCACGCTTTATGTGATTCAACGCATGGAGATATGCTTTTCTCTGGGTTTCCTGCGATAATTTTGCGTTAATGAATATAGTATAAGTATCGTCTTCGTTTTTAGTTACAACTTCGTTTCCCTTCGCAGGGAAATCTATCAATCTTACCTGCACTTCTGGTTTAATCAATAGTACCACGTTCCTTTCTTTTTAGGGCGAGAAGCATACTGTGAATGGTCTGGATGTCCTCTGGAGAGGCATCTCTGGCTTCATCCATAAGCATACGCAACTCTTTATGTTCGAATACCTCTTGGGCGATTTGGGCAGTATCTGGATTGATGTAATAGTATGAAGTGCCATCTTCGTCAAAATGAACCTTCTGTCTCACATCCGTTCTTCCAAAAAGATAGTCTATATCCACATTAAATAAGTCTGAAATCTGCTCGTACAATTCTTTGGATGGATATCTTTGTCCTATTTCCCACATAGCAACAGTGCTTTTTGAAATACCTAATTCCTCGGCAAGTAATTGCTGAGACATATTCTTCTCTGTTCTCAATTTCTGGATGATATCTTTAAACTCTGTCATTAAATTTCACCTCACTAAAAGAATATATATATCTTAAATATATAATATCACTAAGAGTGATAAATGTAAATAAGAAGTAATCACTTTTAGTAGAATTGCACAAAAAATAAAAAATCACAAAAAGTGATTGACAACACTCACTTAAAGTGATATTGTGCATACAGTGACACTCACAATGAGTGAGGAAGGAGGTAAACAATGAACAGAGAAGAGGTTGCAAAGAATTTGATTGCATTGAGAGGTAATAAAACGCAGGCAACAGTGGCAGAGGCTATCAATGTTAGCCAGTCAACCTACGCTATGTATGAGTCTGGCAAACGGATGCCGAGCGATGAAGTTAAAATCCGCATTGCAAATTATTATCGAAAGACAGTGCAGAGCATTTTTTTTACGCCAAAAGTCACTAAAAGTGAACTTTTAAAGGAGGGATAATCAATGGCGAACATCATCAAGAATTCCCAATCCTTCAAGCGCACCGAAAAAGCAAAGATTCTATGGGGAATTGTTGAGAAGTACATGAGTATCCAGAAAGTATCTCCCGTAGAACTGGCACACAAAATCAATGTAGGACAAGCCACAGTTTATAACTGGAAACGCACACCGAGCAAAATAACCATTGAGAATTTTCTGCGGATAGCGGATGCATTGAAGATTCCAGAGGAAGAACTGGCTGAAGTATTTGGAGGTAAGAAATGAGAAGAACAAAAGAAACAATCAAAGCAGGCATAGCACTGGTGATATTTTTTGCATCTGTCACTGCAATGGACAGCGAGTACAACGTGATAGTAGGCATCGTGGCAATTGCATCCATTATTTACTTTGGAATTTGTGGAAGGAGAGTATATGGAACGAATTGAGAATCACATGGTAGATGACTTGTGGTGGGCAAGGATAGAGCATCCAGAGGAAGAAGAGGAAGGCAATTTGTACTTCGATTATGAGGATGAGAGAGATGAATAGCAGGGACTGTGAATTACATGAGGCAATAGAGTGGGGCATCAAACGAGAACCACTTTTTGTAAGACAAAGGAAGTCAATAAAAGAAATGGAGGAAATGGATTATGGAAACAACAAACATGGTGGCGGTGACACCACAGTGCGGACAGATAGTCTGTGATTTTGAAGGAGCGAAGGCATACCTTCAGAGCAGACTTGATGAGTGGAAGGGAGTCATCTTCACTGAAGACACCAAGAAGGATGCCAAGCAGGTAGTGGCAGACCTTCGTAAAGAGAAGAAGGCTCTGGAGGACAGAGTGAAGGAGGTTAAGAATGAGTATCTCAAACCTTACATTGCATTCGCTGACGAGGCATTCAAACTCATCGAGATGTATGACGAACCTATCAACTTCATCAATCAGCAGGTAGCCGAGTTTGAGGCGAAGCGTATCGAAGAGAAGAAGTTGCTGATTAACGAGTTGTATGAGGAGTTTATTGGATGCAACGAGTTACTGGCTGAGTACCTGCCTCTCACCAAAATCTACAATCCCAAATGGGAGAATGCCACAGTTAATCGCAGTGCAATTGCCAGAGAACTGGTGGAACGCAAAGACAATGCGGAGCAGGCAATCACCGCAATCAAGTGTATGAAATCTGATGTCGAGGATGTGGCTCTGAAAATGTATAAGGATACCTTGGATATGCCGAGATGTATTCTCTACATCAATCAACACGAACAACAGAAGGCAGAAATCCTCGCCAGAGAGCAGGAACGTATCCGCAGGGAAGAGGAGGAACGCATCCGCAGAGAGGAAAGAGCCAAGATTGAGGCTGAGATGAGAGCCGAGGAAGAGAAGCGTATTGCGGTGGAGCAGGCGGTTGAGGCTACCAGAGAAGAGGCGGTGCAGGATGTTATCGAATCTCTCACACCTGCATTTGTAGGAATAGCCACTCTGTATGAGTACCGCATTTCACTGACCGAGGATGCAAAAGAGAAACTGGAAACATTTATGGATAGCGTAGGAATCGAATGGGAGATGATGTAATGGAAAACATGACTATCTACAACGCAGGCAAGAAAGTGCCAGAGAATGCAAAGAGACCGATACAAGGTGGCAAATTGAAAGGCAAGACGGATATCAATCCTATGTGGCGAATTAAGAATCTGACCGAGCAGTTTGGTGCTTGCGGATTCGGTTGGTACTACAAAGTGGCAAACAAATGGACTGAGCAGGTGGGCGATGAAGTGGCAGTCTTCGTGGACATCGAATTGTACGTCAAGGTGGATGGCGAATGGTCAATGCCTATCATCGGCACTGGTGGAAATATGCTTGCCTCTAAGACTCAAAAAGGACTCGATGTATCGGATGAGTGCTACAAGATGGCAACCACTGATGCGCTCTCGGTAGCCTGCAAGCAACTCGGTATTGGTGCAGATGTGTATTGGGAAGGCGATAAGACCAAGTACACAAGCAAAGAAGCCGAGCCAGACAAACCTTTTGAAAGTGAAATGAGACTTGCTCCCGTCTATGAGGAGTTGAAGCGTACTGGATACGCAGTTGGTGCTATCTGTAAGACATATAAGATAGAGAGCATTGACAAGATGTCCGACCTTCAAATCAAAGACTTCCTTAAGAAGATTAAGGGAGTACCTACCAAGGAGGCATAGTGATGATAGAGACTACTGGCAAGATGGTAGGGATGACTATGGATATTCTATCTGGAAAGTTGAACGTGACCTTCCAGATAGATACCAAGCCTCTGGATGACCTCTACAGCCTCTATAAGATGGATTCACTGGACATCACCGCCAAGAAGCACCGCAGGAAGCGGAGTCTGGATGCAAATGCTTATGCTTGGGTTTTAATGCAGAAGATTGCAGAGAAAACCCACACAGACAAATGGAGCGTGTATCTGGAATGTCTGAAGAGTTACAGCAGAGCATTCACTCACATCATTGTGAAACCAGAAGCGGTGGACAAGGTGAAGGAGATGTATAGAGAGTGTGTTGACCTCGGAGAAATCAGCGTAAACGGGATGTCTGGGCATCAACTCCAAGTATACTTCGGTTCATCTACTTTCGATTCTGAAGAAATGTCAGTATTCATCGAAGGTATTGTGCAGGAGTGCAGTGATTTAAAAATAGACACCATACCTCCTGCAGAACTGGAAAGGATGGTGAGTATGTGGCAAAGCGGTTGACAAGCGTACTTACCGATGACCTCGACCATTGTATGTTCACTGGCTACGCACCAGTGGAAAGACATCATGTATTCGGAGGAATATACAGAAAGAAAAGTGAAGAGCGAGGTTTTATAGCACCACTTCGACCAGACTTGCATCCTAACGGAGTATTCGCAGGACAGTCGGCAAAGTTGGTAGACACAAAACTGAAGCAGATGTGCCAAGAGTATTACGAGAAGCACTATGGCACAAGAGAACAATTCCGAGAGGAATTTGGAAAATCATATATATAGGAGGATAAAAAGATGATTAAAGTAAAAAAAGAAACTGTTAAGTTGCAAGGTGATTTTATGACGCTGATGACAGAGTTTAGCATCGCTACAAAAGGCATGATTAACATGATGGGTGAGCAGGGAATAGACAGAGAAAAGGCGATAGAACTCCTTGATAAAGCATATGAAACTGGAAAGTTGACCAGAGAAGAAGCAATGGTAAAAATCGCAGAAATTCTTGTCAAGATGGTAGAGGAGGAGAGATAAATGGAGGAAGTTTGGAAACCAGTAGTGGGATTTGAAGGTTTATACGAAGTTTCTGATTTAGGGAAAGTGAAAAGTATTTTATGTAGAATGGGTGGGGCATCCATTCCAAGAGAAATGATTATGAAACAACATATCCAAAAGAATCGTCATTCTAAGCGAGCATGTATATTCCTTGTAGACAGAGATGGAGTTGGCAGGCATATGAAAGTCCATCAGATGGTAGCGCAGGCATTCATACCAAACCCAAATGATTATACAAGTGTAATTCATTTAGATGGAAATGGTCTCAATAATTCTGTGGACAATCTTGAATGGCGGTCTGATGTATACATTAACTCAAACATTAAGAATGAAAAGATAAGAGAAGAAATCTGTAAAAAATATCAAGAAGGTATCGGTGACAGAACACGAAAAAGAGTGACTATGCGCCAATTAGCGGATGAGTATGGAGTTTCATATCCTACAATCAACAGAATATTAAAAAGGAATGGCATAAGTAGAAGTAGAGTTTTAAAAGAAAGAGAGGCAAACGCATGAATAAAGTAATTTTGATGGGAAGATTAACCAAAGAAGTGGAGGCTAGAGTTACGCAGGGGAACAATCCTATGACTATCTCCAGATACACTCTGGCAGTAGACCGCAGATATAACCGAGATGGCGAGCAGACCGCAGACTTTATCTCCTGCGTAGCATTCGGCAGAGCAGGTGAGTGGGCAGAGAAGTGGCTTCGTAAAGGTACGAAGGTTGTTATCACTGGAAGACTTCAGACGGGCAGTTATACCAAGGATGATGGCACTAAGGTATATACCACAGATGTAGTGGTTGAGGAGCAGGAATTTGCTGAGAGCAAATCAAGTAGTCAGCCTGCGCAGGAACAGCCTAAACCTTCAACGGGTGATTCATTTATGGACATCCCAGATGGATTTGAAAGCGAACTTCCTTGGGAACAAGCATAGGGGGTAGACCATGAGAAGACTGAAAGAATTAAGTAATAGAGTAAAAGCAATTTTGGAGGCAAACGAGAATACCAGAAACAGCGACAACATCCTCTACTTACATATTCTTCGCAGTTATGGAAGAGAAAAGGGGATAGATGTGGACACCATGTCAGTCCCCATGCTCTTTCTCCATTGCAAAGATATGGGATTACCGAGTCTGGAATCTACTGGCAGAGCAAGACGGAAGGTGCAGGAACTGTATCCCCACCTTAGAGGCGATGACGATGTTCAAGCAGGCAGAGAGATGAATGAGGAAACTTTTCGGCACTATGCGAAGGAGGTGCGCCATGTCTAAGCACAATCAAGAAGTCCTTAAATGGAGCAGAGAATGTGCTTCATGCGGAAGGTTATTTAAGTGCAATGGCAGGGCAAGCAAAAACCCTTGTTTAAAATATGAGGAGAGAAAAGAAAATGGCAAACAAAAGAATGTTTACGATGAAGATATGCGATAGCGATGCTTTTCTGGATATGCCTCTGTCAACGCAGTGCCTTTACTTTCATCTGAATATGAGAGCAGATGACGATGGCTTTATAGGCAACTCAAAAAGGATAGTGAGATTGGTTGGGGCAAGTGAGGATGACCTTAAACTTCTGATTGCTAAGAGATTTTTACTGGCATTCGAAGACGGAGTGATTGTCATCAAGCACTGGAGAATGCACAACACGCTTTCACAGAACAGATACCATGAAACGCAGTATCTGGAAGAAAAGGATATGCTCAGACTAAAGGACAATGGAAGTTATTCTTTCGATGGTGGTAGACCTCTGGATGATACGAAACTAATCGAATCATCCACCAGACAAAGCAGACGGGCAAAAGACGGACATGAGACGGACTCAGATTTAGATATAGGTTTAGATATAGATAAAGATTTAGATAAAGATTTAGATTTAGGTTTAGACAAAGGTAAAGGCAAGAGTAAAAAACCTGCGGTTTACTATCCGATGGATGAGTCCCTTAATCAATCCTTCCTCGATTTTATCGAATTCCGAAAGAAAATCAAAAAGCCAATGACCGACAAAGCAATCGAATTGGCAATGAAGGAACTGGAGAAACTTGCAGGCAGTGACAATGACCTTGCTATCCAGATTATCAACCAGTCCATTCTCCGAGGATGGCAGGGACTGTTCCCTTTGAAAGACAATGCGTCATCTGGAGCAGGCAATAGTCAAAGTTTTGTAGACAAATGGAGGGATGCTTAGTGACAAGGGATGAAACAAAGATGATTCTCATGCGAATCCAGACTACCTATCCAAACTGGAAACCACAAGACCTATCACTCACGATTGATTTGTGGCATGAGTATCTGGAAGGCTATACATACCAAGAGATTCTTGGCGCAGTAAAGGCATTCGTGTTATCGGATACCACTGGCTTCCCTCCGACAGTTGGGCAGGTGGTCGGTAAACTGCATAGCATGGTGAAATCCATCGAGCCAGAGTTAAACGGATTAGAAGCATGGGCGATGGTGAGTAAGGCTATTCGTAACGGGTACTATGGGGCGGAGCAGGAATTTGAGAAAATGCCTCCACTGGTACAAAAGGCAGTTGGCTCACCACAGAACCTGCGAAACTGGTCACAGACGGATATGAAGAGTATCGATACTGTGGTAATGAGTCAATTCTTATCCTCGTACAAAGCGGAGTGCATACGGGAAACTGAGAATGATAGGATTCCAAATAGTTTAAGAGTGGAGATGCAAGAGAGGTTGCGGTTGACCGCAGGGGAATAGGAGGATATTCATGGGTACGATGTACGATGACGTTAATGCAGTCTGTCCGTACTTCAAGGGGAGTGGTGAGCGCAAAGTAATATGTGAGGGTATCACCGATGAGTGCAAAACAATTCTGGCATTCAACAGCCGAGAAACGAGGGACAATCATAGAAAACTGTTTTGCGACCATAAATACAAAAATTGCGAAATATACAGAGCAGTGGAGGAAAAGTACGATGACTAGACTGTACGGAGGGGGCAGAGGTTACGGAAAGAACTTTGCCTCCCAGAACAAATACGGGGCAGAGAAGTGCCAGATAAACGGAGAGAAGTTTGATTCTAAGAAGGAAGCAAGGAGATGGCAGGAACTACGCTTACTGGAGCAGGCAGGCGAGATAAACAACCTACGCAGGCAAGTGAAGTATGTCCTCATTCCTTCTCAGAAGGAAACCATTGTGGAGATTCGGAAGAATCAGAAACCGAAGCGGATAGAGCGAGTGGTGGAGCGTGAGTGTTCCTATGTTGCGGATTTTGTTTATGAGGAAAATGGAAAGACAGTTGTTGAGGATGCCAAGGGAGTGAAGACCGAGGCGTATAGGATAAAAAAGAAACTGATGCTGTATGTGCATGGCATCAAGATACGAGAGGTGTGAAATGTTTAAGATACTGATTATTGCAGTGGCAATGTTATTGCCAGTAAGCGAAGAGAAAAGGATGGATACATATATATCTGAAGAGTACCAAGAGTATGTGTACGAGGTTGCGGAAGAGTATAACCTCAGTCCAGAGTTGATAGTGGCGATGATAGAGACTGAATCCAGTGGCAGGCGCAAGGTAGTCTCCTCTGCAAACTGCATCGGACTCATGCAGGTGAGTCCCAAGTGGCATGGAGACAGAATGGAGAGGCTCGGTGTTACGGATTTAACCGATGCCTACGGGAACATTCTGGTGGGATGCGATTTCGTAGCGGAATTGTTTGAGAAATACGATGATGTCTATGCGGTGCTGATGGCTTATAACGAAGGTGAGTATCATGGGGCAATCGAAAGAGCCGAGGCAGGCGAGTACAGCAAATATGCCAAGAAGATAGTGGCGAGATGGAATGAATTACGGGAGGGTGAAAGAGATGAATATATCTCCGAAGACAGTAGCGAAAAATAAGAGATATGAAGTTATTAAGGAAATGTATCTGGCAGGTGAGCCTATTTACGATATAGCAGAGGCGGTTGAGTATCAACCAGACACTGTAGAGCAGGCACTCAGAGAGATGGGATTTGCCATTGAAAGCAGGAGACCTATAAAGGCAGTGGAACGTGAGCCTAAGATAACTCGGATAGAGGTGGTGGGCAAGACGTATTGGGATGTGACTGATTTGTTTATAGGAAGTTAAGGTGGGGAAGGGAGAATGAGCATGGATATGAATGAGGAAATCAAATGCTATGAGCAGGAAATCATTAACAAATTTGCCCAAGCAATATGCAAAAGAGCAGAAGAGGAAAGTGTTGATGCGTATTTCCCCGATGGATTGCATGGGATTGTTATTGAAATTGAAGAATTAAAGAGTATGGTAAGTGAAATTGCGGAACGGATGAAGGAAGGTGCTGAATAATGGAAAGATTGAAAGATGCAATATGCGAATTGGTTTCTAATAGTGAAGATGCAACAACAAGAGAACACTTTGAAGAACTTGATAATATGGGTGCAGAAATTATTGATTGCCTTGATGAATTACAAGCATACAGAACTGCCGAAGAGCAAGGCTTGCTTCTAAGGTTGCCTTGCAAGGTGGGTAGCACTCTTTATCAATGTCACTTCATAAACAGACAAAAAATAGAAAGAGAATATAAAGTGATAGGATTGGTTTTTGATATTGTACGCAACGTGTGGCTTTATGAAATTGCTTATCAAATCGGTGTCGAGTGGCGAAAAACAGTGTGTAGTTTTGATGCTATCGGATTAACGGTATTTCTCACAAGGGAAGAGGCAGAAAAGGCATTGGAAGATATGAAAGTGAAGGGGTAGAGCATGGGAAGATTGATTGATGCAGATGAAATGTTGAAGCGATTAGAAGAATGGAACACTAATGATGGCATAGATAAAGCATTGTATAAATTCTGTGTTGAAAGAATAAACGAACAGCCCACAGCCTATGATGTGGAAAAGGTTGTGGCAGAGTTGGAAGAAGCATTTCCCATAAACCCATATCCAAACGAGTTTACTAATGGCAGGGATTTAGGGATTAAAAAGGCAATTGAGATAGTAAGAAAGGGTGGTGTGTAGCATGGTAGGATTTTGGATATTTATAATGGTGTTGCTGATATGTGCCACCATAGTTATTTGCAAGATAGTGGACAAGTGGAAGGTAGTAACTGATTGGGATTATCGGTTTTACTTGGACAGACTTGGTCGTGATATTGCAGATATTAAAAAGGCAGTTAAAAGGTTAGAGGAAAAGGAAGGTGGTGTAGACCATGATACATAAACTTAGACGATATTTTGAAAATGGTTGTTATAGGTCTTTAGATACTTATGCAGACACAATCATAGAGAGTATAGTATTGAACTTTTTGTTGATGTGTTGGAAGTTGTTATATGGAATAGGATTGATATTATTGTTTGTGACTTGTCCGCTTTGGATAATTCCATATTGTATTTATAAATCAAGAAAGAAGGTGTAGACCATGATAGATGAAAAAGTGCTTATTGAGAGATTGGAAGAATATAAAGGACAGATAGATGCAACGGAAGGTTTAATCGAACTAGGCAGGTGTGTAGGAATTAAAAAAGCAATCGAAATAGTCAACCAACTTGCAGAAGAACACAACAATGGGTGGATTGCTATTACGGAGAGATTGCCAGAGGATGAAACAATCGTGCTTGTTCAATTAGATAACGAATACTACTTAAGTCAGGAAGATGAAACACCATTGCGTGTTATGAAATACGAAAAAAGTGTTGCGGGATTTAGTTGGAAAGAAATTGGTTTTAATGAATGGCACATGGATAATATTGTAATTGCATGGCAACCACTTCCTGCACCTTATCAGCCGAAAGGAGAGTAGACATGAATTACGATAGATTGTCCAAGGACAGCCAGTCCTACATAGACCGATACTGCCGAGCATATGGCAAGACCAGAGAGCAGGCGATGCAGGAGGCACTGGTGCAGGCGGTGATTAGAGAATATGAAAATGAGGATGGTGTGAATCGTGGCAAACAAGAAACTGATTAAGCAATTCGGAGTAATGTATAAGCAAATCCAGAACATCACTCCATCCGTATACGCAGGCATTGCACTTGCACTGCACCGAAAGTATGGATGGGGATACAAGCGCATCAGTGATTTGTTCGAAGAATCGCAGGAGATTTGGAATGAGTGTGTGCAGGGCGATGTGAATATGTTGCAGATGTGCGAGGATGAGACGGGCATTGATGTGAGGAACAGATAAAGGAGGTGAGGAGCGTGGAATACAAAGGGATTAGTATTGAGAGGCTGAATACAATCCAGAGACTGCGACACCATTGTATAGAGCCAGTAATAATCGAGCAGAAGGATGTAATGAAGACTCTGGAGAATGAAAACATTGTAAAGCAGGTTGGCGATGCGTTGGAGAAGATGCGGATGGAGATGCTGAAAGATACCGAGATGAGCATTGTGATTGAGATGGCGAAGGCTTATCTGGAGATTATGAAACCGCATGAGGTGAAGGAGCAGGGAGACTCGTTTATGTGTACCGCTTGTTTTGGATGGTTTAAGAAGACTAAATTCGATTTCTGCCCTTGGTGTGGGAAGAGGATAAAGCGGTAAAGAAAAAGGAGAGGTGGTGTGCCTCTCCTTTGGTGTTGGAACAGTAGTTTTATTGACTTAATTCTCTTCGGTGATTCTTAAAAATCTGTATGCTTCATCTATCATATTGCTTCTGTCTGTAATCTCCAATAATTTATATCTCTTCTCTTCTTTACGAGATTCCATGAATGTAATTTTATACTCTAATGCTATATAATTCTTTCCATTCAATTTCACAAACATAAAATGTTGTCCCGAAACATCACCTTCGCCAAACCAATTTTCGGTAGGATTCTCCAAAATCTTTCTGATTGCCTTTTTGATTTTCTTTCTCCATTTATCTCTTTCTGGGGTTTGTGCCAGATATTCTTCCTCTGCCCTTTTGCATTCCTCTTCAAGGGATTTATATGCTTGGTATTCTACATCATTTGCAAAATTGTCTTTGATTCTAAAACCTTCTGGGTATTGCTCTGTTAAGTCTGGGATATACATATTTTTCTACCTCCATAAAATACACGTTCAATCAATCATTCCTTCATTCTTCAGTTTATACTCCATCAGCCTCACCAGATACTCTGCGCACTGGTTCACTCCTGCTTCCCAATTCTCGATGGTGCGCTTGGGGATGCCGAAGTAGTCGGCAAACTTTTGTTGGGAGAGACCAGAGGCGAGACGGAGTTGTTTTATTGTAGTCACTGCCATTATATTTCACCTGCCATTTCAATAAAAAAGTCTTTATCAATTTCCCCAACCTCTTTAGTGCCATTGTAAATATAGAAATCCGTTGGGTTGAACTGCACATATGGATACATACAGCCTTTGTTTGCCAAATATTTATCGCCTTCGTTGTCAATCAAAAATTCTGTTACTTCACTGTCGATTGGGCTTATTATTTTATCTTTATGCTTCAATTCGTCAAATGAATTAAGTTTGTGATTTTTCATTGCTCATCAACCTCCTATCCTTAAATGTTTGCTGTCAATATCAATTCCTCGACCAAATGTGTAGTGATGTTCAAATTTGTATAGTCCAAAGTAGTCTTGACCTTCTATTGGTTTAAGTGTAACAAGGTAATTGTCTGGCTTGCGATTTTCAATCTGTTTACTGGTCAAAAAACCATTCCAACAAGGATTTGCTCTAACAAATTCAAATGGCAATCCATGCGCTTTGTCATATACAATATCGCCTGCTTGCAAAGTGGATAATTCTTGTCTGGTCATTGCTATGCCTCCTCTACTTCAAAGTCTGTTAATTTCATTCCTCTGATGGTCTCTGCCACCTCTTCTATGAATGCTCTCATTGCTTCCTCTGCTGATGCAGGCTTCTTACTGCCTTTGCCTTTGAATGCCAGAGAGTCGAAAGTGCTTGCTGAATGAAATTCATATTCGCCTACACTGCCATTCATAAATTTTTCAAGAACCATCTGGTTGTTGGGGAAAATATAAATCTTGCAATGCAGGTGCAACTCTCTCTCTTTGTCATCCGCTATAAGAAAGCCTCTGCTTTCGTAGTCTCTACGAATAACGATTCTAATTTTCATATCTATGCCTCCTTTTGATATAGGTGGTATCTGTTATTAGATTACCACTCGGTTAGTGGTGATGTCAATTACACCAGAGCCTCCGCAGAGGCTTTCGTCTTAATTTTCAAAGACTCGTCAGTGGTGCTTTTATAATGGAGTGTAAACATCGTGATAATCAGCATCAGTGGTTTTGAGAGGAGTATCTCTAACGTTACCGCAATCAAAACCTCTTTCTGAATAAGACTGTCTGGTTTCCTCAAGCCTTTCACGATTAACATCCCTAACACTTGAATATACACCATATCTAGAATACATTCCGAAGGCATATACTTTGTATTTCTTTGTTCTCATATCAATCCCTCCTAACCTAAATAATCTTCATCATCAATTTCAAGTGACCAGATGAATCCGTTTTCGTCTTCGAATTCTCCTCTGTGCATTTCGAATATATCGATTGCATCTTCCAGTGATTCGCAGTGACAAAAAGTCTTGCTGTGTGTCTGCGCTTTCATAATAATCCTTACCATATTCAAACTCCTTTCAATGTCCAGTGGCTTGCCATCATCAGAAGCAGGGTAGCCATCCTCTGCTTGACCTCCGCTTGGGAGGTTTCGGCTTATAAATCATGCCAATACTCATATAGTGATGTGTTCTCTGCAATTAGCAGATTCTCGTATGCCTGCTCAATGCTGTCGCAGTTGAGTGGGGTGGTTGACATTGCGCTAGAGCCATCATACACAAACCATGTGCCATCATCCCAGTTGTCTTCGTGGGATTCAAAAGGTGTAAGAGGTACTCTGTGAATCTGTTCTGAGGTGAAGTATTCATGCTCCTCTCTGCCTACATTGTCTAAGTCTTTGAAATTAAATCTGTAATACATATTCATATCTCCTTTCAATGTCCAGTGGCTTGCCATCGTCAGTGGAGAGGTAGCCATCCTGCTCCAGACACCTCCGAAGAGGTGTTTCGGCTTTATCTATAGATGAATTGGCAGTGTTTGTCATCAATCTGTGTAAATAACTCTCTTTTGTGGCTAACAATGAAGGACTGGACTGCCTTTGGTAAATCTTCTTTTCTGTATTCTCTGACTACTGTTCTTCCGTTTTCGTAATTAGCATAGTGCCTTGAATCGCTTGTGTTTTTGCTCTTCAACATCACAAACCAGTTATAAGTTATTCCGTCTTCTGTCAATTCTTTTACAAATTCAATGTTGTTTGTTGTAAGTCTCATATTCGTTTCCTCCTTAATCGGCTTGCCATCGTCAGTAGGTAGGTTGCCATCCTTTCCTAGATGCCCCGTAGGGCATTTCGGCTTATTTACATTCAAGTTTAACTATCTTCCAATTTTGCTTGATTCTATCTATTTCTTCCAAAAGATATTCAATACGCTTATTTGTACTTTCAATTGTATCAAAAGGCGAATTTTCAAATTTGTGCCACCAACTTCTTCTGCCATCTTTTATGTAGTAACCACTTTTACCTGCTTCAAGTGCTTTTATCTTTTCCTCGCTGTTGCGGATACCTCCAAGGCAACCATTGATTTCTGTTGTGATGATTGACTGACAAGCATCTTCTGAAGTCCTGCAACCAATGCAACTACCAGTCTGAATGTTGATTACTGCGTGTGTGTAGTTGTGATTCTTTGATGTTCTGATGAGTTTACCTTCGTAATAAAATTTCATATTCATTTCCTCCTTATATCGCCACCATATCGGTGGTATCCAAGTACATCATATCACCTATTCGGTGGTACGTCAACAACTTTTTTAAAAATTTTTTCAAGAGGTTAGCGAATGGTTGCCTATATACACTATTATGGAAGAGGTTCTTATTCATAATCATTTTCACCTTTCAACGGAGAAGGGGAGCAGATATTACTGTATCTGTTCCTCTTTTCTTTTTGGGTGGGAGGTTAGAATCGGAACAATCATCTGATTTAAAATTGATTTATGGCGAGAAAGAGGTGAGATATGCCAAAGAAGGGACAAACAATAGACCTCTCCGAGAAGGAGTGGGAAGAGATTAAAACAGAATATGTGACCACTGACATCAGTTATCGGAAGTTGGCGCAGAAGTATGGCATGGCATATGGAAGACTTCAGACCAGAGGATTCAATGAGAAGTGGCAGGAGGAGAGAGAAGCCTACAAGGAAACTCTCTTTAAAAAATCAGTTGATTTGATATGTGACGAGCAGGCGCACCGCATAGCCAGAGCCATCAGAATCGGTGACAAGATGCTTGAGAAGGTGGAGCAGTCTCTGGAAGAGATAGACATGATGTTATGCCGAAGCACCGAGACTATCAAAGGATATGAAGAGATAGACGGGCAGGGGAAGGAGATAACCAGAACCACCGAGACCTTTGATAAGAAGAAGGTGGCGATAGATAGGCAGGGACTCAAGCAACTCTCCGCAGTCCTGCGAGACCTCAGAGAGATTGGTATCTTCCGAAGCGAGTTGGATAAGAAGGAGCAGGAGGCTCGGATTAACAAACTTCGTAAGGATGCGGAGGATGAGCAGGTGGACAAGACCATCCATGTGGTATTTGAGGATGGCATAGAGGAGTATGGTGACTGATGAAAGTAGTAATGGGAGAACCAAACGAGAAGCAGAAGCAATTCCTCAAGGACAAGCACAAACACGTTGCCTTCGGAGGCGCAAGAGGCGGTGGTAAATCATGGGCGGTGCGATACAAGGCCAAAGCACTGTGCCTCAAACACGCAGGCATCACTGTAATGATTGTGCGCCAGACCTATCCAGAACTGATGGCGAACCATATCAGACCACTCAAGGCCGATTTAAAGATAGGTACGAAGGATGCAATAGCGAGGTATAACGATAAAGACAAACTGATTACCTTTGCAAATGGAAGTAAGTTGCTGTTCGGATACTGCGCCACCGACAAGGACTTGGACAGATACCAAGGTACTGAGGTGGATGTGCTGTTTCTGGATGAGGCTTGCAACCTATCCGAGTACCAGATGAAGGTTATCACCGCCATTGTGCGTGGTGTAAACGGATTTCCAAAGCGAATCTACTACACTTGCAACCCGTCTGGGCAGGGCATGGGATATGTTAAGAGGATATTTATTGATAGGAAGTTTGAATTGGGCGAAGACCCAGAAGAGTATTCCTTCATTCAGTCCCTTGTGACCGATAATGTGGCTCTGATGAAGGCAGACCCAGACTACATAAAGCAATTGGAGGCACTGCCACCGAAACTGAAGGAAGCGTGGATGAACGGAAGATGGGATGTATTCCAAGGGATGTTCTTCGATGAGTTTAGGCTCACACCAGACCCTCAGAAATGCTACGAGGCAGGCATCAGCGTGGAAGAGGCACTGGATAATCACCAGTGGACTCATGTGATAGAGCCATTCGACATTCCAAGAGACTGGAAGGTATATCGCTCCTATGACTGGGGATATGGAAAGCCATTCTCGGTGGGATGGCACGCAATAGACTACGATGGAGTTGCATACCGCATTCTTGAGTTATACGGATGCACAAACACACCAAATGAAGGTATCCGATGGTCGAATAAGGAACAGATGGATAAGATAGCCGAGATTGAGCGAGAGCATCCTTGGCTAAAAGGAAGGAAGATACAAGGTGTGGCAGACCCATCTATCTGGGATGGTTCACATGGCATCTCTTGTGCGGAAGAGGCAGACAAGCATGGTTTATGGTTCGATAAGGGCGATAATGACCGCATAGCAGGGTGGATGCAGTTGCGTGAGAGGCTTCGGTTCGATGAGAATGGCAAGGCGATGTATTACGTCTTTAACACCTGCAAAGCGTGTATCCGAACAGTCCCACTACAGATGCATGACGAACATAAGCCAGAGGACTTGGATACGGACTTGGAAGACCATTGCCCCGATGAAATTCGGTACTTCTGCATGATGAGACCGATAGCACCGAGGAAGATACTTGTAGATAAGAAACCTTTGTATGACCCGTTAGACCAGTACAAAGAGGTAAATAAATCAGTAATAAGGAGGTAACATGGCTAGAAAGAAAGTGGTTGCTCCCCAAATGGAGCAGGAAAGTGCAGTACAGACAAATCCTATGATGGATGTAAATGCAAGGGCAGAGCAGGAGATGGCAATGCTCCAGAGGCATGAGGAGTACAAGGAAATGAAAGCGCAGGAACAGAAGAAAATCGGCACAAATGAGATTGCCGAGGCATCTGCGATTCTGCGCAAGTATAAGGAAGGCAAGGCAAATCT
>JAEIGA010003574.1_pt1 | contig 24295 bp, 22 predicted proteins | sample 9270691 | NCBI WGS metagenome assembly JAEIGA01 (sample SAMN17057246, study PRJNA624740) | gut metagenome | biome: biome; isolation source: fecal sample | host: Bos grunniens | place: China: Xizang | collected 2019 | reverse complement strand
TAACTCCTCCCAGAATGGTCTTAAAACACCAAATCCCAAGTCACCTGTAACTATATAAACATTTTTATCCTTTTTTGCTATTTCAAGTAAGGTTTTAACAAATGTATCTCTCATTTTGTTGCCTCCTTATCTTCTACCACATATGGGTCAACTACACCCTCAGGCATTACAGCGTGTAATTCACTCAATGCACCGTCGTATTCTTCACCCTCGTGTGGGAAACGGTAATGCCAGAGAATATCATTTTCCATAAATGAAATTCCGTTACCCTTTACTGTATTTGCAATAATCACTGTTGGCTTGTCCGCTGATTTCTTTGCCTCATTCAAAGCGTTACGGATTTCGTCGTGATTATGTCCGTCAATATCAAAAACATTCCAACCAAATGCCTTCCATTTTTCTGCAAATGGTGATAAGGCAAGAGTATTGTCACAGTAATCAAGACTCTGCATTTTATTGTGGTCAACGATTACTACAAACTGATTAAGCTTAAAATGGTTTGCAAACAAAGCCATTTCCCAGATTGAGCCCTCGTCACATTCACCGTCACCAACGATAGCATAAGTGAAATATGGCATCTTTTCGATTTTTGCGTTAAGAGCAATACCACACGCCATACAAGCACCATGACCTAATGAGCCTGTTGAAATTTCAACACCAGGAATACCCTTATGTGAAACGTGACCTGAAAGTCGGCTTCCGTCAGCATAATGAGTTTTAAGCTCCTCCACAGGGAAAAAGCCTTTTTCAGCCAAGGCTGCATAAATTGCTGCACCTGCATGACCCTTACTGAGCACAACTCTGTCTCTGTTTTCGTCATTTACAGTTTCAGGTGTAATATTTGCAACGTCGTTATAAAGGACTGCAACAACATCTGCTACAGACAATATTGAGCCAATGTGACTACCGTGAGAAATATGTGTCATTTCAATACCGTGACGTTTAATAAGCCACGCTAACTGTTCACTTTTCATCTCTTTACTCCTTGGAAATATTTTCTAATCGTTTAACTTGATTTTCTGTTAACTGAAAGCTTAATGCTTCTGCATTCTGTAAAACCTGTTCAGGTGATTTTGCACCGACGATTACAACAGAATCCTTTAAATAATCTAAAATCCAACGGATTGCAACTGAAGAAACTGATTTTTCCGTTTCACCTGCAATCTCCTTAAGGACCTCAACAATTTCTAAGTTTTTAAGAAGCTTTTCACCGTGGAAATTCACGTAAATATCTCTTGAACGACGGTCATTTGCTTCAAACTTGCAGTTTTTATCGTACTTACCACTTAAGATGCCTTGTCCAAGGCTACCCCAAGTAAACGGTGTCATATCAAAGCTGTCTCTGAAATTGAACATCTCAATTTCATTCTTACGACACGCAAGACTGTATTCATCCTGAAATGAAACGAAAGGATTGTCCTTTAACTGTTTTAATTCCTCAGCGTCCTCTTTATGGATATTTGATAATCCGTAATATCTGATTTTGCCCTGCTGTTTTAATATTTCAAGACTTTCAGCAACGTCAGAAAGAGGAGTCACGCCGTCTCTGTAATGAACCTGATATAAGTCAATATAATCTCTGTTAAGTCTTTTAAGGCTTCCCTCAACTGCTTTGAAAATGTATTCACGGCTATTGTCATAAAACGTCTTACCATTTTCAACTCTTACACCGAATTTCGTTGTAATAACTGCATTGTACAAGTCGCTGCCCAATGCCTCAGACAATGTTCTTTCACTTTCACCAAGACCGTAAGTGTCAGCAGTATCGAAAAAGTTAATTCCGTTTTCAACTGCAGTACGGACAGCGTCAATCAATTTATTCCTTGAAACATCGCCCCAACCGTATCCACCGAGAGGACAACCACCCATACAAAGGGCAGAAACCTGTAAATCTGTTTTTTTGATTTGTACCTTTTGCATAAGGCTACTCCTTCTTTTCACTTTCTGCTGTAACAACCTCAGCAGAGCCATCGTCTTCATTACCCTCATTAGTGAGGACTGATTTTACTGTCATAAATAAAATCTTTATATCGAGCCACATTGAAAGATTATCAACGTAATAATTATCGTAAGCAAATCTTGCTTCAACTGTGTTTGTCTTTCTTCCGTGAACTGCCGCCCATCCTGTAACACCAGGAAGAACATCAAATCTCTTTAATTCCTCTTTTGTATATTCGTGCCATTCTTTCGGATAATATGTAAGGACAGGTCGAGGACCGATTAAAGCCATTTCACCCTTTATGATATTTACAAGCTGAGGCAATTCGTCAATACTTGTTGCACGGAGAATTTTTCCGATAGGAGTAACACGTGCATCACCCTTTGTACAGAAAACTCCACCCTCCTGCTGTTCAGCACCGACACACATTGAACGGAATTTGTACATATCGTAAACCTTACCGTCCTTACCAACACGCTGTTGCACGAAAATCGCAGGACCCGGTGAGGTCACCCTTACAAGAATTGCAACTATAAGCATCAAAGGTGAAAGGACAATAAGAGCACAAAGTGAAATTATGAAATCCATCACTCTTTTTATAATTTTGTACATCCGAAATCATTCCCCATTCTCTTGAATTAAGCAGACAAATACCCACAATAACTCATTGTGATATATTTAAATAATTATAACTCTATACATATAAAATGTCAACGAAAACGAGTAGTGTTTTCCGTGTTTATTTGTCACTTTTTCTGTAATTTTTTGTAACTTTTCCATTTGTGAAAAATTGCACAAAAATAATTAATAATATTCTACTAAATTTTGTTACATACTTCGTATGTCCCCATTGACTTTATGGAGAAAAATATTATATAATAGTGTGTAATTTTTGATATTTGGGAAATTAGGCTTTCTCGTAAGGAATATCATAATTAACTTTCGTATTTTTTATATTGGAGAGATATGTATGGAAAGAAAAGTCGGTACTGTATCAAGAGGTATCCGTTGTCCGATTATCAGACAAGGCGACAATCTTGTTGATATTGCAGTAACAAGCGTACTTGAAGCAGCTGAAAGCGAAGGATTCGAAATGCGTGACAGAGATGTTGTTTCTCTCACAGAATCAATCGTTGCTCGTGCACAAGGCAACTATGCATCAGTTGACGATATTGCAGCTGATGTTAAAGCAAAACTCGGTGGAGAAACAATCGGTGTTATTTTCCCTATTTTGTCACGAAATCGTTTTGCGATTTGTCTTCGTGGTATTGCTAAGGGTGCTAAGAAAGTGGTTCTTATGCTCAGCTACCCAAGTGACGAAGTTGGTAACTCACTTGTTACTTATGACCAGATTGATGAAGCAGGAATTAATCCTTATTCAGACGTTCTTGATGAAGCTAAATACAGAGAGCTCTTTGGTGAAAACAAGCACGAGTTCACAGGTGTTGACTATGTTGCTTACTACTCTGAAATCATCAGAGAAGCAGGTGCAGAGGCTGAAATCATTTTTGCTAACCAGCCAAGAACAATTCTCGACTATACTGACTGCGTTCTTACTTGCGATATTCACACAAGAGCGAGAACAAAGAGAATCTTAAAGGCTGCAGGTGCTAAGGTTGTTTGCGGTCTTGACGATATTCTTAACGCTCCTGTAAACGGCAGTGGCTGTAATGAAAAATATGGTCTTTTAGGCTCAAACAAGTCAACAGAAGACACAATCAAGCTTTTCCCAAGAGAGTGTCAGGGACTTGTTGAAGATATTCAGGCAGAATTCCTTAAAAGAACAGGTAAACATATCGAAGTTATGGTATATGGTGACGGTGCATTCAAAGACCCACAGGGTAAAATCTGGGAACTTGCTGACCCTGTTGTTTCCCCTGCTCATACTTCAGGTCTTATCGGAACTCCAAACGAATTAAAGCTTAAGTATCTTGCTGACAATGACTTTAAAGGTCTTTCAGGTGCTGAGCTTAAGGAAGCTATCTCAAAAAGCATCAAGGAAAAGAACGGCAACCTTGTTGGCAATATGGCTTCTCAGGGTACAACTCCTCGTCAGCTTACTGACCTTATCGGTTCACTTTGTGACCTTACAAGTGGTTCAGGTGACAAAGGCACACCAATCATCCTTGTTCAGGGATATTTCGATAACTACACAGACTAATTTAATATAAACGGAGGAATTCAAAATGGATTGTAATGTTAGACCCGAATCAATGGAAAGAATTACCACCAAAGCGTTAGCGGATGCTTTTATTGAAGAACAGGTTAAAGCTGTTCGTGAGCAGGTTGGTGACAAAAAGGTTCTTCTCGCTCTTTCAGGCGGTGTTGACTCATCAGTTGTTGCTGCTCTTCTTATTAAGGCTATCGGCAAACAGTTAGTTTGTGTTCACGTTAACCACGGTCTTATGAGAAAGAACGAAAGCGAAAATGTTATTGAAGTTTTCGGTAAAGAGCTTGATGCAAACTTAGTTTATGTTGATGCTACTGACCGTTTCCTTGACCTTCTTGCAGGTGTTTCTGACCCTGAAAGCAAGAGAAAGATTATCGGTGCTGAATTTATCAATGTTTTTGCTGACGAAGCAAGAAAGCTTGAAGGAATTGAATTCCTTGCACAGGGTACAATTTATCCTGACATTCTCGAAAGTTTCAAGCAGGCTGAAGGCAAAAAGGCTGTTAAATCTCACCACAATGTTGGTGGACTTCCTGAAGACCTTAACTTCTCACTTGTTGAACCAATCAAGCTTCTCTTCAAGGATGAAGTTCGTGTAGTTGGTGAGGCTCTTGGTCTTCCACACGCTATGGTTTATCGTCAGCCATTCCCAGGTCCTGGTCTTGGTGTTCGTTGCCTTGGTGCAATCACAAGAGACAGACTTGAGGCTCTTCGTGAAGCTGATGCAATTCTCCGTGAAGAATTTGATAACTGTGGCCTTGCAGAAAAGGTTTGGCAGTATTTCATTGCTGTTCCTGATGTTAAGAGCGTTGGCGTTAAGGACGAAAGCAGATATGAAGGCTGGCCTGCAATCATCCGTGCTGTTAACACAACAGACGCTATGAGTGCTACAATCGAGGAAATCCCTTACGCTGTGCTTCATAAGATTACAGATAGAATCACACATGAAGTTAACGGTATCAACCGTGTGCTCTATGACCTCACTCCAAAGCCAATCGGAACAATCGAGTGGGAATAATACCAAAAACGCTGAAAGCCCGCATAAATACTGGGTTTTCGAGGTTTGAAAAAGCCTCGTGACAACGTTTTGACAACAATTTCAGATTATTCATAAATAAAGAGCTAACAGATTTTTGTTACAAAGTCTGTTAGCTCTTTTTCTGTTTATTTAATATTTTGTGAGATATAATCCTCAAACTCCTTAAGTTCGGTGGCTTTTATATAGTAACCTAAATTTGTCATTATAGGAGTTGATGTTTGAACTTTTTGTTGTGTTGGAATTGTTGTTACAACCAAATCGCCTTGAGCATTATATTGTGGCCCAGCATAAAGAATACCCACTAATATAATCCTGCTTCTTCCTAAATAATGGGTTCCATTTTTATCCACATACCCATTCTCATTAAGGATGTAAATCGGCGAACCGGAAGAACCAGGAAAGCAAGCCATATCAACCAATCCAATGCCTTTTTCATTAAAATCAAAAGCTGGGTGGGATGCAGTATATCCTTTCCTAAATACTGGGAAGTTATTTTTGGAGTCCCATAGTCCGATAGGATATCCAACCATAACTAATTCTTCAAGAGCACTAAGTTCATCCAGTTTTTGTGATGTAGCAACAACGGAATTATCATTTGCTATGTAAAAAACATCTTTACCAGTTTTGTTTTTTACCTCCTGAAAAACGGGATTTATAAAACAAAAGCATAGATCTTTTGTTGAATGAAATATCCACGTAGTTGCATATGTGACTTGGTAATTTTCGTCGGATGCTTTTTCTCCTGTTTTTAAGTGCAGGTAAAAAGTCATTGTTTCGTTTTGATTGTAATTCACAACGTGTTTATTAGTAACAATTGTGGGATACACCTTATCGTTGACCTTAAAATTATAGAAAAAGCCTGTTCCGGAAGAACCATTACTTGCCACTAATTTTACGGTATTAAACATTAACTGTTCAGAAATTGTTTTAGGTTCCATAGAGATTACTCCCGTTCATTTTTCTTACATATTGTATCAAGAGCTTCCCTTGTGCGTTGTATCTCAACTTCGGGATATGTATATCGCCAATGGTCATATTCCTCTTTGCTAATTTCACCGTTACGATACTTCTCTGCTTCTTTCTGCCAAGCAGTAAAACGCTCAATCAGAGAAATGTAAGATGCTCCTCTGTTTTTGTCAAGGCGAATGCAAATCTCATCATCAAGCTTGTCAATCTTTAAGCCGTAAATATCCTCTAATGCAAATAGAGTATGCATAAATCCGATGTCAGTATCAATATCAGGAACATTTAATGCCATAGTGGATACACCCAAAGTATTGGCAAGTGCTTCCGTTAAATCAGATTTAGGTGTCCTCGTTCCAGACTCATACTGTGCCAAACGAATATCAGCTGTTTTTTCAGGAAAGCCAACCTGAACACCAAGAAACTTTTGTGTCATACCTTTTAGATTACGAAAAAATCGTATTCGTTCACCAATAGCCATAATAGTTCACTCCTTGTTAATATGCAACATATGAAGTATAACACATTTGTTTAGGTTTAGTCAATATGATATAAACAAAAAAGTTTAACTTTTTATTGTTTGCATACTTGACTTAACTCTTTTTGTTTAGTATAATTAAGATAACCTAACTAATTATGTTTAAGTTTCCTATATTGACAAACATATAAATTCAATAGTTTCAATCTGTAAAACATATAAAACAACATATAGTCTGAAAAAAATATTACATATAGATGCCAAAACACAACTTATTGAAAGGAGTGAAAAAATGTTTGAAAATTACTATTTAACTGTTGACGATGTTGCACAAGCTTTAAAGGTTTCTAAATCATTTGCCTATAAAGTAATAAGAAATATGAATGCTGAATTAAAAGAACAAGGTTTCTTTACAATGTCAGGCAGAATAAATAAGCAATTCTTTTTAGAAAAAACACAATATAACCCAAACACATTAAAAGAAAGGAAGTAATTCAAATGGCAGTCTATAAAGATAAAAAAACAAATTCTTGGATGGTTTATTATCGAGTGACTGATTGGACTGGAAAGCGAAAGCAAAGTACTAAAAGAGGCTTCCCTACCAAAAGAGATGCATTGGCTTGGGAACGAGAGTTTTTAAACAAGGTACAAACTGATCTCAATATGACTTTTGCTAGTTTTATTGATATCTATACTGCAGATATAAAGAATCGTATTAAAGAAAATACCTGGCAAACAAAAGAACATATTATAAAATCAAAAATACTCCCCTATTTTGGTAAACGCAAAATAAACGATATTCAATCCAAAGATATTATCGCTTGGCAAAATGAAATGATAAAAGGTAAGGGGAAGGATGGTAAAAGATACTCTCCTGTATATCTTAAAACGCTACATAACCAACTGAGTGCAATCTTTAATCACGCAGTAAAATTCTATGGCTTAAAAGAAAACCCAGCCTCAAAGGTCGGTAATATGGGTAAATCCAAGAATCGTGAAATGCTCTTTTGGACACAAGAAGAATATCAAAAGTTTGCATTTGCAATAATGGATAAACCCATCTCTTACTATGCATTTGAAATGTTATATTGGTGTGGAATACGTGAAGGTGAACTATTAGCTTTAACTGCAGATGACTTTAATTTAGAACATGGAACAGTTACTATAAACAAATCACTTCAACGTATCAACGGTAGAGATGTAATTACCGAACCAAAAACATCAAAAAGCAATCGTACAGTTAAAATGCCTGATTTTCTTGTTGATGAAATGAAAGAATATTTTTCAAAACTATACGGACTAGACAAAAAAGAACGCGTATTTAACATAACAAAAAATTATCTTCATCGGGAAATGATAAGAGGTGCTAATGAGGCAGGTGTACAACGCATTAGAATACACGACTTACGACACAGTCATATTTCTCTATTGATTGAGATGGGATATTCGGCAGTAGCAATCGCAGACCGAGTTGGGCACGAAAGCATAAATATCACTTATAACTATGCTCACCTATTCCCTTCCACACAAGTAGATATGGCAGATAAACTGAATAATTTTAGAAAGGGAAAATACTAAAATGTCAAAGAAAAATTTAGATAAAAACAATCGCTTTAGATGTATAACCGTAGGATTTCGCGTATCTCCTGAAGAATACGAAACTATGAATCGTATCATAGCATTATCAGGACTTTCAAAACAAGAATATTGTTATCGCAAATGTATCAACCGTGATATTGTAGTAGAAAGTAATCCAAGGGTGTATAAAGCTCTTAAATTAGAACTATCAAATGTATGTGATGAATTAAAACGCATTGAAAACGGAGGTTCTGTTAATGGCGAATTACTTGAAATTATTGACCAAATTAATAAAACGTTGTGTGGATTTAGTCAATAGGTTGTTTACATATAAGATTTCACCAACTCAAGCCATCAAAATTGATGGCTTGAGTCTCATTTTATAGTTACAAATCTATTTAATCTCTGGTTAGCATTAAGACAATAATTGCTGAATCGATGAAATCAACCTAATTTTGTATTTCATTTAATTAAAACTCACTATCACCTTCTTTCGCATCGAAGCACTCAGGAAAAAGTTTTTTCATAGATGGAAGTAACTTCTTCTTTATTTGTTTCTTTTTGTAATAAATAGTGCGACAAGGAATACGAGTAATCTTATTAATTTCCTCTACTGAACAACCATCAATCAACAGTTTTAAAACCTCTTTTTGAATTGGTGATAATCGTTTTATTGCAACTATCAAATCATCACTGTCAATATCCATACCAAGATATTTATCAATTGGTTCCTGATATGTTGTTAAACAATGAAAAAATCTTTTGAATAGTGGACTTTGTTCATCAGTTTCAAAGTCATCATTAACATAATTAAAAGATTGATTATGCATATAAAATCGCATATCACTCAAAAACTGTTGTCTATCTAATTCCTGTATTTTTTCTATCTGTTCTGCAGAAAGACCAAGTGCTATGTATTCTCTTTTTTGAACTTCCTGTTTCGCAATATATCTTTTATATTCATTTCTTCTGTTAAAACTCATTTTTATAGTCTCCTTAAATTTTTGAAATTTTCTTAATTCAAAAATTCAGGAGACTATGGATATTTAGCTATATAAGCTAACCAATATTGATTCATTATGTCCTTTCTTTTCGAAGGACAAAAAAATAGAAGTCCGACGAATTCGTCAGACTTCTATTTTTAATGAAGTACTGTACATATAATTTAATTATTCTGCATTGATATTCCTATTTGATTTCTACATTTGTGACACTTTAAAACTATCTCACTTTTTATATTTTGATTATTCAAAAATACTTTTTCAGATGAATGAACATCACATAATCTGCCTCCACAAACAGGACAATGCACTTTTTTAACACTTCTTTGAAAAGTTTTTGATAAAATTATCATTTTTGTTCTCCATTGGATAACACTACAAACAAAAAATATATCCCTTACGGGACATATTTATTCTTTTAATTCCTTTAATAAATCGTTCCAAAACGAGTTATGTTGTTCTTTTTGATTTACCTCACGTATCACATTTCTCGCATCTTCATTTTCATTCAGATACTGCGAAATGTCAACGGGTATGTAATAATTACTACCATCTGCATCAGATTTACATTTGGCGGCAATATCGAAAAATAACAATCGAGATTTCTTGTCTAAACTAAGAGCATTTGCGAGTCGTTTAATCACATCATCACTTGGTGGAGCTTTTTTTGCACTTTCAATATTGTATAAATAAATATGAGATAAATTGACCTGTTTCCCCAATGTTCTTAGCGATAATCCGTTTTGTTGACGTTTTTCTTTTAGGAATATTCCAAAAGTATTATCCATTCTTTTTTCTTATTTCCTTTATTTTACCTAAAAAAAGTAATATTCCTTCTAAAATCAAGCTCACAGAACATGGGTAAATTAAAGCATTGATTTTAAAAGACAGGGATAAGCATATAATTGTTAAAATAATAAGTAAAATTTTCCAAGATTTTTTACGAAAATACTTCTTTTCTTTTATAGTCAGTGGCTTTTCAGGAGTGTCAAGCGGACACAGAAGAAAGATTAAAACGGCAGCAACTATCGTTAAAAAAATTATTACTGTCTTAATATTATAAAGGTTACATAGTTTTACAATACCAAGACACAAAAATATTGATACGGTAGTTGCTACCCAACATTTTAATTCACTTGAGGCATGATAACCTCCGGCATATCCTCTTATTAAATTAAAAGCTATATAAAAAATGATACTTTCACTTATTATTTTTAAAATACTTCCCATTGCAAATGTTATAGCAAAATACATAACATTAGAAATTAGAAGAAAAAAACCATATTCATAAAGACGACGTTCACTCTCATCAATTTGTTGATTATTAATGAGAGTGTTCGTTAACCTTTTTCCTAAATCATTTATCATGTTTAGAAAATTTTTTCAATTCTACTGGTGCCTTAGGTTGAAAGCATAAATAACTTGTTGTACTATTAGCATTTAATTTGATTGAGTTTTCAACTACTTTTTTACAAATTTTTAGAATTTTCTTTTTCATAAATATAAAATCTCCTTCACTAAATAATATGTGCTTTTGATAAAAACACACTATCAAATTATCAATTTGATTTCAATAGTTAAACATAAAAGTAAAACCATTCGACATTAAAACAGTTTTATAAAGCATATTCAAACTGATTTTTATTTATTGCAAGAAATTAAATTATAATCAAATAAATTTGCTATTAATTTATTCTTTAAAAACCAATGAAATGGTAGAATATTGTCGTACTGGGAGATGACAATATGAGTATTAATTTAAAACTGTTCGGAAAAAGAATAGTGCTTAGGCGAGAAGAATTAGATATGAGTCAAAAGGTTTTATCAGAAAAAATTCATATATCGCCAACGCATCTTTCAAATATTGAAAACGGAAAATCTATGCCGAGTTTTGGAACATTTATAGATTTATGTTCAGTTCTCAAAGTTAATTCGGATTATTTAATAAGTGGTACTGTTTATTCAGATATTAACGACGAACTATTAGATAAAATAAGAATGTGTTCTGACGATAATAAGATTATTCTTTCTAAAATTGTTGATGCATTTATCAAATAAAATAAAATCTTGCAATATGTTTTTTTATTGTGTATAATCAAGTCCAATAGGACTTGATTTTTTTGTTTGTGGTGATAATTATGAGAATCGGAATTTGTGACGATATTTTTGAATATTGCAGTTCAATAAAAAGTTATGTTGAATATTATTTTAAAATAAATAGTACAAAATGTGAGACTTATACATTTTTGAATGGCAAAGACCTATTAAGTTCAAATATTAATTTTGATATTTTGTTTCTCGATATTGAACTTAATGACATTAATGGAATTGAAGTAGCTGAACAAATATTAGAATTCACTCCAAATACAATCATTATTATTGTTACTAACTACCGAAAATATCTTGATGCTGCAATGGATTTGAATGCATTAAGATTCATTGATAAACCAATAACTCAAGAACGAATTACATCTGCACTTGAAAAGGCTATTATAGAAATCAATAATGGTAGCATTACTGTTCATACTAAAACCAATGAAATAAAGAAGATTAGGAAATGTGATATTATATATGTTGAAGTTGTAAGAAAAACATCTACTTTTTACACTAAAAATGAAATTATAGAATGTAATGAACCGATAACCAAGTTTAGAGATATTCTAAATTCTTCATATTTTGCTATTCCACATAACAGTTACATAGTTAACCTAAACTATGTATTATCATATAAAAGAGATAAACTTCAAATAGATTTTGGTGAAGTCCCTCATACAATTTCAATTGCTACAAGAAAACAGCCAGAGTTTAAACAAAGGTTTATGAGTTTTATAGGAGAAAGTCGATAGCATGAGTAAAGAAAAATTCTTAATTGATATTTTTCAGTATATTTTCGAAGCATTTGTATTTTGGTTGTATGCTGGAATGATTTCATCCCCCAAAAAAAAGAACAGTATCAGTGTTCCTTTCATTATACTAGGCTATGCTATACTTCTTTGTGTCTATGAATTTAACAACTTATTATCAACTGGTTTAAGTATTGTTGTGGTATGCACATTACTTTTCAAATCATTATATTCAATGAGTTTGAAAAATTCCCTTTTCCAGTCATTTATTTTGTTCGGTGTTATGGTGGGTAGTGAATTTATTTCTATGTCAATAGTTGCTCTTATTGCAGATGCTGCTTTTGATATACGAAATGTCAGTTCTAATGTATATTTTGCTGATGTTGTTACCAGTAGATTAGTTTATTTTATTATTCTAATAATTATTGCAAGGATTTTTTCAAAAAAAGAAAACAAAGAATATAATTCCAGACCATATTGGTTAATGCTTATAATGCCCTTGTCAAGCATTGTAATGATAACTATTTTTAGAAATATTTCCATATCATCAGACTTGTCATCGAAAAACTACATTTTATGGATTTTTTCTGCATTACTTGTGTTATTTTCCAATATTATTATCTTTATTATTTTTGAAATATCACAAAATAATGCAATGGAATTAAGTGACTTGAAAGCAATTCAACAGCAAACAGAGAATGATGCAAGATATTTTGAAGTTATTGAACAAAGCAATAAGGATATGCAGATATTTGCACACGATATAAAAAACCATCTAATACAAATCAGAAATATGGAGCACTTTGAAAGTGCAAAGGACTATATTGATTCAATTTATCCACAAATAGAAACATTCAGTTCAATAGGCATAAGTCAAAACAAAATGCTTGATTTAATTATCAGCAAATATATCAAACTCTGTGAAAGTAAAAATATCATTTTTTCTGTTGATGTGAAAACTGCTAATCTGAATTATGTTGCAGATACTGATTTATCAACATTATTAAATAACTTACTTGATAATGCAGTTGAAGCAGCAGAACAAACTGAACATAAGAAAATATTATTAAAAATTTACTCAAAAAGTAAAACCTATGATGCATTGACTTTATCAAATTCCTGTAAAACTCCACCAAGTGCTTCAGGAAAAAAACTGAAAACAACAAAAAGAAACAAAAAACTACATGGTATTGGTCTTAAAAGTATAATGAAAATTGTAGATAAATATAACGGACTTTACGATTGGCATTATAAAGAAGACACAAAAACCTTTGAAACTGTAATAGCATTTCCCAAAACCAAATAAAGAATTATATAAGACGTGTGTTACTTAAGTGTGACACACGTTTTTGCATTTATACCTTATTTTTCTGCTTTTAAGAAAAACGATTGATTACATCTTAAAATATAGTCATTATTAAATTGTTATACGTGCTTTTGAAATACAAGTCATAAAGAGGGTGAAATTGGCAACAATATTCTAATTACTAAAATTTAATTAAATATAAAGGAGAAAGATTATGAAAATGAAAACTAAAACCATGTGTAAAGTTTTATCAGTATTCCTTACATTTCTGATTGTCGTACAGATATTACCATTACAAGTTTTAGCAGAAAGTGTTACTGATGCTATTGCACATAAAGAATTTATTGAAGATGTTTTGAATAATCCAACATCTGAAGACAACACTTCTGATGCAGAAATACTTTATGAAGTTGAAGAAAAAAGAGACGAATACACCAAAGTATATAAAAAGAGTGATGGTACATATACTGCAATTATGACAGAAGAGCCATTGCATTATCTTAATGATGGTGTATGGGAAGAAATCAACAACTCAATGTCTCTTAATAAAAATCTTTATACAAATTTAGACAATTTGTTTAATGTTGAGTTACCAGAAACAATTGATAGTAATGAAAACTTAACCGTTGAAAAAGACGGATACGAACTTTCATTTAGTGTTAATAACATTGAAGAAAGCTCTGCTGTTGTTGAAAATGATATTGTTGTTAGTGATACTAATATCTCTGTGGCAGACGAGGCAATTGCACAAACTCAGTCATCTGTTACATACAACGATGTTGCTGAAGATACAGATTTACAATATATCGTTACTCCAAACTCTATTAAAGAAAATATCATTGTTTCAAACAAGGAAAGTGTGAAAGACACATATACATTTACATTTGAACCAAACGGATTAGATGCTGAAAAACTTGATGACGGTAGTGTTATTTTCAAAGATGAAAATAATGAAATCAAATTCAGAATTCCTCGTCCTGTAATGACAGATGCAAACTTTGCATTTTCTTATGACATTGATGTTGTTTTAATTGAAAATGCTGACGGAACTATTTCTCTTGAATATTCACCATCATGTGATTGGACAAGTAGTTCTGACCGTGTATATCCAATCACTATTGACCCTGCAATCGTGGTTGAAAACAAGGAAGTTTCTTGGGTTGAAGATACTTATGTTATGTATGACAGTTCCAGAAATGAAATGCAAAATACAAATTTCTGTAATGACTATGTTGGTGGTGCTATAGATTTTACTCATACAGACAATGACGGTAATGAACAATATGTTAATGCTGAAATATATACTAAGTTTAATGTTGATGCAATCAAATCATTGGGCGAAAACATAGTATTTACTGAAGTTCAATATCTTTTTATTGGTGCTTCCGCCGATGGCAAAGCTCTTGCAAAAAAGATTGCCACACCAATTGATTTAACAACTGTAACATATGCAACAAAGCCATCACTTGAAGATGAAGTAATTGACTATCACACATCAATATACTCGTTAGAAGATGATAACATAGATTTTTCATACATTCACTTTAACATAACTAAACCATTAAATGAATGGTTTAATGGTGCGAAAAATAATGGTTTTGCAGTTATACCTGGTAACGAAGGATATTATGGATTATATTACTTGAATGGCGTACAGCCAACAACTTCATCATCAGGAACTACAACAAAAACTTATACAACAGTTATCGTTATGGACTATGTTGAAGTGGGTGGTTATAATGAAAATCATAATTATCATAGCCAATCAGTAGGTAGAGCTGGAACAGGCTATGTAAATGATTTTACACAAACTGTTTCTGTCCTTCGTGATGACCTTTCAATTGATGGTAACATCATGCCAGTAACTGTTGGTATGATTTATAATTCTGCAACTTATGATAAAATGAAATCATTGAATTATGATACTATGATGGCATATGGTAATGGTTGGGCACCTAATTATTTGCGTGGTTTTGTAAGAATGTCAGACAACCAGCTCACATACTATACAGAAACCGGAGCTGCAATTGATTATACTTGCACCATAGAAAATGATGCAGTGACATTTGAAGAAACTTATTCAGATATTCATGGTGAACACGGTTATGAAATCGAATATATTGCTGCAACCGACACCGAAGCAGAGCATATTGTCATAACTCGTCCTGATGGTTACGAAGAACGATTTAACAATATGGGATTATTAGCATCTGTTACTAATCCTGATTATCCATCACAAAAAATAAACATCGTGTATGATTCTATGTTTAGAATTGACTACATTACTGATGGTGTTGGCAGAAAGTACGACTACATTTATGACGATACAACTAATTTGTTATCAAAGGTTAAATGTTATGCTGCAAATGGTACACCTATAACAGCCGGTTCTACTACCTTCCCTCTTGAAGTCAACTATACTTATGATGAAAATAAAAATCTTATTGAAGTGACTTTTGCAGATGGTAAATCAGCAGAATACACCTATAATGATAATGGCGATTTGACCATTATGAAAAATATTGATGATTATCGAGTTGAATACAAATACACAGATGATGACCCTGATAATGATGAAACAGAAATTGTCACAAGCAGAGTAAAAAAAGTTATTGAATGGACAAGGGATAACGAAGAGAATATAGATGTTGAAGGTAATAACATTTCATATGACACATCTAACTATCCTCATATAACACTTACTGATGGTAACGGAAACTATGAGACATATCAATTTGATGTTAGTGGCAAATTGCTCTACACAATAGACAACATGGATAATTGTTCTATGACTGGTTATTCAACGAATGATACATACTTTGTATCTTCTTCCGGTGAGCATACAATTTCACAGAATCTCTTGCTTAACCCAAGTTTTGAAAGTCAAGGATTAACAAGTAATATCGCTGAGAATTGGACAAGCACAAATTCAGCTTTTGTACGTGCTTCCTCTGATGATACTCATTTTGGTGGCTATAATTTCTATTCCTCTAATTCAGGCACTGCGAGTGTAAAACAAGATGTTACTGTTTTAGGTAATGGACAATACACTTTTTCTGCATATGTCAAATCAGACGATGCAAATGAAGGCTCACTTTATATAAAAATATCAGCATATAATAGGTCTAACACACTTTTAGCAAGCGAACTTTCTCCTAATATAGAATCAACTGCAGGAGAATGGTTGCGCTATTCAGTTACGCTTGATATACCCGAATCAACTGCAGCTAATAAAATCGCTAAAAAACTTACTGTTGAATTTGGTTCAACTGACAGTGGACTTTTCTCAGTAGATGATGTTCAATTAGAACAATCGCCTTCAACAAGTTCATTTAATTATATCAAAAACGGTGGTTTCAGATACGGAACAGATGACTGGGAAAATGCAAGTGACAAGACTATCGTTAATACAACAATAAACAATGAATTAGCTAAAGCATTGACTTTTACAGGTGGACTTAATGCATCAAATTCAATCTGTCAGACAATCACAATTAATGGTAAAAAAGGTGATGCTTTTACTGTTGGTGGCTGGCTTAAAGGTTCATTTGTAAACTCATCTACAAATAACAAATGGATTCTTAACACAATTGAAGAATCCACTACTGATATTTTCAATTTTACTAACGACCGATTTGCACAAATTGAGGTCAGATACGAATATGAACAAGACAATGAAGATGGTACAAATGAATTCATAACAGAAAAAGTTGTTATTCCATTCGCTGAAAATATTGACGATTGGCAATTTGCAGCAAAAAGTTTTGCACTTGCAGCTGATTGTGAAAAAATCACAATATCTGTACATTACAATAATAATATAGAAACCGCATATATTTCAAATTTTGAAGTAACAAAAGATATGGAAGCAATCGTTCTTTCAAAGGATAAGGAAATCTCAACAGAAGATGAAACAACTTGTGTTTGTGAGGATTGTGAAGAAATTGATTGTACTTGCAGATGTAACCCTGAGAACATATGCGAATGTATCCCTTGTAAACGCAGAAGTTATGAAACAACAACTGATTCATTTGGCAACATAACATCAAATAGTAGTTTTGATGGTTTTAAAACTATTGAACATTTATCTTCTTATACTTTAGACGGAAATTACCTTGCTACTGAAACTGATTCAGACGGAAATACCGTTGAATACGCACATAATCAGCTTAATGGTATTTTGACATTTGTGACAGATGGAAACCATAATACTACATCTTACACTTATGATGCCTATGGCTTATTAACGGCAGTTTCAGCTATAAATACAGATTATCTTTCTGGAAACACTGTAACAGCATCTGCAAACTACACATATGAAAAGGATAAATTAGTAAGTATTACACACAATGGGTTCTCTTATAATTTCTCTTATGACTATTGGGGACAGTTAAAAGAAGTTTCTGTTAATGAACAGCCTATCGTTACATATACATATGGTGAATATGAATGTCGTGATAGAATCATAGAAGTTACTTATCACAATAATGATAGTCAAAATCCCGAAATCACTTCTAGTTCAATCTTAGTAGAGTATTATTACGACATGGCCGGAAATATTACAGACATTTTGATTAATAGTGTTAAAAATTACAAGTATAAATACGATTCTTTTGGAAATTTAACTTCTGTCAACGAAATCGGTGTGCGTATCACTAACTACATTGATGGAAGAATTGAGGTAATAGATAACAACAGAAACATCTATACCTCATTCACAAATAAAGAAGGTGAATTTGTTGAAATACTTGGTGGCGTAGCATATACAAATGAAAATGGTGAATTAACTAACATAGAAAATGGTGCAATTTACACTTCACAATCTTTTGATAGTGTATATGACGTTGCTTCAGGTAAAACTACTGAAAAAAGTGATATCACTACACCAAATAACAAAACAATCGGTAGTATTTCACAAAAAGATTGGTTTGGTAGATATACTGAAAGTATAATTCAAACAGAAAGTGTAAGTGATGATAATCTAGACAATGAATTTGTCGCTATAAAAACTCAATATACTTATCCAGAATATGATAATCAGAAAACTTCAAATCAAATCATCAGTTATTCAAATATGATAACTTATGGCACAGATACAAGTATTAATAATAAAGAAGCATATTACGGATTTTCTTATACTTATGATGATAACGGTAATATTATTGAAGAATACAAACAAAGTATAACTGGTGCCAAAGTTTTAAGGTATGCGTATGTATACGATAGTCTTAATCAACTAGTACGTGTAAACGATAGTATTAACGATGTAACATATGTTTATAGTTATGATAATGCTGGCAATATTCTTTCAAAGGCAGAGTATTTTTATACAACAGATGCAATAATAACAGATGAACCAGAAAAAATTGTCAACTATACTTACGATGTCAATTGGAAAGACAGACTTAATTCATACAATGGAGAAGAAATTATATACGACAACATTGGTAATCCAATAACATTTGATGGTGCATCTCTAAGTTGGATAGGTCGTCAACTTGAATCATATACATTTACAGAAGAGGATGAAAATGAAAATCTAATAACAAAACGAATTATTTATAGTTATGATGAAAATGGTTTAAGGAATCGTAAATCCGTTTATATTAAACTACCCGATGAAGATGACAATTCATACATTCTATCAGAGCAGTACGACTATACATGGTCAAACGGATTGTTAATAAATCAGGTATATACAGAATATAAAAATAATATATCAACAGTATTCGCTGTAAAATTTATTTATGATGCTTTTAGTTCACCACAAGGGTTTACTCTTAATAATAAAACATACTTATATTTAAAAAACATACAAGGTGATATTATTGGCGTTATAGATGAGTTGGGAAATAATGTATTAACATATACATATAATTCATGGGGACAGTTCAAACAAACTGTTGAAGCTGATGATAATAGAAATACAATTAAATACATGAAAAGGTTCCTACCTTTTGCTTATCGCGGATATTGTTATGATTATGATACTGGTTTATATTATTTACAGAGTCGCTATTATTCACCTAAGATTGGCAGATTTATAAATACTGATGATACACAAATGGCAATTGTTACACTTGGCGAGACTTTAGGTGTAAACCTTTTTGCTTATTGCAACAATAATCCTATAGTATATGCAGATTATAACGGTTATGTATCTGTAACATTTTATAATTATCGCATATATTGGGATAACCCAAATGATGATGCTTTCTTTTATAATAGAAATATAAAACCAACTGAAGATGATTATAAGAATTGGAAAACCTGGGGGAACTTACAAAAAGCAGCTAGCTTACTTTATCCACAAGGCGCGGCTTTTTACAAACACTATAGAAGCAACAAAGGAACAGACTACTACTATGATTATGGTTTAGCTTATAAACAAGATTCCTCAATCAAGAGTAATGTAAATTCCGTTTTAAATTTACTAAAAACCGCAACAGAATACTTCAAAAAGAATAACAATACTTGGTATACTGTTTGTTCTTCTTTGGTTTATGTAAGTTCTAAGACAATGAATTGGAGATTGGCTCTAGGTGGTCATAGATTTTATGTCTATGCTTCAGCATACTATAATTCGAGTACAAAAAAATATACTGTAAACTACACGGTATTAGCACAGGATAGATATAATTTTGATGGAAATGGTAAAAGCTTTTTGGGAATACCAGACACTTTAAATGCACGTTTTGTTACATTAGGATGGGCAAAGTTCTTTAACTCAATAGGAACAATGACGGGAACATTAACATGGAAAAAGAAATAAAAAAATTTTGGAGTATTACATTAATCATTCTGATAATTATTTCAATTATTGTTATATCATCTCTCTTTCTATCCCATATTTTTTTGGTGTACTACGGAAATATTGATGGATATATTATAGAAAACACCAAAATCTACATACCAGAAAGCACACCCAAAAAATATCATTCTACCCCATTTTCAATTGACACTTTTGATTATTGGATTTTCAAATTGAATGAATACGAAGCAAGTGAGATAGAAAAGGAGTTAGAAAACGGCAATTGGAACTCAATAGAGCAATTTCATATTTATAAACTATCGGAATTAAATTATTTAAAAATAATACACAAATATTCCAAGTTAAAAAGTAATTGTTTTTTAAGTATTTATGACTTAAAATCAGGAGAAATAATCACAAATAATGACGAAAGTATTTTTTTGGATAGTAGTAACTGGGTGGTTTTCGTTTATGACAAAGATGAACAATATTATTATTGCATTCACGAAAGTTATTAATATTCAAAAACAGCAACTTTTTTAAATTACAATGATTATTGTGAAATACTCGATTAATTACAAAAACTAAATCACTTCATCCAAATTTAATAATAACAAATCAAAACTAAGGAGGTGTTATCATCCTAATTATAAACAATACATAAACCCACATAAGTTTGACAAAAGACTGAATAAACTACAATAAATGCACACATTATGTAATACAGCACATTAAAAAGTGTGTAGCGTCACTTGTTGAACTACATATTACATTGCATTTTAAAAAGTATAATTTTAAAAATATCGATGAGCTAAAAACTCATCGATATTTTTTACCCTAATCCACATCATTTATTAAAGTCTTTTTTTCGAACAATTTATCATGCACATTCTGCGTTTGTACCGTATTTTTCTGTAGTTGTACCTACTGTATTGCTATTATATAAAATAATTATAAAATATAATCAATTATAAATATAGGAGGAAATTATTATGAAAAAAATAGCAACAAAAATCATTAGTATCATTCTATCGGCATTACTGATATTTTCAGTAATGCCAATGACAGTTCTTGCAGCTGAATCCGTTGCATCTGTTACGACATTAACAGGCGAAGTTACTGAATATACCTCACTCCGAAAGGCTTTTCTATCAGCTGATGAGAATGTTGGTTCAGTTGTAACACTATTAACCGATATCGACTTAGGTGAAAGCTATGTATATACAGATGTCGGAGATTTTACTCTTGATTTGAATGGCAAAGTTTTGACAGGATGTTATGGTCTTCTTGTTAAAGTTCGTAAGAATAGCAAATTAACAGTTAAAGACAGTGTGGGTAATGGAAAGATTAAAAATACTGGTGACACGAATAATGAGGACCCCTTTAGCGGTTATTCTGCTATTGACCACGATGGAACACTCATAATTGAAAGTGGTTCATTTTCAGGGAAGAATGGAATACAATCCGGAGGTAAGCTTGTTCTCAAAGGTGGAAAAATAACCAGTGCAAGTTGGGGATGGGGAATAGAATTTTTTACAGACGAAACTGCACATGAAGACTTTAACGGTTCTGGTGTTTTTACAGGTGGAACAGTAATTGGTGGAATATCTATTGATAATGGTCGTGGTAGTAATCCTATTGGAGTTGATAGTCTTCTTGAAGATGGATACGCATTTTTCAATGAGGACGGGAATGAACTTCTTGGAGATAACGGAACAGTTATTTATGACACAGTAACAATTGGAAAATCAATAACAAAAGATAAATATCAGGCTAAAGTTACGCTATCTAATGGTACAGAAAATTTCTACACATCTGTTAATGAAGCTTATTTCCAAGCTCGTTATAGAAAAAATAATGATTATTCTTTAATAACATTGTTAAAAGATATAGAATTAACAAGTTATTTAGGAACTGACGAATTTTCTCCAATTCCAACGACAAAAGATGTCATTTTTGATTTGAATGGTCATACAATAACAAGCACAGGTTCAAATGTATTCCTTATGCCATCTTATAGACCATCAAACTCTACTCTCACCGTAAAAGACAGTATTGGTACAGGTGAAATCATCCTTAATTCACAAGATAGAATTCAATCAGCAGCGATTCAGGGATATAATGTAGTTTTAGAAAACATTAAGATTACTTCTAATGAATATGGTGTTGCATCACATAATCTTACAATGACCAATTGTACTGTATCTGCTGAAATTGAAGCTGTATCAGGAACAAATATGATAATCAAAGACAGTACAATATCAAGTGGCCTTACGGGTGTAAAATGTGGTGATGGTGATGTTTCAATTTACAATACGGAAATCACTAGTGTAAAACATGGTATTGAAGGTGGAAAACCACAGCTTTATGATGGAACAAAAGTTGTAAGAACGGGAGATTATCCATACTCAACTTTAAGTCCTAATGGAACTTTAGCCGATTGTTTGCCTGAAGGTAATTTCTATTATGATTTAAATGATAATCAAATTGATTATACAAGTTATCCAGTTTCCACAACTAAAAATTTCATTGTTAAAAACAAATTCCCTGTATCAGTTATTCAACCTGATGGTACAACAGAATATTTCCCAAGTGTTGATGAGGGTGTAGATAAAGCAAATAAAGATATTGACAGCATACTTAAATTACTTACTGACATTCTTTTAAATTCTTCACTTACATTTGATGGTACAACAACTCTTGACCTTAATGGTAAAAACCTTGAAGTAAATGATGAAAATTCAATTTTAGTTGGTAATGGTGGATTACTTAATATTGCTGACTCTCTTGGTAATGGTACAATTGACGGTGGTACAGTTAAAGTTGATGGTGGTACTCTCAACTTTAACGATGGTACAATTGTAAGTACAACAAACGGTATTACAAATTCAGGTGGTACTGTTAATGTCAATGGTGGCGAAATCATCTCTGAAAACGGATATGTAGATATTTTCGTTGAGGGTGATAACACTACAAAAGTTTATGGTGGTACTTATGAAGATGGTTTCACAACATCAGGTGCAACAATAAGTGAAGTTCTTGCAGATGGTTATGTGTTCTATAATGGCGAAGGTGCTGTTGAAATTACAGACAACCAAAAAGAAGTTAATGACAACGTTGTAGTTTATGAAAAGACAATCGTAACTGCTATGTCATCACAAATTCGTTTCAATAAAAAAGATGACGGTTCTTATGCAGGAACATTCGATGTAAGAACACGAGCAAAAATAACTGATGCAGACTTTAAGAAATATATTGCAGGTTCAAATGAGGATGCAACAAATAAGATTTCAACTGTTGGCTTTGTTTATTCAACTGCTGAAACTGAATTTGATATTGATGTAGCAAAATCAGTTGCACAAGGTGGCAATGCTAAAGGCTTTGTCAATAAGCCTGTAAGCTATATTCAGGATGCAGACGGATATTACATGTTCACTTGTCTTGTAACAGGTATTCCTGAAGAAGAGCTTGACAACGGACTCACAGCATACGCATACATCTGTGTTGATGGCACTTGGTATTTCTTCCCTGTTGAAGTAACAGCAGAATTTGCTGAAATGTACAGCACATACTATCCAATCGCAGCAGAACAGTATGGATGGGAGGCATAACTCCCCTATTACACATTAAAATAACTAAACTTTTTTATTCACGAATAAAAGTCGTCATTTTAAGCACATCACTTCATATAACTCAACATTTTTTCACTTCGTTTAAAATGACGACTTTTAAAATAGAAAGGACTATTTATGAAAAAATACGAAACACCGGATTTTGATGTAACAATCTATGAGGTCGAAGATGTAATCACAGCATCATCACCGGGTAATCTTGAATTTGGTAATGACGACCCAAACGGTGATGAAGGCTGGTTTGGATAATCTATATATAAAATTAAACAAAACCGATAAAAGCACCGATAAATTTATATCGGTGCTTCAAAAAATATTTTTATTTGTCACAAAATGTTGATTTTTTACGATTTATATATAAAAGGGAGTATTTTAATAAATCTTTTCAAAATTTTCTCAAATGGAAATAACAAATTTTATGTTTTCATTTGAAAAAGTTTTGAGAAAAAACTAATAACTTACAATAACCTCTTATTATTGTAAGTTGTTATATAAAGGATAATATCAAATTAATTTACAGAAATGAGAGGTAAAAAATGAAATACTCAATTATTATTACATATTATAAAGGCTTTAACATTTTAAGAAGTATGCT
>JAEIGA010003573.1_pt1 | contig 24298 bp, 15 predicted proteins | sample 9270691 | NCBI WGS metagenome assembly JAEIGA01 (sample SAMN17057246, study PRJNA624740) | gut metagenome | biome: biome; isolation source: fecal sample | host: Bos grunniens | place: China: Xizang | collected 2019 | reverse complement strand
GACTTGGCAGAGCGTAAGGAGGGTGAGTCTATCTGCGTAGCTTCGATGCCGAAGGCTGGCGAGGCCGACGAGGCTGCTTTGGCTCGCTTTGCTTTGGCGCAGGAGGTTGTATCGGCCGTTCGTAATATCCGCAAGCAGAAGAACCTCGCACAGAAGGAGGCTTTGGAACTCAAGGTTGTGCGTGATGAGAACTATCCAGCAGAGTACGAGGCAGTTATCGCAAAGATGGCTAACCTCTCGCAGGTGACTTTCGTCGAGGAGAAGAATCCAATGGATGCTGCATTCATCGTTAAGACTACGCAGTACTTCGTACCAATGGGTGATAATATCGACAAGGAGGCAGAAATTGCCAAGCTCGAGAAGGATCTCGCATATCAGCAGGGCTTCCTTGCAACCGTAATGAAGAAACTCTCTAACGAGCGTTTTGTATCGTCAGCACCTGCCCAGGTAGTTGCCAACGAGCAGAACAAGAAGCGTGATGCGGAGGCGAAGATTGCGGCGATTGAGGCGCAGCTCGCCGCCCTGAAATAAAAATTGTTTTTAAGCAGCGTTTGCTGCGTTAAACTTCGGTAGCCGAGTTGCTCACATACGCCTTAGTATGCTGCGCACTCGGCTCCTTGTTTGCCTTAATCCCTCTTCGAGGGCTTTTGTCTGCTCTCGCTCGGTATAGTCTGTAAACAGCCTTTACCCTCGCTTACCCGCAGTCTTGCAACCATCTGCTTAAATTCCAATTTTTTAGGGCTAATAGCCATTGGCTAATGCTAAAAAAGGTCGCAACCATAAGATTGCGACCTTTCTTTTTTTACTTACCGAAGTACTTGTTTAGCAGGTGTGCTAGTCGGTAGCCGGCGTGGCGTAACTGCGTGTCAACCATATCCTTGGAGCGTTCGATGGTGTCGTCGAGCAGGTCTGGTGTACCATCGTTAGGATTCCACTTGTGGATGAGGTGCGTTCTATTCATACAATCTTGCGCCCAGTCGTAGTGGCTGCCCTTACAGGTCTTCTTTATCTTGCCCTTCGAGTAGGTGTCGAGTTGCTCGGCAAGCTCGGCTGGATTCACACCCTTGCCGTAGATGTGTCTAACCATACAGTCGTAGAAGCCGTGGAACGAACCCATATATTTGCCTTTGAGGTATACTCTCGGCTTGGCATCGTCACGACCATCGATATACTTGCAGTGCGATGGGCAGTGCATATCACCTACAAAGTGGAGCAAGCAACGAATGTTGAAGATTACGGCCGAGTCCGACAACTGCTCATAGACCTCGAGGTTGTGTGTCGCAAGGTCGAGACCACGCATAGTGTCGCCATTCTTAATCTTGTGCGGAACATTCGGATCGTGGCGGAGGTTTGAGTCGTAATAGTATGAGTGCCAACTATTTGTAAATCGGTATGGCGACTTCTTACCACGGTTATAGTCCATCCACGAGGCATCTTTTTCGATGTCGTAAGGCATATACTTTGCAATGTTTGCCTTTGTCTTCTCGGTAAGATGGCGCTTTGCAATCTCGACCACGGTGCTATGTCCCACCTTGTCCCACGCCTGTGCGCTGAATGTTATAGCGACGAGCGCAACGATAATAAGAATTTTCTTCATAGCGGCCTCCTATTTGTGGTCGAAATAGCGGTTGAGGAGGTAGGCAAGGCGGTAGCCAGCATTGCGCATCTCCAAATTTACGAGGTCACGAGAGAGCTCCACGGTGTTAGGGTCGAGAACCGCCTTGTTGTGAGGGTTCCACTTGTAGATTACGGCATTCTTCGAGCCGATATCCTGCACCCATTCGTTGAGGTCGCCCTTCTGAATCTTCTTGATCTCGCCCTTCGAGGCGTTGTCCAACTCGGCAGCAATCTCTACGCACGACTTGTTGGGGTGAAGTAGCGCTGGCATATAGTCATATACGCCGTGGAATGCCTTATACTTCTTGCCATTCAACTCGCAAGGCCAGAAGCAGCGAGGGCCTGGCACATAGGAGTGGGTAGGGCAGTGCATATCGCCCGCAAAGTGGAGCAAGCAACGAATGTTCATCACGATGGCCGAGTCGGTCAGGCGCTCCTGCTTGGTGAGGTTATGCTCCACAACCTTCATTGCGTGGATGGCATCACCCTTGCACAAACGAGGATTCATATCGTAGTTGTGATTCTCGTCGATGTTGTATACATGCCAAGCGGTGGTGTAGCCAATCTCCTCGTCGTGACGATGAATATCCATATATACGGCATCCTTGGTGATGTCGTAAGGGAGATACTTGGCGATATTCTTCTTTGTGTTCTCGGTGATGTGGCGCTTGGCAACCTCGATAATCACTTCGTGACCCAACTTGCCCCACGCCGATGCGCTCTCGATGCCAACGATGGCAAGAGCCACGATAATTGCAAAAAACTTCTTCATAATAATATAGGTGTTTAGATTATCTCGAATGCAATCTCCATCATATCGGTGAAGGTCTTCTCACGCTGCTCGGCTGTGGTATCCTCGTGGGTTACGAGCGAGTCCGAAACGGTGCAGATGCAGAGTGCCTGATTGCCACTGCGTGCAGCGTTCATATAGAGTGCCGAAGCCTCCATCTCGACCGCTAAAACGCCCATCTTCTGCCACTTCTTCCACGCCTCGGGGTCGTCGTTGTAGAAGATCTCCGATGCGAGGATGTTACCCACGGCATACTTCACACCCATCGACTTTGCCTTCTCTACCGCTGCGCTCAACATCTCGTAGTCGGCGATAGGGGCAAAGGTGCCAGGAAGGTTGTATTGTGCGGCATAGTTCGAGTTGTCGCAAGCGCCCTGTGCGATGATGATGTCGCCGACATGCAAATTGGGTTGATATGCACCGCACGAACCTGTGCGGATGATGCGTTTTACGCCGTAAAAGGCGAAGAGCTCGAAGGTGTAGATGCTGATGGATGAGATACCCATTCCGTGTCCCATTACCGATACCTCCTTGCCTTTGTAAGTTCCCGTATAACAGTACATTCCACGCACCTGATTAACCAACTTAGGGTTTTCGAGGTAGCGCTCTGCCATAAATTTTGCACGCAACGGATCACCCGCCATAATCACTCGCTCGGCAATCTCTCCGAACTTTGCGCCAATATGTGGGGTTGGTGTTAAATCTGCCATAATATTCGATTATTTTGCATAAAATTTATAAATACAAATGTGCTTATAGGTCTGTCCCGGCTCCAAAACTACGCTTGGGAACGATGGCTGATTTGGTGCATCGGGGTGACGCTGTGTCTCGAGCGCAATCGCTCCACGATAGAGGATTGGCTTGCCAAACTTATTGTTGTACGAACCATCGAAGAAGTTACCGCAGTAGAACTGCAATGCCACCTGGTCGGTCAAAACCTCCATACCACGGCCGCTCTTTGGCGAATATACATCGGCAACCTTCAAAATCTCGCCGTTGTCCTCTCGGTCGATAATCCAGTTGTGGTCGTAACCTGCACCAGCCTTGAGCTGTGCGTGATCGGCATTAACTCGCTCGCCAATTGCGTGTGGCTCGTTGAAGTCGAACGGAGTATCCTTCACGCACATAATCTCGCCTGTAGGGATGAGGTACTCGTTTACAGGAGTGATGGCCTTACTCTTGATTGTGAGAACATGGTCAAGAATTGTGCCTTCGCCATCGCCCTCGAGGTTGAAGAACGAGTGGTGTGAGAGGTTCAATACGGTCTTTGCATCGGTTGTAGCGTTGTACGACACCACGAACTCGTTGTTTGGAGTCAACTCGTAGACCATCTCGATGGCACGATTTGCAGGGAAACCATCTTGACCATCAGGGAGTTCGCAGTAGAATACAATCTTGCTATCGGTCGCCTCCTTCACATCCCAAACGATGCGGTCTACGCCGAGGGTACCGCCGTGGAGGGTCTGTCCGTTATTGTTCTGCGGAAGGGTGTACTCCTTGCCGTCGAGCTTGAACTTGCCATTTGCAATGCGGTTAGCCACAGGGCCTACAACCGCTCCGAGGTAGCGCTCGCCAGTATTGTTAATGTAGCGGTCGATGTTCTCGTAGCCAATTTCCACATCGGCGTAGTTGCCATTGCGGTCGGGTGTCCACAACGAGATTACTCTTGCTCCGTAGTTGGTTACTTGCATTACAAGGTTGCCACTTTTGAGGGTATAGAGCGAAACTGCTTTACCATCAACTGTGGTCTCGAAGTCGGCCTTGTCGAGGAGCTTCACCTCCTGCTTTGTGCCGCACGATACGGCAAGAATGAGTGCCAAAATAGCGAATAAGTTTTTCATATTTCTTCTATTTTTTATAGGTTTATCTTCACAAAGATAAGAAAAACTTTGTAAAAAGTGCAATCGTTTCGCTAAAATTTGTTACCTTCGCTTTCGATAAAAAGCCAATGGCCGATGGTTGGTGGCTAAAAGCAAGGAGAAAGTATGGATGTTCGTATTGCCGAAGATTGGAAAGAGCTTCTGAAGGAGGAGTTCGAGAAGCCCTATTTTGCCGAGTTGGTCGACTTTGTGAAGGCGGAATATGCCTCGCAACAGATCTTCCCTGCGGCTCGAAATATATTCAGAGCCTTCGATAAATGTCCGCTCGATAAACTTAAAGTTGTTATTATTGGCCAAGACCCCTATCACGGTGATGGTCAGGCAAATGGCTTGTGTTTCTCGGTCGACGATGGAGTCGATTTTCCACCTTCGTTGCGCAATATTTTCAAGGAGGTTGCCGAGGATGTGGGCAAGCCTGTACCAGCGAGCGGGAACCTCGACCGCTGGGCAGAGCAGGGTGTGTTGATGTTGAACTCTGTGCTTACTGTCAGGGCGCACGAAGCGGCCTCACACGCAGGTCGTGGATGGGAGAAATTTACCGATGCGGTGGTGCGCTCGATTGCCGAGAAGAAGCAGGGTGTTGTCTATATGCTTTGGGGTAGCTATGCGCAGAAGAAGGGTGCAATGGTCAATCCGTCGCAAAACCTTGTGCTTAAGGCGGTTCATCCGTCGCCACTCTCGGTCTATAGAGGCTTCTTTGGTTCTCGTCATTTCTCCAAGGCAAACGATTATCTCCTATCGATCGGAAAAGAGTCTATCGAGTGGTAGAAAAATAGTGACCATATTTTTTTATAAAAAAATGTGTGCTAGGGTTGTTTATTGAAAAAAAATGACTACCTTTGTACAACCAATTGGAACTAAAAATACCTGGCAAAGTGGGTGCGCTTTGTGTGGGAAAACCTTAAACGAATGATACATTGCTGATTATGAGGGCTTATTGTTGTTCATAGGCCCGTAGTGGATAAGATTTATCGCCTCGCAAAAAGTGCGGAGCGACTAATCTTTTTGTTTTTTACGCACGCACACGACGCTCGTGCGTATAAAGGCGAAGGATGAGACAAGGGAAAAGAGAAGAGAGACGAAAAAAGAAAACAACAAACAAATTTAACAAACAATAATTTCAAACTTTTTAAAAACTATTAGCGTGAAAAATTTTACTAAACTTTTGATGTCGGTAGTTCTGCTCGCAACTTTTGCTTGCGTGCAAGATCCAACCGAGAATCAGGCTCCGGTAGTAACGGTGCCTGGTGGTGGAAGTGGCGAAGTTCAGACGCTGCAGGTTTCGATGCCTCTTTCGACTCGTACAGAGTTGGGTGAGAAGGTCGACGGAAAGTATCCAGTGTCGTGGTGCGAGACTGATGTTCTCGCAGTCAATGGAAAGCCTACATTGGGCATTGACATCTACGAGGATACTCCGAATGTCGCAGTGTTTAAGTTGCCAATGGGATTGACGATTCCGTATCACATCGTCTACCCTTATCCGGGTGAGGATGTGGTGGTTGAGGCCAACAGCGGAAAGTATCCTGTAGTCTTCTCTGCAGAGCAGAAGCATACCGAGGGTACATTTGCGCCAAACAGCGCACCGATGTATGGTTGGACTGCAGGTTTCGACAACATCCATATGGAGCACCTCGCTACAGCCCTCCGTTTCAGCATCAAGGCGAAGGAGGGTCAGGAGATCGACCTGAAGTACATCTCGGTTTCGACCCAGGATGCTGCTCCAATCGCAGGTGTGTTCGATGTTTACTGCGCCGAGAAGGATGGCGTAGAGGCAGGTACACTCGAGGCTCGCAAGGCTACCTACCCAACTGTATTCTACAGCTTCGAGGGTGATAGCTACAAGCTCTCGTCGGAGAAGGAGGATACCTTCTACATCGTTGTTCCAAAGGGCGAGTACACTCGTTTCGAGGTTAACTTTGTGGAGCAGTCGGGTAAGGTTTACTCTAGAACTTTCGACGCAACAGGCGATAAGCAGTTGCTCGGAGGTAAGGTTCGTGAGTTCCCTTCGCTCGTGTTCGACTTGGAGAATTGTAACAATATGCTCCTCATCGGCACCGATGTCGATATGGAGACCTTCGCAAATGAGGTTAAGGCTGGCACTTTCAATCAGAAGTACGATGGTGCACTCCTCGTTTCGGATGTTGATATGACAGGTAAGGCTTGGGAGTCGTTGGATGGTTTCAACTCGTTGTTCGAGGGTCGTGGCTATACCATTAAGGGCTTGACTGCACCTCTCTTTGGTGAGAATGTATCGGGCACAATCTCGAATATCAATATCGAGGGCAATGTAGTGGAGACAGCAAAGGGTAAGGTTGGTCTTATCGCTCGTTCGCTCGTGGTATCGGGCGAGAAGGTTGGTACAATCTTCAACTGCTCGGCTGTAGGCTCGATTGAGTATAAGAATACTGCTCTTGCAGTTAACAACGATTTGAAGTTGATCAACATCGGTGGTGTTGTCGGTGGTGTTTATGGTGGTAAGGTGTCGCTCGCAGATAGCGATGTTGATATCACTATCGCAACCGTTGCAGGTGCTGATGGCAAGTCTACCGCATTCACACCTTGTATCGGTGGTGTTGTAGGTTATGTTTGCGCTGATGGCGACAATATTCCTGTTTCGGTAGAGAATACCAGCGCTGGAGATATCGTTTGGAATGATGACTCGGAGAGCATCAAGGCTGTACCATATATCGGTGGTGTTGCAGGTTATGTAACTGCAGGCTCGTTCGAGAGCAACATCAACAGCGGTGCACTCGCAATCAATAAGCCAATGGACGACCTCGATTGGGGTGGTGTTATTGGTGCATCGAAAGTTTCGGTTGTAAATTGTAAGAACGAGGGTTCGTTGACAATCAACCAGCAGATTACCAAGGCTAACATCGGTGGTGTAATCGGTCAGTTGGAGGCAGAATCGCTTCAGAATAGCGAGAATAGCGGTCAGCTTTCGTTCGGCGAGTGGTTCTACATCAAGTCGAATTGTAATATCGGTGGTGTAGTTGCATACGCCGAGAAGGGCACCAAGGAGATTACGAACTGCTCGAACTCGGGTTCGATCGAGTACCTCGGTTCTTGCTACTTCGAGGGTCGTGCAGCCATCAATGGTAATGCAAATATCGTTCTCGGTGGTGTTATCGGTACCACTTGGTCGGAGTTGGTTAGCAACTGTAACAACAAGCAGAGCGCAGTCCTCAATATCGCAGGTAAGGTGTCGGGTAATGGTGATGTTAAGTGGAATCTCGCAGCATCTACCTCGCAGAACACCGCTATCGCAGGTGTTATCGGTGTTCGTGCTGGTCAGCAGTCGAAGCTCGGCACTAGCGAGATGGTCAAGACCTTGAATTGTAATAACGAGGGTAATGTAACCTTCAAGTGGGACTATAACGGTGCTCCATATATCTTCAGCTCGGGTTGTATCGGTATTTTCGAGTCTGATTATATTTCAGACTGCTCGAATGCAGGTTCGGTAACTGCCGAGGCTAATGTGACTAGTGACTCTTACACTCACCCAGATACAGATTCGAAGGTAATCTTCGTTTCGGGTATGTTCGGTTATTTCAGTGAGAGCTGCGACGAGGTTCACAACTGTACAAATTCTGGTTCGTTGAATGTATCTAACACCCATACCCGTATGTTGTATGTATCGGGCTTGCTCGGTACTGCAAAGAGTGGTGCTACAATCAAGTTCGACAACTGTGGTAATACCGGTAGTGTATTTGTTGACGAGAGCGTGAGGGGTCTCCGTAATGTATATGTAGGTGGTATCTTGGCAAGTACACTCGATATCGGTTTGCAGTATCCAAACTGCTACAACTCGGGTAGTGTTGAGTCGAGAGCAACTGTTACAGCTGAGACTTTCCTTGGTTCTATCTTCGGTCTCTCGACAGGTTCGGATAAGGGCTTGGGTACCGAGGGTATCTCCAACACTGGTCGTGTAACCTACGCAGGTAGCTCGGCTTTGGCATATGTTGGTGGCTACTGCGGTCAGTACAAGGAGAACAACCACACCGTAGAGTTCCAAAATACAGCAAGCGGCGTTGTTGAGTACAATGGTACTGCATCGTTCAAGGCCTTCGTAGGTGGTATTGCTGGTATCGGTGGTACACCATCGAATACACTCTCTGCAGGTGTTGTTACAGAGGTTAAGTCTATCGCAGGTAACACTGGTGGTAAGTTCCAGAAGGGAATGACCAACAATGGTAATGTAACCATCTACGGCTACGCTCCAGAGGTATATGTTGGTGGTTGCTTCGGTTACATCAAGACTACTGGTGCAGGTGTTAGCAACTTGAAGAACAACGGTAAGGTTGAGATTCCAGATATGACTAATGCAAAGAACATCCCAGCAGACTTCTATATGGGTGGTGTCTTTGGTTATGCTAATATGAGCGTGGCTTATCCTACCGCAGAGGGCACTATTACCGAGAGCCAGGCTGTTGCGGATTGCCACAATACAGGTGATATTATATATAAAGGTATGGCGACCGATGGTGCTTACATCGGTGGTATCGGTGGTTGGGCTTCGCAGGCTCCTCTCTACAACTGTACCAACGAGGGTGAGGTTATCTCGCAGGGTCACGCAGGTTCGTGGTCTCCACGCCTTGCTAATGAGACTGCCGAGAAGGCTACTGCACACAATTATCGCAACTACCACAACCACGATATCGCAGTTGGTGGTATCGTTGGTGAGACCGACTTCGATATGTCGGGCTGTGTGAACAATGCTGCTGTAACTCACGACTGTTTGCTTAACCCATTGCGTGTTAGTGCCCAGGGCAACCTCGCAACATCTCGTTTCGATGTAGGAGGTATTGTAGGTCGTGTGTTTACTCCAGAGGTTAACAAGACAGGATATATCTGCTCGATAGACGGCGTGGTAAACAATGGCGATGTAACAATCAATGGTACACCTTCGGCTACACTCAATTCACCATCTGCCGATGAGGAGACTACTGGTGAGTTCCAGTGGACCGATGTTGATGATGGTGACCGTCAGAACCGCCGCTTGTTTACTCGTGTAAATGTGGCAGGTTTGATTGGCCGAATGATGGATATCTCGCATCTCTCAGGAGCTTCGGGTGAGAATATTGAGCCTTCATACTACATCTCGGGTTCGATAAATAATGGTAAGGTGTCGGTACCAAATGCTGGCGGTGCAAAGTGTTTGAGCGTTGCTGGTGGTGTTGCCGATATTCTTGTGAGCCACTCGTACTTCACAGGCGTTCAGAACAAGGGTCGCATCTCTGTCGAGAATGCTGGTGTTGGTACAACTGTCAACTCGAAGCAGATGATGCACGCCTTCTTTATCAATTTGGGAGGTATAGCTGCAACTTACTTTGACTATCGTTTATTCGGTAACCTTGGTGGCGACTTCTCGAAGTATAAGCACAACTTGGAGTTCACAAACTGTATAAACGAGGGTGACATCCACTACGGTGAGTCGGCAGCTTCGGTTTACCAGTGCGCTGGTGGTATCCTCGGTCAGGTGCTCCACTCGGGTAATGATCGTTGTATCGATATGAAGATGGAGGGCTATACTGGTGGTAAGTGGTATAAGAGCCAGGCACAGGTTAAGTTCACAAACTGTAAGAATAGCGGTAATATCGACTACCTCTCGCAGGCAATGAACTTGAGCGATAACTACAACTACAACTATGCAGGTGGTATCCTTGGTACATCGAATATTGGTCATGGCGGTTATACCCAGAACTATGGTAATGTAAATGTTACTTGCGATCACTGCGAGAATACAGGAAATATTCAGTGGGATCGAAGCAACGGTGTAGTTTCGACCAATAAAGAGTACTACTATACTGCGGTTGGTGGTATCATCGGTCACTATTGCGGTGGTATCGGTCACTCAACCAATAGCGATACTGCAGTAGGTGGTAACCTCGGTACTCGAGAGAACGCTTGTAACGCAACAATCATCTCTTGCAAGAACTCGGGTCGCATCCACGGATTATCGGGTGTTATGGGTGGTATCATTGGTCTCGGCTACTGGTATGTTAAGATTACCGGTACCGAGGAGGATCCAACCATCAATACTGGTGATATCTGCGTTATGCGTGAGAATGGTAAGATTGTAACTCGTGGCCGTTATGGTCAGAAGTACACCTATTGTGGTGGTATCGCAGGAGTCTTGACCGAGTATACCTCGGCAACATACGCAGTAGCGAGTGCGAAGTCTTCGGACAACAATGCTCGTCCTGAATATGACCCTGAGCATCAGTACTGCCGTATTGAGTACGCTGTAAACGAGGGTGCTGTAGGTGCTACCGGTTATGCTGGTGGTATCGCAGGATACTACTGGTCGGCCGTTGAGCCATCGAAGCGTGATGGTGCACTCATTGCACACCGTGGTGGTATGCAGTACTGCCGCAACACTGGCGAGGTCTACTCGTTGGAGCAGGCTACAACAAATGTTGGTGCTCTTACTGGTAAGGCTCGTATCCATATCTACACTTCGAGCACAAGCAATGATATTGCTAAGTACCTCTCGGAGGGCGAGTGGCCACTCGGTATTACCGATTGCCAGATAGGCGGTTATGTATTGCGTGGTGCGGTCAACGAGATTAAGGTTGACGCTACCAACTATATGAACGCTATCTATGGCGAGGCGTGGGATGCCTTTAACTGGACTTCGATTTCGGAGAATGGTGAGTTCGACGGTTGTACATTCTACAATCCGGCTCCAGCAGAGACTCCAGAGACTCCTGCCGAGCCAGAGCAGAACGAATAACCAGCAAAAACGGAAATAATTGACAAATAAAAAAATAAATCACATGTTTAAGATGAAATCAGTACTTTGCATTGTGGCAATATTCTCGCTTTCGCTGGTATCGTGTGTAGAGCGTATTCCAGAGAAGCCGATGCCAAATGTCGATAACGGTGTCATCACGATGATTAAGGCAACTGTGGAGCCCCTCACTTTGAAGGGCGCCACAGGAGTCGGCAACTATCAGTGGAACGAGACACACAATATCGGTATCTATGGCACCGACGCTGGTGAGAATGAGTGCTATCTCCCTGTAAAGTCAACAATCGGTGACAATGAGGCCTATTTCTTCGGAAATACAGTAGGTGGCGATATGACCATCTATATGCCTTATTTAGGTGAGGGCAGCCCAGCTGCTCTCGATGGTCGTGTAACAGTTTTGGCAGAGCAGCAATACTATGCCAATGAGTTCGACCATCTGATGTACAACTCAACATTCCTCGCAGATGGTAAGTCGAACGAGGTGACCTTCGGCTATCACGCAGGTCTTATCAAGGTCGAGTTGCATTACGATGTTCAGAACATTACCGAGATCTCGGTTTTGGTCGGTAATATCAATGCTGAAGGCGGCTACGACGACTATTGCGCTGGAGACCTTGCCGTAGACAACTTCGCAGAGGAGTTGCTCGTGAATGGCAAGAACGAGATCGATGTCAAGGGCTTCCCAGAGGGCACAAACACATCCCTCGACAATCCGTTGGTAGTGTGGGTAGCGATGGCTCCAGGTACCTACGAGAACTTCGTAGTGGAGATCAAGAATGCCGATATGACTATCTCGTGTCCAGTGAAGGGTCCATTCGTGGTAGAGAAGTGCGCTATCACAGAGAATGCAGTTGAGGCAAGAGAGGTTAGACTCGACAATGGTTTTGACGACTTCGTTGGCGAGAATGGTGACTTTAACCCAGAGAACTAGGAGTAAATGAAGTGTTTGACTAAAAAAAATGAATGAGATTATGAAAAAGACTTATTTACTCGTTATAATGGCTGCTTTGTTCGTGATGAGCAGCTGTACCAAAGTAGAGCGTATCGAGGTGACAGGCCGAGTACTCGCCGTAAAGGAGGTCCCTGTACAGGCTGGTACATTCCAGTTGCCTATCACCGTTAATGGCGAGCAGAAGCTCGTGTGGAAGGTACGCCCAGTTCACGACTGGTTGCATGTCGACGACGCAGAGTGGAAGCAGAATGCATACAATGTATTCGTTCGCTACGACTCGAACGAGTCATCGATGACCAATCGTAACTTTGCTCGTGTAGGACATCTCGTAGTCGAGACCTACGACGGCTTCGTGGCTGATACAATCGTTGTTAAGCAGCGTGGTATCACCCCTTCGTTGAAGTTGTCGGATACTGCAGTCGAGGCTTCGGAGACCAAGTGTCTTGTGCCGTTCAACACCAACCTTACCGACGCTTGCCGTCCAGGTATCACCCTCTCGGCCGATGAGAATTGGGTTGAGAGCATCGTATTCCTCGGCAATGGTAAGGAGTTGGAGGTGACCTTTGCGGCAAACGATGGCGCAGAGCGTTCGGCTCATATCAAGGTGTTGTTTGTTGATGCTTGGGGCGATGAGCACGAGGCAGAGTGCGTGCTTACTCAAAAGGCACTTGTGGTTGAGACTCCAGAGGAGCCTGAGCCAGAGACACCGGAGAACCCAGATCCAGAGACTCCGGAGCAGCCTGAGACTCCTGAAACTCCCGAGACACCGGAGCAGCCAGAGACTCCAGAGCAGCCTAATGAACCTAGTCCAGAACCTGAAAATGTAAAATAATGAAGAAGATACTTTACACACTATTTGCAGTGTCGCTCCTGGCCGTAGGCTGTACCAAGGAGGTTGGCGTATCTCGTGACCACGACATCGATGCCGAGGTTACCGATATGAAGACCAAGATGGAGATGACGACACTTTACTGCAACCTCAACGAGAGTGCTTCGATTGATTTGCAGAAATTAGGCGAGTATCTCGGCGAGAAGGATGCAGATGTAGCGATGTTTGTTGCTCCTGCGTCGGTCGATGGTACCGATTTCAAGAGCTGGCTCGATGCTTATGCAGCCGAGAAGACTGGCTTGATAGTATTGGAGTCTCGCAACGACGATGGCGTGCTTACAATGGCAGCTCTCGTGAAGGATGTATACGCAGTTGAGACCTACACCCTCACACAGGGTGCAACCTTGAACAATGCTGTTCTTCACTTCAAGGCTAACGGTATCCACTTCGTTGTTACCGAGTTGCTCGCAGCCAAGAATGCTATCCCTTCGGATTGGCAGACACAGGTTAATACAATGACCACAAACAAGAAGCAGGTTCCGCTTGTGTACGAGCCAGATAACCTTGCAACACGCAAGACCGAGCTCTCGTTCCTCATCAAGCAGACTGTTGACAACAAGGCCTTCTTGAAGGAGCCTAACTGGGTTATTGCAATGAATACCAATGCACCATCGCACCTCGACATCACAAAGTACGAGAAGGAGTTCTATCGTTCTAACTGCTACGAGCCAGCGGAGTCGGAGGAAGGTGAGTTCGATTGGACAGAGTTCCTCGAGACCGAGACCTCTTATTTCTCGATTTCGGAGACCCTCGCTACCGATGACATCTACTTCAATGTTAGCAACTTGATGATGTACTACAACTTGATCGATTGTAATGCCGTACACCACTCGGCATACACTCCTTCGAGCCTCAAGGATGAGGATGGTTTGAGATGCAACAACATCTACGCAACCGATGAGAGCTGGAACAAGTTCCAGTCGTTCGACTTCGATGCTGCGGCAGAGTTTGGTTCCCACCACTATCCAATTATTGTAACACTTAAAAGTGAGGAATAGCAGAGATGAAACGCATAATTAACAGTGTGATTTACGCAGCGTTCTGCATTGTGGCCCTGCTGTTCGCCCAGGCAGCAATGGCGCAGAAGGCTCGTACCATATCGGGACAGGTGTTCGACAATACCGGTCAGCCAATGATTGGTGCTACCGTTGTGGTAGTAGGTAACTCGAATGTTGGTACCACCACCGATATGCAGGGTAAGTATAAGATTAAGGCCACATCCGAAGATCAGCTTTCGTTCTCGTTCCTCGGTTATGTGGAGGTGACAGAGCGTGTTGGTAGCCGTACTACCATCAATATCGTTTTGCAGCAGGAGAATGTAAACATTAACGAGGTTGTCGTTATTGGTTACGGTACCCAGCAGAAGAGCGACTTGACAGGTGCTGTCACTACAGTAAATATGGAGGACTTGGCAAATACCGCTGCAGCTTCGGTTGACGAGGCGTTGCAGGGTCGTTTGGCTGGTGTCGAGATTATGACCACCGATGGTGAGCCAGGTTCGGCCGCTTCGATCCGTGTTCGTGGTTCTCGTTCAATCACTGCATCGAATGAGCCACTCATCGTTGTCGATGGTGTAATGGATGCAGTATCGAATTTTGCAGATATCGATCCTTCGGAGATCAAGAATGTGACCGTATTGAAGGATGCATCTTCGACCGCTATCTACGGATCTCGTGGGGCGAATGGTGTAATCCTCGTGACAACACACGAGGCAAAGGCTAACAAGCTCAATATCACCTTGAAGGGTACATTCCAGATGTCGGAGCTCCCTCGTGAGTTGGATATGATGAATGCAGCCGAGTTTGCACAGTATCGTAACGACTACTTCGTGAATAGCAGCGGTACCTATCGTTTGCAGGCTCGTGCTTCGAGCTACAACAAGTATCAGAACCCAGCTAGCTACGGTGAGGGTACTGATTGGCTCGATGTGATGACTCGCAAGGCCTTCTCGCAGAACTACTTCCTCTCGTTGGCTGGAGGTAGCAAGACCACAAAGGTCTACTTCTCGTTGGGCTACAACGATCGTCAGGGTATCGTAATCAACTCGGGTCAGACCCAGTTTAGTGGCCGTTTGAAGCTCGACCATCAGGCATTCAAGTGGTTGAAGCTCGGTATCAATACTACATATTCGATTCGTGATCAGAAGAAGGCTAACAATGCTATTTCGGGTACAGGTACCACAGCGGTAACCAACCTCAACCCTATGAACGACCCTACTTCGGTTTGGAACTTGTTGGGTGACAACGGTACCAATGGTGGTTCGATCTACGACTCGCCATACTTGAAGGCATTGAAAATTACCAACACCTACGATCGTACGATTATGACACTCACTCCGTATGTGGAGTTGTCCTTGGCCAAGGGTTTGAAGTTGAAGAGCCAGTTCTCTTACACCTTCACCCAGACACACAGCTGGTACTACTCTCCATCGACCATGCCAGTTGCAGAGCGTTACCACCGTGGTGGTACGGCAACCCGTTCGGATAGTGAGACCAAGAACTTGTTGAGCGAGACAACCTTGTCGTACAACAAGACCTTCAAGAAGAAGCACAAGTTGAGTGTTACTGCAGGTTTCACTGCGCAGAACCAGAGCAACAACTACCTCCAGATGACTGGTACAGGTTATCTCAACGATAATGTAGCATACTACAATATGGATGGTATCGTCGACAAGCGTGCTTTGAACTCGAACTCGTCTTCGTGGATGTTGCAGCGTTACTCGACATTGGCTCGTGTAAACTACTCGTATGGTGGTCGTTACCACTTGACCCTCACAGGCCGTGGCGATGCTGCATCGAACTTTGCTCGTGGTCACCAGTGGGCATTCTTCCCTGCAGCTGCGTTCAAGTGGACTATCACCAAGGAGAAATTTATGAAGGGTACCAAGTCGTGGTTGTCTGACCTCTCGCTCCGTATCAGTGGTGGTCGTTCGGGTAATGACTCGGTAGGTAGGTATGTTTCGCAGATGTTGCTCACTACTAACCAGAGTGGTTGGTTGTTTGGTGACTCATACGGGGCTTCGTACTATCCAAACCGAATCAACAACCCTGACTTGACATGGGAGAAGACCGACTCGTTCAATGTGGGTCTCGATATGTCGATCTTGCAGGAGCGTATCACCTTCTCGTTGGAGGGTTATATGGCCTATACCAGGGACTTGCTCTACAATATGCAGAATGCAACCGTAACAGGATTTGGTTCTCGTATAGCAAACATCGGTAGCACCGAGAATAAGGGTGTTGAGTTTACCTTCACTTCTCGTAACATCTCTCGTCGTAATTTCCAGTGGACAACCAACTTAACCGTTGCTCACAACTCGTCGAAGGTTACCGATATCGCAACCGCATATGGTTATGTATCGACCTACTCGGCGGGTGGTTATATGATCTATGGTTACCAGGAGGGTTACCCAGCAAACTCGTTGTGGGGCTTCCAGTACGAGGGCGTATGGCACACCCAGGATGAGTTGAACCAGAACAAGCAGACCAAGACCTATGTCAGCTCGACCAAGGGTCGTGGATATGCTCGTTATGCCGATATCAACCACGACGGCGTGTTGAATAACAAGGACCGTATCTACCTCGGTTCAGCTGACCCTATCGTATACGGAGGTTTCAACAACACATTCAAGATTGTGAAGAACTTGTCGTTGGGCGTATACTTCACCTATAGCATTGGTGGCCGTATGTACAATGTTATGGAGTTCACCACAATGCGAGGTTCAGCAACCTCTAACAAGGATCGTCGTATGTTGGGTGCTTGGCACGCAAGCCGTAACCCATTCTCGAACATCCCAGGTGCATACTTGACCGATAGCTTCGGTAGTGACTTGTTCATCTACGATGCTTCGTACTTGCGTTTGCAGAACATCAACTTGAGCTATCGTTTCGACTTGCGTAAGAAGTCTCGTTACTTGCGTGACATTCAGTTGACCGCATCGGTGAACAATGTTGCTCTTATGACCAAGTTCCCAGGTTATGACCCAGATGCAGTAAGCGGTGGTCGTCGTATCGACACAGGTCGTTATCCGAAGAACCGTAACTATTCACTTGCAATTCAAATTCGCTACTAATTATGAAGAAGATTTTAGTAATACTTTCAGCGATTGCACTCATCGGATGTACTCTCGAGGAGCAGATCTACGACCCACAGCCGTCGACCTACTACCAGACAGTACCGCAGTGCAAGACAGGTCTTAGTGGTTGCTATGTGCCATTGAAGAGCCTCTACGGAAGTGGAGACTATTTCGAGGTGTGTGAGGTTGCGGCCGACTTGATCTATCACAACTCCGACTCATACTACGATGGTATGTGTCACTATACACAATCAATTCCTCGTTTCGGTACCAATATCTGGAACAATGGATATCTTGGTGTGATGCGTTGTAACGCTATCTATGCCGCTATTGAGCGTGCTCCACTCACCGACGAGGAGAAGGCTCCATTGTTGGCAGAGGCAGTTATCTTGCGTGCATTCTACTACTACATCCTCACCATCAACTTTGGCGATGTACCTTACTACTTCGAGGAGGTTACCGCCGAGAACAACGAGCGCATCTCGTTGATGGGTCGTAAGCCAGCAACAGAGCTTCGTGCCGAGTTGATGGATCAGTTGGAGTACTGGTTGCTCGAGAAGCAGGCCTTGCCATTCATCAAGACCTACGACCCTGCAAACCACTATCGTATCGGTGCAATGGTCGGTTTGACCATCGCAGGTAAGTTGGCTATGTGGAACAAGCGTTTCGATAAGGCTATCGAGTTCTTCGCTCCTATCGAGGAGGTCTATGGTACTCGTGTTCTCGATGGTGACGGCAACCCATGCTACAAACCGCTTGATGCTTTGATGGGCTACAACTTGAAGGATGTAATGTTCCGTAACCGCTACACCGCAGAGTCTATCTTCGAGTTGCCAGGCTATGCCAAGGATTATGGTTTGCGTCAGACCCAGAGTTTGGCTTCTCGTTGTACACCATCTCGTTCATCTAACTCGGGTGAAGGTTCAACAGATGAGGCTGATGATGAGTCACTTGAGGAGGAGGGTATGGACTACTCGCAGAAGGATGATATCTACGATGGTATTCGTATCCCAGAGTTGGGCGTGAATGCTCGTACCACTTCGCCTTACCGTCCAACCAACTATATGTATCAGTACCTCATGAAGTACAACGATGTTGATAAGCGTCGTGCAGTGTATGACCCAGCGAAGAGTACAACACAGGATATCGTAGAGGTTGAAGATGGTGGCGGCTGGTTGGCTTGGTGCTACAAGGGATGGGTAGATAAGAATGTTGATATTACCAACCCTAACAACCCGGCAGGATGTCACTTCTTCAGTAGTACTAAGACTAATACTGGCCGTCCTTATCTTGGTGATAAGTTCTGGTGCCCAGGTATGGTCTATACCCAGGACTCGAACAACCTCAAGATCTTCCGCTTTGCGCATATCATTCTCGACTTGGCGGAGGCTAATATGCGTGTGGGTAATTGGGAACTTGCGTTCAATTACCTCAATGCCTCGAAGCAGCGTGCAGGCCGTCCAGATTTGAGTGGTGGTCACAATGATGAGATTCAGTTTATGAAGGAGTTGCAGGAGGAGTCGGCTCGTGAGTTGTTCGGAGAGTTTACTCGTCGTCACAACCTCGTTCGCTGGGGTATTTGGTACGACCAGGTAATCTTGGGCAACACTTACAACAAGACCAACAACGATATCGTAGGATATGTTAAGGATGGTCCTTGCCGTGAGTATTATCCAATTCCTGACCAGCAGATTGTCCTCTCTAACTACAATTTGAGTAACCCAGAATACGAAAAATACGGATTATAATGAAAAAGATATTAGCAATTCTTACGGTGCTTTTTGCTGCCGTTGCAGCAACATCGTGTGTTAAGCCATACGAGTTTACCGAGCCTCTTACGCTCGATAACTACGACTTGACGATTCCAAAGACTGCGAACAAGAAGGGTGTCAATGGAGAGAATATCCACTACTTCTACATCACCGCTACTGGTCCGTGGGAGGCTATTCTCGAGGTTCAGACAGATGGTGAGATTTGGTGCTGGCTCGATGACCACCACAAAAAGACGCAGAAGGATGAGTATGGTCAGACCGTTAAGGATGAGTATGGTCGTGTTCAGACCTACGAGGTTAAGGTAGCCGAGGGCGTTGAGTACTTCGAGGGTACCGATAAGTGGTGTAAAATTCGTGGTAGCGCAGGTGCAACCTACTTGCCTATGGAGTACAATGACAACCAGGGTAGTCAGCGTTATGCTTCGCTCCGTGTTCGCCGCTTGGATATGGATTATGAGATCTTTACTAACATTACTCAAAGTAAATAATTTGGCAATATGAAGAAGATATTTGTAACAATATTGGCAGTTGCTGCTTTGGCATCGTGCTCTTCGCCATACTATCCGGAGTACCGCCCCGTAGTTTCGCTCGGTGCGGAGACTAGCAACTTGGTGGTGGAGAATACCGAGGACTATTGCCGTTTGGCAGTTATTGCGAACCTCGAGTACGAGGCAACAATCATCTCGGGTTCGGAGTGGCTTTCGTTTGCCGATACCGAGGGCACAGTTCGTCCAGGCAAGGGTAATGAGGCTCTCGAGTTCAAGCACTTGCAGAACAACAACGATAAGCGTGTAGCTCGTTTGGTACTCGCAGCGCATAGCCGTCGTGACACTATCAAGATCAAGCAGAAGGGTCGTTTCGAGGACTACCTCACAATTCACGACGATGATAAGGAGCTCTTCTCGATGGAGGATGGCACTCGTATGCCTATTCCGTGGGAGGGTGGAGAGTTCTCGTTCCGCTTGCGTACTTCGTGTATGGACCACGAGCTTTCGGGCTGGTCGTCGGATAAAACCATCCTCAATGGCTTCAAGTTCGAGAATGGCTTATGTTCGTTCTTTGTTGCGGCAAATGACGAGTTGCAGCCACGCATCGTAACCTTCCGCATCCAGTATGTGGATGGTTGGGACGATGTCCAGACCTTGGAGTTGACCATCCGTCAGCAGTACAACCCAGAGTTGGCCGATGATAAAGAGGAGAAGTAGTCTACCTCGACGATAACGAGAAAGGGGTGTTAAGCGAATGCTTGACACTCTTTTTTTTTGTGCGTAAAGTCTTGGTGGTTAGCGATTTTTTGCATAATTTTGCAATCTAATGTATAGTGTAGTAGCAACCATTGTCCCTTCCGATAATCTCGAGGGGGTGATAATTTGCTTATTATCAGTGAGTTATATATAGAAGATAGGAGCTTTTGATAGAGAGTAGATAGTAGAGAGTAGTTTTTTTTAGTTGAGAGTTGAGAGAGAATTTAGGGAGAATAGAGAATTTAGCGATAGAGAAATCTCTAAATTCATTAAACTCACTAATAAAAATGCCCATTTGTCTCATTTGTCCCATTGGTCTCATTGGTCTTATTGGTCTTATTAAAAAGCTAATGGCTAATGGCAGAAAGCTAAACAACGAAAGCAAAACAAAAGAAACACAATAAATTCATTAACTAAAACACACAAAACGATGAAAAATTTGACTAAAATTTTCATGGCGGTTGCAGTTTCGTTGTTCGCATTTGCGTGCGTGAACGACACAACCGAGGACCTCGGCATCGAGGTTGGCAAGGGTGGTGTTACCGAAATCACCGTTTCGTTGGAGGAGAGCAGAACTCAACTCGGCGAGAAGGTGGATGGCAAGTACCCACTCTACTGGAGCGAGGGCGACGCTATCGCAGTGAACGGCGTGGCATCGTACGCTTTGTCTGCAGAGGCGGCTGGCAAGGTTGCCACTGCCTTTAAGTTCCCTAGCGAGGTTGCTCGTCCTTTCAATGCAGTTTATCCTGCACCAGCCGAGGGCGTAACCGCAGCCGAGGGCTTGTATCCTGTAACTTTCTTGGCCGAGCAGCCATACACCGAGGGTACTTTCGTTGCAGGCGCAGCTCCAATGTATGGCTATGCTGAGGTAGCAGCCGAGGGCGAGGCAGAGTTGCCATTGCAGCTCAACCACCTCACTGGCGCACTTCGCTTCGCTATCAAGGGTGAGAAGGCGTTGGCAAGCATCGTTATCGCTGCCGAGGGCAAGATTGCAGGTAACTTCGATGTTGACTGCCAGAGTGGCGCATTGACCGCTCACGAGGATGCGTCGAACACCGTAACCGTAACTTTCGGTGAGGGCTTGGCACTAGGCGCAGAGGCAACTCCAATCTATGTTGCAGTTCCTGCTGGCGAGCACGGCATCTACACCATCACCCTCAACTCTACCGAGGGCGAGGCTATGGTTGTTCGCTTCAATAGCGACTACCACCCAGTTAAGGCCGGCGTTGTTAAGGAGTTTGGCGAGTTCTTGTTCGTTCCTAACGCATCGACCGCTCCAGAGGGCGAGCTCATCATCACCAATGAGGCTGATATGAAGAAGCTCGGTCTTTGGGCAGAGAACGGTATGTTGAGCACAGTTACTTCGGTAAAGGTTGCCGGTAATATCGATATGTCGAAGATTTCGAACTGGCACCCAATCGTAAACTTCCCTGCAATCACCTTCGACGGTGGTAGCGAGCAGGGCTTCGAGATTAAGAACTTGACTACACCTTTGTTCGAGACCGTAACCGGTGCAACTATCCAGAATGTTAAGCTCACAGGCGTAAATATCACCGAGAATACACTTGTACAGTGTGGTGCGCTCGTTGGCTTGGCAGTATCTTCTACTATCGACAACTGCGAGGCTTATGGTACTCTCACATACAAGAACACCACAAGCTCGGATCACCTAATGTCGTTGTTCGGTGTTGGAGGTTTGGTTGGTTCTGCAAAGACCTCTTCGACTATCTCGAACTGTGTAAACGGTGTTGACGTAACAATCGAGGACTTCGCTCCTGAGAAGGCAGCGTCTTCGACCTATGTCGGCGTTGGTGGTCTTGTTGGTCAGAGCTACAATACTACCGACACTAAGTCTACAATTTCGAATTGTACCAACCTTGGTAATGTCGTTTCAGCTCAGACCAATGGTAGCTGGCAGCCAGCGATCGGTGGTATCGTAGGTCTCTCTAATCACCTCAATGTTACTGACGTGGTGAATGGAGCTGTGGGTGCAACAGACAAGGGTAATATAACATTGCCAAACTCGTCGGTAGGTTGTTCGGGCTCGGGTTGTATCATCGGTTACCTCGTCGCTACAAACGTTGAGAATGCAACCAACTATGGTACATTTACACTCGAGAAGGGTATCGGTTATCCATATATCGGAGGTTGCTTCGGTACACTTATCTCTTCGACCGGTAGCCTTAAGAATGTAGACAACCGCGGTAAGATTGTGCTTTCAAAGGTGTCCTACTCGAACGGTACTCCATATTTCGGCGGTATCGTAGGTCGTGCAGCAGGTGATAAGTGGACTTTGGATGACTGCGATAACTATGCAGACTTGACTATCGAGGGAACATTCTCAAGCATTAAGAGCAACAATATGAGCTGCTTCGGTGGTATTATTGGTGGTACCGAGGGTGTCATTATGAAGAACTGCGACAACTATGCGAATGTTACTGTTAAGGGTACATTTGGTAAGTTGTCTGACGCTACAAACTATGGTGGTAGCATCTATGTTGGAGGTGTTGTTGGTCGTGCTTCTGATACAGATACGGTTTTGGAGAATTGCCACTTTGGCGATGTTGCTGCTGCAACTCCAAACACATTGAATGTAAATGTTACTTCGGGTGGTCTTCTCTTTGTGGCTGGTGTAGCTGCACATTGCGAGGGTAAGACTATCAAGGATTGCGGTAACCACGGTAATATTAATATCACTGGTGAGACCGGTAGCTTCCAGGACAACAAGGCTCCGAATAAGATATCTGTATTTGGTGGAGTTATTGGCTTTGGTAACAATAGCAATATGGTGGTTTCGGGTTGTACAAATGCTCATCAAGGCGACACTGATGCAAGCCACATTGCAATGACTATCAATTACAAGGCTAATGCAATCGCTTCATCAAAAGAACTTGGTTGCGCTGTATTTGGCGGTGCATTTGGTGTTTTTAACGCTGCAAAGAGTGTTACAGACTGCTCGAATAACTGCGCTATTAACGCAACAATCAACTATAATTCAACCGAAGGCTCACTCACAACACTTGGAGGTTTTGCTGCAAAGATTCCTGCAAAGGCAGTTCGTTGCTCGAATGGCCCTCTTGGTGACATCACCGTTGGTGGTACAGCAAAGGCGAATGTTGGTGTATCTGGTTATAGCTGCTCGACAAATGCGACAGAGGATTGCTCGAATGCGGGTGATATTACCGTTTCGGTAGACAACAGCTCTAATGGTGCAATCTATTTGAATGGTCTTGCTTGGACCGGTACCGGTAGCGCTGCTCACACCAACTTTACCAATTCGGGTAATATTACCTACACTGGTAAGGCTAAGACTAATGCCTTTGTCTCGGGTGCGGTTTACACTCCATCCGGAGTTATTACAAATGTACATAACACCGGAAATATCGTCGTAGATGTAAATGGTTTGGCTTGTCCGTTGAAGGTGGGTGGTTTGTGTCGTTCGACAAGTACAGCTACATTTGCAGGTTGTGGCAATAGTGGAGATATTGTATTCAAGGGTACTTCGACTAACGCAGTATATCTTGGTGGTATTGCAGGCGATGTGAGCGGTGCTTGTAAGTTCACAGGTGCAGGTTTTGTAAATAAGGGTGCTATCAAGTTCCTCGGAACAACCACTTCGACAGGTTATGCCGGTGGTGTTGCAGGTGCTGCAACCGCAAGCATGGGCGAGACTGCTGTGTTGAAGAACGAGGGTACCGTTACCAACTACGATGCAACTGCTGCCTTGACAGGTGCGGCTGCTACCGTTCGCTGGGGAGGTTGCTTCGGCTCGGTATCGAGCAATCCACAGAGCGTTGCTATGGTAAATACAGGCGATATCTATGTTCGCTACTCAGAGAAGTTTGGTGCAAATGTCGCAGTTGGTGGTATTGCGGGTTATACTGAACAGTTGATCTCTAACGCTACAGCTAATTGCTCGATTGCTGCTATTGGTTTCAACGAGTCGGCAGAGACTCCGATTTGTGGCGTTGGTATGATTACAGGTTCACATCGTCTTCTCACCAAGTTGGTCGATAACTGCAAGGTTGCAGGTCGATACGCTCTCGAGGAGAAGGATGGTCAGCCAAACTGGATCACCCTCGTACATGCAGTAGAGGTGCTCGACGAGGAGACAGGTACAACTGAAAACCTCGAGAACGACAATGCAAAGGTGTTCTGGCGCAAGATATATGGTGGTAATTGGGCCGAGGCTTCGGCAACCAACTGCGATAACTGCTCGTATGCAAAGTAAGGAGTGAATAGTTGAACAATTAAATTTTTTGAAAGAGTTATGAAAAAGAGTATAATTTTGAGCTATTCTGCTCCCGAGGTGTGCGCCTTCGAGG
>JAEIGA010003572.1_pt1 | contig 24301 bp, 18 predicted proteins | sample 9270691 | NCBI WGS metagenome assembly JAEIGA01 (sample SAMN17057246, study PRJNA624740) | gut metagenome | biome: biome; isolation source: fecal sample | host: Bos grunniens | place: China: Xizang | collected 2019 | reverse complement strand
TCAGTGGGGCTAATGTCGTCGCAAGGAACAATAAGAGTTCCAATAAACGAAAATTCGGCACTGTTTGCATCGTTACGACTTTCGTATCTAAATCTGTTATATGGCTCACTTCTCGAAATAGACGGAAGCAAACTGGAATATTCATTCTCAGACCTCAATCTTACATATCTGAATAATATAAACAAGAATCACAGATTATATATAGATTTCTACACTGGCAACGACAATGCCACCTTAAAAGACAAGGGCAGTGAACTCTATTACAACACAACAATGAGATGGGGCAACATGCTTGCAGCTGCACATTGGGAATATGAAAAGGGTAATAATAAAGTAAAGCAGAGCATCTACTATACCGGCTATTACAACCGTATGCAGATGAGAGGGAAATACGATTTCAGACTCCCTTCTGGCATATATGACTTCGGATATAAAATTGACGCAAAAATTGATAATATAGATTTCGGAATAAATGTTATCAAGCATCATATATCACCGCAAGATCCCAAAATAGACTCATACAATATCCATAAAAACAGTGTAAGGCAACAACAGGCAATAGAATTGTCGGGATATGCGGAATATGCAGGAAAAATAACAGATAATATCTCTTACGATATAGCTATTAAAGGCGATTATTACCATAACAGCGAGGAGAATTACTCGTATTCGTCGCTTAATCCTTCGGCTTCGTTGACATATAAAGAGGCATATTTGGGAGAATTATATTTTATTTATACAAAACAACATCAGTACCTGCTGAATTGTGGATTTACGAACATCGGTTTCCCTGTTGAATTCTGGTTCGGAAGCAACAAAAAGAACAGACCGCAGATAGCACACAACCTGCAGTTGATATACAAAAGGGATTTGCTTGAATCAAAATATACAATTGATTTGGAATTGTATTATAAGAAACTATATAACCAGATAGAGTATAACTCATCGCCTCTTGACCTGTTGAATACCGAATACAACCTCAACAACAATCTGTTACATGGTAAAGGGTATAACTATGGAGTCAATATAAGCATAAACAAATGTAGTGGACGGCTTACCGGTTGGCTGGCATATTCATACGGACGCGCTTTGCGCAAATTCGATACATTAGGAGACAAATGGTTCCCTGCCAATCACGAACGTGTGCATGAACTCAACAGTGTTGTAGCCTATCGCATAAATAAGAAAATGGATATTGGTGCAAACCTCATATTCGCATCAGGAACACCTTTTACTGTTCCAAAATATTTCTACATTATAAACGGCAACGTTATAACCGAATTCGACGAGCACAATGCTGCACGTCTCAAGCCCTACATGCGACTGGATTTGTCATTCAACTATGATATTGTAAATACAGATGACAAAACTTCTGGAATAAACATATCGCTTTATAATGCGCTGTTCATGTCAAACTCACTATATTATAGATTTAAAGTGTACGAAGGAGGATATGCCCTTCGCGGTGTTTCATTCCTGTCACGCATATTGCCATCAATAAGTTATTATTATAAGTTCTGATGAAAAAGATTTGTTATATACTGTTCATGCTATTCTCGTTTGTAGCTTGCAATGAGGATGTTTTTGAAAATCATCCACCTCGGTTGGTAGTAGAAGGGTGGATTGATGATGGAGGGTTCCCTGTTGTGATAGTAACAGAAAGTGTTCCTATTTCAAGTCAATATGCCGATATAAGTACGCTCAACGACAGAGTCATCAAATGGGCTAAGGTAACTGTATCTGATGGAGTTGATGAAGTGATACTGACCGGTAAGACAAACTCGTCATATTTTCCGCCATACATATATACAACAAGCCATTTGCGAGGTGAATCGGGAAAGAGATATAAATTGACAGTAAGCTACGAGGAGCATTTTGTAGAGGCAGAGACAGAAATCCCCGAGAGGGTATATGTCGAGCGTTTTATAACAGACAATAGTGATGGCAACTATAATCTGAAAGCCGTAATAAATGACAACCCCGACGAAAAGAACTACTATAAATTCTTTGTACGTATGATTGACAGGGACAGCATGTATCTGTCGTCAAACATGGCAGTAGTAGACGATGCTAATTTTGAATTTCCTCTTGAGGTACCAATAAGCATAGGTAAATCGATACAGAACAAAGAGGATGACGATTATCAACTTGATGGTAGTGAGATGCTGCTTGTAAAATTTACCCAGACCGACAGCATAGCATACAACTTTTGGAATGAATATAAAAACTACATCGAGGTAGGACAGAATTCTATTTTCAGATACACCAATAATGTATATTCAAATATCAAAGGTGGACTGGGCTATTGGTTCGGATATGGTGCAACCCAATATCTTTGCCAACCATACAATCACGACACCCCGAAGATTATAAATTGATAAATAAAGCACATTTAATTAATATATTTTGTTTGAGAAACTACATATTTATATATTTTTGTGACATAAATACTAATATCATACAACAATGAAGAAGTTACTTAAAATCCTGACAGCGATAATAATCGTTGTTGTACTTGTTCTTACAGCCGTACCATATCTGTTCAAGGATAAGATTGAGACTCTCATAAAAGAAGAGGGTAATAAGATGCTTAACGCACAATTCGACTTTGGTAATCTGGACATAAGCCTTATAAGAAACTTTCCATTGGCATCGCTTACTCTTGAAGATTTCTACCTAAAAGGGGTAGGAGAGTTCGAGAACGATACTCTTGTTGCTGCCAATGAAATCACAGCTGCAGTAAATCTTATGTCATTGTTCGGAGACGAGGGTTACGATATACAAAGGGTATTGCTCGATGGTATATCTGTGAAAGCAATTGTACTCCCCGACAGCACAGTCAATTGGGACGTGATGAAGGCGACAGATGCTGAAGAGGTGGAAGAGCCCGTAGACACAGCAGCAGTTGCATTTCGCATCAAATTGCAGGAGTTCGCTTTGAACGATTTCAATGTGATATATGACGACAGAGCGTCGAACATGTATGCACAGATAGAGAATATGGATGTAAAATGTTCGGGCGATTTTGGCAGCAGCCGTACACTTCTTGGGCTCGAAGCCGGTATAAAAGCTCTTACCTTTAAAATGGACGGCGTTCCCTTCCTGAACAAGGCCAAGATTGCAGCAGATATGAACATTGATGCCGACCTTGAGAACAATAAGTTTACACTTAACGAGAATACCATAGAACTCAATGCTATAAAGGCGGCTGTTGACGGTTGGGTGGCACTCACCGATGAAGGTATGGATATGGATTTGAAGCTCAATAGCAACAAAATTGATTTTAAGGACATACTTTCATTGATTCCGGCAATATATGCAAAAGACTTCGAGGGACTAAAGGCCAATGGAGCGGTTACACTCACTGCATACGCAAAGGGTGAACTGAAGGGCGAGGATACAATGCCGCAGTTCGATGTTGCACTCGATGTAAAGGATGCAATGTTCCAGTATCCCTCTTTGCCTGCCGGAGTTGACAAGATAAACATCCTTGCAAAAGTAAATAACCCCGGAGGCTCAATAGATGCTACAACTGTGAATATATCACCATTTAACATGGTTATGGCAGGTAATCCTTTCAGCATGTCGGTTGCGCTGAATACGCCTATAAGCGATATGCAGTTCGATGTGGCAGCTAAAGGTAAACTCGATTTGGGGAAGATAAAGGATATATATCCTCTTGAGGATATGCAGTTGAACGGTGTAGTAGATGCCGACCTCAGTGTCAATGGCCGCATGTCATACATCGAAAAAGAGCAATACGAAAAAGTAAAGGCTACAGGTAGTGTAAAACTGAATGGAATGAACCTCGAGATGAGCGATATGCCCAATATTGAGATAAAGAATTCGGTGCTTGCATTTACACCACGCTATGTACAGCTGAGCCAGACTACTGTAAACATAGGTGACAATGATGTCACATTCGACAGCAAGTTCGAGAACTATCTTGGATTTGCACTCAAAGGTACCACTTTGAAAGGTTCACTCAATATTAAGAGCAACAAGTTTAATCTGAACGACTTTATGACTGCCGGCGACACTACAGCAGTTGCAGCAAGCGAAGAGGTTGTAGCAGCCGACACAGTGGCAATGGGAGTAATCTACATCCCCGAGAATATCGATTTCAACATGCAAGCCGACTTCAAAGAGGTTCTTTTTGACAATATGAAATTCAACAACCTCAATGGTGTGCTTGTTGTGAAGAATGGAAAAGTTGACATGAAAAACCTTTCATTAAATACTATGGGAGGCAATGTTGTGGTAAATGGTTTTTACAATGCACCCTCCGGTAGCGAGCCTCTGTTCGATGCATCATTCAAGCTTAATGAGATTGTATTTGCACAGGCATATGAAGATTTGAACGTAGTTCGCAAGCTTGCCCCTGTCTTCAGCGGACTCACCGGAACATTCTCGGGAAGCATGAGCTTGAACACCAAACTCGATTCGACAATGAGTCCTGTAATCTCAAGCCTGACAGGTTCGGGTGCTTTGAATACAAAGGATTTGAGCTTGAACAATGTAGGTGCAATCCAACAAGTTGCCGATATTCTCAAAAAGCCTTCTTTGAAAGATACAAAGGTTAAAGACCTTAATATTGAATTCACAATCAAAGACGGTAGAGTAGAGACTAAACCCTTTGATATCAAGCTTGGAGATTACAAGATGAAACTCTCGGGAACTACAGGTCTGGATCAGACTATTGACTACCGTGGCGAAATAACCATACCTGCATCAGCCGGCAAAGTTGCCGATTTGGGAACTGTAGACATGACAATCGGCGGAACATTCACATCGCCAAAGGTGGGTATAGATCTTGAATCATTGGCCAAGAAAGCTGCGACAAAAGCTGCTGAAAATGCTATAAGCAAGCTGCTTGGCGGCGGTGACAAGAGCAAAGAAAAAGAAGATGCAAACGATGAGAATTCGTCCAATGGTTCAGACAAGAAGAAAGATGCAGTAACAGATCTTTTCAATAAAGCGAAAGGACTTTTCAAATAAAAATTTCATTTGAAAATATTTTACATCAGCGACGCTTTTGCGTCGCTGATTTTTTATTCTAATCTACTACGACCGTCTGAAAAGAATGACTATAATCAATACCGACTCTTTTTTTGTTATATATATAATATAATTATTAATAAAGAATTGGATTTTTTTGTGTATCTTCGCGGCTGAAAATGTATAGTGGCGGAATTTTGTATTATTGCACCGCTTTTTTGATAAATTAATATCGACAAAGAGATATGGAAAAAATAAGAAACTTTTGTATTATTGCTCACATTGACCACGGAAAATCAACACTGGCCGACCGTCTGCTTGAGACAACAAAAACCATTCAGGTAACCGAAGGTCAGATGCTCGACAACATGGACCTTGAAAAGGAGCGTGGAATCACCATTAAGAGCCACGCCATTCAGATGGAGTATAATTACAAAGGGGAGAAATATATACTTAACCTGATTGACACTCCGGGACACGTTGACTTCTCATACGAGGTATCGCGCTCTATAGCCGCATGTGAAGGTGCTTTGCTGGTAGTTGATGCCACACAAGGTGTGCAGGCGCAGACTATATCGAACCTATACATGGCAATAGACCAGAATCTGGAGATTATACCTGTCATAAACAAATGTGACATGATAAATGCCATGCCCGAGGAGGTAAAGGACGAGATTGTCGATCTTATCGGCTGCGACCGCGATGACATAATTGAAGCGTCGGGTAAGACCGGTATGGGAGTAGAAGATATACTGAATGCCGTAGTTGAGCGTATCCCTGCACCTAAAGGTGATGAAAACGCACCTTTGCAGGCTCTTATTTTCGACTCAGTGTTCAACTCGTTCCGCGGAATCATCGCATACTTCAAGATTACCAACGGTGTGTTGAGAAAAGGCGACAAAGTGAAGTTCTTCAATACAGGCAAGGAGTATGATGCCGACGAGATTGGAGTACTCAAGATGGAACTGTCGCCACGAGCAGAGCTTCGCACCGGTGATGTAGGATATATCATTTCGGGTATCAAAACCTCGCGCGAGGTAAAGGTCGGCGATACAATCACACACATTTCGCGTCCATGTGAATCGGCTATTTCGGGATTCGAAGAGGTTAAACCGATGGTCTTTGCCGGTGTATATCCAATAGATGCCGAGGATTATGAAGATTTGCGCTCTTCGCTCGAGAAACTGCAGTTGAACGATGCCTCTCTGACATTTACTCCCGAGTCATCAGCGGCATTGGGATTCGGTTTCAGATGCGGTTTCTTGGGATTGTTGCACATGGAGATTGTTCAGGAACGTCTCGACCGCGAATTCGACATGAGTGTAATAACCACTGTGCCTAACGTATCGTATATGGTATACGACAAGCAGGGCGGTGTTCAGGAGGTACATAACCCCGGTGGGATGCCCGACCAGACACTTATCGACCACATCGAAGAGCCATACATACATGCAAGCATTATCACACGCGCCGATTATATCGGCCCTATCATGACCCTATGTCTTGGTAAACGTGGTGAATTGCTGAAACAGGAATTCATTACAGGTAACCGCGTAGATATCAATTTCCTGTTGCCGCTTGGCGAAATTGTAATCGATTTCTACGACAAGCTCAAGAGCATGTCCAAGGGTTACGCTTCATTCGACTATCACCCTGCAGGCTTCCGCACATCGAAACTTATAAAACTCGATATATTGCTCAATGGCGAGCCTGTAGATGCCTTGTCTACGCTTACACATGTCGACAACGCTTACGGTCTTGGACGTCAGATGTGCGAAAAGTTGCGTGAGCTTATCCCCAGACAGCAGTTCGACATTGCACTGCAGGCTGCAATAGGCACAAAAATCATCGCTCGCGAAACAATCAAGCAGGTGCGTAAGGACGTGACTGCAAAGTGCTACGGTGGTGACGTATCGCGTAAACGCAAGCTATTGGAGAAACAGAAGAAAGGTAAAAAGCGCATGAAACAGATTGGTAACGTAGAGGTGCCACAGAAGGCATTCCTCGCAGTGCTTAAACTCGATTAAAGAATATTAGAATGGGATTTTTTGATTTTTTTACTAAAGATAAGAAAGAGGTTCTTGACAGCGGATTGTCAAAGACCAAAGAGAGTGTGTTCGGCAAGATAGCACGCGCTATCGTAGGAAAGACACAGATTGATGACGAGGTACTCGACAACCTCGAGGAGGTATTGGTTACCTCGGACGTAGGTGTTGACACAACACTTAAGATAATAGAGCGCATCGAATCACGTGCTGCACGCGATAAGTTCATGAACACCAAGGAACTTAACAAACTGCTCAAAGAGGAGATAGCGGCGCTACTGATGGAGAACAACACCGATGACAACGGTACATTCGATTTCCCCACAACACCCGGCAAGCCCTACGTAATAATGGTTGTAGGTGTCAACGGAGTGGGAAAGACTACCACTATAGGCAAGTTAGCACATCAGTTCAAGAAAGCCGGCAAAAAAGTATATCTTGGTGCAGCCGACACCTTCCGCGCTGCAGCTGTTGAACAGCTTGTAGAGTGGGGACGCCGCGCCGATGTTCCTGTAGTAAAGCAGAATATGGGTTCTGACCCTGCTTCAGTGGCATTTGACACTCTGTCGTCGGCTGTTGCGAACAATGCAGATGTTGTAATAATAGACACAGCCGGCCGTCTGCACAACAAAGTGGGTCTTATGAACGAGCTGACAAAAATCAAGAACGTAATGAAGAAAGTGTTGCCCGATGCGCCAAATGATGTTCTTCTTGTTCTCGACGGCTCTACCGGACAGAATGCCTTTGAACAGGCCAAGCAGTTTACCAAAGCAACCGAGGTTACATCACTTGCAATAACAAAGCTCGATGGTACAGCCAAAGGTGGTGTTGTCATAGGCATAAGCGACCAGTTCAAGATACCTGTAAAATACATCGGTCTTGGCGAAGGTATGGAGCATCTGCAAATATTCAATCGCGTAGCATTCGTGGATTCACTTTTCGGATAAAATGATTAAAGGCAGAATTGACATAATAACAATGGGATGCTCAAAGAATCTGGTCGATTCGGAGCGTCTTATGCGACAGCTTCAGGAGTGTGGATATGAAGTGACACACGACAGTGAGACCCCAGAGGGTGAGATTGCCGTAATAAACACATGCGGATTTATTGGCGATGCAAAAGAGGAGTCAATAAATATGATTCTTGAGTTTTGCCAGCGTAAGGAGCAGGGCGACCTTAACAAGCTGTATGTTATGGGTTGTCTATCGGAGCGCTATCTGCATGAACTGCGCGAAGAGATTGCTCAGGTAGACAAGTTCTATGGCAAGTTCAATTGGAACGAGCTGTTGAACGACCTGCAGCACAGATATGACGACACTATTTCACAGGAACGTGTTCTGACAACACCTTCGCACTATGCCTTTTTAAAGATATCAGAGGGATGTAACCGCAGATGTGCCTATTGTGCAATTCCCATAATAACAGGCTCGCATGTATCGCGTCCCATCGAAGAGATTGAGCAGGAGGTACGTTATCTTGTGTCGCAAGGAGTCAAAGAGTTCCAGATTATTGCACAAGAACTCACATTCTATGGTGTCGACCTGTACAAGAAACAGTCAATCGCAGAACTTGTAGAGAGGATTGCCGACATAGAAGGCGTTGAGTGGATACGCCTGCACTATGCCTATCCGTCAAATTTCCCCATGGACCTATTGCGTGTGATGCGCGAGAAAGATAATGTGTGCAAATACCTCGATATAGCATTGCAGCATGTCAGCACAAAGATATTGAAGAAGATGCTGCGTCATGTAACAAAAGAGGAGACATACGAGCTTATAGAGAAGATGCGTGCCGAGGTTCCCGGAATTCACCTGCGTACAACCATGATGGTAGGTTTCCCGGGCGAGACTGAGAAGGATTTCGAAGAGCTGATAGAGTTTGTGAAGTGGGCGAAATTCGAACGTCTCGGTGCTTTTGCATACAGCGAAGAGGATGGCACATATGCTGCACTCAATTATCGCGACAACGTATCGAAAAAGAAGAAACAAGAGCGTCTCGACCGTTTGATGGAGGTACAGCAACGCATATCGACAAATATTAATTATAATAAGGTCGACAATGTCTACAAAACCATTATCGACAGGGTAGAAGGCGATTACTACATAGGACGTACCGAATTCGACTCTCCCGATGTTGACACCGAGGTACTGATACCCGTTTCTGACAAGACACTCGAAATCGGCGGTTTCTACAATGTAAGCATCTATGATGCTACCGAATTCGATCTGATGGGTAAAGCATTGTAATCTACTTTTTTGGAGCATACATAATGAATAACAAGGAATTCATAGGCAAGCTTGCGCAACGGACAAAATCGACCATAGCCGAAACATCGGAAATGGTCGATATGCTCGTTGACACTATAACAGAATCGCTTAAGAACAACGACCAGATAAATATCTCGGGATTCGGAGTATTTGAAGTGAAGATGCGTCGCGAAAGGATATCTGTAAATCCCAAGACCGGACAACGTATGCTCATTCCACCAAAGATAGTACCGGCCTTTCGCCCAAGCGCAAAGCTCAAGGATAAGTTTAAAGATATAGAGGAGTAAACCATGGATGAGAAACTGAACCATTCCGACCTGAGCACGCAGCTTGCCGAAAAGAGCAGGATATCGGCATCCAAGAGCGATATCTTTACAAAGAACTTTTTCGAACTTCTTATAGAGGGGCTCGAAAAAGAGGGTATTGTAAAAATAAACAATTTAGGCACATTCAAAATGGTTGATGTTGCCAGCCGAAACAGTGTAAACGTAAATACCGGTGAGAAGATTGAGATAAAAGGTCACAAGAAAATCACATTTACACCAACCGACACATTAAAGGAGAAAGTAAACCAACCCTTTGCCATGTTTGAGCCGGTTGAGGTAAGCGACGATTATATTGATGAAGATATTGAAGAGGTTGAAGCATCTACTGATGTTGCCGAGAGTGATAAAGAGATTGAAGAGAGAGCGGACAACACTCCCGTAGAGAGCGGAACAGACGCAGAACAGACAACAAAAGAGAATACTGATATAACAGACGAAGACAAAACTGAAGACAACGCAGGGATTTCAGATGAGGCAACCGACGAAGACGACAAAGCATCTGATGACAACCCTGTTGAGCCTGATGAAAGTTCAGAAGTTGAAAATATAGAGAGTAAAGAAGAGACACAGGAGGAGATAAATAAAGAAGATGCTCTGACAGGCAATGATGTTGTAAAAACAGACAAATCATTTAAGAAGATATATATTATATTACCTCTTATATTATTGTCAATAGGTGCAACTGCATACCTTTTCTTTGCAGAAAACAGCGGTGACAGCAGCAACACCACTGCATGTAAAAACGAAACTGCATCTGTTCTGCCGCTTGACACCGTTGTAAAAGATATTGCTAAAATTGACACGATAAAACCCGAGGAGCCAAAGAAGAGGGAATTCGTTCTGATTGAGGAGCTTAAACAGAGAAAACTGTCGGATATAAGCATATCTGATACAACAGACTATAAGGCCGATGGAACTATGGCAGTACACAGAGTGGGCCTCGATGAGACACTTGTGAAAATATCATATATATATTATAACGACAAACGCTTCTGGCCATATATAGTCAACTATAACAAAATGAAAAATTTCAACAGCCTCGAGATAGGAATGGAGATTCTTATCCCCAATCTTGAGCCTGTCAAGTAGCTCAGAGTTAAGTTTTCTTAATACAAACAGACATTAAGTCTATTTTGAAAAAATTAACTCTTTTAGTTAATATAAAACCGTACTTTTGCAGAAAGAACAAACAAAATAATATAACAGATTATGAATGCAACAATAGACATTCGCGAATTGAACGAAATGATTGAAAGACAGAGTGGTTTTGTAACCAATCTGCAAGCAGGAATGGACCAAGTTATCGTAGGACAGAAACATCTTGTAGAGTCGTTGCTCATAGGACTTTTGGCCGATGGTCACGTATTGCTCGAGGGTGTTCCGGGCTTGGCAAAGACACTTGCTATAAAGACATTGTCGAATCTTATTGATGCCGATTTCAGCAGAATCCAGTTCACCCCCGACCTGCTTCCTGCCGACGTAATCGGTACTATGGTATATAGTCAAAAGGATGAAGAGTTCAAATCGAGCAAAGGTCCGGTATTTGCCAACTTTGTTTTGGCCGATGAGATCAACCGTGCACCTGCAAAGGTACAGAGTGCATTGCTCGAGGCTATGCAGGAGCGTCAGGTAACAATAGGCAAGGAGACCTTCCGTTTACCCGAGCCCTTCCTTGTGCTGGCTACACAGAACCCTATTGAGCAGGAGGGTACGTATCCGCTCCCCGAGGCACAGGTCGACCGTTTCATGCTTAAGGTTGTAATCGGCTATCCCGAGTTGTCTGAAGAGAAACGAATTATACGCCAGAATATCACAGGCGAGAAGATAACCGTACGTCCCATACTCAAGCCACAGGAAATCATCGAGGCGCGTAAAGTGGTGCGTCAGGTTTATCTCGACGAGAAGATTGAACAATATATTGCCGACATTGTATTCGCAACACGTTACCCCGACAAATATGGCATGAAAGAGCTTAAGGATATGATTTCGTTCGGAGCATCGCCCCGTGCATCAATAAACCTTGCTCTGGCATCACGCGCATACGCATTCATCAAACGTCGCGGATATGTTATCCCCGAGGATGTACGTGCCGTTGCACACGATGTTCTCCGCCACCGCATCGGCTTGAGCTATGAGGCCGAGGCAAGCAATTTGACATCAGACGAAATAGTAAGCCAAATCCTAAACAGAGTCGAGGTACCTTAACCCAATATGGAGACTACTGAACTCATAAAAAAGGTTCGCAGAATTGAGATAAAGACACGTGGATTGTCGCACAACATCTTTGCAGGACAATACCACAGTGCCTTTAAAGGACGTGGTATGTCGTTCAGCGAAGTGCGCGAATACCAATACGGTGACGACGTGCGTGACATTGACTGGAATGTGACAGCACGATTCAATAAGCCGTTTGTCAAGGTATTTGAAGAGGAGCGTGAGCTTACTGTAATGTTGCTCATCGACGTGTCGCAGAGTCTCGATTTTGGAACAATAAAACAGACCAAGCGCGATATGCTCACCGAGATTGCAGCTACAATTGCCTTTGCTGCAATACAGAATAACGACAAGATTGGTGTCATATTCTTCTCGGACAGAATAGAGAAGTTCATACCTCCTCAGAAAGGACGTAAGCACATTCTCTACATCATACGCGAACTGCTGAACTTTGAGCCCGAGAGCAACAGCACAGATATCAGATTGCCATTGGAATTCCTTACCAATGCCCTAAAGAAACGTTGCACAGCGTTTCTGCTAAGTGACTTTATTGCCGAGCACAATTATAAGAACGCACTGACCATTGCCAACCGCAAACACGATGTCGTAGCAATTCAGGTATATGACAGACGTCTGGTCGAGTTGCCCAAGATAGGACTCATGAAGATGCAAGATGCCGAAAGCGGACAAGAGGTATATATCGACACCTCGTCGCCATCGGTACAAAAGGCACAGCGCGAATGGTGGCAGAACAACAGCCGCATGATGAATGAAACATTCAAGAAGAGCAGGGTGGACTCGGTATCGGTACGCACCGATGGAGATTATGTCAAGGCTCTTATGAATCTTTTTGCACAACGTGGATAACACGATGCTTTGTCATAAAGAAACATTATTGATGAAAAGATTATTATACATATTTGCAATACTTATAATTCTGTGCAATAACGCGCATGCACAGAATGTTGTGGTAAATGCCGAGATTGACTCTGTACAAAGGCTTATTGGCGAGCAGTCGCGAATAAAGCTGAAAGTAAGCTGTGATGCCAATAAACGCCTCTCGATGCCTCTGTTCGATGAAGAAATCACAAAAGGCATCGAAATAGTCGAGGCATTGAAGGATACCCAGATATTGAATGACGGCAAACGTATCTCTGTTACACACGAATATGTTGTAACCTCGTTCGATACAGCCATCTATGTCATCCCTCCATTTGAGGTAATGGTTGAAGGAGAGCCTTACTACTCGCAGGAACTTGCTATGGCTGTGTATACATTCCCCGTAGACACAACAAAGCTCGACCAGTTCTTTGGCCCCAAGGATATATGGAAAGTAGACCTGCAATGGGGTGATGTACAAAGCAGCGTAATATATTTTGTGCTGCTTGCAATATTCGCATCGGCTCTTGTGTGGGTAATAATTCGTTACCGAAACAACAAGCCCATTATAAGAATCATTAAGGTAAAGCCGAAACTCCCGGCACACGTTGTGGCCTTGAAAGAGATGGAGCAGATAAAGAGCAATAGCGAGTGGCGCACAAGCGGCAACAGCAAAGAGTATTATACAATACTTACTGATGCGCTCCGCACCTATCTGAGTGAGAGGTTCTCATTCAATGCCACAGAAATGACTACATCGGAGATTATTGACAACCTTCTGAAGATAAAAGACAAAGAGAGCATCAGCGAATTGAGAGAGATTCTCTCAACTGCCGACCTTGTGAAGTTTGCAAAGTTCAACCCGCCGATGAACGAGAACGACAGAAATCTTGCCAACGCAATAGAGTTTATCAATGAGACAAAGCCCGAGAATGTGGACGAAAATCCCCAGCCAACAGAGAAAAGGGTGGTTAACAAACGTTCGGCAAAGGCAAAACGTCTGCTGATGTTGTCTATAGTATTATTGTCAATAGTATCTGTACTGCTACTGATACTGTTCATAATGGATATTTACTACCTTATAAGCTAAAAGAATATGGTCTTTTCAAATATAGGATACCTGCTGCTATTTATCCCACTTATAGGATATGTTATATGGTACATTCTCAGAGGGTATAAACTGACACCATCACTGAAAGTGTCAACCATATCGCCATATATTCAGGGAAACAAGAGCTACAAGAATTATATAATACATCTGCCATTTGCATTGCGCGTCTTTACCATAGCAATGGTAATATTGGTTCTGGCACGTCCCCAATCGACCAACCGTTGGCAAAATACCGAAGTAGAGGGCATTGACATCATGCTTGCAATGGATGTTTCTACAAGTATGCTTGCAATGGACCTGAAGCCGAACCGTATTGAGGCAGCCAAGCAGGTAGCGGCAGAATTTATAAACGGACGTCCTACCGACAACATAGGTCTTACCATTTTTGCCGGTGAGAGCTTTACCCAGTGTCCGCTTACAATAGACCACTCAGTTCTCTTAAACATGTTGAACTCAGTGAAATGCGACATTGCATCTCAAGGAATAATTGAAGATGGAACTGCAATAGGCATGGGAGTTGCAAACGCCATTACACGTTTGAAAGAGAGCAAGGCAAAGTCGAAAGTTATAATTCTGCTCACCGACGGCTCTAACAACAGGGGCGAAATAGCACCTGTGACAGCAGCCGAAATAGCAAAGCAGTTCGGAATAAGAGTGTACACCATTGGTGTAGGAACAAATGGAACTGCACCTTACCCCTACGGTGGCGAGGTGATAAAAGTTCCTGTTGAGATCGATGAGAATACTCTAAGCGAAATAGCAGATATAACCGATGGCGACTATTACAGGGCAACAAGCAACACGAAACTCAAGGAGGTATATGAGCAGATTGACAAACTTGAGCGTACCAAGATGAATGTCAAGGAGTTCTCTATCCGCGAAGAGGAATACCTTATATTTGCTATATTGGCATTCGCATCATTATTGTGCGAGTTGTTGCTACGTTATACCATATTACGCAAAATACCATAAAGTATTGAACCATGAAATTTGCCAATCCCGAATTTTTATATCTCTTAATAGTATTGCCTTTATTGTTGGCAGTATATATATACTCCAACTACAGAAGACTTAAGAATCTTAAGGAGTATGGTGATACAGAACTCCTGAAGAGCCTTATGCCCGATGTCTCATCTTATCGTCCGGGTATAAAGTTTTGGTTATCAATGTTTGCAATAGCATTCCTTATAGTAGTTCTTGCACGTCCTCAGTTCGGTTCAAAGAAAGAAACCGTAACACGTCAGGGCATTGAGACTGTTATAGCATTGGACATCTCCAATTCGATGCTTGCCGAGGATATTGCCCCCAACCGTTTGGAGAAGGCCAAGAACATTATATCGAAACTGATAGACAAATTCGAGAACGACAAGGTAGGACTTATTGTATTTGCCGGTGATGCATTTGTGCAGTTGCCCATAACAAATGACTTCATATCAGCCAAAATGTTCCTCGAGAGCATAACACCATCGTTGATATCACGTCAGGGAACAGACATAGGAGCAGCCATAAATCTCGCAATGAAAAGCTTCACACCTAATGAAGAGGTTGGTAAAGCCATAATAGTGATAACCGATGGCGAAAACCACGAAGGCGGTGCCGAAGATGCTGCAAAGGCAGCATCGGAGAAGGGTATTGCTGTTTATATGCTGGGTGTAGGAACAGCCGATGGCGCTCCCATTCCAACGGGTAATGCCAATGAATATAGAAAAGACAAAGATGGCAATATAGTTATGACAAGACTCAACGAAGAGATGAGCCAGAACATAGCACGCGCCGGCAATGGAGCATATATAAGGGTCGACAATACCAACAATGCACAGAAACTGTTACAGAAAGAGATTGACAAATTGGCAAAAGCAGATGTCACATCCGAGGTGTATACCGAATACAATGAACAGTTCTTCCATGTAGCATGGATAGTGCTCCTGCTTTTGATAATTGATATCCTTGTGCTGCCCGGCAAAAGCCGTTTTACACGAAATATTAAACTCTTTAGTAAACAAAAATAAGATATATCACTGATTATGAGATACATATATATATTGATTACCTTGTTATCAGTCACATCGTCGTATGCACAGCGTACCTATCGCGAGTATATGCGCAACGGCAACAAGATATACGCCGACAGCATTTTCGACAAATCCGAAATAGAGTATCGCAAGGCGATAGAACTGAACCATAAAGATGCCGATGCCCACTTTAATTTGGGTAATGCCCTTTTGTTTCAGAACAAAGGGGAAGAGGCGGTTGAAGAGTACAAGACTGCTGCAATGTACGAAACAGACAAGAAAAACCTTGCACAGATATATCATAATACAGGAGTAGTGATGCAGGCTGCAAAAGACTATGCAAATGCAGTCGAGGCATATAAGATGTCGTTGCGTAACAACCCTTACGATAATGAGACACGCTACAATTTGGCAGTTGCCATGCACCAACTGAAGAATCAGCAACAGGACCAGCAGCAAGACCAGCAGCAAGATCAACAACAGCAGCAGGAACAAAAGCAGGAACAGCAAGAGCAGCAACAGGAACAACAGCAACAAGAGCAGAATCAGCAGCAACAACAGCAGCAACAAGAGAATAACGACATGTCTCAGGAGAATGCAGAGCAATTGTTGGAGTCGGCTATGCAAGATGAAAAGGATGTGCAGGAGAAAGTCAAGAAAATGATGCAGATTCAGGGACGCAAGCTCGAAAAAGACTGGTAAATCAAAAACATTGATAGTGTAATTCATCACTTTATATTATCTTAGCAGACGATTATAAATTAGATATGAGAAGGTTATTATTCGCCACTATATTGGTTCTGACAACAATTACTGCAGCTGTTGCCGACGAGGTGTCATTTGTTGTCTCTGCACCCGATGCAGTTGTAGTTGACCAGCACTTCAGAGTCAGCTACACCATAAACAGGGGAAATGTAAAAGAGCCCCGAGTATCGTTCGAAAACTTTGAGATTCTATCGGGTCCCAACCGTTCGACATCAATGAGTATGCACTCGATTAACGGACAGAGCGTGACATCGCATACCGTTACTTTCAACTACATTCTGCAACCTTTGAAAGAGGGTACATTCAACATTCCGGTTGCAACGATTGATGTTGACGGCAAGCAGTACAAGTCGAACAGTGCAAAGATAAAGGTCTTGCCTGCCGATAAAGCCTCACAATCGTCGCAGCGTTCTTCGGGAACACGCCGCAGCAACAACAGCTCTTCATCGGTCAATATCTCTAAGGACGAACTCTTTATGACTGCGACCCTGAACAAGCAGAATGTCTTTGAACAGGAAGCAGTGTTGCTCACATATAAAATTTATTCACTTGTAAACCTTACCGCACTGAACGGCAAGATGCCCGACCTCAAAGGTTTTCAGATTCAGGAGGTGAGCTTGCCTCAGAACAAAGAGTGGAGTCTTGAGCACTACAACGGACGCAACTACAGAGTAATCACATGGAGTCAATATGTACTCTTCCCCCAGCAAGCCGGTGAAATAGAGATACCGTCGGTAGAATACGAGGGGGTAGTGACTATGCAGACAGGTGCCAGCATGGACCCGTTCGATTTCTTCATGAACGGCGGACCAAGATATGTAGAGGTCAAGAAAAAGGTAAAGACACCGGCTCTTAAACTCAACGTGTCGGTGTTGCCAGCCAACAAACCAGCCAAGTTCTCGGGAGCTGTGGGCAAGTTCAATGTCACAAGCAGCATCAGCACCACAGAGCTTAAATCAAACGAGGCTGTTACTCTGCGCATGGTGATATCGGGTACAGGTAACATGAAACTCATAAAGACCCCGGAAGTTGAGTTCCCTGAAGATTTCGAGGTATACGACCCCAAGATAGATAACCACTTCAAGCTTACAAGAGAGGGTTTCCAAGGCAATAAGGTTGTGGAGTATCTTGCTATACCACGACACGAAGGAGTATATACGATACCTTCGATAAAATTCTCATATTTCGACATCAACAGCAAATCGTACAAGACAATAGAGACCGAAAGCTATACACTTGATGTAGCCAAGGGCAAAGGCGAAAACAACGAGACTGTAGCATCATTCGTAAGCAAAGAGGAACTCAAGATGCTTGGACAGGATATACGATACATAAAGACAGGTGAGCACTCTCTCGACAAGAGCGGCAACTATCTGTTTGCGTCATTCACATGGATGCTATGGTACGTAATACCGTTCGTCGTTTTCATAGTGTATATCATCATCCACTACAAACAGGTTGCCGAGAATGCAAACATAGCACGCATGCGCACCAAGAAGGCCAACAAAGTAGCAGTCAAGCGTCTTAAACTTGCGAATAAGTTGCTGAAAGAGAAGAAAGAACGTGAATTCTACGAAGAGATACTTAAAGCCCTTTGGGGTTATCTCAGCGACAAGTTGAATATTCCTGTATCGCGCCTCACAAAGGATAATGTTAAGGCAGAACTTGCTGCGAAAGGTGTGGCTGATAATGAAATAGAGGAACTTGCCAAAGTGATAAGCGAGGCCGAATTTGCTCAATACGCGCCCGGTGACGCTGCAGCAACAATGGAGAATATATATAAGATGTCTATCACAATAATAGACAAGATGGAGAATTGTATTAAAAAATAAACCTTGAAAGCAATGAAACAGATAATAACATACATATTACTCGCCATATTCCCATGCCTCGTTGCTGCACAAGACTCAATCAATATTGCAACGCCTGCAGAGATTGGAGCGCAAACAGTAAATGTATCATTGGGTGACAGTGCATACGCCAAAGGAGATTATTCTACAGCGATAGCCATCTATGAGAATGTCCTTAATTCGGGCAATGAGTCGGCCGATCTCTACTACAATTTGGGTAACGCATACTATAAAAGTGAAGAGATTGCAAAAGCTATACTGAACTACGAGAGAGCACTCCTCCTGTCGCCTTCGGACAAGAATATAATTTTCAATCTGGAACTTGCAAAGAGCAAGACAGTAGACAAGGTATCACAGGGCTTCAAGATATTCTTTGTAGAGTGGATAAAGTCATTGATAAACCTTATGGGCATGAATGCGTGGTGCATCATAGGTATCGTAGCATTTGTGGTGATGCTTGTTTCAATTCTGTTGTTCCTTTTCAATAGCAGGATATCAATACGCAAAATAGGATTCGCAACAGCTATTGTAACACTCTTCGTTACAATATTTGCCAATATTGCAGCATACACACACTACGAGAGACTTACCAACCGCAACACTGCTATCGTTATTGAGCCCAGCATCACAGCAAAGAGTACTCCGGACGAATCGGGTACAAGCCTTTTTGTTATACACGAGGGACATAAGGTGAAAATCATCGACGACAGCATGCACAATTGGAAAGAGATTGAACTGGAGGATGGCACAGTAGGGTGGTTACCTGTTACTGCAATTGAGCGCATCTGATATTATACGACACACAATAACACGACAACAAAATACCGCGATGTTTAATATAGAACAACTGATAGAGATTGACAAATATCTGTTACTTGCACTCAACGGTAGCAACTCACTATTTTGGGATGGCTGCATGACAGTCTATACAACAACCATAGTGTGGATTCCGCTCGCTATTGTGCTGCTTTATGTTCTCATAAAGAACAACAACATAAACACCTTCCTGCTGTTGGTTGTAATTATCGCATTGGTATTCGTGTTAACAGATGGAATAACATCAACAATATGCAAGCCGTTATTTGAAAGATTCAGACCAACACGCGACCCCGAACTGATGTACATAGTGGATGTTGTAAACGGTTACCGTTGTGCTTCATACGGATTCATGTCGAGTCATGCAGCCAATTCATTCGGAATAGCAACATTTGCAATGCTGCTTATAAAGAACAGGGCACTCTCTGTTTCACTGGCAATATGGGCACTGCTTAACTGCTACTCAAGAATATATCTGGGAGTACACTATCCCGGGGATATATTGGGAGGAACTGTTGTAGGTATCTTGACAGGAGTATTGATGTACCGTCTCTACAAGTTAATGTGCAAGAAGATACGCAATGCAGGAAGCTGTGACTGGATATCTACACAATACACAACAAGTGGATACCTTGTTTCAGATGTCCACTTGTTGCTCATAACATTATATGGTACTTTTACAGCAATACCTATAATAGCATTCTTTGTTCTGCAGCAGCATTAATAGAGTTCAATGAACTCGTAGCTGTTGCCTACTTCATTCAGATATTTCAGGAATTCCTCTTTGGGAATGACTACTGTAGCATGATTGTCGTTGGGATGAAAACTTAGCGACTCATGCTGTTGCAGGTTGGCATCAAGAAAAAGATGCACATGATTATCGGTATCATTTATCAATCCGAATGGAGAGACCGAGCCGGGTGTCAAACCCAGATAACGCTCCATGCGATGTGGCGATGCGAATGACAATTTTCCCTGATGCAGACGTTTCTCAAGATCGTGGATATCAAGGTTGTATTCACAGTCGAGTACAACAAGATAGTGCCTGTTTCCCTTATGGTTCCTAAAAAAAAGATTCTTGCAATGTTTCGAGCCATCGGCATGCCACCTGCTCCTTGCAATTTCTATCGTAGGCGCCTCTTCGTGCGTATACCAACTGTATTTCAACCCCTTTTCGTCCAAGTAACGAAGTACTGCTTTTATCTTATCGTTGTTCATGATGGCATTGATTCAATGGCTCTACACAGTTTCTCAACCGACTCCTCGCGTGTAGCCCAGCTTGTGCAGAAACGTACAACATCGTGCTCACTGTCGTGAACACCCCAACGCTCAAAAGAGAACTCCTGTGACAGGAACTCTATCTGCTTTTTCGACAAAATAGGGAATTGCATGTTTGTAGTGGAGTCGTTCCACATTTCGATACCCCTATCCTTAAAGCTCTTTTTGATTCTTGCAGCCATAGCAACTGCATGGGCTGCCAACCTGAAATAGAGGCAGTCGTTTCCGCCTCTCAACAGTTCGGCAAACTGTATACCCAACAATCGTCCTTTGGCAAGCATTCCGCCATGCTGTTTTATTGCGTATCTGAAACTGCGCTGCATCTCTTTGTTGTTGAACACCACAGCCTCGCCGAACAGAGCACCCACTTTGGTACCTCCGATGTAAAAGACATCGCACAACCGGGCAAGGTCGGCAAGTGTGAAATCACAATTCACAGCCTGCAGACCATATCCCATTCTTGCACCATCAATGAAGAGATACAATCCGTTGGCATGGCAATAGTCTGATATTTCTTTCAACTCGGCTTTTGTATATATCAATCCATTCTCGGCAGGGCAGGAGAGATATACCATTCCCGGCTGCACCGTATGTTCGTGTGAAGGGTCGTTCCAATGCGCCTCGTAGCACTCCTTGATCTGCAGCAACGACAGACGGCCATCCTTCGACGGCAGTGCAATCACTTTATGTCCTGTAGCTTCGGGAGCACCGGTCTCGTGTACGTTTATGTGTCCGCTGTCGGCTGATATGACACCTTGATAACTATACAGCAATGCATCGATAACTGTAACATTGGCCTGTGTACCGCCAACAAGGAACTGTACACCGAGGGTAGAGTCTCCGCAGTGAGTACGTATGATGTCGCGTGCTTCAGCGCAGAACTTGTCCTCGCCATAGCCGGCTGTCTGTTCAAAATTTGTCTTTACAAGAGCATCAAGTATGGCGGGATGCGCACCTTCAACATAATCTGAGTCGAATCGTATCATAGTCTATATCTGTTTATATTCTGCTAAGGTACTAAAAAATATCCATCATATATTAACTGTACTTATAAATAATCATCAATCACAATAAGAACATCGGCTGCATCCATCTTTTGCAGTAGAGCAAATTCATACTTCTTTTGCAATATTTTTGTTTTTATCCTTTTTATGAACAATTATTTATGTATCTTCGCAAGAAGCGCTGATGTTTGATGAAATCATCCGACCTATCAGCCTTTACATACATTTGATATAGTTGTCAACCAATGATATATCGACATAAAACAAACACATTAAATTTATAAATATGAGTATCGTAAATTACAAGAAATTGCTTTTTGCCGGTGCATTGTCCATTATTGCATTGGGAAATGCACAAGCACAAGAAGATGAATTTGATTTGTCTTCGCAACGTTCCGAAGTTCAGGATGTTCTTCCTGTCCCCGGACACAAGTTAGACCACAAGGGCATAGTCATTAACCCCACACCGCAAGTGTTCACATACAGTTGGGACAACACTTTGCAATTCAATGACGGACTGGTAATTAAAGACAAACAGAAGAAGTTTACACAAGAGCTCTCTTTTGTAAAACAGGTAAAAAAAGGCACAAAACTGACTATTGATTTTGGTGCAAAAGCAGCTAAGAAGTACGGTGTAAAAGAGGTATCGGGTGCCTACATTCTTAACATAGACAAAAAAGGCATCACCATCGTTGGTTATGACGAAAGAGGTGCTTTCTATGGTATCGAAACCTTGAAACAGTTGCTCGAGAACAAGGTTAACCCCGGTGTATTGCCGTATGCACAAATCAACGACTACCCCGACATGCCCAACCGTGGTGTTGTTGAAGGATTCTATGGTGCTCCATGGTCACACGAGGTACGTACATCACTCATCGACTTCTATGGCAAGTTCAAGATGAACAGCTACCTTTACGGTCCTAAGGATGACCCTTATCACAGCTCTCCCTATTGGCGTGAGCCTTACCCCGAGAAAGAGGCACAGAACATCAAGGACCTTATTGAGGCAAGCCGCCGCAACCGAGTAGACTTTGTTTGGGCAATCCACCCCGGAAAGGATATCAAATGGAACGAAGAGGATTATCAGAATCTTGTAAATAAATTCAATCTGATGTACGACCTTGGTGTACGCCACTTCGCAGTATTCTTCGACGATATTGAGGGCGATGGTACAAACCCCTTGAAGCAGACCGAACTGCTAAATCGTCTTACTGACGATTTTGTCAAGGCAAAGGGCGATGTATCTCCTTTGACAGTGTGTCCCACCGACTACTCTAAGCTATGGGCTGCACCCGGAGAGGATGGTGCACTTGCCATCTATGGTCGTACATTGTACAAGGATATCAAGGTGTTCTGGACCGGTGATGTTGTATGCAGCGACCTCACACCCTCTACACTCGAATTCATTAACAGCCGCATCAAGCGCCCCGCATACTATTGGTGGAACTATCCTGTAACAGACTATGTCCGTCACATCTTGATGCAGGGTCCTGTATATGGCTTGGACACCTCACTTACAAGCAACGAGGTGTGTGGTGTCATCAGCAACCCCATGGAGCATGGCGAGGCATCTAAACTTGCTTTGTACAGTGTTGCCGACTATTGCTGGAACATGGAATCGTACAATGCCATCGACAGTTGGGAGAGAGGTTTGGAAGAGCTTGCTCCCAAAGTAAGTGATGCTTACCGTACATTTGCAATACACTCGGCTGATACCGAAAACGGATATCGTCGCGACGAGTCTTGGGAGACTGAAACATTCTCACTTGCAAATTGGGACGACAAGAAGGCATTGGCATTGGAAAACGAGTTCAAGAAGATTGAGAGCGTACCTGCTGTAATGGAACAGGGATGCGACAACAGCATTCTTCTCAATGAATTGCGCCCATGGCTCACAGAGTTCGGAAAGTTGGGTACAAGAGGCTACCGTGCAATAGAGCTTGCACGCATATACCGCAACCAGAGCAACGATGCTCTCTTCTGGGAGAAGTTCATTGAGAATCTTATGAGCAAAGAGGATATGGAGAACTACAATGCACATAAGTCGGGTACCATGAAATTGCAACCTTTCTACGAGAACATTACCGATGACATGGCGCATGGATTCCTAAAGAAACTGACAGGTGAAGTTCCCAAGGACTACAAAGGCATCGGCTCATTCAGCACAGCACAGACAATACTTACAAAACAGATGTTCGACAACGACAGCGCGACATTCTACACATCAGGTATGGCACAAAAAGCAGGCGACTGGATTGGTGTAGACCTTAGAACTGTACGCGATGTAACAAAGATATCTATTCTTCAGGGACGCAACTCGGTTGATGATGTGGACTATTTCGACCACGCTGTACTTGAGTACTCTGCAAACGGAAGAGATTGGAATGCCCTAATTGACGACATGCAGAAACAGTATGTAATCAACTGGGAGGGCGAATCAGTCAAGGCACGTTACATACGTATCAGAAGATTGGATTCAAAACGCTCAAACTTCGCAGCGGTACGTTCATTCGACGTAAACCCCATAAGCATCGACAACATAGGATTTGCAATTGCTACAAACGAGCCAAAAGAGACTATGTATGCATTCGACAGCAATCTTGGAACATCATACAAGAGCGAGAATATCGACATTACAATGGATGTAACAGAAGGAACAGTTGGATACACTTTGTTGATGAACAAGGTACAGGCTCCTTTTAAATGTACCCAATGGGACAAGAAAGGCAAGCTTG
>JAEIGA010003571.1_pt1 | contig 24304 bp, 12 predicted proteins | sample 9270691 | NCBI WGS metagenome assembly JAEIGA01 (sample SAMN17057246, study PRJNA624740) | gut metagenome | biome: biome; isolation source: fecal sample | host: Bos grunniens | place: China: Xizang | collected 2019 | reverse complement strand
GGAGTAGTTGTCCAAGCAAGGATATATGCAGGAACACCTTCTGAGAAAAGGAACTCAGACTTCTCGTCACGAACAACTGCGAACTGGGCAACAGCTGTAGTATCCTTTACATCACGGTAGCAACCTGGCTGGTTAAGCTCGTGAGTACTAAGACCTGTACCTGCTGCTGGAGAATATGGCTGGATTGACTTACCCTTGTAAAGCAAGCCCTTGTTGTAAATCTTCTTAAGGAGATACCAGAGTGTCTCGATATAACGATTGTCATAAGTGATATAAGGATCGTTCATATCCACCCAGTAACCCACGCGTGCGGTCATATTTACCCACTCGGCAGTATACTTCATCACTTCCTTGCGGCAAGCGTCATTATACTCCTCCACAGTGATCTTAGTACCGATATCCTCCTTAGTGATACCAAGCATCTTCTCGACGCCAAGCTCCACAGGAAGACCGTGAGTATCCCATCCTGCACGACGGTTTACCTTATAACCGCTCTGAGTCTTATAACGGCAGATAGCGTCCTTGATTGAACGAGCCATCACGTGATGAATACCCGGCATACCATTAGCCGAAGGAGGTCCCTCGAAGAAAATAAATTCAGGAGCACCCTCTCTAAGTTCCAGAGATTTCTCAAACGCATGGTTCTTCTGCCATCTGTCCAACACCTCGTTACCTGTAGCAACCAGGTCAAGCCCTTTATATTCCTTAAATGCCATATTTATGAAAATATTTATCTATTTTTGCATGCCGGACATACAGTTCCGGATTTTTCAATCCGCAAATATAGACATTTTTAGGGATAAATATGAATTTACTGGATATCATTATTTTAATATGCCTGATTCCGGCTTTGGTGGTAGGTATCATCAAGGGGTTCATATCGCAAGCTATCTCATTGATTTCCATCATTGTTGGTGTCTGGGCTGCATCTCACTTCGCAGATTTGGTCTCTCAATGGCTTTCGCAATATATTACCGGATCAGAACAAGTACTCAAAATAGCATCCTTTATCATCATCTTCATTGTAATAATCGTAGGCCTGATTCTGCTAGGAAAACTACTGGAAAAAGTCATCGAATTAATAACGCTTGGATGGCTGAACAGGCTTCTTGGAGGACTGTTTGCGGTAACAAAATGGATGCTCATCATGGGCTTGATTGCTCTTGTATTCAATGCAATCAATGAAACATTCGATCTCGTAAGCCCAGAGAAGCTCGCACAGTCCCCTGTTTATCAGATTATCAGCAACTTTGCTGGATTCGTCTTCCCAAACCTCAAGAACATATTGACAGCATAACGCCATGGCTCAAAACATCATACTCATAGAAACCTCTACAGCCCTTTGCTCTGTTGCATTGGCAGAAAACGGACAGATCACTGCATATCGCGAAAGCTCTGCCCCTAAGGCCCATGCCTCACTCACAGCAGTATTCATCCAGGAAATGCTAGACGAAAGAGGTCTCACCCTTGCAGATTGCGACGCAGTATGTGTCAGCAAAGGCCCTGGCTCATACACAGGCCTGCGAGTTGGTGTTTCAACAGCTAAAGGACTCTGCTTCGGCTCCGGCAAGCCCCTCATTGCAGTCGGCACTCTTGACACCCTTGTCTCACAGGCTGTTTGCCATCCTGACTCCACATGTCATCCTGAGCGCACTTGTCATCCTGAGCACACTTGTCATCCTGAGCGCAGCGAAGGATCCCCATACCGCTTCATCATCCCGATGATCGACGCCCGCCGCATGGAGGTCTATGCTGCAGTGTTCTCCACATGTCATCCTGAGCACACTTGTCATCCTGAGCGCAGCGAAGGATCTCCTTCCTATTGCCAGATCACCGAAACCGCCCCAGCAATCATAGACGAAACCAGCTTTGCAGAATACCTGGAGCAGGGCCCATGCCTGTTCATCGGTGACGGAGCCGGCAAATGCGCCGACGTAATCAAGCACCCGAACGCTCACTTCTGCCAGTGCCATCCCAACGCAAAAGCAATGCTCGCCCCAGCCATGGCAGCCCTAAACGAAAAACAATTCGAAGACGTAGCATACTTCGAACCGTTCTACCTCAAAGAATTCGTAGCCACAGTCAGCAAAAAGAAACTTTTCTAATAGTTTGTCCACAAAAACGCTCATTTGGTGGATAAACCCACTTAATTACCATGGTTTGTCCACGAAAACGCCATTTTGGTGGACAAACATCCAGCAAATCGCTGAGCATAACACTCAAATCAACAACAAAATGCCGAAACTGAAATATATAGCCACGACACTGCTTCTGGCATTCTGCTCAATAGCGATGAATGCACAGACCAACGAAGTGATGCTTAACCTACGCACGGGACATAACGCATCCTTCGGAGGTTTTGCTGCAGCATCACTTGAAGCCTCCAACACAATCAGCAATAGCTTCAAAATAAACAGTGGTATACAATATAGCTCAATCAACAAAACTGCTATCGAAGCCCGCCCAGCATATTACAAGAGCCTGGATTGGGGTAAGCTATCAGCAGAAGCCCTACTCGCCTACACCAACCTCTCCTCAATAAACAACATCGCAGCAGGAGCTGGACTTCAAGTTGAAAGCAAATGGGCAGACGCAAGGCTAGGCTACTATTACCGTCTATACGGAGGAAAAGAAGGATGGATTAAAGAACCTTTCAATCTCTATTACGAACTCAGCGCCCATCTTATCCCATCAATTGAAAATTGGGACCTTAATCTGATTATCACCAACTGCGAAACCTTAGAGCTTGAGAGACACTATCAGCCTTCATTCATTGCAGAATGCAGTTACTACACTAAAGCAAACATAGGTCTCTCAATGGGTCTCGGATGCAAACCTTCGGGAATATTCCACATATCTGCAGATTATTATCAAGCATTCTTAAAATTAGGAGTTAGCTACAGATGGTAAAACGTATACTCGCCATATTTCTATGCTCTGCAGCCATATATGGTTGTAATCATGTCGACTTCAAGGGTTTCTTCATGCCAACAGGAGATGGAGTCAATAAACGATTTGAGCAGAGCGCTGAGATGAATGACAACCTCTGCGCCGGAGCAGTGCAGGTGGAGGAGAATTATGCATTCTATGTTGCCACCGACCCTCATATCGAAGAAACCAGTATAAATCTGAGCTTATTCAACGACGCACTTAGGAATGACACCGAGGCATCATTCGGAGTAATTCTGGGAGACTGCATTGAAGTCCGAGACAATCTCGACAAATACCTTCAGGCCCTCACATACAAACCGGAAACACATGCCAACGACCCAAGAATATTTCACATTCTAGGAAATCACGACACCTACTTCGACGGTTGGCTTGATTTCAAAGAGAAGGTAGGCCCATCCGTATATTGGTTTGAGACAGTGTTCACAGGAGGAAAGGACCTATATATTTCTCTTGACACAGCAACAGGAACGCTTGGAAGCAAGCAGACACAGTGGCTAAAAACATTCCTTACTGAAAACCGCCAGAATTACCGTCATTGCATAATTCTGACCCACACCAATTTCTTTTACACGGACAATACTCAATTCAGCTCAGGAAACATGCCATTTGAAGAAAGCCTCGCGCTCATTGACTTCCTCGGCAAGCAAAACGCAACGCTAGTCCTTCAAGGCCACGATCACTACAGGGAAGACCTGACATACGCAAACGTCAGATACACTGTCCTCGGCGCAATCCATGACAACACAAAAGCCCCGGAATACCTCAAAATCAACATGAGCAAAGACGGCGCCCGCCTCAACTGGCAATACCTTCAGCCCGTCACCAACTAACCCCACCCTCACAGGGCCCTGCCCCCAATCGTCACAAGACTAAGGGCACTATCCTCCTCACAGGACCTAGGATCTTGAACCTAGGCCCAAACTCTTCACGGGCATAGGCCCAAACTCTAAACAAACCCACGGCCCAACTCCTCCACACCAAATCAAGTACCCAATAATCTAACACAGACCCAAGCCAGAGGTCATTAAGCCAAGTCCACGACCTGGACTCTCACAGTTTCTCCACCAAATCCCCGATTCCGTGGACAACCCCATCAAAACTAGCATGCCATCCACAAAATCCCCAATTCTGTGGACAACTCCAAGCTAAAACACAGGGTTCTCCACCAAATCCCCAATATCGTGGACGAGGACTGCACATCGACCAACCCTCCAGCGCATCCTCCCATATCAATCCTTACACAAGGGCTACGAAACCGAGCGAGCACAAAGTCGGCGGAGCGAGCCCTCGCGCTCAGCTCGCGCAGCTGGCTTTGAGCGTTTGGCAATCGTATACGCCAAACGCGCTGCTCTCCAACCCAGCCCTCCAACACTGTACTCAAACACTGTAGTCCAACACTATAGTCCAGCTCTGCACCCAACCCTGCACCCAACACAGGGCTACACACCCCAACCTACACATAGTCCTCAAAACCACATCTCAAGGACAACCTAGCAAAGGGTCACCCTATAGGTGGAAACAACTCATTTATAACAGCAATATCAAGACTCAAAATTCTACGTAACTGCCCATTAGAAGCATTATAATCATAATGAAGCTTGCGTGCCAACTGGATCTTCTGATCAGGAGTCAACACTCGCAACTTAGTAGAAAATTCCGACTCAGCGCACCGTGCAGCCACCACAAACATCTCATCATCGGTCAAAAACACAGTATCCTTCAAACGAGATGCAATCTGGCTATACGCCTCAGCATTTCTACTCAATGCATGGAAATAACTTCGGGCATCCTGAAATACACTCTGTCCGACATCGATGCGACAGAATGATGGTATATAAGGCACATCCCCTACAAACTTCAAGTCCCTAATCTGATCTACATCACGGAAACGTGTCAGTTCACGAACTCTTCGAGCTCCCATCTCACACACGGACTTTATAGGCAACAATTCAATCACAGGATTAAAATACGCCCATCCACCACCCCATGGATAACTAAATGGTGTATACCTATGATTTGCAACATACGCATTTCTATTCACATAGATTATCTCATTCCTCAAAGCCTTCAGCGTCTCAATCCTAAGAATCTGCGCCTCGAACCTATCCCAATCAATCGCCCTCCCCAATCGTTGAAACACACGTTTCAAGCGTCGCTTAAACATATCAAAGAACTCCAAACACTTTTCACTAGCCCCACGCATAATCAAATGCACATGATTATTCATCAGTTCAAATGTCACTAGATCCGCCTCCCGAAACAGCACCGAACACACTGCCAACGCAATCATCCCCTCCTTCATTTCATCCTCACTACTAAACAAATCTATCATTATCGATCCATCAGTATACACATGCCAGAATGGCTCACCAACCTCAAAAGCCACCTCACACATCCTCTCTTTCTCCGCAAATGTCATCATAACTCAAAGCACTTATTGCCTGTCAACATCGACCAAGGCACTCCACAAAAGTATCTAAGCACATCCACAACACCAACACCCTCTCTGTTGTTTTAAGTAAGACACTACGCAACTTTTTCTCTTTTTTATCACAATTGAACTTTTTTGATCATAATTCATCCACTCTCACAGCCATCTCTCCACCAAATCCCCAATTCCGTGGACAACTCCAGTCTAAAACACAGGTTTGTCCACCAAACCGCCCAATTCGTGGACAAAGCCTGCAAATAAAAACGGTTCGGAGTCGCAATGAACTTCGAACCGTTATATTTTAACATATTCACTAACCCTTACTGGATTGGCACCACATTATCCGGTGACTCAAAAGAAGGCTGAACAATAATCTCAAACTTACCCTGCTCCACAAAGAAGTCGCCAAGAATATTCGTCTTATAATTGCTCTGGACCGGCACATTCGTCAGCAACGGCATCTCCCATGAAGCATCACCATTCACAAAACGCCCACTCACTGAAACAATCTGACGCTCAGGCGCTGCGAGAATGTAATTCATACCAACATATCCGTACTGCTTACCCAGCACTGTAAGATACTCATCCTCCCCGCTTGGGATTGCAGCAAAATCAAAAACAACATCAGCAGGCACACCCGCAGACGATGAAACCGAACCATCAAGCACAGTAATCGTATCAGGAATTCCCAACACCGTCATCTCAGACAGCATACCGGTGTGAAGAAGAAGCTGCTTAACATACGAATAATCAGAAGCTCCGAAATTTATCTGAGCAAACGGACGACGCAAGTAAACTGTCTCATCCACCGGTCCGGTGACATAGATTTCCTTCATAGCACAAAACGCATCACGAAGATCATCATTAGCCTTGACATCGTAATTCACCTTCACCTTCGAATCTACATAGAATGTACTGAGATCATAATATGCTTCCTGACCTGCAACCTCAGGAGCCTGAGCCCAGAAAACGAAACTATAAGTAACATTCTTCACAAGCTTGAGATCAAGCACCGCACATCCGTCTGCATCCAGCTCAACCTGATTGGACAAGCTCTTCACAACCTCACCATTCACAAAAGCAGTATAATAAGCCACCTTTGCCTTTGTTCCGTCGCCAATAGACTTAGTCACAGGAGTCGGCGAAGTAAGTGCAATCCTCACGCTCTCAGTCTGGTCCGCCGATCCCTCCTGGCCAGAAAACTTCTGACAAGAAGCCATAGCGAGAAGCAGCACCACAGCAGAAAAGATATAATGTCCAATATTTTTCATTATGAATACTTTTTCAATTGGCAACCCCAGGCGCGGTCAAGCGCCTGAGGTCGAAATATTTAATGATTAATTACATCCAGTCCACTCAACATCCCAGATAGCTGTTCTATCCTTGTTGCTTGTACTATTTGATGGGCAAAGGTTTGTGAAAACAATCTGGAAATCACCAGCAACATTTACTTCCTCTTCATGAGAGTACTTAGTCAACTTAGTTGCACTTGCATTGTTGATTGTAAATGTATGAACAGTAGCGCCATTCTGAACGATATCCACTCTGAACTTCATCTTAGTATCGCTGAAAGGAAGTCCATAGTTAAACTTCAAAACTCCACATCCTGTTGCAAATACTGGAGACTTAATAGTACCAACTCCTGAAGTCTTTCCATTCATACAAAGCGCACGATTTGACGCATCACCAATCATCTTAAATGCAGGGCTTGAATCAGATGTGCCACCCTTGAAGATTGCGCAGTTAGTATAGTTCCAACCTGCAGTTGTCTTACCAGATACATATGAAGTATTTGTTGCTGAAATTGTACTAAAGTCAGCGCTACCTCCAACTGCCTCAGTCACTGCCTCAGTCATATAGAACGAAGCGTCAACAAGTGAGAAGTAAATATCGTATGCACCAGCCTCACCGACGAACTTCATGTTGCCACCGTTGTTGTAAGTAGTGTAAGTCTTACCAACGTTAACGTCACATGCAGAACCATAGCTAAGTGTCCATGCCTTGTCAGCAGCGAACTTGAACTCTGCATTCTTTGCAAGAGTAACGTTCTTTGCAACAGCCCAGTCACCCTTAACCTCAGCAACTACATAGTTAGCAACATTCCAGTCGTTGAATGAACCTACAACGCCCCACTCGTGATCCTTAAGACCAGCCACAACAACTACAGGATTGCCACCGTCCTTAGCCTCAGCGTATGCCTTGCCAGGAGTCATGAGAGCCACGCGCTTGTTAGTAAGATCGAAGTATACGTCATACTTGCCGTACTGCATAGGAGTGATGTTCTGGCTGCCACCGCTTGTGATCACCTTATAGTAGCTGTCAGCATAAATGCTACCGGCAACCTCAATACCATAGTTCTTAGCGTCATTCCACTGATTGTTTGCGCGGATCTTGAATGAACCTGAAGCAATCTCAACGTTGTAAGCCACGAAGAGGTTCTCAGTGTGCCATGTGGTAACCATCTTGATGTCAGTAGAACCCCAACTTGTAAGGTCACCAACTACACCCCACTCAGATTCCTGAGCCACGAAAGGAGTAAGCTTCACGAAGATAGCGTTCTTACCCTGAGGAGCGTTGTTAAATGAAGAGCGAACAGTCTGAACAGTGATAGTGTCACCTACCTTAGCACCAGATGCTGCCCAATACTTCTGCGCACCCTCTGGGCTGCAGAGACCGTAGATGAGGACCTCACCTGTAGCATCCTTAAGATAGAAGTTACCATATGTAGTATTAGTCACTGAAGTGATCACACCAGTAAGCTCGTAAACAGTTGCATCCTCAGCAGCTGCAATGAACTCTGCAACTGTAGCAACCTTGAACGGTGGCTCAGCAGCAGTCTGCTGGATAGCGAACTTGTACTCCTTAGTCTCTGCCTCTTCCTCAGTTGCAACAACAACCTCGTAAGTAAGAGGATTTGGCTCAGTAAGCTCAGTTGCAGGTACAGTCACAACAACCTGACCATTACCCTCACCCGCTGCAGGAGCAGCTGTAAGACCCTCTGGAACAGTTACAGTCCAAGGAACGTTTGCAGTAACGTTGATCACATACTTGCCACCCTCTACTGGAAGTACCTCCTCAGAAGCAGCCTCTGCCTTAAACTCAACGACAGCAGGCTTAACCTCCTGACCGTTAACTGTGATAGTCTCGTGGTTGTATGTGTTAGCCTTAGGGTTGAGTGCACCAGTAAGCACGCGGCCTACGATAACACCAGCATTTGAGATTTCAGCCTCTGCAGAACCTACAGTAGCCTTCTCAACATGGTTCTCAGTAACATTGCTTGCATTTGCAGCACCAACCACAGCACCAGCGTCACGCTTAGCAACGACAGTAACATCAAGCACCTTGTTGCCCTTCACTGTCTCACCCTCAGCATCAGCTGCATGGAGACCAACGATACCACCGACCTTATCACCGTCGAGATCCTCGTTGACAGACACGCCTGTTACAGTAACACCGTCAACAACGTTATTATTTACTGAACCATAAGCGTAAGCCACAACACCACCGACATAGTGGTTACCATATACAGAACCACCCTTTACAGTACAGTTCTCAACAAGACCATCCTCGAAAATCTTACCTGCAACAGCGGCAACGCAGCTCTCACCCTTAATCTGCGGAGCAACAAGAGTTACGTTCTTAACTACACCCTCCTTGATCCATCCGAAGAGACCTGCAGGACCAGCAGTATACTCAACCTTAAGGCCATAGATAGCACAGTACTCAACAGTAGACTTAGTAAGAGGAAGAACCTCGAATGTACCCATGAATGGAGTTTCACCTGCTCCGATAGGAGTCCACACCTGACCAGCAAGGTCGATGTCAGAAGTAAGGTAAATTGTCTCGCCCTCGAATGTCTTGCCGTTCTTATTCACCTGCTGAGCAACCCAAGCAAGCTCAGAAGCCTTAGTTACATAATAACCCTCAGTGTCAGAAGCAGGAACATCAACAGTGTAACCATCCCAAACATTGATAACATACTCACCGTTGAAGATTGGATCAATGATGATATTGATTGTTCCCTCAGCTGTAAGGAGACCACCCACGATGTTTGTACGGTAGTTTCTCTGTACAGGAACGTTAGGAACATCATATGAAGCAAGGACAGTACCTGCACCTTCACGAAGCTCGAAAGAAACCTCAGCAAGAGCAGAAGAAAGACCATTGTCTGAACCGTCAGCAACAAGAACATAGTTCATTGCAAGCCATCCGTACTTATCAGCAATAGCCACCTTAGGATCATTAACAACCTTATTCTTGTTGATCACAAGGTCAAACTCAGGAGCAACAGCATGTGCATACTCGAAAGTAGCAGCAACTGGAGCAGAAGCCTTACCTGTGAAAGTCTCAAGAGAAGTAGCAGCGTTCTTTACAGTAACTGTAGAATAAAGATTGTCAATCTCAAGACCAGCCTTCTTAGCCTCTACGAAATCTGTAGTACCCACATTCACCTGTGCGAAAGGACGTGCAAGAGTGATAGTCTGAGAGAAGTTCTCAGTAACCACGCCGTTAGTCTTTGCATAAGCATAGAATGCGTCACGAAGATCGTTGTTTGCAGCATTGTAATCAGCGTAGCTAATGCCGATGTTCTTCATATCCTTGAAGTCATAGCATGTAGCAGCCTCATTCTGTGCCCAACATACGAAAGAATACTCCTTACCACGAACAAGCTTTACTGTAATTGTAGTTTTAGGAGTCTCAGAATTATCAAACTTAATGACATTCTGATTGTCACCAATCTTGTTTACCCAGTCACCCTGACGAAGGTCAACAAGCTCATCACCGTTCTCGTCATAAACGGCGAAAACTAGGTTATCAGCGGCGCGGCCATCACCAACAGAAAGCTGGTCTGCTGATGTAACTGCCTTTGTTCCAGGAACACCTGGAGTCTGAATAGTAAATGTAGCCGTAACTACATCACCTCCCTGTGCAGCAGGAGAAATCGTCTCCTTCTGACATGCGAAAGCCAATAGCATAGAAGCCATTGCTGTAGCATAGAATAGGATCTTTTTCATGTTTGTTAGTAATATTGTGTTAGTACTTAAATAATGTAATCTGGCTGAAGGAACGCCTCATCCACCACGATGGTAAACTTAACCTGATCGGTGAAGAACGATCCTATAATATTTGTCCTATGATTCATCCTATAAGGTACATTAGGCACATTCACCTGTACATCTGCACCATTATATTCGAAAGTTGCGCTAACTGTAGCAAGCTCACTACCCTCAGCAGAAGGAGCAAGGACATAGTTCATTGACACATATCCATATTCCTCACCGCCAACCACAAGTGTCTCGGCAGGGTTGCACTGCGCAGGAATAGTAGTCAAAGCAAACTGTGTCGAAGCATTGCCATATACTACTCCATTAAGGATATCATAAGTATCTGCAAGTCCATCAATCACAACTGTTGACTTCACCGAAAGACCAAGCTCTGTAACATAATCCAGATCTGCAGCACCAAAATTGATCTGAGCGAAAGGACGTTTCAGATATACAGTCTCCTCAAAAGTAGCTCTGTCAGGAACAGTAAATGTGTGTACCTTGCAGAAAGCATCACGTTTCTCATCATTAGCATCTCCGGAATAATCCACTGTCACAACGCCCTCCTCTGGATCAAATGTGTAAGGAGCACCAGGAGCCTGAGCCCAGAACACGATTGTGTATGTGAAATTTCTCACAAGCTTCAAAGTAATCTCTGCTGTCTTGTCCTCAACCACAAGAGGTGCCTCCTGAGCAAGACCCTCAAGATACTTTCCCTCATCGTCAAACACAGCATAATAAAGCTCTGTAGCCGAGTTTCCGTCTCCGATAGCCTTTACAGCCACACCTGCAGGAACACCAACAGAGAAGGTCACCTCAGAAGCTCCCTCCTGGGTACCGTCACCTTTCTGGCATGACACTGCAAGCGCCGCAGCCGCAAAAATCATAAGAATAAACTTCTTCATATCCTTAATGCTTTACTTTAAAACATCTACAACCTCATCAGGCTGAATAAAATCCGGATCTACAACAATTGTCAATCGCGCATCGGAAGTAAAGATATCACCGACAATATTAGTACGGTAATTCTTTCTCAAAGGCACACTGCTGATATTATGCTTAACTGGAGCTTCCATACCCACATTGAATACGGCATCCACCTCAACAGCATCATGCGCATCCATCATAAGCATATAATCCATGGTAACCCATGTATATGGTTCTCCGACAACCACAAGGTTCTCATCTGTAGCCAAGCCCTTTGCCTCGAACACAACATCCGTCATCTCATTCTCGCCAAGGCCAGTCACAGTGTTGAACACAGTCGCAAGACGGCTCACTTTCACTGACGTAGCCCCGACCTTTACATCACCCAAAGTTGTCTGCATGTTATCTGCACCGAAATTCAGCTGTGCAAATGGACGATACAGCATCACTGTCTCGTTGATAGGTCCTGTCACCTTGAACTGCTTAAACGCATAGAAAGCATCATACTTATCCTGATTACCATCTGCAGCGATCACAGAATAATCCACTCCGACCTTCTGCAGATCTGACACATCATAAGCCCCACACGCCTCGTTCTGAGCCCAGAAAATCATATTATAGGTCTGAGACGAAACAAGAGTAAGCTCCAGACTTGCATGCTTGTCACTCATCGGAACAGACACAGGTCCCTCTCCTTCACCCGGATGAAGTCTTATTGTCCAATCTGAGTTCCAGACCTCGTAATACACGACATCTGTCAACTCCGCCATCGACATCGCCTTTGTCTGCTCTGCAGGCAACTCAAGCGAAATGCTCACTAATGCCTCGCTGGAAGCATCACCAAGACCCTTCTCCTGGCATGCTCCTGCACAAAGCATCGCAAACACTGTCGAAGCAAATATTAAAATTTTCCTCATATTCAATCTATTTTTCTGGCGATCCATGGTGCGGTCAGGCACCATGAACCAAATATCTCTATAGAGCAGGATTAACTACTCCTTAGTTGTTGGCAACGACAACTTTGCCACCTACAACAGCGAAGAACGATGCATCAGCACCACCATTAAGAACAGCAAGAGCAGCTGCAGCATCAACAACAGATCCATCTGTTACTGCAAGGAGGTCATTGCCATTATAATAATAGCATGATTCATTCTTATATGAACCCTGGTATACAGTTCCATTTGCAGATGTTACCACACCAGCATTCAAACAACAGGTAGCCTTATCACCTGAACCATACTGTGCCTTAGGAGCAATAGCACCAGCGCCATCAGCGCCAGAAACCGATCCCTCATTATAGCAATAGTTGGCCTTGACATTTCCATAAAGGCTATAAGCGATACCGGCAGCATAGCTCTGCTCAGCTGTAATATCGCCATAGTTTGCACAGTAAGAAAGTGTTACTGCAGGAGATGGAGTCTGGCCGAGAATACCGGCAGCAGATGCATTCGGATTATTAGCCTTTGTTGTTACATTACCGTAGTTATAGCAATAGCTGAAAGTAGTAGCTCCTGTCAAGATACTTGCAATACCTGACGATGCTTCTGTACCTTCACCAATGATAGTTCCATTGTTAACCGCATTAGCAACTGTACCTGCGATACGATTTACAATTCCGTTCGCACTGATGCTACCTGTAATATTTCCGTTGTTCACAACATGCTCAATTACAGTACCGCCTGTTACCCATGCAGCAATACCACTTGCTCTTTTTGATGTAACAGTAGCATTATTGACACAATTTCTAATAACAACAGCGTCGTCATCATCATTGTTCATAACCACGATACCTGCTGCATATGAAGTCGCATTGATGTCTCCTGAAACAGCAACATTCTCAACTGTCAAGTTCTTCTCTGCACAACAAACAAGTGCTGCAGCATACTTTGAAGAATTTATATTGACATTTTCCAAAGTAAGATCCTTGATTGTAACCCCTTCATCGGTATATGCAAACATAGCTGCATAATCTGCATCAATTGCAAGACCGCTGATCTTCTTATTATTACCATCAAATGTACCCTTGAATGGTGCCTCAGCTGTTCCTACAGGAGTCCACATCTCACCATTGAGATCGATATCTTCAACAAGCTTAATAACCTGTCCGTCAAATGATTCGCCGCTCAATGCCACATAAAGAAGCTGCTCTGGAGTAGAAATGCTATATGTAGATGTTGTAGCATCATACGGAGGAAGCTCAACGAATGGCTCACCAAAATAAGTTCCAACAAACTCCTCATCAATAACAACCTCGAACTTAGCATCGGTAGTAAGGAGGTTACCAAGGATATTTGTACGATAGTTCTCCTTAACTGGTACATTCTCAACAGAATGTTTAACAACACCCATGTTTGTGTTGAATGTCATATCTACCTTTACATTATCAGAGTTACCTGTAACGATAAGGTAGTTCATTCCAAGCCAATAATAAGTCTCTTTACCTACAGAAAGGAGCTTAGATTTCTGGTCCTCGTCAAGATTTGGTGTAGCTGCAGCCTCAAAAGTCACAACAGTCTCACCCTCGCCCTCACCTGTAAGGGTATTGAATGAGCTCGCAATTTTTGTCACAGTAACTGCAGTAGACTCAACCTTAATCTTACCATTATTCACAAGATTGAGAGAAGTCTCATAAGTGGTAGCACCCAAATTGAGCTGAGAGAAAGGACGATACAATGTCACAGTCTCGTTGATGCTCACGCCATTATCAGTGTGGAATGGATAAACTGCGAAGAAAGCAGCGCGAGTCTCATCGTTTGCCTTCTCATCTGCATAAGTGTTAATCTGGACGTTGCGAAGATCCTCAACAACATAGTGATTCTGGCCATCAACCTGAGCCCAGAACACGATATTATAGTCCTGATCAGCAACAAGCTTAAGATCAACTGTGAACGTTTTGTCACCGTTGTTATCTCTCACTACACCCTCTCCGAGAGGAGTTGCAGCAGATGCAGGATCTGCGCCGTAAAGTTCCCAATACAACACATCGATGTTTGTTCCATCAGCGATTGCCTTAGTAGCAATCTCGCCTGTACTAACCTGGAACACAACATTAGTGTCTCCATCAAGGTAATTAATCTCCTTCTGGCAAGAACCTGCAGTCAACACTGCCGCAAGTCCCATCGCCCAATAAACCAGTTTCTTCATTGTTCTTCGTTTTTGTTTTTAATTTTTATTTGGAACCCCACGGCACGGTCAGGCGCCGAGGGGTTAAATTTATTAAAGAAGACGTCCGATAACCTCGTTACGTACGTTTGCACCTGTACCAGTTCCGTTAGCAGAAACTGTTACGTTGGTTGCAGAACATCCTGTTACGTTGTCTGCCTTAGCTGCACCGATAAGCTGGCCAGAATCGCGACCACCTGATACAGTACAATCAGCAGCTGAACAGCCGTTTACCTTTGTAGCGTTAGTTGCGTTTCCGATGAGAGCACCAGCCTTGTCACCGTCAGCATCACCATTTGCATATGTACAAGAGATTGTTGCATTTGAAACGTGGCAGTTGTCCACTACAGCGTACTTCTCTGTGATGTAACCAACAAGAGCACCGCAGTTATGGTGTCCTACTACTGTAGCACCAGCGATCTTCACGTTCTTGATGTGACCGCGACCTGCAGTGTGCGACTCAACCCATCCGAAAAGACCTGATGAGTAGTGCTTGCCAGTCTGAGCCTCTGAATTCACATTGAGGTTAGAGATTGTATGGTTCTGACCATCGAATACACCGTTGAATGTTGTTGCACCTGTCTGACCAACTGGAGTCCAAACTGCGTTAGCAAGGTCAATGTCAGCCACGAGGTATACAGTCTTGCCGTTGAAAGCATTCTTGTTTACATTTACCTCATTTGCAAATGCGAAGAGCTCCTCTGCTGTTGAGATAAGAGTAGTAGTCATATAGTCCTGATAACAGACTCCATCAATAGTTATATCTGTTCCATTGCTTCTAGACCAGATATAGTCTTTATTCATGATAGAACCCCCATTGAGTGTACAATTAGCGAACTCATAAGTTTTATTTTCATCGATACAGTCAATCCACTCATTAGCTGCCTTTCCGTCAAATACAAACTCGGTGTTAATCATCTTTGTACTTCCCCAAAGGTTTGCACCATTGTAACCGCTCTTGCCGTTAGCAACGAATTTACATCCATCAAATGTTACCAGAGTAGTTGCACTAGCAAATGCATTGAAACCGCTGAATGTACAGTTCTTAAAAAGAACGTCATTTGCACCACCATCGAAGTGAACACCGTAAGTAGAGCCTGAGAATACGCAGTTCTCGAATACTGCAGTCTCTCCTGCATAGCACCAACGAAGAGCATTAACACCCTCAAACACGCAATCTTTGAATGTACCATTGATTGTCTGATCAACAGCTGTACCTGAAGGATTAGAGAATTTTGCACCGATAACAGTTGCGCCATTGATGTTTGCCTTAGAGTTACCCTCGAATACTGTTCCTTCTGCACAGTTAAGAACAACGTTTGCAGAAAGTGCTGGGAATTTGTAAGTTCCCTCAGCAAGGTTTACAACTACTGTAGCCTCTGATTCCTTAGCAGCAGCAAGAACATCGCTGAGGTTTGCTGCATTAGCAGCTACATTGTCAACAGCACCCTCAACAACCTTTGAAGCGCCCTCAACCTTAACCTCTGAATCATACTGAGAATAATCCTCATCAACCCATACTGCATTGATTGGGTCAGCTGCAACACCCTTGATGTCGTTGCCAGCTCCCCAGTTGATTACCGCACCAGCCTTTGATGTAACAAGAACCGCAGCCTTAGATGCAGTAGTGAACTTAGCATTAGCAACATTGAGAGTTACACATGCTGGAGCATCCACATACTCTTGCTTAATTGCAATACCACGACCACCGTTTGTAGCAGTGATATCCAAACCGTTAATGTCAACAGTCTGACCTTCAGCAGTGATCCAAAGGCCATATGCACCAGTCTCCTCTGTAATAGTTACATTGTTGAGCTTGCCATCGTTAAGAAGAGCGATAGCCTTGTCAGAAGTAACATTGTTGAGCTCAACTGCATTGTAGAAACGGATATCGTGACGGTTCCATGGGCCATCGTTTTTACCGCTGTTTGTAAGCGTTGCATCATTGATGATCCACTTCGCGTTCTCATTCACCATACGGATGTAGTTCCAGTCTCCGTTCTCATGAACAAAGTTAATCTTGTTTCCGTTAGCGTTGATTGTAATATCCTGAGTCTTGTCTCCACCAAAGTAGTACTTCTCAGTCCATGCACCAACTGGCACTGTAAACTCTACTGGTGTAACAGCCTTGGTCTGAGCACCTACAAGTTCGATAACAAGATGTGCTTCATTGCTCTTAAGTGCTGCTACGAGCTCGTCAGAGTTCTTCGCGAGTACAACACCCTCACCAATCAATTCATCTGGAGCCTCAAACTCAGCGTCAACGATGATCTCATAGTCAGTCTTGCTAGTAAGGAGGTTACCTACGATGTTTGTACGGTAGTTCTCCTTTACAGGAACCTCAGAGATAGTATTGTTAACAGTTGCGTAGTTTGTTGAACCGTTAAGTGAAGTCTGGATGTCGTAAGTAAGAACGAGGTTAGCACCAGCGAACACATAGTTCATACCTGCATAGTAGTATTCCTCGCCGTTTACTGTAATAGTAGACGGATTAGAAGGAACTGCATTGTAACCAAACTCAACTGCTACATAGTTGGCAACCTCCTTAGTAGCTACGTTGAATGTAGTAGGAACTGCATCAACACGTACCTTAGAGTTTACAAGAGCGATTGAATAGTCTGTAGGGTTCTTCTCAGGAGCTCTTTCGTTAAGTGTGCAAAGGTTAACCTGAGCGAAAGGACGCTTGAGAAGAACTGTAGAGTTGGCTGCAACACCGTCAGTTACAGTATCTACGGCATAAAATGCAGCGAGAGACTCATCATTCGCAAGATACTCATCAGCAGCCTTAGCATAAGACACTGCAGTAAGCTCGTCAGTGTCATAAGCACCTGTACCAGCAACCTGAGCCCAGAAAAGCACAGTGTAAGTCTGGTCATTTACAAGATCAAGAGTGACAGTTGCCTTGTTCTTTCCATCAGCTGGATCAACTGCCATTGTTGTTGAACTCTGGAAAAGTCTCTCTGATCCGTACCATACTTCATAAATAAGCTCGTTAACGTTAGTACCGTCAGCGATAGCCTTGGTCTGAAGAGCGCCTGGTGCCTCAACAGTGTATGTCACTGTGTTACCTCCTACAGGTGCGAGAGTTTCCTTCTGACATGAAGCAGCAAGGAAAAGACCTGCGAGAGCAGAGGCGAAAAGCATAAACTTTTTCATTTGCTTTAATTTTTAAATTAATATTAAGTTATTGTTTGTATTGGCAACCCCAAGCCCGGTCAGGAGCTTGAGGTCGAAAGTTATTTAGAGAACCTGAGTTCCTTCTACAAATACCTGAGCCTTTGTACCCTTCTTATTGTTCCAAAGAGAGTTTCCGCTTACGTTACCGTTAGCAAAACCATTAGCTGTTGTATTGTTGAAGTTAACAACATACTGTCCACTGATGAGTGAGCTGTCGATCTCAACAGCTGCCTTGCCGTCAACTGGAGCAGATGCATTCAATACAGAGTTATTGAATGTAACAACAGAACCATTACCTGACTCAGTGTAAACAAGAACTGACTTACCTGCTGAGTTGAAAGTACAATCGTTGAATGTCACGTTCTTTGCACCATATGTCCATACATTGTATGCATCAGCTGAGCTCTGCTCGAATGTACATCCGTCGAAAGTCACGTTCTCACCATAAAGGAATGGCTGACCGATGATAGTACAGTCCTTATAGTACTCAGTCGATGTGTGCTGGAAACCCTTATAGTTATCATTAGAGAACTCAACTGTAACGTTCTCGATAGAAATCGAGCCATGTACACCAGGAGTCTTGTTCTTCATGTCAAGAACTACATTATCCTCGAATCCGACAAGCTTAAGACCTGCTGGAACAGTAGCGAGAGAATATGTACCCTCTGTAAGTGCGATTTCAAGCTTTCCGTCCTTGATTGCTGCAGCAAGTCCTGCCTGCGAATAAGCAGCAGCTGTTCCGTCTGCGTTAGAAACATATGAATTCTGATCTGCTGGAACTACATTCCAAACTGAACCATTCTTCACAGCTACAAATCCAGGCTTCAGCCATGCAGATGGATCGAAGTTGAATGTACCGCCAGAGATGATAAGCTGACCACCATTTGAGAGAACGACCTTTTTCGTTGAAGCTACGCCACCGAAGTTACCGCCCTTAACATAAATAGTTGCATTATCTGCCCAGAAGTATGAGTTTTTTGCACGGTCATTTGTGAAGGTACCTTCATTAATAGTGATTGTTGAGCCTGACTGTGCACAGAAAATATAACGAGAAGTTCTTTCCGGATTGTGTTTAATCACACCGCTATTGAATACTACGTTTGCACCCTGAGCAGCATAGATACCTGCGCGAGTGAAGTTAGCGTCATTTATCTCAACGTTGTTGTCACCATACACCTCAAGAGCATACCATGTAGAACTAGCAGTACTACCAGCGTTGAATTCCTGGTTGTTCATGTTAAGGACAACGTCACGAGAAATCTCAAAGCCCTCGCCTACGCTCTCGATCTTAGTGTTAAGCTCAACCTCAGGAAGCTTCTCATTTGCCACAGCAGCAGCAAAAGCATCAGCGTTTACGATAGGATATACGTTCAATCCCTCGTTACCAGTCAATGTATAAGTACCAGTAGGATATGAATATGCCTCATCATCGCTACCATTAGTAATTACCACCTGGAATGTCTGATCTGTAACGAGTGTATTTGTACCTTCGAATGCGATAGTGTTGTTTGCACCTGTCATCTTGCGTACAATAACAGGCTGAACAGCTGTTACGTTACAATCCTTGATAGTTACACCGTAGTTAGCAATGTTACCATCGAAACGGATACCGTAAGCTGTAGCGTTGATTACAGCGCCCTCAACTACAGCATTCTTCACCTGCTTGAATGCAACACCATTCTTACCATTGATAGTAGCGTCTTTAACGATTACATCAGCGCCACAGCTCTGTGCCTGAAGCAAAGAGTGCATGTTTGTAGCAGTACATCCGATTACCTGAAGGTTCTTACAAGACTTAGCCTGAACACCAACAGCTGTGTTAACAGCAGCACCCTCAGCTGTGAAAGTACAGTTCTCTACAGTTACATTATTTGAATAACGACGTGTTACACCATCAACTCTATCAAAGTCATTAGGCATGATGAAGTTGAGTGACTCAGTAGAAGTCTTGAAATTAACGCCAGTCACTGTGAATGTAGCGTCATTGTAGTTTGAGCCATTGTGGATTCTGATTGTACCGTCAAAAGTACGATCCTGGCCAATGAGCTCGATATTAACGCCTGATTTCTGATGAACCCAAACGTCACCTGCCATATCATTTCCAAGGAAGATAGTATTGTCTCCTACAATAGCATTGTCCAATGCATACTGAAGATCATCGATAGTACCAGCTACAATCTGCTCTGGAGCATTCTTTGGAGCCTCGAACTCAGCGTCAACGATGATCTCGAACTTAGTCTCCTTAGTAAGAAGGTTACCGATAACGTTTGTGCGGTAGTTCTCCTTTACAGGAACTGCAACGATCTCGTGAGCCATGCTACCCTTGTCAGTAGCGATGTTGTACTGGATGTCAACGAGCTTCTCCTCCTCAGGAACGAAAAGGTAGTTCATTGATACATAGTGATACTCCTTACCATTTACAGAGAGAGTCTCCTGACCCTGCTTTGCAGGAGTAGCAGCCATCTCATACACGATAGTCGCATCCTCTGCTGGAGCAACACCAGTAAGCGTGTTGAATGAAGTACCAAGACCAATCACCTTAACCTCAGAAGTCTCAACATCGATAGTGTAAGATGATGTCTGACCAGACTGTACTGGAGTAAGGCTCTCCTTAGTTGTAAGAAGGTTAAGCTGTGCGAATGGACGACGGAGAGTAACTGTGTGGTCCTCATGCTCATAAGTTGAGAAGTCGAATCTTGCAAAGAATGCAGCACGGGTCTCATCGTTACCATCAACAGCAGCATTGTCAATAGAAATAGTACGAAGGTCACCGAGAGTGTAGTGGCCAGCGTCCTTGACCTGAGCCCAAAAGATCACGGTGTAATCCTGATCCTGGAGAAGATCGAATTCAATTGACGCTCTCTTGTTGCTCATCTCAACAACACCCTGTGCGAGTGGTCCTGTGATAGCACCAGAATCATCGATTGAATAATCCTCACCTGAATTAGTCTTGTACACTGCATAGTGTACCTCATTGACGTTTGTACCGTCAGCAATTGCCTTGGTGTTAATTGCACCAGGTGCCTCTACTGTGATTGTCACAGTACCGTTAGCAGGAACCTCAAACTTCTCTTTCTGGCAAGAACCAGCAAGGAAAAGGCCTGCAACTGCAGAAGCAAAAAGCAAAATCTTTTTCATGAGTTTTTGATTTGGTTAATAAAATTTGTTGTGTTTGTTTTGGAACCCCTCAGCGCGGTCAGGCGCTGTGGGGTTGATAATTTTATTACTCCTCCCAAGTACAATCTGTGAAAGTCACAGTTGCCTGGGTTTTATCAACTGTATATCCTGGGCAGAAAGTACAGTTAACGAACTCAGTGTTTGAGTATGGACGGCAATACTTGTAGCCGCTACCCTCACCGAATGTACAGTTAACGAACTTAGCCTCACCAGCAGTCTTTGCAAAAGAAGTCCAACCGTTGAAAGTACAGTTTGTTGCCTCTATACCCTGGTAAAGACCCTGGTCGCAAGAAATTGTATAAACTGTTCCAGTAATTGTTACATTCTCAAGAACAACCTTCTCAGAATGAGTGCTGGTGTGGTTAATGAAAATACCACGGAATGATCCAGTAACTGTAAGGTTCTTGATGAGACCGCCGGTTGTGTTGATACCTGAATCCCAAGTACCGCCAGCACCCTGGATATTAAGAGTATAACCATTTCCGTCAATAGTCTGACCATTCTTGACATTGATACCTGTCTTACCATAAGCATTGCTCATGTTAGCTGGATTAATCTTGATGTCATTCATGAAATATACACCCTGGTTAGCCTCCAAAGCTGCAACAAGCTCATCTGCTGTAGTTACTACTGCCAGACCGGCACCATAAGTACCACCAATTACATTAGTAGCACCTGTAACATTTTTGTATGAAACATTTGTAAGAACAGAATTCTTATCTCCCAGAGCACCAGATACAATACCCTTGGTGATGTGGTCGCAATCAATGTGAACATTTTCTACAGATGCTCCATCGAGAGTCTGTCTACTGATGATACCAGAAATACCACCGACATTCTGAACTGCCTTTATAGTCAAACCTGAAGCAGAGAAGTTAGAGTAGTTCGCTGTCAATCCACCATTCATCTGAATGTCTGAAATCACTCCACCAACTGTCCTATTTCCTTCGATCACAGAGTTTGCGCTAGCTACAATAGCAAGGTTCTTAGCATTGACACAACGTCTTGTATACGCAAGAACACCTGATGTATAGTCACCACCCTTGATGCTGATATTACCCTTTACTGTTACGTTCTCGACAGTAGTATAATATGGGTAAGCAATGGCAGCAGCAGCAATATGACCTGTAGTCTCGATGGTAACATTCTCGATAATAAGGTTCTTGATATAGTTCTCCTGAGTTTCAGTACCCTCAGTAACACCGAAGAGGCCGGCATAAACATAGTTGTCAGAATCTGGAGTAAGCTCAGTCATCTTAAGGTTCTTGATAGTATATCCGTTACCATCGAAGTTACCCATGAAGCCATGATCCTGAGTTGCAGAGCCGATAGGAGTCCACTCTTCATTATTAAGGTCGATGTCAGCAACGAGTTTAACTGACATGCCCTCGAATGGCTCACCAGCATTAACCATAGTTGCAAGACGCTTCAGATCTGCCACTGTTGCGATCTCATGGTATCCATTTACAGTATAAATACCAGCCTCAGCTGCTGTATTGAATGCCTGAACATACTCAACGCCATCAATAACAACCTTGCTGCCCTGACAACCATTCAATGTGTAACCGCGACCTACATAACCAGCATAGTCAAAAGCCTCGGCAACTGAACCGTCAGCGTTAGTTCCAGAAATCTGGCCTTCGTATGAGCAGTTTGTGAGCGTGCAGACTTTTGTTTTGCCATCTGCCCAACCACCAGCGATACCACCTACGCGGTAGTGGTCATGGGCTTTGCCCTGGCGACCTGCAGTGATAGTGATATCACCTGTTGTGTGGCAGTTTGTGAAAGTCTGATCACCAGCTGCAAGACCGATGATACCACCAGCGAAGAACTTAGTACCTGTTACATCGATGTTAGAAGAACAGTTCTCAAATACTGATTTGCCCTGAAGCTGACCAGCAAGAGCACCTACGTTGTTGTTAGCCTTAAGGTAGCTGCCATCGTTAGCAATAACGTGAACGTTCTTCATTGTAACGTTACCATAAGAGTTACCACCAGCAACAACTGCTACGCGGCTTGCGCCGTTAGCTGTAACTGTAGCCTCAACCTTGATGTCGCCCTTTACTGTTACATTCTCGATAGTCGAAGTTCCCTCGAGGGATCCTGCAACAGCACCGATATGACCCTGGCTGTGGTCAATGTCAAGACAAGGAATGTTAATATATACATTCTCGAATGTTACATTCTTAATTGTTGCATCCTTTGCATATCCAAAGAATCCGATGAACGCCTTGCCTTCCTTAGCCTCTGACTCAACAAGTGCAAGATTCTTGATTGTATAACCGTTACCATCGAATACGCCAGTATAAGGCTTCTCCTCAGTACCGATTGGAGTCCAATTGCTTGCAACAGCAGAACGAGTCAATACGAGATCAGCAAGATCGATATCTCCGCTCAACATAATGTTCTTAACCTCCTCATTACCTGCAGCAATCTCTGATACAACCTCTACAAGTTCCTCTGCAGAAGAGATTGATACATAGTTTGTACCACCCTCAACTACATATTCGTTTGCAAATTCGTTATCAAGAGTGATAGTATAATCAGTCTTAGAAGTGATGAGGTTACCGATGATGTTAGTTCTGTAGTTAGGCTTAACCGGAACGTTGAGGATCTCGTTGTCGATGTCACCCTCAGATGTGTTGATAACGTATGATACAGTAACGTTTGCTCCAACAGCTGGTGCGAAACCAACATAGTTCATTGCTACGTAAGTGTAAGGAGTACCGTTTACTGTAAGAACATCTGTAGGAACAGCTGTCTTAGTATACTCATAATCAGTTGCAGTCTCACCGAAAGCAGCGAGAGTTGCAATGTTGTATGAGGTTGCAAGACCTGTAACCTTTACTGATGAACCCTCAAGAGTGATAGCATCGTTGAACTTAACGAGGCTCTCAGGAGTTGTAGCGATGTTAAGCTGAGAAACAGGACGAACGAGAGTCACCTTACCGTTAGCGTCAGAAACGCAGTCTCTTACGAAGTCGCGACCTACGAATGCCTGTGCGTTTACGTTGTTAGCAACGTCTGGTGATGTGATTGTTACGTTTGTAAGATCATCTACATCGTAAACTGTGTTACCAGCTGTGTGAGCCCAGAAAAGAACTGTGAAGTTCTGATCGTTTACGAACTCAAGCTCGATTGTAGCTGTACCATTCTTAATCTCAGCAGTCTTGTGATAAAGAAGATTGTCAGCAGATGTGAATGCTGTTGTCTCTTCAGCAGCAGTACGATAAACCTCGTACACGAGCTCATTGACAGCTGTGATTTCGTCACCAAGAGCCTTGGTAGCGACTGCATCCGCAACCTGCACTGTGTAAGTCACGGTGTTTCCTGAAGCAACTGGCTCGAGCACTTCCTTCTGACATGAAGCAGCAAGGAATGCAAGCGCCATTGCGGCAGCACTGTAAAGAATTTTTTTCATAAAAGTTTG
>JAEIGA010003570.1_pt1 | contig 24304 bp, 19 predicted proteins | sample 9270691 | NCBI WGS metagenome assembly JAEIGA01 (sample SAMN17057246, study PRJNA624740) | gut metagenome | biome: biome; isolation source: fecal sample | host: Bos grunniens | place: China: Xizang | collected 2019 | reverse complement strand
CTTGGCGTGAATCCGTTCGATCAGCCAGGTGTTGAGGCTTACAAGAAGAATATGTTCGCTCTCCTCGGCAAGCCAGGATACGAGGCTCAGGCTGAGGCTCTCAGAGCAAGACTTTAATTACATGCTGATGGAGAAAAAATTATATCCATTTAAATTTGAGCCTGTCGCTTCAAGGAGACCTTGGGGCGGCAGCGCTTTGGTTAAGGAACTCGGAAAGAAGTTCGTTGAGTGTGACGAGGACGGTAATGAGACCGTTCTTGGCGAAGATGTCCTCATCGGAGAGAGCTGGGAGCTTGCCGATATGGGAATCGAAGATTCTGTGGTAGCAAACGGCTGGCTTGCAGGAAATACAATCAGCGAATTGATGGAGACCTATCTCGAAAGAATCGTCGGAGAGGATGTCTATAACTATTTCGGACGTCAGTTCCCGCTCTTGATAAAGTTCCTTCACATCAATGATAAACTGTCTGTTCAGGTACATCCTGATGACGAGGTTGCAGCCGAGCGTTATGATTCTCTTGGAAAGACAGAGATCTGGTATGTGATGGATGCAAAGCCAGGTGCCAAGATGTGGTGTGGCTTTACACGCGAGACTTCGGCACAGGAGTTCTATGACAGATGCCATGCAGGTACAGTGCACGAGATTCTTAATGAGATCGAGCCTAAGAAAGGTGACGTGATCTTCATTACTCCTGGTACTGTTCATGCTGCAGATGCAGGACTGCTGATCGCAGAGATTCAGGAGTCTTCTGACATGACATTCCGTCTTTATGACTGGGGACGTGAGTTCAATCCTGAAACTGCCCGTCCGACTCACCTTGCTGAGGCTATTGACGTGATCGATTATCGTCCGTTCGACTTCGGTCTTTACCGTAAGGGTCCGCTTTGGGGCGATGAGGCATCATATGTGCCATGCAAGGCTCATGAGTGCCACTGCGCTGACGAGTGCCATTGCGGCGAGGAAGGTCACGAGTGCCACTGTCATGAGGAAGGCCATGAGTGCCATTGTCATGAGGAGAGTCAGGAGGGTCAGATGATTCAGAATCTGGTCGAGTGCCCTCAGTTCAGCGTGGCAAAGATCGCGCTTACAGATCCACTGCATATCTACACAGAGAAATTCAACAGCTTCATCGTATATATCTGCCTTGAGGGTGCCGCTTCCATTCAGGTGCCTTCGACAAAGGAGAATGGCGAGGCTTATATGGATAACTATGAGTTCTGCAAGGGTGAGACAATCCTCGTCCCTGCTGATATGCCTGATTTCTATCTTGTTCCACGTGACAGCGAGACTGTGCTTCTTGAGGCTGTGACACGTCCTGTTGAGGAAGTTGACGGATACATCGATCCTGAGACTGAAGCATTCCTTGAAAATGAGGACTATGAAGGCCTTGAAGATGGTGCTTTCGACGATGACGAAGAAGACCTCCAGGGACCTGCAGGCTCGTCTCCACTCAACTTCTTCAACTAGTTGAGGCAGTAGACCTGGCGAAATAATAGTTATGGAAGAAGTAAGAATAGATAAGTATCTGTGGTCGATTCGTGTCTTCAAGACACGTAGTGAAGCCACAGATGCGTGTAAGGGAGGCAAGATCCGTGTCAATGGTGCAGATACAAAGCCCTCGAAGCCGGTAAAGGTCGGAGATACGATCGTGGCCCGCAAAGGTGCTGTGACTTACACATACAAAGTTCTTCAGCTTATAGATAAAAGACAGGGAGCCAAGCTTGTGCCTCTCTATGCGGAGAATCTTACTCCGGAGGAGGAGATAGCTAAGCTCAGGGCACCGGTGGAGACATTCTTCCTCAAGAGAGATAGAGGAGCAGGACGTCCTACCAAGAAGGACCGTCGTCAGATGGAAGATCTGTGGAGCAACCTCAGTTTTGATGTGCCGGATGATATAGCGGAGCAGTTTGCTGCCGACTTCGGCATGGACGAAGAATAGATGATGAGACTGGCCCTCCGGCTAGTCTCATTTTTTATGAAAAAAATTACGGACTGTGCTATGTTTTGGCAAATTGTAACCGTATCTTTGTATGTAATTAACAGGAGTCGGATATATGATACCTTTTCTAAAACAAGTTGCTGACCATTATTATTCGGAGGCAGGGATCGAGAACAGATGCTTCATCTTTCCAAACCGTCGCTCCATGGTCTTTTTCAAGAAATATCTGACAGAGGCAGTTGTCGCGGCGTCAGATAAACCGTTGAGGATGCCTAGGCTTCTGACCGTTAATGAGTTCTTCAGCAAGGTGGCTCCTGTCTCAGTTGCCGATAGGGTAACACTTCTGGTCATTTTATATGACTGCTATGTGAAGCTGAATCCCAAGGCAGAATCATTGGATGATTTCATCTTCTGGGGCGATATAATACTAGGAGACTTCAATGATGTAGACAAATATCTGGCTGATCCTAAGCAGCTGTTTGCAAATGTTGCTGACTATAAGAACATTCAGGATACATTTGAATATCTTACTGAAAATCAGAGAAAGGCGATCCAGTCATTCGTTGGCCATTTTACTGAAAAGAGAGTAAAGAAGACTGATAATCCCAATGCAAAAGATGTCAGCCAGGCTTTCCTGATGATATGGAACCTGATGTATCCGTTGTATCTTGAGTTCAATAAAGTTCTTGAACAAAAGGGATTGGCCTATGAGGGAATGGTCTATAGACGTCTGACTGAGATGACTGAGTCTAAGTGTGTCGCAGACCTTTTGGCAGATGTTTACGGCAGCAGTTCGTATGTCTTCGTAGGACTAAATGCCTTGAATGAATGTGAGAAGACTGTGATGGGGCGCATGAGGGATGCCGGTGTGGCAGAATTCTGCTGGGATTATTCAGGTGATATGATTTCTTCAGATCTGAATAAGTCGTCATACTTCATGTCTCAGAATGTAAAGTCATTCAAGCAGGCCTTCGAGATGGATTCCGATGCAGGTACATGCCCGAATTTCAATGTATTGAGTGTCCCGTCTTCATATAGTCAGGTGAAGCAGGTTTCTGAGATTCTGGATCGTGTGGGGGCAAAGTCTGCTCCGTCAGATTGCGCGATAGTGCTCCCTGATGAGGGCCTGCTGATGCCGCTTCTCAATTCAATCCCTCCTGAAATAGAGGATATCAATGTAACAATGGGATATCCGATGTCAGCCAGCGAACTATGGGCCCTGATGAGTGATATCATGAAGATGCAGATTCACGTCCGTCGCAAGGATGGCGAATGCAGATTCTATCACAAGCATGTCTGGAGTGTATTCTCGAATGCTCTTTTCCGCAGACTTGTTGAGGGCGAATCGATGGAGGCCTGCAGAGATAAGATTGCCCAGATAAAACAGGCGGCCAAGTACTACATCCCTCAAAGCGAATTATCGGGATTCCCTATATTTGACGTGATCTTCAAGCCTGTTGTAGATGATATGACATTGGCTGACAAGGAACAGATAAGAAAACTTGCCGAGTATCAGCAGAGTGTGATCTCTTACATCGCTCCAAGGCTTTCAAAAGACATGAATGTCGCATTGGAGGCAGATTTTGCTAAAGAATATTGGTGCGCAGTAAACAGACTCAAGGCAATGGATCTAGCGATCCTTCCTGCCACATATGTCCGATTGTTGGATTCATTGCTGGCAGTGGTGTCTGTGCCGTTTTCGGGTGAGCCGCTCAGAGGTCTTCAGATCATGGGCCCCCTTGAAACGCGTGCATTGGATTTCCGCAACGTTGTCATCCTCTCCTGCAATGAGGGCATGTTCCCTCGACGCAGCGTCAGCTCCTCGTTCATTCCGCCGGAGCTGCGTCGTGGATTCGGCTTGCCAACATATGAATATCAGGATGCCGTATGGGCATATTACTTTTATAGACTGATCTCCCGTGCAGAAAATGTCTGGATGCTGTATGACTCCCGTACAGAGGGGCTCAAGGGTGGAGAGGAAAGCCGATATATAAAACAGTTGAGGTATCATTTCAATGTCCCTGTCAACTCATATATTGCAGATGCGGAGCCAGGCCTCCCTGATGAGGAAGGACATATCATTGAAAAGACTCCTCAGATGCTGGAGGAGATAGCCTCAAGTTATATCTCTCCGTCAGCATTGCAGAACTATATCTCCTGTCCTATGCGTTTCTACTACTATACTGTGGCGAAACTCAAGAAGGATAAGGAAGTTGCAGAGTCTATGGATCATGCCATGATCGGAAATGTATATCACAATGCCATGTGGGCCCTGTTTACCTCCGAGGAAGAGATGCTCTCTGACAAGGTCTATGACAAGAGGGAGGGCAAGCCAAAGCCGATGGATAAGGTGACTGTTCAGTATCTGAAGTCATGGCTGAGTCGTGAGAAGGACATACGCAGCAAGGTCGTGTCTTTGATGTGTGAAGAGCTGGGTACTGACGAGATTGTCGGTAGAAACCTGGTCACAGTAAACGTGATTGTGCGATATGTACTGGAGACTATCAAAAGAGATATAGAACTTCTGGGATTGCATTGTGCCGATCATTTTGAGATCATCGGTCTTGAGAGACCGCTGAAGGCCACTTTGCATGGGATGAATTTCTATGGTGTGGCTGATAGGATTGACAGGATCGGCGGCAGGGGAAATGTGAGGATGGTGGATTATAAGAGTGGAATGGACGACCCTTCTGTTCTTGCAACTGACGATAACCATGCAGAGGATGTGGCAGAACTGATTTTTGCCGGAGGCGGAGACAAGAGAAAGAAAGTCAAGGCTGGCCTTCAGTTCTTCATATATGACAAGATGCTGGATGCAAACGGTATTGCAGACATGAATAATGTTTCCAATACGATGTATGCTACGGCTGGACTGTTTTCGGCTCCGCCGCAGGTGTGCCCGTTGAATCATAAGTTCGCATCTGAAATGGATCAGCGTCTGGAGAGTCTGCTGAAGGAGATTCAGAGCCCTCAGGTGCCGTTCACGATGACCGATGATGCGGCGAACTGCGAGTACTGTGATTTTAAGATGATATGTGGTAGGTAAAGGTAAATAGTCATGATAGAGATAATTAAAGCTTCTGCCGGTTCTGGAAAGACCTTTACTCTGGCAAAGAAATATATAAAGCTTCTGCTTGAGACTGAGGATAGGTATGCCTATCGTCATATTCTTGCCGTGACTTTTACCAATAAGGCTACTGAGGAGATGAAGAGCAGGATTCTGAAGGAACTTCATATTCTGGCTACCAACCCTGCAGCGTCCGGATATTATAAGGAATTCATCCCTTCGTCTTATCCGGATGATGCCTCACTGCAGAAGGCGGCTGAGACAGTGTTGTGTAATATTCTGCATGACTACAGCGCCTTTGCAGTAAGTACCATAGATCGTTTCTTCCAGCAGACTTTGAAGGCATTCTCAAGAGAGATAGGCCACTTTGCTTCTTATCAGATCGAGCTGGACAGGAGCTCCTTGATTGCAGAGAGTGTGGATAGGGTATTGGATTCCATAACAGGCGACAAGAAGGATGAGAAGAAACTGAAGTGGCTGACGGACAATACGATTGCCCAGCTGGAAAAAGGTGAGGGCTATAGGTTGGATTTCGCTCTGAAGAATGTGGCCCTACGCCTCAAGAATGAAGAGCATCGTGTCCTGGTAGAACGTGAAAATATCGATGAAAGTGTAATTTATAGTGATGCGGAGCTTCAGCGTCTGTCTGACGGATGTCAGAAGGTCTGCGAGGACTTTTTCCAGTTGACAAAAGATGCTGTGAGTAAAGTTCAGCAGGCGTTTATGAATGCCGGTATTGATCCATCTGACACTATGCGAGGCTTTATGGCCAAGGGGCTTGACAAATATGCCAATCTTAAGGATCCAGGTGCGATACCGCTTCCGACAGACTCCTTCAGGAAGAATTGCAGCTCGGAAGTCGAAGGCTGGTTTGCAAAGACGAAGGCACATCTGGCCGCCATGGTCACTCCGCAGATCGTGTCTGCAGTACATGACCTGATGTCTTTGTTTGACAATGAGTACAAGGTCTATAATACAGCCCTTCTTCTGAAGGCTCAGGTATATGGCTTCGGTATAGCTCATGAACTCCAGAATGAGTTTGAGGCTCTTCTAAAGGAGAAGAATGTCCTTAGCCTGGATGATTCCAACACCATTCTGAAGAATATCATTGACGGAACAGAGACACCATTCATCTATGAAAAACTTGGTGTACGCTATGAAAACTTCCTGCTCGATGAGTTCCAGGATACCTCACGTGTGCAGTGGGATAATTTCAGACCATTGCTTAAGAACAGTGTCGACAGCAACTTCTACAGTCTCATTGTAGGAGATGTCAAGCAGAGTATATATAGATTCCGTGATTCAGACTGGAAACTTCTGAGGGATGAGGCCCCTTCAAGCTTTGGTAGGAATGTCAAGTCGGATACATTGGTTGAAAACTGGAGAAGCTTTGGAAATATTGTCCGGTTCAATAATTCCTTCTTCTCAAAAGTTGCTGGTGTTCTGGATGAAAAATATGGTTTTGACGCTGATAAAGGCGTGATCGGAAATATATACGAGGATGTTCAGCAGAATGTAAAAAAAGATGGTGAAGGTTGTGTCAGACTGACTTTTTGTGAGCATGAGAATGAACTGGATGCCATACTCGAGAGTATAAACAGAGCTTTGGATAAAGGCTATTCATATAAGGACATAGCCATACTTGTACGAGTGAACAAGGATGGCGCCCAGATTGCTGAACATCTGATATCCAACAATATACGAGTAGTCACCGATGACTCTCTACTCATATCATCGTCGCTGACTGTCAGAAGACTTGTTTCTCTTTTGTCGAGCATCGACAACCCGGATGATTCTACAGCCAAGTATCTGGCAGCTCATCTGGAAGTGGAAGTGCCGCAAAGCTACTCATCGATCATCGACCTGTGCGAAGATCTGCTCAGAAAGCTGAGGAATTTCAATCAGTCTGTCTTTGATTCGGAAGTGCTCTATGTCCAGTCCTTCATGGATCGTCTCAGGGATTATGTGGAGGTCAATGGCAATAGCCTTCATGCATTCTTGAAAGATTGGGAAGGCAACAAGGACAACATCAGTTCGCCTAAGGTCGGAGATGCAGTCAGGATCATGACCATCCATAAGTCTAAGGGATTGGACTTCAGATATGTGATAGTTCCGTACCTTGAGGGCGTAGGGCTTGTGAAGTATGAAAAGAAGTGGTGCAAGCCGGATGTCTCGGGTACAGCATTGGATGACGTTGCTGAAGGAATCTACGACGTGACGCTTTCCGGCAAGAGCGAACACACTTTGTTTGCCCAGCACTATAAGGACGAGATGTTGTTGCAATATGTCGACAATATGAATGTCGTGTATGTAGCTTTGACTCGTGCAAAGGAATGCATGGAGATAATTGCAGAAAAGCCAGCGGGTGCCAATATGGACATTGCTGCTTTGGATGACTTCTCAAAGATTCTATACTGGTATGCCAATGTACATGGTCCTGAACTCGGCCTTGTCGAGGAGGAAAAGCAAGAAGACTTCGAGGATGAGGAGGCTCCACAGATGCAAAGTTTTGTATATGGAGCGATCGAGCAGGCTGAGCAGGAGGCTGATGATGACGGAATGATTTCTATGCCTGCTGTATTCAATTCATGGCCGTTGAATCCTCAGGATGGAGTGGAGGATGCTCCTGTCAATGAAAGAGGCCGACTCAAGTTCAATGCGGATGCTTCAGACTTCTTCAATGAAGAAGGTTCCGCCGGCGTGGATGCATCCCAGCGTATCAAAGGAATCGTTCTTCATGACATTCTGGCAAATGTATCTGTGCCTGATGAGCTGGATGCTGCTGTGGAAGCAGCTGGAGTTGCCGGAACATTGCCGGCAGAAGATGCTCAGCAGGTGAAGGAGATGCTGAACGGATGCATTTGCTCTGTGGAGGCTGAAGGCTGGTTCCCGGAGGATCGCAGCTGTGTCTTGAATGAGATGGAACTGATCGATACCGACGGTAAGATATATAGGCCTGACAGGGTGGTCAGATATGGAGATAAAATCCTCATTGTTGACTATAAGTTCGGCGAACATCATCGTAAGTATGAGCGTCAGCTCAAGCGCTATGCGGATCTTTGGACACGTATGGGATATAATGTGGAGTCAGCTAAACTTTGGTATGTTTTCACCGGTGAGATTGTGGCTGTCGTTTAAGAAATTCTGAGAGATATTTTGTATATTTGCGGGTTATATGGATAATGGAGATATGGATACAAATCAGATAGATACATGCAAGCTGCTCTATAACACAGAGAGAGTGCGCCTATATATTCCTGAATATGGTCGAAATGTGCAGAAAATGGTCGAGTACATCAAGACGATCGAGGATAGAGAGAAGAGAAATGAGCAGGCAAAAGCTGTAATCAAGGTGATGGAAATCATCAATCCCGCAGTAAAGCTTCAGGAAAACTTTGAACATAAGCTTTGGGATCATCTTCATATCATTTCTGGCTTCAGCCTCGATGTGGATTCTCCGTATCCGGTGCCTGCGCCAGAAAGTCTCAACGAGAAGCCATTGATGGTGCCGATCGAAAAGCGCCCTATCAAGGCGACTCACTATGGTCGAAATATCGAGAATATCATAGAATTGATAGCCAACACTGAAGATGGTGATGCCAAGACTGAGATGATCCGCTCTCTTGCAGTCTATATGAGACAGCAATACCTGATCTGGAACAAGGATACAGTGTCGGATCAGACGATCTTCCAGGACATCGTGAAGCTCTCAGGAGACAGGATCACTATTCCTGAAGGTATGGAACTGAGCAGACTCGACAATGGCGCAAACTACTCGCGTCCAGGTCAGAACCAGTCAAAGGGAAACAAGAATCAGTGGCAGAAGAATAATCAGAAAAACAGGAAACAGCATAAATAGATATGGCAGTAAAGACAAATTCAAAGAAGAAGAAAAAGAAAAACTCGAAAGGTTTCTTTGACCGTTTCAAGATAAATATGACCCCGGAAGGTAGATCGCTGATGCTTAGATGTCTAGGTATCGCGATTTTCTTGTTTGCTGCCTTTACTCTTGTTTCATCTGTTTCTTACCTTTTCCATTGGAAGGAAGATATGGGAGTTACATCTGATGTGGTCGCTAACTGGGGTGGCTCCATGGGACTCAGCTGGGGACGTTTCCTTGTAACTGATTTCTTGGGCTTAGGTAGCTTTGCATTCATATTTTTGTTAGGCGTATACGCTGTCAGACTCTTCTTCTGGAACATGGATGTGAGTCTGTGGCGAATGACAATAACAACATTCAGCGGTGCATTCCTTTGCTCCCTGTTCCTGTCGTTGTTTAATTCTGGAGCATTCCTTGGCGGATTGGGAGGCTATGCCGGACAGGCTGTAATTGCTTTGATCTCGTCTGGTGTAGGTAAGATTGTGACCGTTCTGATCGTATTGAGCCTCATTGTCGTATGGCTCGCATGCGTAAGCGGTAAGTTCGCTCATTGGTTTGCAATGGTAGGCGAGGGCGTAGGTACAAAGAATGGTGAATCTGAGGTCGAAGAAGAACTAGTATTGCCTTTTGATGAGGATGACGAGGAAGACGAGGATGAAGAGGAAGAGGATGATGACGACGAGGAAAGCGATGAACTTGATCAGGACGATGAAGATGAAGATGAGGATGAAGGCATAGAAGTAGAAGTTGAAGAGGATGAGACTGAGGAAGAGGAAACAACTGAAGAAGTGGAGGGCGAAGACTCTCATTCTGATATAGAGGTTGTAAGAGACGACCAGGTCAGGAATGTGGAGGTCAATGAAGAACTCCCTCGCATAGATAACAGAGAGGAACTTGAGCGTTTTGAGTTCCCTTCGTTGGATCTTCTTGGAGACTATTCAGATAAGCAGCACACTGTGAGTCAGAAGGAACTTGAGATAAACAACTCAAGAATCCGCAACACGCTTCAGAACTATAAGATCAATGTCGAGAAGGTTACTGCAGTTGTAGGACCTACAGTTACCTTGTATAAGGTCGTTCCAGCTCCTGGAGTAAAGGTTTCTGCGATTGAAAACCTGCATCGTGAGATTGCCATGTCTTTGGGTACAAGCGGAGTCAGAGTCGTGACTCTTCCGGACAGCGTCGGCATTGAGGTGCCTAATACGCATCCGTCGATCGTCCCTCTCAAGGCGATGCTCAACTCTTCGACATTCCGTGACAGCAATTCGGAACTTCCAATTGCCCTTGGCTACACCATCACTCAGGAGGTCAAGACATTCGACCTGACTGATGCACCGCACCTTCTTGTGGCCGGAGCTACAAAGCAGGGTAAGTCTGTCTGCCTGAACGTCATCATCGCATCGTTGCTGTATGCCAAGCATCCTACAGAGCTTAAGTTTGTCTTCATCGACCCTAAGATGGTGGAGTTTACTGCATATAACTCGCTTCTGAAGCATTATCTGGCAGTCCTTCCTATGGCTCAGAGTGCAGACGAGGAAAAGAAGCAGGCGATTGTAAAGACATCCCAGCAGGCTGAGCAGATTCTGAATTCACTCTGCATCGAGATGGATGAGCGCTATAAGCTTCTGGCAGATGCAGGAGTAAATAACTTCACAACATACAATGATAAGTATAAGGACCGCAAGCTCCTTCCAACTGAAGGCCATAAGTATCTTCCATACCTCGTGGTTGTAATCGATGAGTATGCAGACCTTGTGATGGCAGGAGGTGCCGGAGCAGATGCTAAGAAGGCTGCACGAAATATCGAGTCTTCAATCATTCGTCTGGCGCAGAAGGGTAGAGCAGCCGGAATACATGTGATCATCGCGACGCAGCGTCCTTCCGTGAATGTGATCACTGGTCTGATCAAGGCAAACTTCCCGACACGAATCGCATTCCGTGTGCTTTCAGGAGCTGATTCCAAGACAATTCTCGATACCACTGGAGCTGAGAACCTGATCGGTAAGGGTGATATGCTGTATTATGCCGGTGTACGAATGGAACGTATCCAGTGTGCATTGGTAGATATGGCAGAGATCAAGAAAGTGACCAGATTTATCGAAGCCCAGAATGGATATAAGCAGTGCTGCAACACTCCATATTATCTTCCTGTTCCAATCTCTCAGGATGGCGAGGCCGGCGGAGGATCAATAGATATGCAGAACATCGATGCCATGTTCGAGGAGGCAGCTCGACTTGTGGTGACGAACCAGAAGGGATCAACATCAGATCTTCAGCGCAGACTTGGTATGGGATATGCAAGAGCAGGACGTGTGATGGATCAGCTTGAAGCTGCAGGCATCGTAGGCCCTCAGGATGGAGCCAAGCCTAGAAAGGTGCTGGTGGCAGATATTCAAGAGCTTGAAGAATTGATGGCGTCATTCTTAAATTAACACAGATGAAACATATCAGACTTCTTATAATGACTGCGTTGTCTTTAATGACAATGCAGTCTTTTGCACAGAACTCATTGGAGTCGTTGCGTAAATTGTTCTCTTCATCACCTGTGACAATGGTATGTGATTATGATACAATGATACGTAATGCCAAGGTCACAGGTCACTCTGAACTGAATATCCAGGGACAGATGTATACCATGCGTGGCAATGGTCTTGAGGTCTATTGTGACGGAAGTACTTTATGGACAATGGATGAGTCATCGCGTGAGGTCGTTATCGAGTCCTGCTTGTCAAATGAGAAAGACTATATGTCAAATCCCGTCCTTCTGCTTGCGGATATTGACAAGCTCTTCAAGATAAGAAGTCGTAAGTCCATGAGCGCTGGTCGCGAAGAATATATTCTTGATGCTGTTGCCGAGTGTGGCGTTTCACAGGCGACTCTGATCCTTAACGCTGATGGTACCGTTGTAAGCGGTAAATTCCTTCTTGAAGATGGAAATACATTGAATGTCAAGGTGCAGTCAATGAAAAAGACTGAAGAAAAACAAAAGTCTTTCTTCAGTCCTCAGCGAAAATTCAGCTCAGATTGGATCGTTACCGATCTGAGATGATTTATTTTCTGCGGATGCATCGAACAGATGCTCCGAATGTCTTCTGGTCTGCTTTTCCGATCATCATGTTTGGCTGATCGCAGATGAAATATCTGTAGTATGCCATTCCTTCCTCTTCTGCAACTACGTCTGCTGTCCAGAACGTAGCATACTGCATATATCCTTTGAAGAGTGCGTTAGGGTAGTTACCCTCGATGTTAGGATCTTCCTTAGGGCTGGCGCTCTTTGAACCGAGCATTGCGAATCCTGCAGGGATGACAGACATACCTGTCTGGTTGTTGATGTCGCCGACAGCTGGCCAATATTCCCACATTCTGACATCATTGAAATATGCATTACCCATTATTTTTCTAGCAATTCCGCTGATGTTTGAGTATGGCTCGGATGCTTTGTCGGCACCTGCAACCTTAGCAAGGGCAACCCAGTCAGCTTCGGTAGGGAGTGTCCATCCCTCAGGGCATATTGTGAGTGCCTCCTCGTAGCTGTAGTATCTTCCGAACACGTCACTCATTGCTGAACAGTTGTAGTATGGTGCACCTGCCTTTGTGTCATCCATGTTTGTCATCATCCAGTCATTTGAACCTAATGTGACATAGTAGTATGTCTTTTCATTTATGGCTACTTTCGATGATGCAAGTCTCTTGATGTGCAGGTTGGTGATAGACTCTTCAAGTCCTCCGCTTACTACAGTGCAGTAGTCTGAATTTGACGATCCTGTGTAACCCTCAGCAAATGCATATGCATATACTGTGTAGGTCTTGAGTGTGTCAGAGAATGTATGAGTGAACGATCCATCAGACGGATTTCCTAGTCTGTCAAGTCCGTTTTCGAATCTGGTAGTGTCGTATGAAGTCATAGTAGGGACAACCTTCCAATAGTATCCCAATTCTTCTCCTTCAGGATGCTCAACACCTTTTGGCGTCATTGTAATCTTTGCTTCAGGCTTTACGTATGCCGGAACAAAGAAATCAAGATAACCATTCAGTGATGGGCGAGTCTTTTTATCATCGTCATCCTTGCATGAGCTTACGCTGAAAAGTAAAGCTCCGGCAAGAAGGAACATGCTTAATTTTTTAAGATTCATCTTCTATCCCTAATTATTATAAATAAACGTACAAAGATGCACAATTTAATTTGAAAATCCGCTACCTTTGCACAAATACTTTGCCCGGAATTCTATGAAGAGGATATTTTTTTATTTGAGTCTTGTACTTTCAGTTTTTATGCTTTTCTCGTGTCAGAAGCATAAATATATCACGATTGAAGGCTTTGCTCAGGGTGGAGTATATTCTGTGACTATGAATCTCGAGGGTGTGTCAGTGGATCAGCAGGAGATCTGCGATTCCATATCATCCATTCTGGAGACTATTGATAAGACCCTTTCGGGATACAATAAGAACTCTCTTTTAAGCCGCTTCAATGCCGGTGAAGATATTGTTCCGAATGAACTGTTCGTGGATTCATATGAAATCGGCAGGCAGATATTTATTGAGACTGGTGGTGTTGTAGATGTGGCTGGTGCCCCTCTTTACGATCTTTGGGGTTTTGGTTTCAAGTCCGGACAGATGCCATCAGACGAGCAGGTGGATTCTGTGAGAAGAAACTCAGGACTGGGCCGGTGCGTAAGTTCTTTGCGAGGACACGAGGGAACTCTCAATTCTGCAATGCTCCTTCAGCTTGAGGCCGGCGCATATCCGCAGCTTAACTACAATGCCATCGCGCAGGGATATAGCTGTGACCTTGTGGCCAGGTATCTTTATTCCATCGGCATCAAGGATATGATGGTGAATATCGGTGAGATATATTGCGATGGAGTGAATCCGTCAGGAAAGTCATGGACAATAGGCATCGATCGTCCGGTGGATGGAAATAATGAGCTTGGCGCACAGCTTCAAGGCATCTTTAAAGTGCCAAGCGGTCCCCATGGCGTGGTCACGTCAGGAAACTATCGTAAATTCTATATCAAGGACGGAAAGAAATATGCTCACACGATAGATCCCCGAACCGGCTATCCTGTGTCGCATTCTCTGCTCAGCGCAACTGTGATAGCTTCTGATGCAATGCTGGCAGATGCATATGCCACATACTTCATGGTCATCGGTCTGGAACAGTCTAAGGAGCTTCTAAGTCAGAGGACAGATATGGAGGCATGTCTGATATATGATGAGAACGGCTCATTCAAGACCTGGTGCACCCCTGGTTTCCTTCTGGAAAAATAATCTTACATGGAGGCGATTATTCTGAGCGCCTCATACATTGTCTGAGTCAGCCACTCAGTAATCGTTATGACTATATCCGGGCAGCATCCGGCTGCTGAAAGAACGGTCGTCAACAGTGCGGCCGGGATGATCATGCCTGCAAGCGGAATTGCTATCAGGTTGGTCAGCAGAAAATATTGTGGAAATGTACCGAAGTAGCAATATGCCAACGGACCTGTGGTAAGCTGGCATGATATGGAAAGCGCTGCCGACTCCCATATCCATCTGAGGCCTTTCCATTCATTCGTCCATATGTTTCTAAGGTGTGGAAATATATATGCGATGCCGAATATCGCTGCATATGAAAGCTGGAATCCGACGTCGGCAGCAGCAGTCGGATCAAATGCAAGATGTAGCATGGCAGCTGCTGCGAGCAGGATCTTCAGACTTGCATGTCGACAGGTCATTTCTGCAATTTCCTTTATGACTATGAATATGTATGCCCTTGTTATGGATGCTCCGGCACCGGTTGCGAGGGTATATAGCCCGCATGTGACTATGATCAGTGCTGATCTTACCTCTCGCATCTTCTTGCCGTTTCCTGTTATCGACAGCATTTTGCATATTATGGCATATATGATTCCCAGATGAAGGCCGGACAATGCCAGGATATGCGATGCTCCGCTGTCCCGGAAGGCCTTGGTCACCTCTGTTGTGAGACCTGAACGCTCTCCGGTGAGCAGAGCTTTGATTATTCCATTTGTTGAACTGTTCTTGAAACAGATGCCATCGATGAAAGATTGCATCCGATCTCCAAGATGCATGGCCCATTGACTCAGCATCCCAGGTGGGTCTGTCTGACTGACCTTCAGCTCCATGCTTGACAGGCCTATGAATAGTCCGCAGGTCAATGCGGTCAGTACAACTAGAGACCATTGTAAAGAGATGTTCCATTTGCATCTTGATGGACACAACAGCAGTGCCGCTGACAGAAAAGTAGCTGTCAGCGCCATGGTCGGATATGTCGGGTTGATGATGCAGGGGGAGGCCCCCAGGATGACAGCTGCAGAGACTCCTGCAGCAAAAGGGAACGCAGACGCTGCAATCTCTCTCTCCACTCTCATTTCGTTCCTATTTTTTGCTAAAGTAGTTAATATTTTTGTAACTTTGCATGGATGTGCATGAAATAGAAATTAAAACTATATAAAATGATCATTTTAGTACTTAATTGCGGTAGTTCTTCACTCAAATATCAGCTTCTTGATATGAAGAACGATGAAGTTTATGACCTTCTTGCCAAAGGTATTGTAGAAAGAATCGGAATGGAGATCGGATGCATCAAGCATCAGGCTACAGGAAAGGAGAAGTTTGAGAAGGAGATGCCTATCGAGAACCATACAGTGGGAATCAAGGCTGTCCTTGATGCACTCCTTGACAAGGAGTACGGCGTCCTTACAACTCTTGAGGATATCGAGGCTGTAGGTCATCGTGTTGTTCACGGAGCAGAGGAGTTTGTAGGTAGTCAGCTTATCACTGACAAGGTTGTTGAGCAGCTCGAGAAGTGTTCAGTGTTTGCACCGCTTCACAACCCTGCAAATATTCTTGGTATCAAGGCGGTTACAGCTGTTCTTCCTACAGTTCCGCAGGTGGGTGTATTTGACACAGCGTTCCACCAGACAATGCCTGCATATGCATACATGTATGGTCTTCCATATGAGTATTATGAGAAGTATGGCATCCGTCGTTACGGATTCCATGGAACAAGTCACAAGTATGTTTCAGCAAAGGGTGCTAAGTTTGCAGGCCTCGACCTTGAAAACTCTAAGATCATCACTTGTCACCTTGGTAACGGTAGCTCTATCGCTGCTGTTGTCAACGGTCAGTCAATCGATACAACAATGGGCTTCACTCCACTCGAGGGTCTCATCATGGGAACACGAAGCGGTAGCGTAGATCCTGAGGTTGTGACATATATTCAGGAGAAAGAAGGACTTACAGCAAAGGAGATGAGTACAATTCTTAACAAGAAGAGTGGATTCCTCGGACTTTCATGCATTTCTTCTGATGCCCGCGACCTTGACGATGCTGCTAACGATGGTCAGGCAAAGGCAAAGCTTACTCTCAAGAAGCTAACATACGATATCATCAAGTATATCGGTGCTTACACAGCAGCAATGAATGGTGTTGACCTTATCATCTTCACAGGCGGTATCGGTGAGAATAACAGCCGCATCCGTCGTCGTGTATGTGAGAACCTCTCTTACCTCGGCGTCAAGTTCGACTATGACGCGAATGTTGTAAGAGGAGTCGACACAATCATCACACTTCCTGACTCTAAGGTCAAGGTTGCCCTCATCACGACAAATGAGGAGCTGATGATCGCTCGCGACACAATGAATATCGTTCAGAACGAAGACTAATAATATTTTTTGTCCCCGGTCTTTATCGGGGACATTTTGTATATAGCATATGTTTACAAAATTCGAACAGATCTATGCCGAGCTTAGAGGCCGCGGCACAAGAAAAAGAATGGTTGCAGCATGGGGAGTGGACAGCCACACTGTAGCTGCTGCCGGAAAAGCAGTTGAACTTGGACTTGCTGATGTCACTCTTGTGGGTGATGAGGCGATGATTGCAGCAGCATGCAAGGAGGAAGGTGTCGAGATTTCAAATTTTACAATCGTACACAATCCTTCTGAGCTTTCTGCAGTAGCACAGGCTGTGCAGATGATCCGCGACGGTGAGGGCGACTTCCTTATGAAGGGACTTTGCTCGACAGACAAGTTCCTTCGTGCGATTCTCAATAAGGAGACAGGCCTTCTTCCTCCAAAGGGAACATTGACTCATTGTACTACACTAGAGATTCCTGCATATCATAAGCTTCTTTTCGTGGGCGATGTTGCTGTAATCCCTGCACCGGACCTCAAGCAGAAGCAGGTCATCATGGAGTGCCTTGTAAAGACTGCCAAGGCAGTTGGAGTTGAGACTCCTAAGGTGGCGATCCTTGCAGCTACTGAGCAGGTGCTTCCTAGCCAGCCGGCATCTTTGGAGGCAGCACTTCTTGCAAAGATGGCAGACCGTGGTCAGATCAAGGGATGCATCGCAGATGGTCCGCTCGCTCTTGACGTGGCTATCGACATGGAGTCTGTACAGATCAAGGGTCTTGTAAGCCCTGTAGCCGGTGATGCAGACTGCATCCTCTTCCCTAATATCGAGTCTGGAAATGTATTCTACAAGGCAAACTCAAAGCTTGTTCCAGGTGTACGCCAGGCAGGTATCCTTGTGGGAGCAAAAGTTCCATGCGTGCTTTCAAGCCGTGCAGACAGCATTGATACAAAACTCAACTCGATCGCAATCGCAGCGATGTCAGTAAAATAATCGTCATGAAAGGCAGAATACTTATAATCAACCCTGGTTCGACCTCTACCAAGATCGGACTCTATGAGGATGGACAGCAGAAGTTTGAAACAAACCTTACTCACTCTGCAGATGAGATCGCAAAATATGAGTCTGTGATGCATCAGGGTGATATGCGCCGTGATGCTATTGTGAACGTCCTTTCTGAGAACGGTGTCGAGCTTGACTCTATCGACCTGATCATGGCTCGTGGAGGTCTGATTACACCTATTCAGACAGGCGTATATGAGGTTACTGAAGAAATGCGTGAGGCTCTGATTGAGGGTAAGAACGGAGTTCATGCTTGTAATCTCAGTGCCCTGATAGCAGATGATATGGCAGCTGACATCAACAAGATGCGCGCTGAAAAAGGCATTGAGGGTGTATGCAAGGCATATATTGCCGATGCTCCTACTTCAGACGACATGCTTCCTGAGCTCAAGATTTCCGGTCACCCTGCTTTTGCGCGCAGGCCTGCTTTCCATACGCTGAATTCGCGTGCCATGGTACGCCGATATGCACGTAATGCAGGTAAGGATGTCAGGAATCTGACAGTGATCGTTGCCCACATGGGTGGTGGTTCTTCAGTTTCCCTCCATAGAAATGGCCTTGTAATAGATGTAAACGATGCTCTCGGCGGAGACGGTCCTATGAGCCCTGAACGCGCTGGATCGGTTCCTGCTTTCCCACTTGTTGAAATGTGCTTCAGCGGTCAGTATACTAAGGCTGAGATCAAGAAGATGCTTGTTGGAAAGGGTGGAGCTGTAGCTCACCTTGGAACTAATGACTTCCGCGAGATCGTTGCTAAGGCTGAGGCAGGAGAGAAGGAGTATGCGGACTTCCTCAAAGCATTCTGCATCTCAGTTGCCAAGTATATAGGATCGATGGCCACAGTAGTCAGCGGAAAGGTAGATGCCATTATTCTGACAGGTGGAATTGCATACAGCAAGCCTATCACTGCAGCAATTACCGAAATGGTACAGTTCATTGCTCCAGTTGAGGTTCTTGCTGGAGAAAATGAGCTTGAGTCTCTTGCTGATAATGGATATGGAGTTCTTGCCGGCGACTTTGAGATCAAGCGTTACTCAAACAAGTTCTGATCCGGCAGCTTGGAGCTATACTGACTGCGGCACTCTGATATCAGAGATTCGATATTGCTGGAGAATTTATAGCCTCTATAGGTACTTGTATTAGTTACGAAGACCCAACATTCTCCGTCAGGGTAGTGGTGAATCAATGCGCTGGTTCCCGCAAGGCTTCCAGTTCTGCTCCACCCCTTTACAGGATGAGTGTCATTCCAACCTAGAGAAAAGGCATTGTCATGATGTTCGGTCATCTGTCTGATGCCTTTTTCTGATATGATATCAGGTAATGTTTCGTTGCCATTGATTGAGGCTACGAATCTAGCCAGTTCGACAGGCGAACAACACCATGCTCCCGCTCCCGACAAGAGCGGGAGATTTGTTCCTCCGTAGCTGCGTTCCACAGAATCCTGTGGACTACGGAAATCCGGCATGTATTTTCCATCGCCGTCGTGGGTATAATATCTTACCTCGTTTTTTCTCTTGTCCTCATAGTAGATGCCGCCGATGTGTGTATCATGACAACCGGCAGGCTTCATTACATGCTCATTGATGAAATCTTCGTATTTCTGTCCGGATACTTTTTCTATGATTTCAGAAAGGACGATATAGCCGAAGTTGGAATACTTCTGCCTCTCTCCTGCAGGAGCCTTCAGCTTCCTTCCCAATACCAGAGTGAAGAAGTCTTCCTTTGTTGGAGGATGATCAAGCCTCATCTGAAGCTGAACATCAATTGATGAAAAGACTGGGTCGCGATAGAATCCGCTTCTGTGTCTGAGAATGTCCTCCACAGTGATCTCATTATATCTTGGATCGCACGAAGTCAGGTCATTGAAAAAATCAGTGTTCAGGATTCCAGCCGGACCGAATACCTTGTCCTGGATTGTGAGCTTGCCCTGATCCTGCAGTACCATGATGCCGGCTGCAGTGATCAACTTTGAAACAGAGGCCACTCTCATGATGTGATATGGCTCCATTGTGATCTCACATTCCTCGTCTGCCCATCCATAGCCTTTTGCATATACCAGCGAGTCATTGCGTACAATGGCAACGGTGGCTCCATGAATATCCCACCTTTTGAGGAATTTCATGATCTTGTTATCCATCCCCTCAAGCTCGGGAATGTCCGACATGTCGTTGGTGATGATCTTCGTCACTACCTCCGATGACGATGCAGGCTCCTCCTGGGCGGAGTCGCTGCCGGTGTTTTTTAAGGCAATGAAGAATATTGTAGATAGTAGGGTCAGCCCTATCAGTCTGAGTGGTCGTCTTCTGTTTTTCCTTGATCTTTTTCTTCTCATTTCCCTGACGAGATATTAATCATCCAGCGCTTTGGCTGTATCTCCATCATGGAGTGTGTTGAATTTCTTGAATAGTCTTCTGAGAAGAATGACAGTAAGAACAGTTGATAGCAGGTCGGAAACAGGGAAACTTAACCATACACCGTCTGTGCCGATCCACATAGGGAGAAGGTACAGTGATGGAAGCAGCATGAGCAGCTGTCTGGAAAGCGACAGAATGATGGACTTCTTTACAAGTCCAAGACTCTGGAAGAAGTTTGTTCCGATCATCTGAAGGCCGACAATCGGGAACATTATTGAGATAAGCCTCAAACCTCTTTCTGCCAGGTCAAGCATATGTTCACCGTCTTCTGTACTGATGAAGATGCTGCATGCAGCACGTGGTACGAACATACCTATAAGGAAGCAAGCTGTAGTGACAAGCATGCCAAGTTTTGCTGTCTTCCAGAATACATCCTTTACCCTTGAGTAAAGTTTTGCACCATAGTTATATCCGGCAATCGGCTGCATTCCCTGGTTGAGACCCATGCAGATCATGATGAACATGAAGATGATTCTGTTGCATATTCCGTATGCTCCGATGTAATCGTTACCCATCGCTTCGCTTCCTCCGTATTTGCGGAGCTGCTGGTTGATGAAGATGGTTACTATACATGCTGCAATATTCATCAGGAAGGGTCCTGTTCCGATTGTGAGAGACTTCTTGGCTACATTCCAGTTCAGTCTGAAGATTCCTTTCTCAAAATGGATTGCGCGGCTCTGGTTGTTGAAATGATGAAGTACCACGAGCATGGATGTCACCTGAGCAATCACTGTTGCCCATGCTGCTCCTGCTATACCCATATCCATTCCGAAAATGAAGATAGGGTCGAGGATCGCATTGAATATGACGGTGAATATCGTCAGCATCATGGCCTTTTTCGGACTACCTGACGATCTCATGGCTGCATTCAGTCCGAAGTAGAGATGTGTGACGATGTTTCCGTACAGGATGATAGTGATGTATTCCTTTGCGAACGGTAATGTAGTCGCGCTTGCTCCGAAGAAATATAATATGGGATCAAGGTATGCGAGAGTGACTCCCATGAACAGCAGACCTATGATTATATTGAGGCTGACTACGTTTCCCAACACCTTGTTACCCATGTGATAGTGCTTCTGGCCGAGCAGAATTGATATCATGGTCGCAGCGCCGGCACCCACCAGGGTACCAAATGCTGTTGAAAGGTTCATCAATGGGAAGGTGGCCGCAAGACCGGAGATAGCATCTTTGCTGAGGTGTCCGATATAGATGCTGTCCACCATATTGTATAGTGAAGCGGCAACTTGGGCTATGATGGCCGGCCAGGCATACTGCCTCAGCAGTTTGCCTACGTCTTTTGTACCGAGCTCTGTGGGGATTTCTCTTGTTGCGCCTGCCATTTTATACCTCCGGCTTAGCTACAAGTTCAATTTCAAAGATAAGTGGAGCATATCCTGGGATGCTGGATCCACTTCCTGAGTGGTTGTATCCAAGGTTAGAGTAGAATACACCGACACCTTTCTCCATAGCTCCCATCTGGCAGAGAGTCATGGCGAACCCTGGTATTGCATCACTTTGATCTGATCCCATTGTGATGTCGGAATACGTACTTGACCAGTTGATCAGCATCGGCTTGTATGATTTATTTGCAGAATATAGACCGTTGTCCTTGGCTACTCTCTCGATATTTGTGTCGAATACAAGTCCGTTGAGCAATTTGCCTACATAGTTTATATAGACAGTTGTGTCATTCGTGAACTTTTTGTTGTTAGCCGGTGCAGTCAGCTGCTTGTAGTAGAATCCATAAGATACAGAGTCCGCTGCAGTCATCACTGCTCCATTCTTTCTGAATACGACTGCTGCCGGCTTGTTGTCGATGAGCACCTCGCGGTTGCTGAAGAATCTTCCTATCGAGTCGATCTGCCACTGATTGATGTTTTCAGTGTAGCTCTCGATAGTGAATTCATAGATAGTGTTGGAGAAACTTGACGCATCATATTCCTCGTTCTTTTCCAAAGGAGGATCAAGATAGTCTTTCTCGCTGTCATAATCCTGATATGACATCAGCCAGCTAGGGATGATCACTTTTCTAGATGTTCCGACAGACTGTCCTATGATGGCTTCCCTAAGTCCTGCAGGGAGTGTTGTCTTGGCAGTAGTGAAGAATTTACCCCCATAATATGCGGTCTGATCATATTTTCCAAGCTGTTTGGCAGTCAGAGCATCTGTATACGAAGATATGTTTCCTTCCAGATCTGTGGCTTTGTAGTTCATCAGTACAAATCCCTTTTCTCCCACCTTCATTCCTGTGCCCGGCTTGTCATCGAGAATATAGATTCCCAGTCCTGTAGGCTGTAAATCCGGATGATTTACGTGCATCCATGCCTCGAAATAGCGCTGGTAAGCATCATTTGGACCGATTTTTTCGGTCTTTGCACATCCTGTTATAGCAATCGCTGCTGCAATGTATGAGATGAATAAAAATGTCTTCTTCATGTTCGCTAATAAAAATCAACTTGCAAAGATAATAAAATTCATTAGTCGTTCGACACACCAAGTACCCATATTCTGTAAAGCAGTGCAGAATTTGCAGGAATGATGCCGAATGTGTGGTTGCCATAGCCGTATTTTGCACTGAAAAGTATCTCGCACTCTTCGCCTGCTCGAACGCCTACCAGACCGCTTCGAAGTCCTTCAAGCATCTGAGTTTCCATCATATTCGCCTCAAATAGAGAATAATCCGGATCTGTGATGTTGAAATTAGAGCTTTCCGCAGTCGCCTGATGATTGGTTGCAAACATGCTGGATGCATTGACATTGCTGCCCTTGAATACATAGCCGGCATAATAAAAGGATACTGCACCATGCTCTTCCAGGGCTGGGCCTGTTCCTTCCTTCTTGACCAGTCTTGCTGTACCTTTATTATATATTATTCGCAATGTGTCGGTTACGGTCGTGTCCTTGGTACTGCCATCCTCGTATATTATGGTGGAATCTCTCTTGGCTGTATTGTTCTTGCTCAGATAAGAATCTATCTGAGTGTCCTGCTTCTTGTAAGTTGTCTCAAGTTTTTCCTTGAGGCACGAATTTGCCAGAAGGCAAACAAGGATTGTGAGAAATATTGTTTCTGCTTTAATCTTCATCTTCAGTCAAATATGTATGTACGTGTGTCTTAATGTATTCTTCAACTTTATTGATAGGTATCTCGAGACGTCCACCTGCCGCATTTTCGTGACCTCCGCCATTGAAATGCATGCGTGCGCATCTGTTGGCAGATGTGCCTTTCTTCGATCTTATCGAGACCCTGATCCTGTCAGTGTCCTCCTTCAGGAGCAGGCTGATGCGGACCTTTCCGATGGAAAGCGGCATGTTGACAAATCCCTCGGTATCACCATCTTTGATGTCGTATTTTCTTTGTGTCTCAAGATCAAGAATCATGTATGCGGCACCATCTTCAGTGATTGTGAGCAGGTCCTTCATCATGTGTCCCATCAACCTCAGTCTGTTTTCTCCATATTGGTTGTATAGCTGGCTGAGAATACAGTCTCTGTCAACACCTGCCGCCAGTAGGGAAGAGGCCATGTTCAATGTTGACGGGAATACCGAATTTGCAAAATTGTTTGTGTCGGTTGTCATGCCTGTCATCAGTGATGTTGCTGTGGAATATGGCAGTCTTGTTGCATCGTTCTGAATCTGTGGCATTGTCATAAGTATTTGATACAGAAGCTCTGATGCTGAAGAGATCTCTATCTCTGAGAAGACGATATCGAACTTTTCAGTGTCTGGGAACAGGTGATGGTCTATCAGGATCTTTGTTGCAGATGATGCCTCCAGAAGATCACTCAGCCTGTCTGTTCTGTGGAAAGCGTTGAAGTCAAGACATACGATGGTGTCAGCTTGTTTCAATGCCTCAGCAGCCGAGTCAGGATCTTCTGCATATATGCGTATGTCGTGGGCTGTGTCTTCACTGACAAGAAATTTCAGGACGTGTTGGAAATCGTCGTTCAGGACTATTTTGACGTCTGCTTTTCCGTATGTTTTGAGGAAGTGATACAGTGCGGTCGAGCTTCCTGCTGCGTCTCCATCCGGTTTGGCGTGGGTGACAATAGCGGTTTTGGACGAGCTTAAAAGCGCCTTGTTGAGTCTGTCTATATCCGATGCGTTAATCGCCTTCATGTAAGTCTCTTTTTTGATGTTGCAAAATTACAAAATTATATTGCATTTCATAAATGAATTTTCTAACTTTGTCCGGCATTTTGTAAAGAATAAAATTATTTAACATAATGGAACAGCGTATTAAGCAAATTATCACTTTTCTGGTTTTGCCAGCAGTTATCATTCTTCTTGTTTATCTGAACTTTGAAACTGT
>JAEIGA010003569.1_pt1 | contig 24309 bp, 22 predicted proteins | sample 9270691 | NCBI WGS metagenome assembly JAEIGA01 (sample SAMN17057246, study PRJNA624740) | gut metagenome | biome: biome; isolation source: fecal sample | host: Bos grunniens | place: China: Xizang | collected 2019 | reverse complement strand
CCTGTGTGCCGTGGATATAGATGCTCCCCAGGTCAGACGCCTTAACCATCATAAAGTTCAGGTGAGACTCTTCGGCAAACTTCTCGGCAATGAATGTCTTGCCGCATCCCGGAGGGCCATAGAAGAGCGCACCATTCGGAACTTTCAGACGATACTTCGCGGCCTTCTCCTTGTTCTGCATCACGAACATAACATCCTTATACAGCATACTTTTTACGCTCTCCATACCTGCGACATCTGCAAAACCTCCACCAGTATAAGATTTTGGGGTTAAACTAATTGATGTGTTTGCTTCCTCGTTGCCCAATCTCTCCTCAACTTTGCGTGGCATCTTAGACTCCTCGGTTTGTTTCCCCTTATGAGTATTATTCTCTCTATCCACTGACATGGAACCAGCCTTAAGATCTTTAATAACGGCATCGACACTGCGATAACGATGATCGTAGTCGAGAGCTATCATCTTAGCCAGAATCGTCTTTTGTTCGTTGGTAAGATGCATATCATCAATAATCTCATCGCCGACAGTGCGGATATGCTTCAAATGGTTCTTATCCACATCTGGTCCAAGAGCATCAGATGCAATGCCCCAAGGTTCAAAGCCTTCAAGCATCGTGTGTAACAAAGCTCCAACAGAGAAGATGTCAGACTGCTCATCGTAGATACCCTTGAAAGTCTCTGGGGCACGATACCAATTATTCAGATCTTTTGTATAAAAGCTTGCACGACCATTGCAACGGTGTGACAAATGTCCCATACCGATAATGTAAACCCTAACATTCTCATCTTCCTCCTTAATCAAGATGTTACGAGCGGTAATATCATTGTGGATTATCGCTGGCTCTTGTGAGTGTAGATGCTTCAATGCCACCAACACCTGAAGTACAATAGGTGTGGCCTGTTCCCAAGAATACAGTTTACCCTCGTCAATAAGGTCAGACAATCGCTTGGCTTCCACATAATCACGAACAATATATTGATATGATGAGCCATTATGCTCGATAGTCCCATTGGCAACCATAGACACAAAACCCAAGTTATGTGGCAGCAACGCCGCACTTCCACACTCTACAGTGTGAGCCTTAGTCTCGACAGCATACAACTTCATTAACGCTTTCTTTCCATCTCTGCCACTCACAAAATAGGTCTCACCACCATTCTCATTAGAGGCTTTTACAAACTCCTCAACGCGGAAATCACCAATCGTCTGTCCTATGTTCAATGTCGCATTCATATCCATATAAACTTTTCGCCCGGATTACTAACTCTTTTCTCTTATAGAGTAGTAACCCGAGCGAAATATATCTGTAAACCACAAAATATTGCAAATTTATCTATCGTAACGCAATATTCCAGTTTCTTTATCAAATGAGCAGCATTCTCTTATCTTATCAAAAACTTTTATTGAGCCATACCACATTGCGAGCGAAGTGAAAATTAATCCTATTTCATCTCCGAAAACACTTCCTGCATTAGGAAAACTTCTTTTTTTGCAAGCAGACAATGGTAGATCGGCTAATTTCCATTCATAAGAAGGACAAGATGTCACGAATAGTATTACCCAAAATATACAGTCATTTTTCGGCAATTGTATTTCTGAGTAATAACGACAGAGCACAGATGCAATCTGTTCTTCGTAGCTATTTCTTTGTGTTGGTTGTGGACTAACCCTGTTATTTAGTGTATAGCCTCGATGTCTGTATTCTTCCAACAGTTCCTCATAATTAATATTATCTATTTTAGTTTTGGAGACCAATCTAAGAATCCCTGATTGAAGGATAATTCGATTCTATGCCCATTATTTGATTCTATAATAACATCCCCATCCCTAACATCGCTTTTATCATAGAGCGGCTCAGGAACAATTTCCAAGCATTTGTTATCAATATCCGCATAAGCATCAATCCATGATGGATATGAAACAACCTTCCATGAAGTCCCATCAGTTTCAATATCGAATCTATAACATTGATTATTATTCAACTTTTCTCTTCCTATGTAAAATGTGGTTTTATCATCTTTTAATTTAAAGAAAGTAGCAAGTCCGGATTCTTGTTCAACAAGAATATATTTTTTTATTTCACCAGACTGCACACATACATTGGCGGAACGGCGTCCGCCTGTATTTTTAGCTACGCTTATTCTGCACACATCATTAGACTGATTGCTCGCATTTATCCATTCAGCATTCGTATAGATATTTAATGTTACAGCATCAGTAATAATATCAATATATTGCGGATTCGTCTCAGAATTTCCAAAGTAACATTCTCTTTTTTCTAAATCTATTCTTGAAGCAATTCCAGAATGTTGAGTCACATCAATTCGTTTACGAATTCTATCATATGTATGACCGAAAAATTTTGATGATGCCACTATGGTTATGCAACCATTTCGTTGCAAAGATTCATTTTTTTCAAAGGTTATAATTGATGAAGTTGAATACTCATCATCTATTGTAATCCAATCGTCTGAAGTAAAAATACAAACATCCTCGCTTTTAGAATCAACAATAATATTGAGGTCACGTTTTTCCCCATACTTACTAATTGTAGCTGTATTGATTGAATAATCTAACAACCTAACTGGATCCCAATTAATATAAGACACAACTCCTGCAATTACAACCAATAGAAAAAGAACTACAAGTATATAAGGTCTGATCCTTTTTTTCTTTGGTACGTCAACAACCTCTTCAAACTCCCCAGTCCTTTCATTAAATTTAAGTGCCATACTAGTTATTCCTAAATTTTATTTCATCATTTACTGAATATGCTATAATAGGCAATTCTTTATCTATTTCTTGTCGTAATAAGCACATACTCAATTTGTCTAAAATATATTCCTTAATTATACGTTTTACAGGTCTACCACCGTATTCAGGAATGTATCCTCTTGTCGATATCAAGGTTATGGCAGATTCCTCGAAGTCTATAATAATCTCATTTTTCGCCAACTTATTCTTGAGAGAGTGTAGTTGAATCAATGTAATTTCTTTAATATTGTCAATAGTTAAAGGCAAAAACATTATTGTATTATCAATGCGGTTTATGAATTCTGGCGCTACTTTTTGCTTTAGTAAAAACAAAACCTGCTCTGAAACATTATCAATGAGTTCTCTATTATATTCCTTTCCTAGTAATTGCTGATTAATAACAGAGTATCCCATGTTTGATGTCATTATGATGATTGTATTCTTAAAATCGACAACCTTACCCTGTCCATCTGTCATACGTCCATCATCTAGAACTTGCAATAATGTTTCAAATACTTTAGGATGTGCTTTTTCTATTTCATCAAATAAAACAACACTATATGGTTTTCTTCTAACAGCCTCAGTTAGCTGCCCCCCAGCCTCATAACCCACATAACCTGGAGGTGCGCCAAACAATCGTGATACGGAATGCTCTTGTTGATATTCACTCATATCAATTCTTACAAGCATTTCTCTACTATTAAATAAGTATTCTGCTAATGCTTTACATAATTCAGTTTTACCAACACCTGTGGTTCCAAGGAATAAGAAACTACCAATAGGCTTACCTGCATCACTTAATCCCATTCTATTCCTTCTTATGGCATCAGAAACTGCTTTTATTGCCATTTCCTGCCCTACAACTGAATTATGCAGGCTTTCTTCTATATGTAGGAGTTTTTCTGTATCATTCTCAGAAAGATTAGTCATTGGTATTCCTGTCCATGCTGTAACTACACGCATTATATCATTTTCATCTAATGCTGATTTTACTATAGGAATGACATTGCTTTCAATTTCTGAATTTAATGTAGCAATACGAACTTCTAAGGACTCTTCTCTTCTTTTTAATTCAACAACATCGCTGTATCTTCCCTGTAACTCTGCCGCTTCTCTATTAACCTCTAAACGTTGCAATTGGCTTGTTAAGTCCTGAAGTGTATCTAACATTCGACGCTCATTTTGCCATTTTGCATTCAATTGATTCTCTTTCTCTTTTAAATTTTCTATTTCCTGTTCTAACTCAGTAACAACCATTGCTGATGCGTTATTACCATCTTGGAGTAGAGATTCTTTTTCAATTTCCTTGTTGCGAATTTGAGATTTCAAAATCTCGATATCTCTGGGAGATGATGATTGATCAATTCTCATTCCTGATGCTGCTTCATCAAGCAGATCTATAGCTTTATCAGGTAAAAATCTATCCGGAATATATCTATTAGACAATGACACAGCGGCAACTATGGCCTCATCAAGGATTTTTATATGGTGGTGATTTTCGAATCTGGATTTTATACCTCTCATAATTGCAATTGCAGAAGTGACATCTGGTTCTTCTACAAGAACTTTTTGGAAACGACGTTCAAACGCTTTATCTTTTTCAATGTATTGCCTATATTCATCTATTGTTGTTGCGCCTATAATTTTCAGAATACCTCTAGCGAGTTCAGGTTTAAGAATGTTAGCGGCGTCCATTGCTCCACTTGATTTTCCAGCCCCCATCAAAAGGTGAATTTCATCTATAAATAAAACCACATTCGGATCCATCTCCGCTTCTTCTATGACCTTCTTAAACCTACTCTCAAACTCGCCTTGCATTTGAGCGCCAGCAATCAACGATGCTATATCTAAAGAATATAGTTTGATCTGTCTTAATTCTTGAGGGATGTCACCTCGAATAATCCTATGTGCCAACCCTTCCACTATAGCTGTTTTTCCTGTTCCTGGTTCTCCAATCAACACAGGGTTATTCTTTGTTTTTCTTGATATGATTTGAAGAATTCTTCTAATTTCTTCATCTCTACCTATTACTTGTTCTATTTCGCCATTTTCAGCAGCTAGAATTAAGTTCCTTCCATATTTATGGAGATTGGGAAGATTCTCCTCATCAGGATCAGAGTGAACTATAGACTCCGAGGTCCCATGTCTAAATGCATTAACAGCATTTCTTAATTTTGCGGAATCTATATCGAAATCCTCCATAACAGCCTTGACGGGATTCTCGACTTCGCCTAAAGCCCAAAAGATATATTCTAAAGCCACTATGTTATTCCCATCTTGTAATGCCAATTGAATGGACTTATCAAGAACAGAAACCAAAGACATTGATAAATTGTGTTCCGAAGATATGTTATGTTGCAACATCCTCATCGAATCACTAACTGCTGTAAAAAATAAGGTTTTATCTACGTTCATGTTGTTCAACATAAACGGAACCATTTCATTGCCCTCTTGTAAAATTGCAACCATCATAACTTGAGGCTCCACTTCACAATAGTGACATTGTTTAGTTAAAGAAACTGCCTGATTAATGGCATTTCTTGATTTATTTGTAAATTTTGAATAATCGATAATCATGAATAATTAAGTTCTTTTGTTTATCACTGTTTCATAGGGCGAATCCTTCATCGACATATCCACTCAACATCCTGTAAAAACCATTTCTTCTTCTTCTTCTTCTTCTTCTTCTTCTTCTGCTGCTGCTGCTAATTCTATAGTTGCAGTTGCATCATCATAATAAGAAGCTATCCCTGTTTGAAAACTTCCTGTGATTGGATCAAAAACAAGTACTTCCGTCTGTTTGTCTATATCAGATTCTTCAAATACTTTACTGCGTAATAACTCTGATATATCAGATTGTGTCGTTAATTCAGACAGCAAATCGAAGAGTGTAACATACTTATGTTTTTTATTTAAGATTGCTTTACAAACAATATTAAGAGTTTCATCGGAAAAATTATATTGTTCTAGGCTCTGTCTTGGGGGCATTTTTAGTTTCTCATTGATGTCTGTGCAAACATTGCTATATTCCAGTTCTACTTCATATAGTTTCTGTGTTATTTATTGATCTTTTTAAAAATTATACTGCCTATTTTGTGTTTTATCCCATGTACGGTCGTAGGAATACCCGTTTTGCGGGCTATTTGTTGTTTTATTTTCGTTATCCCTAATAGCCGTTTTAATGAAAACGAAACTCCTGGAATCTTAAATGTTTTCTTCATTACTGTCTAATTCCATTTTTATGTATGCTGATGGATTCTCTTGAATTTTTTTGTATTCTTCTTCTCGCCAACGTTCAATGGCTTCTTCTAACAAACTAGCTTGCGTTGTTGCAAGTTTATCTAAAATCATTTTGTTAGCACTTAATTCAGACTCTATTCTTGCTTTATTTTTTTCAACAGAAATATATACTTCAGTATTAATGTCATCATTAATATCAGATATCCTTTTGTCAGACAACACTTTAATTCTATGTATCTCTGCTCTAAGTAAATTATCATAAGGGCCAGCAGTCATCATCATTTTAAAAAGTGTTGGAATAATTTCAATAGTTATAAATAATAGCATTATCATTAAGCGAGCAATAAACAATGTTGTATTGTTGTTATAATCAGTAATTTCTGACAACGCCTTTAAACGAGCAGTAAATCCGGTTAATGCATTAGTTGCCTTGTCTCTTTCATTTTCTTTTTGAATTATCTGATTGTTGACATTGGTTAACTGCCTATCGAGGTCATCTATATAAGATTGAGTGCTTGTAATTTGACGATTAATATATTCCTGATTTTTGGACTTCGCAATTCTTTCTTCCTCCCTTAAACCTGAGAGCGCCAATCTCATTCTGTCAACCTGCTCTTGTAATTGTTTTGCAGCTGGACCATAACCTCGTTTCTTTGTAACACCTGTACCATTTGTTTCATTATATAACTTGTCTTCTGCAACCTGTAGGTCACGCTCCATAGTAGCAATACGAGATGCGTATCCGTCTGATGTGCCTGTTTGTAACTCCTTTAACTTGTCCTCATAAGTGCCGCGTAGTTCTATAATTCTATTACGTTCATTATATAGTTCTTCATTTGCATTGCGAACATCATCACTAACCTTACCTTGGTCTATTAATAGTTGAGATTGAATTTTATCATCAAAAATTCTCAACTCAATTGGTACTGAAATTATAATTCCCAAGAAAATGGCGAGTATAATTCTAGGCAAACCACCCAGCAACTCATCTTTGCTAATTGTATGTTTTCCATCGGAATACATTGTATTAACCATAAAACGATCAAGATTAAATATTAACAATCCCCAAAATACTCCAAAGAAACATGCAGTTGAAACTTCTTCAAATATTGTATAAAAGGCATAGCCTCCTGATAACATGGCCATTAGAGCTGTGAACAATATGGTGCCACCAATACCTGCGTATTTTGCATATTCAGTAGGGCATTGTCTTAATACAGGCCTATTAGCTCCTGCACAAATCCATAGAAACTCGTTTAAAAAGCCTCCGCTTTTTAGCTCATTTTTGATAAAAGAGGCTTTGGAATTGTTATTTATTTGATCCATTTGAATGAGAATAATTTTAATATTCGTTTTGTTATTCTTAATATGTTGTTAATGCTCGTAGGTAATAACTCATTGTTTAAACTTACATGCATTGGTAAATTCAGTTTAGGAATATTTATATTTTGTGGTAAAAAACTAAATATAGGAAATCTTAAATTGAGATTTAATCTTGGTTGACTAATGTGTAACTTTATTTGCTGTTCTAACATTGGCGTAGGTACTAAGAGTGCTTTTATTTGAGGCATCGGAAGCATATGAACAACTTTCTCATATTCTGTAACTCCAAAATTATCCTCAACAATTAACTTTAATGTAGTTTCCTTTTCTAATTCAATTACCTCAGATGCTGAAAGTTCCACTTCTCCTTTTCCAAGCAACTCAACCCTTTTAGCATTTTTTACTTTCCAACTTACAATGACAGGAATGCCAGGTATCGTAAATTTTTTATCAATATCAAAAACTACAGATGACGGCTTATGCAATTCTATCTTTTGAGAAGATTCTATGATAGTTCTTCCATCTAAAGCTGTAGCATGAATAGTGTATATGGTCGTTTCTGTTGGAGATACTATTATTTCTCCTTGGTCATCTACGGGCCTTGTAATATCATTGTAACATATTTCAACTCTTTTCGAATTTACTACTTTCCAGCGTAATTTTGTAGTTTCATCAAATCCCAATTTAAGTTTATTCCTTGTAGCAGTAAATTCAATTGTAGGATGATTTATTATGGTAAGATTAAGCGCTAATGAACTTTCGCCACATTCATTATAAGCTGTTAATATATGTGTTACTTTCCCATTGCCTACTGCCGTCAATTTGTACTCACTTCTATTTGTGCAATCAACATTGTCAATGCAGATTCTATCGAATTCTTGAGCCTCCCATTTAAGGCGATATTCAAAACCGCTGAAAACACTATCATTACCATCAGCCAGATTAAAAGATATTATTGAAGGAGGATGAGTATAGCGTTTTTCTTCAAAAAGTCCAGTTCGAGGATTAAACACTAATGGCATAGGTCAAGATATTTCAAATTTTCCGTTCTAAATAACGGACAACAGAAGCAACAGTCTCTAGGCTTGCAGCATCTTCGTCTGGTATTTGTATATTAAATTCATCCTCTAGTTCCATAATTATTTCTACGGCATCAAGTGAATCTGCTCCCAAATCACTTTTCAAGTTTGAATTCATCTGAATTGTAGAATATTGCGTACCTAAAACCTTTGAAATAATCTCAAAGGTTTTACTCCTGACAGACTTATTTGCGCTTTCTTCAAACTCGCCAGTTCTTTCGTTAAATATTAGCATATAATTTCAATCTATATAATATACTTCTTGGTGAGGCTCAAACCATCGATACCAATCTTTACCTTCAGACTTTAAGCCTACCAGCCATGCCGTTATCTCATCAATCTGAGTTTCCCAAATGTCTCTATATGTATCGTACATAATAGATTTAGGAAACATTTGCGCACATTTTTGAGCCCTTATTCTATCACTATCGTCCAACTCATATAGATCCCAGGCTCCAAAAAGATGCAATATTTCATGTGCAATTGAAGCTGTTGTCGTTTCAATTAGAGAATCTGAGTAGTACCTATAAAGAAGACAACACTCCAAATTAAATTTATCAGAATTATAGTTAAGAAGATCTGTATTTGTTGGAGAAGCATAACTTCGTCCCTGTTTGTTGCAAAACAAAATTACCAAACACTGTTCGCACGAAGTGTTATGCTTCATCCAATCTACATAAGAAGTTTCGCTTTTGAAACCGACCTTTTTAAGTATATAACTTGGATAAAAGTATGCGTTAGGGATATGTGACCCCTCTGGAATATCATTATCTACAAAAGTGCCATCTGAACCAAATGCTGTATTATAAAACTCAACATTTTCGCCATACCTGCTCGCCTCAGACTTTAACCAGCTTTCTGCTTCATACAACTGTTGCTTAACCATATGAATATCTTCAGACTCCCATGACTGATTCTTTGAGCCAACAAAAATACTGAGTATATGAATTTTCCCACTAAGGACTTTTGCAGAACCCACATTGATAGAATGTTCCGAAGTGTCATTAGAGTCCTTTGGCTGTACCCTTATCCTTACAATCATTACATTAATTTTTTCTATGATTGTGTAAGTGAAACGTAACTGTTCCACTTACACAAATGTACGATTACTCTTCTAAATCACTGATAGAAACATCTGACATATCTGTCTTCCCAATTAGTTTGCCGAATTGACTAAGAAATTCATCCCCTTCATCCAATTTAACGTTTGCGGAATTAGAACATAAACTGCAATCGTCATTTCTCTTTATATATGCACCATACCACCTCATTATTGTAGGCTTTGCTCCTGCGCCTGGCATTGGAGACCAATTGCGATGTCTACGTTCACGTCTATTTGCCCACATATAATAGTCGTATACCAATTCTTTTTCTAGACAAGAAATGCCAGAGTCACTTCCACGTGATAGTTCCATCAATGTAATCTTGAGCATCATATTACAAATAGGCTCAATATCGGCAGACAATCCAACTTGTATTGCCGCATCTGCATCTCTTGCCGACATATAATCGGGCAATTGCTCCCTACTCGTTATTTCTTCTTGCCCTTGGCCAAACCACTGATTTCCAATTAAGCAACAATAACATGGGCCTCCAGGTCGGTACCTAAAAACATCGCCACCTTCAGCTCGCGTTACAGCCCTACCAAAAATTCCTATTTTTTGTTGATGAACTAATACAGTCGAAAGATTAAACCGACTTTCATTATTATCCGTAGCACATATGACAATATCGGCTTTCTTAACCTCTTTATTCATAAGGTCAAGATGTTGATTAATGTTAATCGGGAATAGGTCTACTTTTGCGTACGGGTTTTTACCCTTAATTGATTCTGATATAACATCCGTTTTTAGTCGTCCCAGATCTTTGGTCGTTGCAGTGTGACGTGCAAGATTGTGTAATTCAACTCTGTCGAAATCAAATAGAGCAAAATTTCCCACACCAGCTTTTGCAAGTTCGATTGCTATTTGAGAACCGAAGCTGCCAAGCCCGACAATCATGACTCTTTTATTTTCTAATATTCCTATTTCCAGGATACCTTTATTACGAGAATAGAGTTCTGCTTTTGCTGGAATATAATTTATCTCTCCATCGACATCTGTTAATTGAGCATCCTTGACAAACTTAATAGAAGTATCATCACAATCAACTCCTATAACATAGTTATATCCTTCTGCGCTATTTATATTATTGTTTTTTGTAAAAACAATGTTATGCTGCTTACCATATGCATGTAAAACCGGATTTATGTGAAGGTGAATAACATCCTCATTTTCCCACTCATATCCATATCCTTCTTTTGTAATTTCTGAAGAGTTAATGAATAAATTTAGCTCTTCTTTGTCTACGTAAAAGATTTTCTTCATAATACATAATCTTTAGAGCCTGTCTAAATGCATTAGACAGGCTCCTTGTTCTTACATAGCAAACCCCTCGTCTGTCATTTCTGTCACATTCATTTCGTCACCAGAGACATCTTCACCGGGTTCAATTGTTCTAAATTCTCCTGTAACGGGATCAAATACTAATTCGCTCATAGTTCCGCTACCTTGTCCGCCTTGAACTCTGACTTTTTCACCAAGATTTTCTAATTCTCTTTCGTTCATAACTGTAGAATTTTATTTGTTTAATTATTATGATTTATGACTGATGATTTAGGTAATAATCCATCGGCTTACCTGTTTGTAAATGTAATTCGTACATTTCAAGCCATAAACGACATTTGATATACACCTTGTACAGTGATACATTTGGTCCCCACGAATCAAATCCGTAATGACAAATACGAGTATATCCGTGTTCCGATGTTAATGTATGCATTGAAGCGCTGCAATCATTCATAGCATCACCAGCTTTAGTACGAAGCATTTTAGTTACAAATGCATGAGGTAATGAATTTGGGAATCCATCCAAATCAATTCTGATAGTGTAAACATGGCCTCTATTAGTTTTGGCAGCCATTAATATATAAGGGCTACTTGTGTTAAGGTCTTTAAACACAAATGTGTTAGAGGGAAGGTATCGTAACAATACCTCTCTTTCTGCATTCAATCTTTCTGTTGTCATTTCTTTATCTATTAATGTTTATTAGTATGATGTCACTTTTTACCAGTAATGAGTTTCATTTGAGATAGGCTCACTCTCATCAGTTGGCTTAGGGCCAATTTTCTTCTTTTCATAGAATTTTACAAATGAGTTATATATATCGCCATCATAGAGCCATTGGCAATTCTCTATCTCACCATTGTCAATGTTCTTTATAATTGGAGCTTCATTCGGGAACTGTTCTCCAAAGGTTATTTCTTCGTTTCCATTGGCAGAGTTAATGATTAAATGCACATGTTTCTCAGCATCTATCTGAGGCTTCACTGATGTATTATGGATAGCTGCGAGATAATCAATAATTTGTTTTAATATTAAATTATTAGCCTTACTGTTTAACCAATATTCACCACTATAATTAGGAACCACTGCAACTGGTGTTCGAGCACTTGTTATAATGTAGTTATCACCGTGAGACGCATATGGAGTTTGGGGATGTCGCACCATATTCCTCAAGTCTCTGTCTACAATATTACGGTATGGGCTTTCTATATTTATAATCTTCCATGGGACATGAGAGTAACTATATGGATTGTTAATATGGAATGTAAATGCGTTAAGTGAAGATCTGGTCCCTTGATTATTACAATTTCCAATACATAAAAGGAAATGTCTAAAATGACTTCTATTTATGCCATTAACGATGGTACTAGCGTCATGTCCACTTGGTTTAGCTAATCCTAGTTGATGATGCGAATGCCATTCTCCAATATACCGTAGTCCATATTTGCGACTAACTTCATTGTAAAATGATTGAAGATATGACGTATCTTGGTTAAAGAAAGCGACTTGGTGATTTGCTCTTGGGCCAGGACCTATTGCATAGCACACCACAGGAACGCCATATTCCGTTAAAAAACCGAATAATTGACCTCCTGTCTCAATGTCTGGATAATCTAAGATACATCTGCTGATATAATCAAACTCGCTTTGATATATAACAGCATGAGGCGCCGGTTTACTTTCATCTATACCACTAGATGAAGCTGTTCTTTCACCGCGTCTGGACAATTGAGTTGCAGAGGAACTATGACCAGATCCTCGGTAGCGGTGTGAATCGCGATCATAGTCGTCATACCACGATTGTGAATAAACTTGTTTTTTACTCATATTATTATCTGTTAAATCAATATTCTTTTGGGATCGTTCCATCGTATGCACTTTTCTCGTTAGCTTTAACACTAAATAAAGAATGGCTAAAATTGAAATAGTTGTAACTATATGTAGTATATTCATTATAAAACGTTTTTGTATATTGATATATTTTTATGATACTATCTATCATGTTTAATCTCTAAGATTCGCTTCCGTGAGCTCAGCTCATCTATGAATATTTTTTTTGTTACTTCTTTAATTTCACCAATATTGCATAAATCATTGCGTATTGCCTCAATATGCCTTGAGAACCGTTCAGATGTCAATTGTATTGTTGCTTTTTGTTTGGCCTCAATAACATCTAGGCACATTTTATAAAGATTATCGCCATTAGATGTAGTTTTGAGTTCTGCCAATTCGTTTTCAATAAATGCTCTACTAATAGTTTTATTTTCCTCTGGGCGTACTGGGGATATTGGTAAAACTTTGAATTGAATATTATTAGTAGCTGTAATATAATCCAATATAGTTGTTATATCCTTTCCTAATTCGATAGATTCAATTAACAAATTAACTATGCTCAGTTCTGTGTTAATCTCTATTCTCTGAATTAATTTTGCAAAGGATAACCCCAAGGGCAAATCGTTTGAAAGATAATAATTATCTAATACTGATATATTTACATAATCTTCTCTAACGGTGTTTATTATAGTTTCATTTGACTGCGGTATTAAAACCGACTCTTTTAAATCCCCATTTGTATCAGTTAAATTAGCCTCTATCTCTTTAAGCCAAACGACACAACCTTCAAGAACCAATATTATTTTCTTAATTACTTTCTTTCTAATGCTCATATCTCAAAACTTTTATATAAATCAGATATTTTAGTAATATATTGATTGACTAGCACAACTTCATTTTCTAAATAATTTATTCTTTGAATATTATCATCAATTTTAGTTTGCAATTCTGCCGCACTATTAACATCAAACTGCTTTTTTGTTTCCTCAATAACTAATGTTATCTCCTTTTCAATAACATCAAGAATTTTAACTACAACGTCCTCGTACGTAGATGTTATAGAATTTATGTACATATTATCAAAACTGTTCATTAGCATTTGACGGAAATAACTTCTAATTCCAACTTGAAACAAGTCCTGTCTATCCCAATAGTCCGGGAAAACAACATTCATAGACTGCGTTTGTCCTACAGTACGGGGGATAGTATTATTAATATTGCGAGTAATACGCCTAATGACACTCGAATGAATTAATTGAGCATTCTTCAATATAATATGATTCATATGCTGCTCCAATGATGCTAATTCATCATGCATAGCGTCTGAAATGTCATTGCCTAATCTGCGAAGGATATTACCGAAGGAAATGTTCAAATCGTGGTATTTATCCTCCATTTCATTAAAACATACTCTAAGATATTTCTTATTATGTTTCTCCTCAAAATTAATACTCTTTATCATTGCATCACGTTTATCTCTCAGACTATATCTAGCTTGTTCCAATTTTGAGAGTGTGATTGATTCGCAATTCGAAATAGTATTTGACATATACTCAATGACCTGTAATTCAAATGTATTAAGGTCATCTAAAATTGAATTTAAGTCTATTTGCTGGTCTGAAAGATATTCATTCGTTTGTTCCAACGACTCTTTTTCAATGTTACATTTATTAACAAAAACCTGTAGCATAGAAATTAGCTTGTCATATGGAGCTTTCAATAAAATATCTTTTTTTTGGTTCAAAATCAAATCTGAAATGGTATGTTGTAAATCTATCAATCCGCTCTCCTTAACATAATCTTCCTTTTTTAGCAAGGGAAAATCGCATTTTAAAAGAGAATTAAAGAATGACAGATTATCATTACCTGAAATAGTGCCATCGTCTAATTGTCCAATAATTGCCATTAATCCAGACAAAGGAATTATTTGACATGATTCTAAAAGAGTCCTTGAGACATCATCATCGGTGGATGACAACCTTTGAATCACATCATTTGCGCGAACTATTACTTGATTTAATTCGTCTTTTGAAACAGCGTCTTTTTTATTAATGGCGACCACAACTTTGCCAATTCCTGACTTAGGAATTTGACTTGTTATTAAGTCGATATCCAATTTAGAGAATACCTGTTCGACATCTTGAACTAGCAATATAACATTAGCTTTTGACAAGAACTTCTTAGTGGTTAAATCTCTTGATGAAATCGGATCATTATATCCCGGTGTGTCAACTATATTTATGCCTTTTAACGCATTATTATTAACTTCTAAGGTAACATACTTTACCAATGCGGTATATTTACCTCCTGCACCAATATAGTCAAATAGATTTTCTTTTGTTATTTCTAAGTTTTTGCCTAGTAGCTCTTTATAGTTATCAACATTTACAATATTTTTATATATGTTTGTTGCAGATTCTACTTCTTCTTCGGAGAAATTTGAACTATTACCGACTTTATTTTCAATTTCTAGGAAATCCGCCTCTGTTATATTTTCGACTTTTGCACAAAATTTTTCACCAAATGTTATGTAGGTTAATGCTGCCGTCATTGGAATCTCTGAAGTGGGCAACAGTTCCTCCCCAAAGATTAAAGCATTGATTAAAGTTGATTTTCCAACTTTCATTTGCCCTACAACGCCTATTGAAAGCATATCACTTTCCATCTGCGAGATTAATGTTTCTGAATCGTCTACAGTGATCCATTTACTCTTTAATGCAGAAGATATTAACTTCTGCATTTTTTCTTTATATTCTGTTATGCTAAATTTCATACCTTATGATTTTAGTAAATTATTTGCTCTGCTACTTAACTCTACACATCTATTTCTTGATGAAACTAGACTATCTAATCTTTCAGATATGCGCGACAAAACGCTTACAGTTTGACCATATGCAATCATCCCTTCAATATCTACATTCGCTATTGAGCTTGCCAGATTATTATAGTTATTCACCATAGAAGTATGGCATGATACTAGTTGACCATAAGCTCCACCTGTACAAAATGTCACATTTCTGCATTTATTGTTTATTGTTGATTGTAAAGAATTAATACTCCGTTGCAGAGAGGACAAGTCATTACTTAATGATGTAGTTGTAGTTTCTATATGATGTTCATAATTTCTCTTTATTTGATCTACTTCTTGTCGACTTTCTGTCGTTTCTTCTATTTTCTTGTTCAATAATGTTTGTACAAGTTCCATATACTTATCCAACTGTTTTTGAGGCTGAAAAGCGATAAATTGTTGGGCATCTTGATATAAAGTGTTGCCTATCAATGTTAATTCGTCGGCTTTTTTGAAAGCTGGTGTATCCTTAATTCCAAATATAAACCCTCCTGCACATTGAATACCCGCATCACTTAGTTGCTGTAGTGTATTGTCTTTTATCCTATTAGGATTTGGAGTGCGATCTGCATGAGTTATTACTATATATAATTTGGTGTCAGCAAGATATTGTTTTATAAACTCTATTTCAAATTGAGTTATTCCGCCAGCTCCAGCACGTATTGTCCATAAAACCACATCACATTTTGATGCGGCATCAGCTGTTGTAGAATAATCATATTCATTGTCCGCTGATATGCCAGGAGTATCAAGAAAACTAATTTTATTCAACAATACGCTTCTTTTATATATAACAGTATGAGCTAATATCTTACGTAAATTAAAACCATTTGTTTCTTCATGAGATAATCTGGCTTCTAAATCTTCAGGAATTAACTTTAAATTACCATCATTATCTTTTAGATAGTGTTTTTCATCTAAACCATAAGCTATGTATGTTGGAATTGCAGTAACAGGATTAATGCCCACCGATAGTTTTGTACCTAACATTGTATTTAGCAATGTCGATTTTCCGGCATTGTATGCTCCCATTAAACCAATTACGCATTTATCTTTTAACCATGGATTATTCTGCAACATATACCAATAATTTAATATACCGCCTAATCGATTGACAAAATCAACAGTGAAGATATTAAGATTATCTATGAATTGTATAGCCTCTTCCTTGAACTCTATAACAGATCTTACCTGCTCTTCATTAATTTCAAGAGGTATATTGGGCAAGTCTATTATTCTATTTAAATCTTCAATTGTTAGCATATTTTTCTATTATTTAATTGCTGCGAAGTAATGTGATTCTTTAGCTCTATTATTAGTTGTGACAAGGCATGCTTATCAGATAGAACCATTTGTTGTTGCCTTTTTAAAGTTGCCTTTTGATTAATATCAGATGTGTTATTTATTTCGCACACTAAATTAGTTTGATGAGTCTTAATCTTCTCATATAGATCTTTGATTCTTGCTAACAATATCGATACTCTCGAGATAAATGCAATTCTTGTTGCGTTTGCACCAAAATGTTGTTTGAAATACTTCGCTAATACATCAATATCTGAATTCTGCTGGATTGCTGAAACGAAGAAGATGTCAGAGGTAAATGTGATGGGATTGTAATATTCAGAAAAGTAAACCATTGCTAATTCTCGTATTTCTTCTCTATCGCAATCATCTATCGCATCCATTTTATTTGCAACAAAAATCACATTTTTCCCCAGATAATTATAGTATCTCAGTAAGAGTTCTTTCAAATCTTTTAATTGCATGGCATCTATGACGAAGATGATAAAATCAGTTTCATCTATATGGCTGAATGTTATTTCATTCATCTTTGGGTCTATATCCTCTAATCCTGGAGTGTCATATATCTCTAATCCTTCTTGAAGTTGCATCAACGGATATCCAAGTTCCACTCGAATAATGTCACGAACATTTTCGCTATTATTGAAGTTGTCCTTGACTGTTAGATATTTTATCTGTTCTGGTGAAAAACTTTGTTTGACCTCGCCTTTGCCTGTAAGTTTAATAACGAAGTATTCGGGGCGTTCGCTATAATATATTTTCGTAATAACGCCAGTTGAGGAAATGGGCTTTGATATGACAATTTTCTTATTAAATAAGGCATTAATTAATGCGGATTTTCCTGCATTAAATTTGCCACACAACGACACTTTAGTACGGGGATAATTCGCAACACTAATCCAATCATTGCATATAAGTTCTAAGTCGTGCTTCGTTTGTTGGTTTTTAATTAACGTAACAGTACGCTTAACCTTTCGAATTATATTGTCAAACACGCCATTTAGTTCCATGAAGAGTATTAATTGTTTAGAATATTTTGTAATGTACTACGCAATTGTTCTATTTGACTCATATATTGTTTCACTGCATTTTTTTCCGCATCAGACCTTTTGCTCTGTCCTTGAGGGATCAAAAAGCCAGCTCCAAGCATTGTAATTAGAATAGGGAAGAATATAACTTTCCATCCGGACATTTCCATTGCTGACACAGTAATAATAGAAATGATGGCAATTAGTACAATGTAAATATAGTATTTTGTCATTGATGGACGTTCATATGATACTCTATGGATTGAAAATGATGAGAATGAATTCATAAATTGATGATACTTATCCAAATCCTTCTTCTTTAAATTATCAAGCCATAAACCTTCAATATTCCTAGGATTCTGCCAACGTTTGATATTTGATGCGATTTCGTTATTTATGGAAGAAACGTTAATATCTCCTTTTGCACATTCTCTAATCAGATAAGATTCTATTGTATCACTGAATTTCTTCCAATGCTTATTAAATTCTTGCATATTGACCTAAATTATGATTTGATGGAACTGACTGAAAGAATTTCAGTCAGTTCCATATGTGATTATTTTTCGGTAGTACCAAGATGCCCAAATGCCTCAAAAGACAAAGTCTTACCGAATATATACTCATAGGCAGAGCAAGACAATTGGGCGATTTTATTCACGATATAATCGCATCTCTCAATTTCTGCTTCGTAGTTATATTGTGCATTATCCAACTTTGATTTTGTGGTCGCAAGCATAGCTCTTTCCTCAGAAATCTTACTTCTTACATTTGTCGATATTACATCAAATTCGTCATCGTACATTTGCGTAACATTGTCCGATAAATCCTCTTTCTTCTCTTCAATCTTTGATTTTAGTTGTCGCAATAGATCGTCTTTACTCATTTTTGCAATACCTGCGAGCATATTATCACGACCTTTCTTAAGAGCCCACCATTCCTTTATTACAAAGATTGCGAATCCAATTGGGCCTCCAATGAGACCAAAGATTAAACTCTGCATTATGATTTCAACCAAAGTCTTTTTCAAGAAGTCAGCCCATCCCATATCATTTCCAGCTAACAGTTCAATCATGATGTTGGCATCTCCATTACCCAATGATCCCAAAAGTTTGAAAACATTGACATTACCCTTTTCAGCTTTGCCTGCTTCCACATCAAACATTCTGTAAATCGCAGAAAACTTCGCATCCAAATTGATTTGGGTGGTATTGATTTCCTCTTTCAACTCTTCAAGAATAGGGTGCGACAAACTGATGATATTGTCCACCGCTTCCTCAATCTTAGATTGAATAAAGCGTTCAACACCCTTTGTGATAGGCTTAACTGCTTCTGCGAACTTCTCATCTCGTTTGTCTTTATTGCCTACATATATGACCGCCTGTCCTGCAATTTTAACGAGGTCAGTCACAGAAAAGCCACTATTGTCAATGATACGATTCATTTCGACTTCCCAAGTTTTGTCGATTGAATCAACGATATTAGTTAGTTCATTGACCACAACTTGTTCTGTTTTGGCAATTGCAACATCAAAACTTTTTTTGAGGGCGTCAAGTTCCACTTCTGATTGTCTAAGCAGTAGTTCTGCATTAGCGACATCCTCTCTTACAGAATCTACGCCTCTAGCTAACACCGACTTGTTTATTTCTGATGCATGTTTTGCTCCATTATAAGCGTTAGCTAATTTAGCAAAGCAAGAGTTGAATGTAGCAATTGAGCGAGCGTCTGTTGTGAGGAATTCTTCAAGTTCACGCTCGAAACGAATAAATTCAGGCAAATCTCGCTCAGTATATTTTTGTGTGTGTTCACCTGTTTTATATTCTAAAACATACTTAGCACTAATAAAGAACACTCGTTTATTATATAAATCTTCATTAAAATTTCCTTCAGCATCAACGAATACACGTTTAAGAAGATATTTGTAATACTCCTTTACTGCTTCTAAGTCCTCAATATCTGATTGTAAATCAGATTTATTAATTATAAAGAAAACGTTGTTCAACTGTTTGTTCTCGAAATTGGACTGAATAAAACTCTGATCCGCACTATTGAAACCTCCTGCAACAGCTGTTGCTGTATATAATATTGCATTAGCTGTGTTTGCTGTACGCAATGCAACTTCTGTGGCACAGGCTTTATCTTCAAGGCCAGGAGTATCAAGTATTTGGACACCGTTTTCTAATATAGGAAGATTACTATATACAACAGAGTCTAAAACATTATTGAACCTTTCTACCGTTCCCGTGTTTCGAGCCTCTTCCGCATCAGGAATAGTAAACTTATACTTCCTAAAAAAATCGGCGTGACTAAGAACCTCATCAGGAGTTCCATCCTTAAAATGCACATAGACATTATGATCTTTACCGAATCGGACGTGCGACACTATTGCCGTAGAAGGAGTTGGTGCCTCAGGCAAAACCTTACTTCCAATTAGTGCGTTTATGATAGAACTTTTACCATTAGAAAAAGTTCCCATTATAACTGTCCTAAAGACTCCCTCCCTAATGGCAGTAGCAGCATCACTACAAATAACCGAATCGTTATTTAATCCCAATCCAACAACTTTACCGTCTTCATTAGGACATGTCTGTACTTCACCAACCAATTGAGATGTAACACTTAGCGCTTCTTCAATTTTGCGTATTTTTTCTACATCGTATGCCATAATATGTATCGTTATTAGTTAATATTATTCTTTACTTCCTCTATGTATCTTAATGTGTCTTGAGCATTTGTTTGTCTATCCTTCTGAGCAACCAAAGCGTTCGTCAGATTCTCGATAAGGTTGTCATATACAGCCATTGTTTGCGATTTCAAGTTCTTAGCAATATCTCCAAATTGTGTCTTAACCTGTGACAAAACTTGTTCTTTCATCTGATCAGACATAGATTCTACGGCTGGAATAAGATGCTCCTTTTTCTCTGTATCAAGAGACGACTTAAACACCTTCTTAATAAGCTCAGACCCACCAAAAGTCAGCAGGGCCGCAACTGGAGAGAATATAGCAAGTATTACAGACCCAAGTTTTAGAGTTTTAGAAAGTTCTCCAACACCAGTTTTACTATTCTTGCTAATCAAATATGAATGAACATTATATTTTGACAGAATAAAATCTTTAATCAGTTCCTGTGTTTGAACATCCATTTGTTTTACTATTGCCATAATATCATTATTCATTATGGTCTCAAGTTCTGATGCCTCATTCAAAATAGACGTTCTAAGCCAAGCTTCCTGACTAATCATAAATTTATTCCAGACATGCTCCATATACTTATTGACCCATTTGGCATCTTGATCAATATTCTCAGAAGCATTTATGTCTTCGCTCAAGGATGCCTTTAATGACTTATTGAAACTATTCAAACGCTTCTCGAATTGAATCAAGGCATAATCCTGAATGTATGAGTTAATCTTCTTACTAAGTTTATCTTTACTTGCAGAGATAGAATCACTGTTAGTAGAAAGCATTTCAATGGCATTATCCATTTCTGTAGATTGGTTAACTAATGCTGCTTCAATGCTTGGTAATTCGTTTAACAGATTGTTCTTAGCAAAACTCGTCAAGTCAGATATCAATTGCGTGCGTAAATCTATTGATTTGCTAGATACTTCTTTAACTACAGAATCGATGTTCTCCTGCGAATAATACATAATTTTCGCTCCTTCACGACAAATTGCCTTGGCGTATTCTAAAATTTCACTTTGCTCCGCCGCATCTAAGAATCCTGCATTTCCTATGATGTAAGCCAAACGATTATTTGAGGACATAGGATGGAGCAATTTATCTGAAAATTCCTTCTCAGATGCATTGAAAATCTGCAACCCGTCCAATATATATATTACATAATCAAATTGAGCCAATTTATTAACCCACTCATTATATGAATATGAATCAATTTGTGAGAGATACAAAAAAGATATATTTGCTGATTCAGAGCACAAAACATCCTGATTAGAAATTACCTTTGTTGGTTGATCCTGCTTGGTCGCAAGGCGTGAAAATAGAGTCTGCTCATCTACGACAACTAACCCCATATCAGTATACAACATGTAGTTCTTACTTGGGCTATGTCTGTATTCTATTTCACACGCACTTATACGATGACAAGAGGATATATCACAACCTAGGTGCTCTGAAAGAAAGGTCTTCGCCACAGCGTTATGTGTTGTGCATATAAGAATATTAACTTTCTCGCCAACATTATTTAAGCCGTCTGCTATGCAAATGTTTGTATCAATCAGACTTTGAGATTGCAGTTTATTGCAAACTTCATATATATCATTTAACTGGTAACTCATAATTTTAGGTATTAAAGCACTTTAACTATATTATTTACCATCTCATTAAGGAGACTATCACTTAACAATCCGTCTTTTTCAGTGTATGGACGATTGGTAATACGATAAAACATCTCTGAACGAGAAAACAACTCAAGGGCCTTCAATCTTTTAGGTATTAAAGGATGTGTCATGAAATATTCATTGATGGCACCGACTTTATGTTCTTCCAAAGATGATAAACTCTGTTCTATATACTGATCAATGTCAACCTCATCTGTATTAGAGAATCCACCTGATAAACGTAGTAATGCTCGTTGTGCAACTTTTAAATCCCCACCACAGCATAAGAAACCTGCACGGTCAGCTGTTATTTCAGAGTATCGACTCCAAGAATTAAGAGGGAAAGTGACTACTTTCGCCAAAATAGGACCTATACCAGGAATTAAAGTGCCAAGGTTGCTGATATAGTGACCTATCGTATGATATACTACATGTTCCATTGTTATATGCCCACATTCGTGACCTACGATAAATTTCAATTGGTCCTCAGGTAACAAAGTCTGCGCTAAGTCACTAATTACAATAAATGAGAACTCGTCAGTGCCAGTAGCCATCGCATTAACTCCAGGCATTGAAGATGACACCACTACTTGAGGCATTGATATTCCCAAAGTATTACAACAAGACTCCAAACTATTATACAACTTGGGATAATTAAAAGGATTTACAGATATTCCCGTAGATAACATTATTCCCGATTGTTGAGACACTGCTAATTCTACTATCTTGTTAACTGCAGTTTTTACTGGCAATGTTTCCAAAGCGGCTAATATGCTGCCATCAACTTGATGAGCGAACTGAAGGCGCTCTTTATTAGCAGCCGCCTCTTGAAGCCCTGATGCAACAAACTCTTGCAACGAGGGATAAGTCTGATTGTCAAATGATAAGTTCATATCTCACAATGTGTATAATATTAATATTCAATATTCCTTGTACAATGCATTACAATATCTTGATACTCGCCTTTGTCTACCCAATTTAATAACTCTGCGGCTCTCATTATCGTCCATGGGTGTGAAGAATCCGAAATGGATATTATTTTAAAGACCTTATTCATATTTTCTATGTCTAATAACTTAAAGTCTCTTGCTTGCTGTATAAATGCATCTTTGTTAATCCTATCAAAATGTGCTTTTGGAAGTCCTGAAATTTTAATGAATGCACCAAGTGCAGCATCAATATTTTGACATCCAAGTAATCCTGCTCTATCTGCAGTAAATTCAGACATTCTTTCCCAATAATACAGTGCATATTGAATACCACCAGCCAACACATGTCCACCAGGAACAGAATCAACAACGTAATTTATTACTTGAGCAAGCATATGATATAACATATGATTACTCAATATGTGTCCAACTTCATGTCCTATAACAAATAATATCTCATCATCTGTGCATAAATCTATCAATCCTGAGTTAATAATTATTATAGGCTTTTCAGCCCCGATTGTACAAGCATTTACATCATAATCCCATCTTAAATACATATCAGGGATTTTCTTGAGCCCTAAAATATTACATACATATTCTAGATACTCAAATATCTGAGGATAACTGTCTTTTGTTATTTTCAGATGGCTTCCTGTGTATTGTATTGTATATATTTTCTCAACAGTGTTTTCAGTAACCCATTTACAAGCTTTAGTTAGAAACGACTTATTTTCTAACATTTCTAGTGCTTTTCTATCGAATGGATGTTCATAACACCTATTGCTTAATCCGTACAATATATTCTTATTATACTCCATTTTGATATATAGAATAGGATTACATGTTAAATTCTATCAATTTCTCTATTCTATTTTTATATAGAGGATGGCAATGGCCTAATTCCTTGTATGAATCAAATTGACTTAAAGTCCTTATGCTACTGCTCATTTTAAGGAATAAGGACTGTACTGTATTTATGTGTCTACAGCATATCAAACCGGCTCTATCTGCTGTATATTCAGCACATCTGTACCATTGGTTGAGGGGAACATCTATCAAATCAGACACGATAGGACCGAGGATCTCTGATTTACTATTAAGATTATCCAATAATCCTTTAATCGTATGACACATCAGATTTTTCTGAAGGATATGTCCCAATTCGTGACCAATCATAAATTTCAATTCTCCGTCAGAAAGACTTATTACAGCTTTACGACTAATGAGAATGATTGGAGCATTGTCGGTT
>JAEIGA010003568.1_pt1 | contig 24310 bp, 35 predicted proteins | sample 9270691 | NCBI WGS metagenome assembly JAEIGA01 (sample SAMN17057246, study PRJNA624740) | gut metagenome | biome: biome; isolation source: fecal sample | host: Bos grunniens | place: China: Xizang | collected 2019 | reverse complement strand
TAACGGTGTAACCGTTGGTGATTGCCGTAGTGACAATCGCGTTGCGGTTCACCGCAGTTCCATCCTGCTTGACCACCAGACTGTTGAGGTTGACACCCGAACCACCGCTTTCGTCTGTGATCGTGAACACGACCGGTTGCTTGTTGTTCGCAACGTGCGCTCCGTTGGACGGAGAAATGAGAGAAATAACAGGAGGAATCTTCTCCTTAACCACGAGTCTCAGGGAGGTAAGATCCGCGCCGCTGGTAGTAATCACCGTACCGGCAGTGTTCGTAGCCTCCACCAGAACGTTGTAGTAACCACCATCCTTAGTGTACGACGTAGCACCAGGCGCGGTGATCGTAGCGGTATATTTCCCTCCGGAACCGGCCGTCATGGTGTACCAGGTTCCATTGATTTGTACTCTTACTTTGGAAATAGCCATCATCAGACCTCCCCAGAATGGACTTCACCGGAATATCTGATTTCCGGTTCCAAAATCACGATCTGTTCAACAACAGTAACCGTGATGCTGATTTTTTCATTGATAGTGGCGGGATTTACTGAAAACACAGCGGTTTGAACGACAGGCAACAGAACCTCGTAATCCATCAGCTCACCGCCTTTCCGGAGAATCTGCCCCGGAACGCGCCCCCGGAAGTGGAAAGCTCCACATCGGTCACAACAACATTGTTCACTGAATATTTACTATGAACCCTCACAACATCCAGCGCATCCAAACGAGGATCGGCACGATACTCACCGGAGATCGTCTTTCTGCCAGACAGCAGATTCGCCGTCCACTGAGCCACGCGCTGCGCGTCCTCCTGGGTTTTCACAAACTCGTTGCTTACCGTCTGGACTTCACCGACAGAACCGACCGTTACCACGGCTTTCTGATCCTCACCGTAATCGACTGACACAGCTTTCAGCGGCTTCGAGATTTCAAACTCGGGGTGAGAATAACTCACATTCTGGTCAATCACATAATCGGTCAACAGCATAGTTCTCGGTTCCACGTGCATCACGCCGTCCCGATCCTGGTACATGACACAGCGACCCATGTTCGCCGCAAGCTGGATCACTTCGGCACACGTGTACTCCTGCTGTTCCTCGCTGAAATCCGTGGAGTAGTTTTTCAGATCATCGCTCACGATGTATCGAACGCTGCCGTCGTCCCTGGTGGACAACTCAGCCTGTTCAAACGCCGTTGCAATAATAGCATACAGGGTTCCGCTTCGAGGCCCGGTGTAAACTTCGTTCATAAACTCCAGAATATCTCTGGCCGTGAACGACGCCTCCAGACCATTCGAGGGTGTATTCCAGCCCGACAGCCAAAACCGACCACCTTCGATCCACTCCACGCGACCGTCTACAATCATTCCGTAGCGGACGCTGATTTCCTGGCGCTCCATCAAATACTTTTCCGCGCCGGTAGGGTTTCCCGGGTTCCAACGACCATCTTCGTTTCTCAGCGCGAAGGAAACCTCGTTTTTCGGCAGAGCCGCAGAAAGAAGATCCACCGACTGAGCGTGAGAATAGCGCATAAAATCGTTTTTCGTGTAGACCGTCCGAATACCCATGTAGAGCGAAATCGCGCGACAGCGGTGCTGTGGGTGGCTCCAGGATATCACTTCCACGATAACGCGGTCGTAGTTCTGCAAATCCATCCAAACCTGAGACACTGGATCGGTGTTTTCGGTCACTGTTCTGTCAGCGACGATGGCGTTGCCGTTGTAGGCCGTGATCCGGAACGAGGACGCCCATTCGTCGAACGCCTCAGACCAAACAAGCGTGATACCGGGAATCAGTTCCGTGTGAACACGAGAGAACGTCACAGTGATTGTGGGATACGCAGTAAATTCTGCGTCCAAATCGGACAGGGTAGAGGTTGTGTAGCCGGGATCATCCTCGAAGTAATCAAACGTCCCATCCAGACCCCAACTGTTCCACTCCAGAGAAGTGTATTTCTGTGGGGATTTTGCCTGGGTGGATATAAGGTTCTCCGCATCAGAGAACGACGCCTCCTGTGTGACTGTAGCCGTTGCGTCAGCTTGCAGCCCCGGCTCAGAGGCAACGTATTCCAGTTCTATGTAGGTTTCCGGGAGCAACCGCTGTTTGTGGGTCGCTACCCATGCTGCGGAAGTGTTCTGCATACGCTATACCTCCACCAACGAAAGCGAACATTCAGTAAAACCCAACACTTCTCCGGTGTGCGGATCCCTACGCCACATCCCAGCTTTCCGGTCGCCGACATACATCTGTCTCGTTGTATATTCTGCCGTAGCCTGGTTAAAAAATCGCACGTCATTGTAGAAACTAGCCGTAAACAAGCTCAGTACGTTCGCCCACTGCTGGGCTGTGAGATACCGCCACGACAGTTCCACCTTTGCCACATCGTTCCGCACGACCGATCCAACGACCACGCCATTTACATTTCTAGCGCTATCAACGATGGTACTCGTCAACGCACTGTAGGCAGACGGCTCCGGTAGAGCAACCCCGGCCACCGTTACAAGTGCTGCCATACCCGACACCTCCTCTAAGAGTGGCGCTCAGGGCGCTCAGTAAGAGTAACCAAGCTGATTACCCATGATGTTTCGACCGCGTTCGGCCTCGGTTTTCTTTACGCTGGCGTAAATCTGCTTGCCGTCCAGGTACACGTTCACGTTCTGATCGCCACCGGAGCTGCCCTCAGACATAGCCGCCACGACCGCACGATATACACCCTCGCTGATACCAGCGATGATCTGTTCGTTGTTGGCAACCACAGACTTACCGTTACTGAAACGACCGGCGATTTCGCCGTGGTTCATCGTGAACAGACCATCCTCGATAAAACCACCGTCTGCGAACCGCTGCGTAATCATGGGAATCGTAAACAGGGTGATGCTACCAGCAGGAATGACTTCCTTACCCATAATTTTCTGGGCTTCCCAGGAAAAACTCAACTGGTCGTTGAGCCAACCGATAAACTGGTTGATTTTCGCAATACCGATGTTCAGCATGGTTTTGATCGTCGTGGTAAAACCACTCCCGAGAGCGGAGAACTTGTCTACCCAGAACGCCAGGGTGAACTTGGGAGCAATGTTGGTTTTGTACCACTTCACAATATCATCCCAAGAGGATCGTACACCGTTCAGCAATCCTTGGCCGAGATATTTACCACCACGCTCGAACAGCTTCGAGGGAGAGTGGATCTCGTTCTTTTTCTGGAACCAATTCCAAGGCCAGATGGACCATTCCAGCCAGGATTTTTTGTCGGCTTGCATCCCGGATTCAGCTCCAGCAATAACGCCGGAACTAATATCCACACCCAGAGCGTTCATGTTCTTAACAAGGTCCGGAGTAATTTCCAGCCGAGCAACTTCAATGCCGTTCTGGAACACGCCCATGGTTCCTGTGGCTGCGTCCTCGACGAACTTCGTGTTGCTATGGATACCGTAAGCCAACTCCTCGTTCAAGAAGAAACCGAAATTGTCTGCCTGTTGCAGCAGATCAAAAAACTCAGGACTGTTGGTGAGCTTCTGGCCGGTAAGGAACATCACACCCTCAGCCTGTTCCTCCAGATTCGCAGAGGCAGCTTTCCAGGTGTAAATGTTAGTCAAACCATCCACAACACCCTGCGAGATCCCCTCGCCGGTCTGAACAGCGGTATCTACGGCTTTCTTGTAGGAGTCCAGATTCGGAGCGATTTTTTCCAACTGCTCATTCAGGGTTTTCGACGTTTCGTAATCAATCCCAGCCTCACCAATCGCCGCAACAATCCCCTCGCGCACACCAGTCACAAGATTTTCGAGGTTGTTGTACGCCTCCTCCGGGAGAGCCATTGTGGTCCCGTTGACAAACAAATCCTCCACCGCCTGAGACAAGCCGGGTTTGGTTTTGTCGAGCACATCGCCGTATGTGTTGATAAGCGTCTGGTGAACATGACCACCAACACGGGCATCAATATCGTCGTACATCACTTGCAGAGGATTAGCGTCATTGTATTCTCGCAACGCCTTTTCTGCCTCGTGGAGCATTTTGACAGCCTCCGCGTTCAGCGGATCCTTCTCAAACTCCATCCTAGCGATGGCTACGTTCGCGTGGAGTCCTTTCAGTGTCTCATTTACGGTTTCCTCAGCGGCAACCTTCATGTTGTCAGCGGTTTTCCGCAAATCCTCGTAATACGCTTCCCACGTTTCGGGAGTCATTTGAGCGCCACCGTACTTGAGATTGATAACATCCAACTCAGCCTTAATCTCGGCCTCGTTCATAATCTCAATGATCCGAGTAATCTGTGCCGTCAGATTCGCGACAACCTCCTGCTCCTTAAGAGTCAGAACGCCATCGGAGAACGCCTCGTTGAGATAGTTCTGCAAACGAGTACCGAGAGCAGCAAGCTCTCCGGACACCAACTCCGAAATCTTCGCGTTGCTCTCCAGAATCGCCGTTCTGGTAGCGCCCGGATCAAGTGTGGCAGTAATTCCAACCTCCACGGCATAGGCGTGATCCGTAACGAACTTGTTGGCGCTTTCGATGAACGATTCAATGGATGCCTTGTAGGAGGACATTTCCGACCGAGTAAGCTCCAGACCAGTCTGAACCTTCCAGCCGTACTTGTTCATTTCCTCAATGTCTTTCTCAATGGACTTCCGCAGACTCTCCAGATCGGCCACGAGGCCAACGTGAGCCTGGACTTTTTCCGTCCAATCGAAAGTGAGAACTTTCTTTACAAGGCCGTCAATCTGATCCTCGTCAAGAACAACCTCGCCAAACCTCTCAGCCAACTCCTCGTCCAACTTCCGATCCCTCGAACCCATGGTGATACCAGTCACCAACAGTGTGAGAGCCAAACCGATGCCGACCGTCCAACCAAGAGGACCAGTGCCGAAAATCAGCAGAGATCCACCGATACCGAGCGCCGCACCAATTGCGGTTTTTAGAACGTTTTCAAGAGTAGCGCCCTCGTAACCGAGATCGTATGCACCCTTAAACTCCAGCACAAAACCGGTAACAGCCAGGGTGATTCCCATGCCAACCTTGTTAAAACCGCCGTTTTTGATTGCATCAATAAGGCCCTGGGTGCTGGTGGAAATCTTCCACGCAAGCAGACCGGCTCCGATGGCAACAACAACATCCAGAATGGTGTTAAAATTCTCTTTCAGCCACTCAATTACCGGCTCGAACTTTGCTTTGAGTTCGTCTACCTTTTTGCTGGCCGAGGAGAAAATCGACTCGTCCCACAGCGTATCAAGATCCAGACCGAGGGAACCTCCGACTCCCTCAGAACCCGCGCCACCAGAGGCAGACGAAGTTGTAGGATCAATCACGTTCAGCTCGTCAAAACCCAGCGTGTAATCTCTCAACTTTTTAGCAGCCTTAGCTGCGTCGCCGAGAGCTTCCCCCGCGCCGTCAGCGCTATCTGCTACACCACCGATACCTTTGCTGGTGTTACTCCAGTCAATCTCGAAGAAGGGGATCCCAAAAAACTGAGCGATAGCTGCCGCCGCATCATACAGGACTCGGACGAACGCTGTAACCCACGGCACAACGGCCTGGAGAATCGGAATGAACAGGGAGCCGATTGCTTGCCAGAGAACCTTAATCTGCTGCGTCAGAGTTCGAACAGCACCTTCGGCTGTGTGCATTTCTTTGGCATAAGTACCGACGATACCCTGATTCAGAGCCGCGTTCATCATCGCAGCATAACGAACCTCGGCTTTCTGAGCCTCAGAAAGCGTTTCGATGTTGGTGGTAGCCATGCCGACGCTATCCAGATATTCCTGGAGAGACGCTTCGGTGAGGGCGATACCAGCGTTACGGATCGGCTCAATTTCGCCGGTGATTGCCGAGCGAACGGCCTCCGATGCCGCCTCCAGCGTTTTGTATCTGTCGTTGTACGCAGCCCAAATATCGTAAGACAGCTCAGTAAGGCCAACGGAAATCGTTGTGACTTGCTCCTGAGCCATGCCGAAACCACTCAGCAACGAACCATACAGAGAGGAATACTGCATAAACTGTTGCTCGCCGATCATCAGCGCATCGCTGACTTTCTGAACATAGCGATACACTTCCTCAGCGTCCTCACCAAACGCTCGACCGAAACGGAACTGGATGCCGTCCCATTCGATTGCGGTACTAATGAAACCGGCAACCGTGTTCTGGACCCACTGAATTGCACTCACATAATTCTGGAGATTCGAGATCGCCGTCATAATGTTTAGGTTGCTGGTATTTACGCCATGACTTAGATGCTCGGTCGAATCAGTCAGCCTATTCGTTGCCGTTACCGTTTTTCCGATGTTTTTGGGGAACGATTTGAACGCAACGGACATGGCCGTAATTCTAGTGGTGAGAGGGCCGAGCGCATCCGAGAGCTTCTTCATGTTCGCGGCAAAATACTCGATTTCAGCGGTGTTGAGCTGCTTAGAGATTTCCGGTAGCTTTTTCAGAGTGTTGATCGCGCTGTTCAGATTCGAGAGCTTCTGGATGCCCTCCAGACTTTTCAGCGTCGCGCCCAACTTCCGGATACCGTCAATGTTTGCGAACGATGCCTTTGTCTGATTCAGCGTTTCGGCCAGCCGTTTCAGCGCGTTCGTCGCTTTGGTAACAGAACCAACCGAACCAAGCGCCTTTAGCGACGCAGTAAGTTTGTCGATATTCGCACTTGCGCTCCCGGCGCTGGTCATAATTTGAATATTTAGGGAGTCAATGTTGGTAGACAAGAGCGAACACCTCCTCGTTTAACCCCGATAAATCGTGCCGTCTGTACCAACAACACCCTCGTAGGTGGCAGTGATACAATAGATTTCGGAGTTATAAATGGTGGGCGTGGTGGTGTACGTTTTGGCGTACAGGCCGAGACTCTGCATCACGGCATCCACCGCCCCATATATCTCACGGGCCTCGGCCCGTTTTCCTCGTTCTTTGTTAGAAAACACTTGTACGCGGTAGGTGATGGCCGCGTATTTGGTTCCAGTGCCACTATCCTGGTGAGCCGGGATATTTCTCGTTTCGTCCAGGGTTACGGTTGGAAATTTGGCGGGAGAGAGGTTAAACTCACCCTTCACCTGGATTCCCGGAAACGCAGAGCGGAGGTGCGTCGCCACAGTATTAAAAATTTCGTTACTGTAATCGATCACTTGAATACCTCCCTCGCGATTTCTGTTACAGATTCAGCGATGGCCTGTACCGCGTTGTACATCGCCATAGCCGGGGGATTACCATAAGAATGGCCGCCACCCTTTTCTTTCGGAATCCACCAACCATTCGGATCGTCCCAATGCCCCTTACCATCCGGACCATCCGACCATGTACCAGGACCGAAACCATGTTTCGCTGCGTCAGGGTGTCCGTAGCCATGTTTCCTGCCAGAACCAAACTCAATAAACGCGACAGCTTCACCTTCGGCGTAAATCACTGCTACGCTGCCGGTATCGTCAACACGAACTCTTACCTTGTTCACGCCGTTGTATACCGCCCGAGCAAACTGAATGGATGCCACCGTAGCGCCTCTCTGAGCCAATCTCTGTCTCAGTTCAGCCTCTTTCTCCTCGACCCACGCCTTGTACGATTCCAGTTCCCGGATCGCGTTTTTGATGCTCTGCTCGGTCAACCGAACCTTGATTGTCTTGCTCACCGAGCAGACACCTCCCGGAGCGCCACAAGGTAGCCGTTTTTACTGTCAGCGACTCTTACGACAACGTAGTTATTCTCGTCCTCAACAGATATGCCGAACCAAACCTTGCTACCCTCAACCAGAGGACACTCCCCGGCGACACACACAGTACGGCTATACTCAGTCTGACCACCAAACGTTTCCACCGCCTCCTGACCCACGCTGGCGCTTACGTTCACGCGCAGCGGGGCAGGGGGGCCGTAGAAGGTTTCGATTTCCAGAGTGTCGTTCCCATACTCGTCAAAAATCGTGTTCTCGCCGATCCGATTCGCAAAATAAATCGTGCGACAATTTCTCTGCAAATTACGCATCGGCCATCACGCTCCCAACATGGGGTACGATGCGACTGAGGATTCTGGATTTCTCGGGCCATGCGCGGGAAATCCCGTTCTCACTATGACTGGTTTGGCCCTCAGCGCCTCGCTTCGTATAAAGCTCCACCGAGAGTTCGATCTGCAACCGCTCATATCGAGCCGGTACAACCTTATCCCCAGAGTAGCCAAACGGATACATCCTGTTCAGAATCAAGGACTCAGCCGTAGCAAGCGTGTCCCTCAGAACGGCTTCGTCTGCCGTATCCGGAGAAATCGCCGTTTGCAGAGCCGCCAGCTTTTCCACATCAGTCATTGTCCTTCGCCCCCATTCTTGCGTTCACAGTAAGTGCTTTCGCCGTGAACCCGGCCTTAATCCTCTCGAACTTAGCCTTGCGTTCACGTTCTGCCCTCTCCTCAGCCTCGCTCCGGGTAATCGGCAGCGGCTCGGAGGGGTATTCATGCTTGTTTCCTTTGGAGAACATATTGCCGACCGTAGACGCCAGCGCCTTAGCGACGTAAATGCCTTGTAGCCATAGCTGTTCGTTCATCTGTCTGCGCTTTATGTCGTAGGCTTTCCGATAACCTATAACCAGTCTGGGATCGTCCTCCCAGAACTGCTCGTAGGTCATTCCAAAGGCCAGATAGTACGGCCATGTTTCCTCAAAAACTTGCGTGTAGTTTGTCTGGCGCTGAATTACTTCTCCAGCGTCCAGACTGCGTTTCCCTCGTTGCCCTCGGCGTCCTCGGTCAGAGTAGAAACGGTTTCCACGTACATTTCGATAAGAGCTTGCATCAGCTCGGTCTTACCGGGAATGTTCTCGTAGATTTCGTCGATCAGGTTACGCTTGATGCCGCGATGGTTCTTCATAAAAGAACCGGAAAACAGCATGGGGATCATCGTCACCGGCTTGGTGGAAATGTCCTCCAGAATGAAACCCTGGGATTCCATGGTTTTGACGCTCTGCCGGTTGTACTCCAGGACGTACTCCTTCTTAGCGTAGGTGAGGGTAATTTTGCTCATTGTTGGCGCTCTCCTTTACTGATTGTTTGTTGTTTTTACAAAAGGGTGGGGAAGAACCCCACCCTATTTGCTTTTCTTAGGCAGTGAACTCGACCGGGGTAGAGGCAGCGATGTTGATGGTAAATTCCACAACTTCGTTGACGCCCTTACCGGGCAGACCGCAAGTGTGCTGACCCTGCCAGACAAACTTGGAGCCATCGGAGAACTCCAGAGCGTAATGCAGCGCCTTACCAGCGTCCTCATTGACGGCAGTGAAATCGTCCTTGGTGTAGTTACAAGTGAAGGTCAGCATATCGGAACTCTTGATGCCGGGGATGTTAGTCACCTGAGCATCGGAAAGAGTGGTGGTTTCGAGCATTTCGGGGGCACCGATCAGATCGGGCAGATCCTTAATGTCAACAACCTTTGCCACAGCAGACTCGGTTTCGCCCCATTTAAGGGTGATGCCATAAGTGTTAATAGCCATATTCGTTTCCTCCTTATTCAGATTTCACGCAAGATCAGGAAATGGTGATCTTGACGGCCTTGGTAGCGTCAGTCAGAGCAGCCAGGTAATACTTGCGGCTCCAGATGATGTTCTGACGAACGTCATTGTCGCGATCCTGCTCAACCTCGACACCGCGCTTGTTGAACAGAGTAACGGCCTCACGAGTACCACCCAGGATAGTGCCAGCAACGGCGTCCTTCTTGGTGTACAGGTTCCAGCCAGCCACAGTGCCAACATAGCCGTTCTTAGCAAAAGCCTCGACGTACTTCAGCTCGTCCTTCAGAGCCTTGCGAACCTTAGCCATGTCGGCAGGGTTCACGAAAGCGAACAGGCCCATACCCTCCAGGTTCTCGACGTTCAGCAGAGCAGCAGCATCAGCGAAGCAGCCGAAGTCAGGGGCAGAAGCAGTGTGAGCCAGAGTAGCCTTACCGAACTCAGCGAACACGTCAGCATTGACAGTGTTGAACATATCGGTGGCCATGTGACGCAGACCGGTAGTAACGACCATGGGATCGGTCATTTCCTGCTCGTCGTAATACTTGAAGCGGTTCTGAGCCAGCAGGATAGTGTAATCCTTGTCGGTGTAGGTAACTTCGATATCCTTGGTGTTACCAGCACCCATAGCCAGCTTCTCAGTGCCATCAGTGGCGCTGTAGACGTTGATCTTCTTGGTCATACCGGCAGTGCCGACCAGAGAATTGTCAACGGTGCAGAAAGTGGTGAGGTCCAGGTAGCTATTGAACTGATCCTCGATCTCGTTTGCCAGAACAAAATTCTCATAAATCTTGTGCATGGTTCATTCCTCCTAAAATTGTGTGTCAAATCAACTCAAAGACGTACCCTCTGTGCGACTTCTGCGCTCCTCCGTGTAGGCAACTCGACACGTTGCTCCCAATGAGATCCAACCTGTCGCAAGCGTCCTGTATGCACGAAAACTCACCGACAATAGAACCGTCTTTTCGCAAAACGCGGAGAGGTTTTAGTAATGAGCTTTTTCGCATATTCTCGGAATGTGTCACCCACTCCAAATTCTCCACCCGGTTGTTATCGCGAACACCGTCAATGTGATTAACAAATGTGCGGTGCTGATCCCGCGGCAGGAAAGCGAGAGCAACCAAACGATGAACGTATTCTTTTTTCCTTCTACCATCGTTGGTGAAAAGATTTATTTGCAAGTAACCGCTCGGCTTATAACTCGGTTTCATTTCCCTCCGGGTGTCGTTTTTAACGATTCGACCCAAGGTTGAAACACTATACATCGGGTATTCCGTCAACTGTTTGAATATCTCCATATTCGGCAACCTCCGTCGCATACACCGAAATTATTCGGTGTAAAAAGCCTTGTATTGCTCCGGGTTCTCCGTAGCAAACTTCTGTTTATCAACCAGAGACATTTTCTTGAAAACATCCTTGGTAACACCCTTGTCACCGTCACCAGCAGGAGGAGTAGGAGTGCTTTTCAGCAACTCAGCTCTCAGCGTTTTTTCACGATCTGCTACAAACTTCGCGTGGTTCTTGAACATCGCGGTTACATCGCCCTTCTGGAGAGCGGTAGCCGTGGCCTTTGCCAGCGTTTCATCGTAGCCGATACCCATAAACTGAGCGGTATACTCGCTTACTGCTTTCTCGGCGCGAAGGGTTTCCAACTCCTGCATCGCAGCGGCCAGTTCCTCGGCAGCCTTTTCCTTGGCTGCTTCCTCCTCGGTCATGCGTTCACGGAGCTGTTTCTTGTAGCCAGCCGCCTCAGAAGTGGCCTTATCCAGCAGCTCTTTCTTCACAAAACCCGAGTAATCGGGTTCGGGAATATCCAGAGCCTCCAGCGCAGCCAGTTTCTCCTCGGCAGACATAGCCTCGTAACCTTCGATCTTGGTAAAATCAATCTTCGCCATAACAATTCCTCCTGCGTTTTTACGTGTTCTCTCACGATGTTTGCGTTTTAAGGACTTCTCTGTCCGTAAAATCAAAAACGCCACCCACCCTCGTCAGGGCAAGTGGCGTTCAAGACGCTCGTACTTCTACAATTTTCAGAGCTGTGTCAAAATGAACTTTCGTATCTTTCCTGCAACGGGGGCAAAGCACAACACCCTTGCCCTCGAAATATCCCAGGAGCCGGTTACACTTCGGGCAGCGGATCGGTTCCATCTTCTTCCTCCTCCGTTTTCGGCGCTTCCGCAAGGGCCTTACGCTCGTTTTCCTCCCACCATGCCTTACTCTGCAAGTAAGCACTCTCGGGATCTAGGAACAGGCCGCTATGCGAATACGCAAGCTCGGGGTGGACTTTCGGATTACTCAGCAGAGTAACGAGAACCTGGGCTTTCGTCTGGATATTATCGTAATTACGACGAGAGAACTTAATCTCAATATCCTTAACGGTGAGCTTCGTGCCGACCGTATCCCGGAGGATCCGCAGCACGAGTTTCAGCATACGCTTCTCAGTGCGCTTAAACTCATTCTCGACGGATTTCATCTGGGCCTCTGCGCTTTCCCAACCATCCCGCATGATTACGGCAGAGCCGGTATCCGAGGTGCTGGAACCACCGTTCCGGTTCGGAATACCGCAGATCGTCAGCACAGCGTCGTACAAATCATCAATCATAACTTGTACGTCGTTCTGCTGCATGGAACCGCTCAGATACTTAGCGTCCGTACCTTCGGGCAAGCAGAGCATCTTGAACTCGTCCAGTTTCTTTGCGGTTTCCTCGTCAATCGTGCCACCCAGCAGGGCGAGGAAGCTGTTCACGTACTGAACAATATCGTCCAGACGATTGCTCTCCACCTCGTTAATCGCATCAAGAAGGGGAATCACCGGCTCGAACGAACCCAGGCGGGCCGCGTTAGCGGGATACTCGAAAATCGGCACATCACCGAGAACGTGAGGCTCAGACTTCTTAACCAGACCGTTCTCGATCTCAAAATACCAATCTTTCGTGTAAACTGAGTAAACCTTCTGATTATTTTCGCGAGTAACGTACTTCACGCCCATCACAACAGGCTCACCGAGTCCGTTATATCGAACCACAAAACTATCGCGAGGATCGAGGACATAGATTTTGAACGGTTCGTCGTCCTCAGTACCAGGGAGAACCATACGATTCGCCAGACCACCGACATACAACCACTCGGCGAGGGTGCTATCGTCCGCGTGTTTGTTCTCGTGGAACATATAATCGTTCAGAGCGTTAATATCGTCAGTCAGACTCTCATTCTGACCACGACGGATATACTGGATCGGCTCGCCGAAACCATACCCACGCTTGAACGTGACAATCTCATTCGCCCGGTTCACCGTAATTTTGTGGTTGATGCTCTCCCGGACTTCCTTAACCTTGTTCAGAATCGGAGTGATCCCACGATAATACTTCCAGAGATAATCAATCTCGGCGCGGTTGGTATCGTGGACGTTAATCACCTTGTTCAGTACGGCAACCACGTTCTCTGCCGTAATAACCGGTTCGTCCGTATAGATTTTTCGTCTGCCGTACAACTGCAATCCTTTCACCCCGTATTGCTCTCAGTTATATAAAGGGCATACTACGCCCTTTATAATTTTCTACCGACATTATAACCACAATATATTGTATTGTCAATACCTACCACACACAACATCTAGTGCTAGAACAGCCGACGAGCCACCGTCACACTCTTAATTCCATTCCCCAGATAATCAGCCAACATCGCCAGACTATCCGGAGCATCATCATGGAGATTCTTCGTGGTGAACGAGAATCCGGTCAGCTCGTTCATGGCCTTGCGGTAATCATCATCCCGACAGTTATCCGAGCGGAAATAAAAACTTCGGATGGTAGGGGAGTGCTGCTCGATCCTGGTCAGCTTCGCCATGTTCGTCGGAGCTTTCTTGTGACTCATGTTGATCGAGTAACCATGCTCCTCCCGGAGAATCCGGTACACATCATCGCTGTATTCGTCACCGCCATTGTTACTCTCGGTGCGACCCATCTTAATCTTGTGCTGGAGGATCTTACCCACCACACGAGGTTTCGTGAAACTCTTATCGCGACGGTCAAAAATCCAATCGTGAATATACACGTCCTCACCGTACACGTAGGCGATCGGCATACTCAGACTGTCACCACCGCCCCAGGCAACGTCATTCACAAAACAGATGTTATCCGGTTCACCATCAGGCAGCACACCGTTGTAGTATTTCAGACTGTCGGACGGGAACGCCAGACCCTCTTTCTCAATACCATGCTGCATGAACAGACACTCGAAATCCGCGCTGTCAATCGTCGCCTTAATATCACGGATTTTCTCATTGGTGTAGCGATCCGGGTGGTCATACTCGAAATTCGACACCCCGTTTTCGTCACACACAGGGATCGAAATAAACGTATACCGAGGATCGTCGCCGTGGGAGTCCTGCATACGGCCCAGGGGATCATAGCTGGACCACCGAGTTCCGAGCATGATCTGTTTTACGTTATCACCAATCATACGAGTGGTCAGCGTGGCCGTGTAATCGCTGAACAGCTTCTCCAGACGCTCAGGACTACGCGCTTCTTCCTTGTTCTTCACCAAATCGTCCGTAACAAGGAATCTGTTTGCTCTGGTACGACCGGTAACGGAACCGGACAGAGAAACCAGACCCAGGGTAGGGAAATCACCCTTCCTGCGGTACGAAATCGTCTTATACTCCGCAGATACGTCCGGAGCGCCCAGGCCGGGGAAAATCTCGTGGAAACAGTATTCCTCCATGTCCGTGAGCATCGACCGAACGGAATCCAGAAGCATTTTCGTCATGCCATCCGAATACGAAATATACATATTCGCCGATCTCGGTTCCTTACCGATGATGTACGCCAGCAGGAACTTAATAATCGTCGTCTTTCCTGTGCCGGGCGGCTGTGAGAACCCCAGGAACAGCGCCTCCGGATCATCCATGAACTCCTGGATCCGGGTGGCGATCCGATGCTTTCCCTCCAGCACCTTCCGTCGCGGTAGCCAGAAACGCGCTTTCGGTTCGCGTTTCCACTCCATAGCAACCATGAAATCGTCGAAACTATGCTTGCCTCCCAGGAAATAAGTTTTCCGTACGATCTCCAGTGCTGCGGCAGTTCTCAGAACCATGGCTTCTCTGCGAATCCAACGGTTCCACTCCATAAGCTGCCCCACGTCCTCAATCTGAACCACCAGACCGAGAGCGTCGTTCAGTGACTCCTCAGACTGTCGCGGCAACGCTTTGATTCTTTCCAGTAATTTTATAAACAAAAAAGAGCGCCCCCTTGTAGGGACGCTCTGGGCGCTCGTTATTACAACTATTATACAGAAAATTTCCTATTTTATCAAGTGGCCTCCATCTTCGCTCCGCAGTTGGGGCAGGCCGGTGTTCCCTTGGTGTACCAAAAATCATCCGAATCTCTGGCAACGGCTGCTCTCTTGCCGCAATGGGTACAATACAGCTTTCCGCCACGCATTTCCCACCGCCCCTTGGGACGCAGTTCTTCCGGGTCGATGGTGGGGGCAGATTCGATGTAATCCCGAACTCGTTCCATGCCGTCCCTCAGCCGTTCAATCTCATCTTGATACGGAGAGGTAAAGGCGAGATCAGAAATACTTCCGTCAACCTCGGCAAGCAAAACGCTTTTGCTGATTAAATCATCCGGTCTCATGACTTGTCCTCCGTTGACTTCATAGCACTCAAATAGCTCATAACATTCAACATGGCCTCCGTATAACCCTCTCCTCGTTTGCCAGTAAATCCGCATTGTCTGGTCTTTTGGGTTACTTTCCGGAGGGTTTCCTTTCATTGTTCACCCTCCGAATCCAAAACAACGAGCTTCCCGCCGTAACCAAGGATGATATTTTCCTCGCCAGTAAGCCCCAACTCGTCGTACACTTTCTGTTCATCGAAGCAGTTTAGGAAAATCCACGTGTGCATCTTCCGGGCGATTTTCAGCAATCGCTCATACGTAATCTGTTTCTGTTCCAACACACTCTCACTCCTACTATGGTACTTGCTACCGCCCAGCCTGGCGGTATTCCCCGCGACAACATATTCTCTCAACAAACCATATTACCCAGGATTTCGTAAATCTTTGGGGTTTAATCGTTGTTCCTTGAACTTTACTCACAAATAAAAATTTGAATTTTGATTTTTGTTCGTTAATCTTTACTCCTTGAACTTTACAGCAAGGAAAGTGAGAAACCGAAGCGGGACTCGAACCCGCGTGGACAATCGTCCCCAGATTTCAGGTCTGGTGTGTTTACCACTTCACTATTCGGCAAAGCTCGCAAATACCGGATTTGAACCGGCGACCTACGGGTTATCAACCCATCGCTCTACCCAACTGAGCTAATTTGCAAATCAGAACATAGCAAGTTCTGCCCTTTCAAGGAGGCTGTTCTTTTCGTGTTTCACATCCATGTGCAGCCAAAACATAGAAGGAATATGGTTCGGGGTTTTCGGACGGTAGCAAGTGTGACGGCTACTTAATACTCAATCTCAATCGTGGTAACAGCGTTACTCACGCTCAGAGCTGCGTCTACGGCGGTCAGGAAGGAACTTACCTCGTCGTCCAGCTTCTTAATCACGGCCAGAGCGTCGATGGGATCAACCAGTTCGGTCGTCTGAGCCTCAATAAATTCCTTCCGGATCCGCTGGGCCTCTGCGGTAGCGCCCTTCATGTCGGAATTACCGATCATAATTTTCACGTGTTCATCGGCCCGGCGCTCCAGCTCAGAACCGTTCGCACGATCAGCCATCATCTTTGCCGCAGCGTGATCGTGAGCGATTCTCTGTGCCAGCATGGACCGGAACGTAGTGCCGTGGTTCTTCCGGTCAATCGCCTCAGCCACAGTGTATTCCACACCGGCGACGGTTACTTTCGTCACAGCGTTGGAATTTACGACGGCTCTCTTGATTGCATCCCGGCGAAGAATCAGATCCATCGCGCTCTGGAACCGAGCCTTGGTTTCAGCGGCCCACTCTTTCACATCTACACCGCCGATTTTCGTGTTGCTGTGCTTGTTCGCAACAACCCACTCCTCCTCGCGGATCGCTTTCTCAATCCGCTTATCCAGGGTTTTCAGCTCCGCGAGAGCCTGGTGGACATTCATGGTTTCCTTACTCATAATTTTTACTCCTTAAACTTTAATATCATACGGTCAACAAATCGCCGTACTTCTCAATGTGAGATTTCTTAAATCTCGGGGTTTTCAGCAAATCCTCCAGCGACCCGAAACTACCGTGTTCTTTCCGATACCCGGTAATACCGTAGCACACCATCAACGACATACCCAGTTTCTCGCTCATTTCTTTCGCAGACGCGGTGTTCACGTTCACCTTCTCCACCGCCGCCGATACCACCGGCTTCTCAACCGGCGTCGGCTCCTCCTCGACGGCTACGGGAATCACGCAGACGCGCTTGTTAATCAAATCATACAGAATCTTCGTTACGCCGGGAACCTTTCTCAGATCCTCAACCGTCGTATACGGCCTCCGATTTATCACATTCAGCGCAATATTATTCGAGAAACCAACCTTCCGCAGCTCGTCGAACTTCGCTGTGTTCAGATCCAGCAGCGACGGCTTCTCCTCGACCTCAGCTTCTACCGCTGCCGGGACCGGCTTCTCAACCACCACACTTCTCCGGGCCAGATCTCCGGTCAGCTTCATGCTACACACCTGGTCCAGCGCTTTTTCGTACAACCGCTGCCACATCGCGTTCTCTACTCTGTACGAATCCTCAATACCAGCCAGATTCGACAACTTTTCTTTCAGCTCGGCGACTTCGGCTCTCAGATCCTTATTCTGCGCTCTCAGTACGCCGCACTCTGTTTCTTTCTCACGAATAACAGCCGGGTCCACTCTTTCAAGCTCCAGCTCGTCTGCTACGGCAGCGTCAACCTTTTTCATATCATCGGGACTCAGCTCACCCATGATCTTCCCAAGGCGACCCCGGTCAATCGTAGTAAGCTGATTACACATAACATACGACCGCTTACCCGTCGCATACGTCAGCACGTCACACGGGTTCTCTTTCAACTGCGTCGTCAGCCAGGCAATCACAAGAACATCGCTGTTTTCAGCCGCTTTCGCGTTACTCAAAATCAACCCAGGACGCCCGACGCCGGTTTCACTTCCGAAACCACCATCCACACGCACCCAATAAACTTCACCGCGTCTACACATTAAAAAAAAAACCTACCTTTCGTAAAATACTCTATTTCTGAGGATCGTTCTAATCGTTCCTATGCTCAGACAATCTATCTCCGCGTGAATCTCACGCAGCGTCTTACCCGAATCCCGCAGCTCCAGGATCCGCTTCGCCAGGGCCATCTTCTCCGGGTTCTCCAGAACAACTCCGTCCTTCACCACGAAACCAAACTTCGGACGACCGTGATAATTACCACGGTAGCGCTCGTTCAGATACAGCACGAAATCATTCAGATCAGCAATATCCCACCGGGTCGAAATCAGCGTCACACCACGACGCAGCAGCTTATACTTCAAATAATAAAACTCGTTCTTATCCAGGACTTCGCCAGTCACGAGAACACGCAGATCACCATAATAGCAGTCCAGATCACCGGAGTGCCGACCCACGATCACCATGCCTCGTTCTCGGCAGAAATCCTCTACCGCACCGTGAGCAATCACATTCATTCAAACACAACCTTTTTTTTTTTGCCGATATATCTGTGGGTTATTATAACAAATATTTCAAAATTTGTAATTATGTACAATTAGACAAAAAAAAAAACTCGTTTTTGTGCATTTTCGCTAAAATAAACAAAACCCCCGGATTTTCCGGGGGTTTTCTCTATTTTCGACGGCCACGGCCACGATACCGGGGGCCGTTTCCCATCTTATCTTTCGCTAGTTTTAGTGGGACGCCGATTACGACGCCTACGGCTAGGCCGAGTAAGCCGATCCGTGGTTTTCTTCTACGTCGGGCCATTCTTCTCCCCTCTTTCGCGCTCGTGCTGTAAAATCGAGATCGCTTCCTTGCTCCCTCGGATATACAACGTTTTCCAGCATTTAGGACACAGCTTACCGTGATATATCATTGGGCCGCACACGGAATACATTCTGTTTCCGCAATCAGTATAGAAAAACGTACCCAACCCACCTACAGCCTCTCTGTAGCGGTATGTTTCATACTCCATTCTATTTCCCTCCGCATTCTCGCAGCCACGCCTCTTTCGCTTCCTCGGGCGTGGGGTAGCCACCTTCCATCAGCAGCTCCATGCTTTTCCAGCTCGGACCATACAGATACTCACGGCGACCATTACCGTAGTTTTTCTCGAATAACTTCCAATCCGGATTTTTCGGTAACACTACGAGGCGACCGTCCTCCTCCAGATTTTCGTACTCCTGTAGTTTCTTCAAACACTCAGCAATACTCCAACTCTGTAGCTTGTTCGCCACATAATGTTAGTTGAACACAAAATCCCTTTTTGTCAACCTAGCCATCTTCCCACTCCTCCTCGCTGAGTTTTCCATCAAGAGCAATTCTTATGTACCTTTCTGTAATGCGACGGGCCAAACTCGGTTCTGTAAATATCCGAAAATCCGAGCATAAAACAGCATCGTCCATCCAGTTTTCATCCAATCCTATTTTGGCACAATATCGGTCGAGTTTAACACCAACGTCATGCAACTGCCACGCCAGATCTTCTCGGCGATCCAACAGCCGCTCGACATATTTTGGAATTTCCTTTTTCATTCCTGTACCTCCACCAATCGAGACACAGCCTCCGTCACCGTGTTCTTGTCCATATTCCCGAGGACCCGATCACACTCGGCACAATACACACGACCCGATCCCTCATACGACAACTGAGAATACATTTCCGAGTTATCTGCCTCTTTCCCATCGAAACCCATAAAGAACCACACGGATCCTCGCGCATAACGCTTCTCGTAGAACTCCTGACCACCACAAAACGGACAGCATTTCAGATCAGAAAACTTCGTCATTTCCGCGCCTCCCACAACTTCAACCGTTCATCCAGTAACCAATACGACCCCGCTGAAATCAGCGCATCCACGATCATATCAACCGTGGTCCCGTGTCGCTGCGCTTCGGCTTCCAACCGAGCGTACAGCGGGTCCTCTGTGTCCAGGATTATGTTCACCTCTACCGTTTTATATTTACTCATACGGACACCTCCTGTTTCTTTTCTCCTCACAATTCTGCCAATAACGGCGCGAAATATTTTTCCTCGGCAACCATCCGAGCGTTCACAGCGTCCTCTTTCTTTTCGTAGCGACCCAAGAATACCCGCTTTCCGTGTATCTGAATGTAAGCGCACCACTTACCACGCCTCTCGTCCCACCAAACACCTTTCTGACCACTCTTATTATTCTTCGGCGGCGTTTTCGTCTTAATCACCTGAGTGTTCGTGTTCAGCGCCACATTCAACTCTATCTGCTTTTTCGCGTTCTCAGCAATACTCCGCTCACCCTGTTTCACAGCGACCTCCCGCTGATCGCAACCACAACTCCGCGTACCATTCTTCTTCGTGAGACTCGTCCCACGGATGCTCTTATTCCGACCACAATCACACCGGCACACCCAGTAACCGCTACGGCCAGGATCACGACGCAGCACAGTCAGCTTACCGAAATTCTCACCCGTCAGATCACGGGCTTTCTCCTGCTGCTGTTCACGACGCAAACAACCACAGCTCTGAGACTTTCCTTTTAACAGCGATCCTGAGTAGATCTCCTTCACTGTGCCACAATCACAGCGACACTCGTAATACTTACGACCATTCTTCCGCGTTTCACGCAGGATGGTCCAGCGGCTGATCTTATCCATGCTGTTCCCCTCCTTGTTCCAATATCGCAACCCCCTCCTCGTAATGAGCCAGAATTTCCTCGAAGGTCAATCCCTTTTCATCCATTTCCTTTTTCACGACTCGGAGCATTTCTCGGATCACATACACCATACCCATACCATTATTCATAATCACGCGACCTCCTTCACCCACTTGTACCACGTGCTACGACTGATCCCCAGTTCAGCACACGCCTCGACTACGCTGATTTCGCCAGCCACGGTTCTCTCCCGATATGCGTCGAACTCAGGGTGAATCTCCATCGTTTTGCGACCCTCCTTATAATCAGGATTCTTCGCCTTGGCTGCCATCTTGCCCTCCTGAGTGCGCTCGAAAATCATTTCGCGCTCGTACTGAGCGAACGCCAGGATGATCGTCAGCATCAGTTTTCCGGTCGCGCTATTATTCGCAACTCCGAAATTCAGAATGTGAACCGTTACGCCTCGATCCACCAGCTCGGCGATAACATCACCGGCAGCAGACGCTCTAGCAAACCGATCCAACTTCGTGACAAACAGCGTGTCCCCGGCTTCCAGCGAATCCAACAGCGGCTTAAACTTCGGTCTGTCGATCGTCTTTCCCGTGAAGCACTCCAGTACGATTTCATCTGCACCGGCATCACGCAACAATCTCTCCTGCTCACCCAGACTGTTACCATCCAACTGCTGACCCGGCGTACTTACGCGACCATATCCAACTCGTCTTGCCATTATTCCTCACCAGCTTTCTTCTTATATACCTTCACTTCACCGCGCTCCTCGTCGTCAACCACATAGGTTTCCTTATCGCCCATCTTGTGACGAATCACCAGTTCGCAATCCAGAGCGCCAAGCAGCTCGATCAGCTTCTCCACGGTCATGGTTCTGCTCTGGAGCCTGTTCGTTACTGCACTGGCTGTCTTGTATCCCAGCTTCTCAGCTACTACGGCTCCGCTTGCTTTCTTCGCGGCCATTATTTCTTTTACGATTTTGATTTCATTCATTGTTAAGTCCTCCCTCGTTTGGTGTGACTTAACTATAACACACGATTTCGTGGTTGTCAACAATCTTTTGGAGAAAAAACACAAATATTTTCTTTTTTCTTATTTTTCTACTGAAACACATCGCCCGGCGCGAACTGGCCCGGGCCAAAATCCCCCGGGGCCGTCAAGAGAACCAGAACCAGAACACACGCAGCCGATCAGCACCAGCCCGGCCAGAGGATCCCGGTCCCGGATCCCCGGCGCTTTGTGTGTGTTTCAACTGTTGAGTTTGAGCACACGAAAAAACAGACACGAAAAAGTGTTTTATTTTACAAAAAGGCATTGACAACGTACACGGAAACGTGTATATTGATTATAGAAACACGATAACGTGTATAAATGGAGGTTTGACAAATGAAAATCAACGAAATGAAAACGCAAGAGCGCACGACCTACCGCGCCACACTGCAAGACCGTTACACCGCCGAAACCCGGGAAATTAAGGTTGAAGCAATCAATGAGGAGCACGCCAAGCTCAAGGCGCGCGCAAAAGCTGAAATGTTCGAGTTTGTCGCATCCGTGGCGCAAGAGCCGACCGGGCAGGCCAAAACCGACCGCGAAAACCGGGACCACTGCCGCCGCATCGCTGAGGACCTGGAGGACTACGCAAACGGCAACGTTTGCCGCTGCCCGGAATGTAATGAAATAATCGCGCTGCCCGACGACGTGGGGGATAAATACCGCTGCCCCGATTGTGGAACTGTTCACGACGTGGACGATCTGGAACAACTTTCGATGTGGGACTATCTGGAGGACGCCCTGGATTTTCGTTTCCTAATTGATTCACGCCGGGACGTCCTGGCCGTGAAAATCCTCATTGCTTACGGTGGTCCGAACATATGGATTGACACCGAGAGCCGAGCCGTCGAACTTTACTGGTGGACAGACCGCGCAAGCTACCCGATTTCCGGGGACGTGTGTGACGCTCTTGAGGAGTGGGCCGAGGAGTATTTGCAATGCTGATGCTATGCGGTCATTACCTAGGCCGCGACGCAAACGGAAAACCGATTTTTAAATTACAATGGAGGAATAGAAAATGGAAAAGTATATCGAACTGAAAGAAAACAACCGCGCGTCTCACCTGAAAATCGAGCTGTACTATGCATTAGGTGGCTATAACTATTTTACGCACAAGTCTGAGGAACGCGGCTATTATTTGAGCGTTTCCCCGGTAACACGGGAAAGCCGGGGCGGCTGCACAATGGAAAGCTACACGGCATTTTCTGGTGTCAAAAAATGCGTGAAAACTGTTTCCCGCAAAAGCGCCAAAGCAGAAGCGGAAGCGGAAAAACTCGCTGCCGATCTGGAAGCGTCCCTGATTGACTACGTTTGCGCCAAAAACGATCTGGAAGCCGTGCGGCGCTTCCAGACCGGGAAATATGGGGAGGTGTGAAAAATGGAAATTTACGAAGCACTCTGTAACGCTGTCCTTGTTTCTTTGGCGTTCGTTGTCGTTTTGGGCGCGATTGGAGGTATTTTAAAATATTGGTTATCGTGGTAATATTAGCTGCCCTGTGGTTGCCTCTGGGGATAATACTAGAGCTATGCAAAAACTATATGAAATAAAACAACGGCCCCGGCGATCTGGGGCCGTTTTTGTATGGAGGAAAAAAAAAATAATGAAAGAAATAGCAGTAAAAAAGATCCCCGTCTCCCCTAATATGTACGTGCTATGCGTCCCCGACGAAAACAGCTATTATTCGTTCTATCTGTGCCACAATAAAGCTAGCGCAGTATTGCGGCTCTACGGCAGCACAGCCGTGAAAGATCCCGGTGACGATGTTCTGGAATATCTGGCCATGGAGGGCTTCCGGGCCGCACAAAATGACTATATCAAGCTGCACGATTTTTTGGAGGAACGCGAGGTATGAAACACGAAAAAGCAGCAGCGCAATTTGTCGCAGCCATTAAAACCCTAGCAGCAAAACCGGAAAACCTGGAAAACCTGGAGTGTTATTTATCGCACCACTTTGACGTATGGCTCGAATTGTACGCTAACACACCGGAAAAGATCACAGCAGAAATGCAGGCATTTGCAGAAATGAATATATAAAACGAGCAGCCCCACGGGATCCCGTGGGGCTTTTCTTTATGCCGTTCTCGTTTGGCCGCTCAGAATCGTTTCTGAGCGGTTTTTCCGTTTACCCTAGTAAACGCACACGAAAACGAAAAACGGCACTCTGACGGCCTCTGGTGGCCTCTGGCGTATTGCTCCCAGTTATACGACGCGACGCGCTGCCGGGATCCCGGGAACGGCAGCAGCCGAGCCGATCAGCAGAAAACCACCGGGATCCAGACCGGGAAAGCAGCACAGAAACCGCGCCTTTTACCATAGGAGCCGCCATAGTCGGTCGAAAGTCGAAAGTCGCGGGAGTCGTAAAAGTCGTGAAAGTCGAAAAAGTCGATAGTCGCTAGACAATCTTGCGATTTTTAGTCGATTTTTTTGTCTTTTTTAGTGAGTCACGTCTGCAAAACGTGGGATTATTCGTCCACCGGGGGCAGTTCAGCATACTTAGCCTCAATAGCCGCCACATCAGACTCCGGAATAGCAGCAGTGTTCGGCGTAACCACAACCTCCTGCTGGTCGCGGTAGTCGGGGAACATATTCTTAGCGATAAAGATACCACTCACCGGGTTAATCTTACCGTTAATCATATAGTCCTCCCACAGCTCCTCCAACATCCGATAAGCACGACGGATCGGATCCTGGTGGGTTTCAGCCCGAAGTTCTCCGCTTTTCCATCTTCGCAGCGATTCCCGGGTGATACCCAGAGCATTGCAGAGTCCGGTAACAGTCGGTTTCATTTCATTGTCAACGCAGTGGTGGAAGTACCAGTCGATACGATCCTCCACCTGGCGAGCATCCGAAATATCAATCGGTGGCATATTCATGGTCGCAAGAGCATGGCGAATATAGCGAGAATTGTCGCCGGGTTCGATATACTCCTGACCAAAGTTCGCCAAATCAGGGCGATTACGTTTTCCACTCTTAGGAATACCTTTAGGCATAATAATTTCC
>JAEIGA010003567.1_pt1 | contig 24323 bp, 28 predicted proteins | sample 9270691 | NCBI WGS metagenome assembly JAEIGA01 (sample SAMN17057246, study PRJNA624740) | gut metagenome | biome: biome; isolation source: fecal sample | host: Bos grunniens | place: China: Xizang | collected 2019 | reverse complement strand
GTTATTCAACATGTCTGTAAGTTCAAGAAGTGAACCTGACAGAGCATGCACGTCAGACATCATAGCTGATGCACACCATTCTTCAGTGTACTCAGTTACTACGGGACCTGCACCAGTCTGGTATCTGTAATAGATACGTCCTTTAGCAGTGCCGCCTTCCCAGAAGATCTGACTGTTCTTCAATACGAGCAGACAACCTTCAGATGCCAGAGTAGGCATGTTGAGCATGTCCCCACCAACCACGGTGGCATCCTTGCTGCAATAATACATGCCAGGTTTGACCATCTTGTTAAGGTCGTAAACACCATTGCCATAAATCCATATCTTGTCGATCAACGTACTGAAATTGATATTGTTGTCAACATTCTGGATAGCGGCTCGGAGTTCTTGTTCAGCACTTGTAGCACGAGTTGTCTCGTCTGTTACAAGTGATGCGTCTGCCTTTGCGTTCCACGCGGCTCTCTCATCAGAGGATACGTGTTTACTCGCCTCAGCGATATGGTTCTCCAAATCAACTGTAGCACGATCCCATGCTTGTCGATCCGCAAGTGTTACATGACTTGTGTAATCGTCGGCATGTGCCTTGATGAGTTCTTTAACGGTTTCAGTGAGTGCATAGCCTGACATGTTCAATGTCGGACCAATGAACTCCCATTTACTTCCATCCCATCCATACTCAGCATTCGAAATGCCATCACCAGCGTCACGAACGGTGTATGTATCTCCGACCTCATTGCCTGAAGTCGGAAGATCATTTATGGTATCGGCAGTGCCTTTCCATCTCCATCGAGCTGACAGCTTTGCATCGAGTTCTGACTTTGAATAGAAGAGATTCGGATTGACCGTCAACAACCCGGATGCATCAAGTGTGATTGTAGTTCCATCGGGCACGTATGAAGCACCGCCACCTCCGGAACCACCTCCACCAAGAGCCGTCGCCAATCTACGCTCATCAAGAGTGTAGTTCATCGACGTAAAGGCATCGTACATTATAAGCATAAACGTACCTCTTCTTGTGTGAAATATGTTATTTATCCGAGTTTATTAAGCTATAAGATGGGTGTGATAGAACTTGTAAATTGGACGTATGACGTGGTCAAAATAACCACGTCATCGTCTATAAACTAATAATAAGGATTAAGTAAATTGATGTAGACTCTGTGATATAATCCGTTGTCATAGATGTCGATGTAGTACCCGTTCCATCGTCCATCAACGTACCACTCGTTGGGATCCATGATAGCTTCATCAAATGCATATCGTAAGTTGTACTTACATATGTCAATAGCTTCGATGATGATGTGTTCTCTAACATGTTTCAGTAGTAACTGGCTTCCATATCGTCGCACAAGTCTGTTGTTGATATCGTTTTCTATATCACCCATTACCAATTCGAATTCCAGCCATCTACTCAGACCACGGAACTTGTCCACGATCCAAGTAATCAATTGTCCTATCATAGGACTCCTTTCTGGGTACGATAGCATATGCGTTCAAATTAAGCTATAAGATGACACCTGAGATGGATGTTACTCCATCTCAGATGCCCAAAACAATAAGGAGAATAATGAGGTCTTACTGGTCCTATGTGGTTGGCTGATACCAGCACTGTGGCTGCAGCACTTTAACATTGTCCTTGATGAACTTGTCAGTATCGATGTTGTAGACAGTGCAGATGACTTGTTCGTTGTCATTAAGCAACTGGATAGCTGTCTGTTCACCGATATAGCCAGCTTTGTATCTGTAAGGACGATAGACTGTTATGTCCATCTTCTTGTGTGCGAACATGTTCTCGATCTCTGTCATGTAATCAGTGGATGTCAGATTAGCTTTGATGAACATGTTAGCATTACCACAGATGGAAGGTGTGTCATAATAAACCATAGGTACTTTATCAAGACACTGTTGTGAATATGCAAAGAACATTTCAGAACATGAAGGACAGATCATGAACGCACCATACGATCCATCATAACCACACATCCTCTGATAGTGGATAGGCCTGTTCTCAATGATGTTGGTATGTGTGAACACTTGAGGTTTAACTCGTTTACCACAATACGGACAGATGATGTTATGATCACCTGACAGATTGTCTTCACCGTATACGTTAGTTGTCTTCATCGGTCCCTCCTGGTACTACTGATATCGTTTTATCATTCACGGGTTCGCCAATAACTGTAAGACACTTGTTAAGTCGTTCATCATCTTCATGATCCCATGACTTGTACAGTTTCATGTTATTAAGCTCACTCCTCTTTTGACGATCCTTATTCTTGATCTCACGTTGCTTTGCTTCTTTACGTGGATTGCAATAGATTCCATAGATCTTATTACAACATGTGCATGCAACAAGCCTGATGCGAAGATTGTCAAATAAGTCGCACCCACATGTGAGATCCAATTGGGTGTATTTAGAAGGTCCTACAATGAATGACTTGCCAGTATCTTTCATTCTATCAACGAATACATCATATTCGCTATTACGTGCTTCGACAAGTCCTATCACATCTGTTCTATAAGGAGCTTGCACGGCACCACAGAGGTGACAATGTTCTATCTCTTTTGTTTTAATTATCTGATTGAATTCATCAGATGATAGTTCTATCAATTGCATTTATGGTATTCCTTATTTGAATATGTTAATGTATTTAATGTAGTGTATTTGTAATTCATTATTGATACTTTCACTACTATTGTATGCGTAACAGAAGTGGGATGGCCAATAACCTGGTCTGTTACCCAGGGAGGCCCTCTATACATCAGATATTAGATATAGTAATTATAATAACTATATAAGTTAATAAGAACTATATCTGATAATGAATAAAAGAAATAATAAGAGAATAACAAGATAAGGGATAGGGAGCAGTAGCACTCCCTATCCCTATCTATAATTGAATGTAAGATGATGATAGATACAAGGGATAGCCTATGTGAAATAGACCTAATAGACACTTGTAACTAATCAATGAAATAAATGAATAAATGATGTTATAACAACAGATGTGATATCGATCATAAGTGATGATGTCGTAGAAGACTAACCATTGAATCTGCTATACCATTATCACTTAGCTCAGTATCATGAACAACATACATCACTCAGTCAATGTATAACCAGCTTCAATGATAGCATCGATACATGCATGAGGAGTACGTGTGAACTTATAGACGATATCACCGAATTGATTGACGATGACATCTCTGACAAGTTCAGCATCATGTTGTTTGATGAGGCCATTCAATCTGTTGAAATCTGCAATTGAATCTCCTTTCGTCAACTGCACACGAATAGATGCAGGACACGACCTCATCGTTGTGACCCTCTTGACTTCGATACGCATGATAGCATATCCCTCCCTTGAATCGGTATTAAGTCATGCCTTCAGACCATGAGGTGACTAACAAGTCACTCGATCTCTCAGGTCTTACATAGTTCTTGTAAGGATGACTTCATAGGATAGCCTCATATGAGACAAAAAAGAGAACCCTATGACAGGGTTCTATGTGGTGATCACTTCACCTTCAGTCGTTCTTTGAAATGCTCAAATCGTTCATAGTCCTTATGGTTGTATGTACAGTTGCTACAACGTTCAGCTGATGCAATGCACAACCAGCAAGGATACTTTGATTTGCTATCACAGAAAGCATTGACAAAGTGCTCCCAATCTTCAACGGTGTCATCCCATTCATCAACATTGGCAACAGATGCTTCTGTTTTGATGAATTTGATTGTACGACGTTCAGCACGTGCTTTGACTTCGTTTTCATCATTATACTGCTGAAGAGTCTTGAGTGTACGCTGCCAGTCATTTGATGAGATCGTTACATTGTGGTCAACAACTGTGACATTGAGATCAAGTTTGTGACCATGTTTAACGAACCATTTGGTTACGAATTCAGCACCATCGTTGAGATCTGATGTATCAAAAGGAGTGTCGTTATATTTAATAACACCTTTTGAATTGTGGAACAAGATATTGAGAATGTCTTCAACATAAAACACATTTCTGAGAACAACTTCTTGATCGTATCCACGTTCAGAACCTTTAACTGTTTTGAGTGAAACGAATTCGAGATCGCTATCAAGATTATCAAGATTTATAGCCATAGTGATACCTCCATGTTGGTTAAGTTATTGTTGGTTGGCTTCACTACGGTAATATAGATGCGAGTATAGTTCAACTACATTAAAAAAAGAAGAGGAAGGTACGGTGGTTAACCGTACCTCCTCTGGAGATGTATAAGTTACATGAAGAAGTACTTACATATCGCACAAGTGAAGACGATCTGTATGAAATGTGCGATCTGATCATCCACAAGACATATGGCGAACTTGTTAGCTTTGAGATCATCGATCACACAATGGAATATAGTGTTGAACACCACAAGTCCAAGTACTACCCAATCATTGACATGATAGAAGAAGATGATCGGTGCGAATGTAACAAGAGTCCAGTAGAGACTATGTTCAAACATAGCCATAGCCCAATCTAATCCATACTCGTGTTTGAGACGTTGATGTTCGTGTTCAATACGTTTCTTACTGTTATAAGGATCGTATCCCTCTTCGCAACCGATCTGTTCTTTGTACACGTCGAGCATCTTGTTGATCTGTTCATTCCACCAGGCTCTTTGTTTGCCACTTGCCAACCATCCTTGCAAGGTGTAGTCAGCGAACAAGTGCAACAGTATGCACATGAGTATGAGTTCAAGCATGTGATTCCTCCGATTTCTTTTGGTTGTTACGATTCCAATTGCTGTTGATCTTTTCAACGAGTTCTCTGATATCACCGATCATAACCGTGTTGATAACTTCACGTTGTTTGTCAAGTTCATTACGGAATGCAACGAGATATGGAACTGGCAAGAAGTCATCGTGCTGTCCATACTTACGTTTGATGTGATCGTATGCATGCATGGTGACTTCATTGAGATCATCGGTTTCTTGCAATTTGGTTTTGATGGCTCGTTCGTAGATCTTGTCAATATCAGTTGCAGGTACTCCACGATCTGCAGCTGCAAGATACTCCGAGTAGATGTTACGCCATGCTTTGCCATAGACAAGTGCGCGAACATACTTCTTGGAGTTGCGGTGATCCATGATGGCGGTTGTGATGTTCTCAACTGCTTCATCATCGAGCATGTGTTTGAGTTCGCGTTCGACCATGTAAGCTGACCAGATCTCGTGATCTGCACGACCATGTGATCTGAGAGCCGCATCGTGGTACATGATAGCGACTGCCAACTGCATCGGATCAAGATTGGGTTGGCATTTGTTGCAGATCATTTCAGCAATGATAGCAGTTCTTTTGATATGGTCAGCCCATCCATGTCCATCATCGATGTTGTAATGGGTCTTGGCAAGTTCTGCGATCTTGCAGAGCACGTCATCCTCATTGAATCGACAGAGCCATTTGAATCCTTCATGATAGTCGATCATAGTTGTCACTCCCATGTTTCGAGGTTGAGTTTATGGAGGAGATAGTAGACATCTACTCCAAGCTGTGTTGCTTCATAGCAATCGAGGTGTTTGCCATACTTCACATATTCTTCATTGAGAAGATACACGAGATAGAATTCTTTGTCAGGGAAGTCTCTGAATCTGTTGATATGACGATCTCCATTGGGCTTCCAGCTATCGCCAGTTGTATCAACAAGAGCTCCGATAATGTCTTCGAGAGCATCATACATAGAAAACACATACTGGAGTGCATTTTCGCCATGCAGATTGACTTGGAAGATGTGTCTGCAGATGGCATTTGCCCATGCCCTCGGATCACTGACTGTTATGGTGTTCTTCCAATCTTCAGGCAACAGCTGGTCTGCAATAGAGATCCACACTTCATCATCCATGATGTCAACAATGCGTTGGTTTCTGGATGCTCTGGCGTAGTCCCATCCATCGAAACATTTGTCGATGATTGTCTGAATGCGAGAGTTGATATCTCTTGCTTCGGCTATCGTGAGATTCTCACTGTCGAGAATCTCGGTTATGTTGTTCTCGAATGCTTGTTTAACATGCTTTCGAAAGAGTTTACGTTCGTCATTGTTCATACTTCATATCCTTTCTCTTTAATGAGTTTAATGACTTCGTCGAACACCTCGTCGCTGAACAACTTGATGTTCTTGATAGCATCTTTCAGTTTTGCATCGGCGTTCTCTTCCATGAGTTTGGAGAGGTACCGTTGAATATAGATCTTTGTGATCTTCTGAATGTCGAAAGACTTTATGCCGTGGTCCTCATCGTGAAGAAGTACGTCATGGTTTCCGTTCTCATGGATCTTGACAGGTCTCATGGCGAATACCAATTCATCATTGAACGCATCGGCAGCACTTTCTTTCTGTTTGGCATTGCATTTCTTGCAAGTGTAAACAGGTGAGTAAAGAACTGTAGCTTCTTCGTTGAACACGAGACTCGGAATGATCGGATGTGAACCAAATCCATAGTGGTCATGTACTTCAAGTACATCACCGCAGATCGGACATCTGAATTCGGGATAGCAACTCTCGTCGTCTTCTTTCTCGAACTTCAGACGAACTCTGTCGTCAAGTTCACAGATATCGCAGATCTTCTCTTCTTCCCAAAGTTTGTGTCTTTCTTCAGCAGTTATGAAATCTTTTACTTTCATGATACGTTTATCCTTTATTTTAAGTTAGGTGTGATGGAGTAGGTTGCACTCCATCATACTGTGTGATTGATGTTCAAAATCAGGCTCAAAACCTTATCGATTTTGAGTCTATTTGAGTTTGTTTTCAGAATGCCGTATTTGTAACTTCAGCACGAACACGACATGACTTACTGCATTTACCACATTTGGTGATAACGCGTTTAGCCACTCCAACTGATTCGGCAGTGTGGAATCCTTCATTCAAGTGTTGAATGTCTGACACGCTTGCACATCCTTTGGTGCGGATGATTTTGATGAATTCATTGGTGCTCATGATATCAGTATCCTTCACGAGTAATGAATGAATCAACTTCTTCAGGTGTCGCAAATGTCACAGAGCGGATGCCCTTGAATTCATCTGAAGTGATGGGTTCGAATTTCTTCTTCATCTCTTCAACACGTTCTGCTGGCACGCCATGCACGTTCTGATACACCTTGTCCATGATGACAATGTACAAGCATATTTCCATGCTTCTTGCCATGTCGATGTAGGGCTTACGTTCCCAAGCTCTGAGACTGGTGTTAGCCACAATGACGTTATTGCCTTCGAGCAGGTCGGCATAAACCTTCGACTGACATTCCTGGTGTGCCAGTGGTAATTTAGTTGCATCGAACTTGTAATTGCCGTCTGGCGTAACGAAGTAGTTGTCAGCTTCATGCATCGTGGCATTGTCTCCAATGTCTTGCATGAAGTGACACAAACGTCTGGCAAGAGTTGACTTGCCGGATCCCGGCACTCCAATCACGAGTGCCAACAATTGATCTCTTTTGTCCATTTTGTACCTCCTAAGTATTAATGGGTTGTATAGTTAAAGTTGTTTACATTAAAGTAATATATTTACAAATCTATTTGAATACGATAGGCTGATCTATCCATGGTGTTATCCATGGATAGATCTATATAAAAACATAAGGGATCAATCACACTATCATTGCTGTTCAAATACCGACATCTCAATGAGATCTTCAGTCTTGAGCTTCTGTTCGAGTAATCGACATGTCATTGCAAGACGAAGTTCAACAAATGCCTCGAATGAACCATCGCCAGTGATGGCATATCTCGGGAGTTTGACATCACTGTTATTGAACAGAGCGGATGACTTGTCTCGAACTTTCTGCTTGATGGCGATGTGCTCATTGAATGTCTTCGGTTCGATCTTGACACCAAGTTTGGCAGCACTTGCAACGATGAATCCAATTGCTTTACCAATAGCACAACGATCATTTCCATCGTAAGTAAGCATCGCACAGCGTGTTCCACTTTCACCACCGAGATGACCATTCACAACATAATCGAACAATTCATCGAATGTGAGTTCTTTGGTATCCATGTCAGTGACGACACCATCCAATTCATCAGCATTGAGAACAAGGTGCTTGAATGTCCTGTAGTTTTCAAACACAACATGAGTGATCTCATCTTCTGCTTCATTGTACAAGAACAAGACATACATATCGTGTTTTGAACGTTCTTTGATCTCCATGCTGAGCTGGATGCGTGCTGCCTTATAGAACTCTTGACGAGTCATGTAGATTTTGTTGGTTGATGGATCGAGCTTGAGTTGTTCATCGAATCGTTTCTCAATGTCATTGAGCAGCACCTTGAACAAACTATGTCCGGCATGGAATGTCGGATTAGCAGTCCATTTGTAGAGGATCTCTCCAAGCAATGTCCAGTTCTCGTGCTCTTGATTAGCAGGTGTCATGTTTATTAGCTCCTTTGTAATTTAGGTTAAAGCATATTAGGAATCGGATGATACCGACTCCTAATATGTTGTTATGTTGTAGGAAATAATCAATCAAGTGTAGATGCATTCATCTCACCATTGAGATTGGTGAGAACGGTATTCGGGCCACCCTGTAACACGACTTCATTGACGAAGTCGAAATAGATGTGACGAACCTTGTCTCTGGTGTCAACAAGAGTCTTAAACATACCTGTAACAAGTTCAGCTCTTGTCTTACGAGGAGGCATGGATTCATAGCTCTTGTTGAGCAATCTCATCTCAAATCTGTAGGTATGGAGTTGTCTGTGATACTCATCAAGCAATGGAGCGACTTTGTCTTCAAAGAGCTGATTGTAAGCATCCACATCACCACCATATCTCACGTATGTCTCATATGCCAATTCATGGATATACTCGAACATGGGCAATGTAAGTATCCAACGTTTGGGTTCTTCATTGATCTCACGTCTGAGCTTATATGGCAGATGACAGCAATATTCATCATAATGCATAAGGATTCTCCTATGGTTAATGTACATAGGATGGCAAAAAAGAGATGACCTTGGTAGGTCATCTCTACAGTCTTTAGACTGTGGGTTGTTCCTCTTTCAGATACTTGGTGATGAAACCAACGTATGATCGCACTCCTTCAGATACGTCAACCAGACAGTGGAGGGCACCTCTGGTTTGGTCTATCTTATCAGATGACATCGGAACATTTTCAAAGCATCCGAGATAGCCAGCGAACTTTTCATACATTCTGTAAGACTTTGACATCTCGCGGAAGTACGCGTCGCGATCGGCTATACTTTGCAGGTGCGTGAATGTCAGCATCATGTTCTCGTAACAGGATTTGACAGCATCGTACATACCTTGTATGCAATCATCCAGCGTGTGCTCACTGATGAATTTGTTGGCATCTTGTTCCGCTTTCTTCGCACCTTTGATGAGGTTCTCACAACACTCTTTCATCATGCCATCATACCGGAACGATACTTTTTCAATCACCAGTTCATGTGCTCTCATAGGAACGACGGTATATTTGCGATACAAGTATCCTACCGTGTTCACATATACCCTCAGCTGGTCGTTATCATAACCAGCATCGAGGAGCAGTTGCAAGTTCTTGATACGGTTGATGTAGTCATATGCTGAACGTTTGTCCGTTGTCCGAACAGCGTTCATCATCAACTGATCTTTGCGAGACTCGTCAATTTCGTTAGCCCATACGCTGTTCACGACTTCCGTCAAACGAATATGCCAGAATTCAGACTGGAACTCAGGCATACCCAGCAATCTCATTTTGAGATCGGCGTCTATCACGTAATCAGTGAGTTCACGCAACACTTCCTCGCTGAGGTAGTTTGGTTTATTCGGACCGTACCAGCTGGAAGTAAATGCGTTGATACCGAGCTCATATTGCACACGAGTGTCGATTTCAAGACAAGAGTATTTCTTGACGAGATCGAAGTTGTTCTCAATCGCTTCTGTTGCGATCTCATGGAGTCTCTCGGCGATGCCAAGTTTGTATTGATTGGCATCATACGTAGGAACTTTTATAAATTCATCTTGTTCGAACATGATTTATTCCTCCTTATTGTTATCATGTTTGTCAGACTTTTCATCCTTGCACATCTCAACAAGTGCTTGGCGAATGCAGCAAACATCATCGAAGATGGCATCGCTGTTGTAGATGGATTCCACAACACCTGCCATTCTGTCGAGCATGTTGCTGTATTTCGGATCACTCGTATCGAATGCAACCACCATCGTGTCGAGGTCGAAGAGTTGTTCCTGCAACTCTTGACACATGTCACGTGCCTTCAGTGCGGTCTCCACATCGAATTGGTTCTTGGCAAAGATTGCGAATTGATTATCCCAACGCACAGTCTTTGCAACGAATTCGGTGTAGATGGATTCGATGGTATATTTGGCAGTGATACCATCCAACCATTCCTTGAAGCACTTTGCAAACTGATCAACGTTTGCAATGATGTCTTCAGCTGTTGAATCCTGTGAGAACGCACAATGGTTGAACGTTGTCTCACGATTGTTCACAGCATTTGCCAATCGACGGCAAGTGTTGCTGATGGGCATCATTTTGATGTAGTTGATCATCTTTCCTCGGTTTTCAGCAGTGGGTTCGTAGTTGTGAATCCCGTCAAGCCGTTTGAGGAAGTCGTAACCAGGACGTGCATCAACTGTCATATCGGCAAGGATCTGGATTTGGTCCTTTAATGCCGGATCAACATCAGACCACAAGTTGTTGATCTCCACCCAGACTTGATATCTGAGATAACTGATGGCATCATCTTTGTAGCCATAAGGGACTTCAACTCCATCGAAGAGTGCGATCAGTTTGACAAAGGGCTCTGACGCAGTGATCTTTTCATTGATAGCCTTGTCACATGTCGCAGTGTGGATAAGCCGGTTCGCATACCCATACGGGATAAAGTCTTCGATATAGTTGTCGATGACGAACTTAGCCGTATCCTTCATGAGGTTACGGCTTTTATCAGAGTGCATGATTTGAAAGAATTCTGACATAATGAATCTCCTTATTCATTTATAGCTTTGGTTATTGTTGCAAGTCGTTCAGCGTCGAGGATAGCTTTGATCTTCTCAGTAAGTTCCTTACCGAGTTTATCAATCATCTCCTTTTCAGTCCACTTACTGACTCTGTTCCTGTACCATTCCCAGTACTTGTGAACATCGTTGATTGCATTGTCGCCTTGCAAGAGTCTGGTGCAGTTGATGAGCAGTTCTCCGAAATTCTTGCGAATATCTTTGATGTCATCATTATCACGACCCCATTCCTTGAACACAGTGCTTACACCATGATGGACTGCGATCTTTTCGACGCACTGACGGATGGTGTTGTCTGCCGATTTCTTGGTCTTCTCATCGATTTTATTACCCATGAGTTTGAGATCGGCAACTGTGACAACAATCTGCTCAACGAGGCCGGCAACTGCTGCGCAATGATCTTCGACACTGTGATCTGAACGATATCTTTCGATATCTTCAAGGTTCTCTTCAGCACGTTTGATGCACTCATAGATTGCATCAGTTCGTTCCTGGCCGAACTCCTTGTAACGAAGTTTGAGAGTACCTTCACTGGAATCGAAGAACGGTTCAAGGATGTAAGTCATGTGACTTTCATCCATAGAACGAGTCTCGGCATCGTATGCATCTGTCACAAGAGCACATGTGTAGAAGTCGAATGACCAAGTTGATGCAAGCTTGGTATTCTCATACTTGTCAAAATCCTTGGCAGCGATGATACGCTTGACGAAGTCGACAGTTGCTGAGTCGTCCAAGCGAGTGTCAGCCTTAGTCATGACAGGATGCTTGAGAGTAGGCAGGACTTTACGCCATTCTTCGTTCATGGCACTGCGCAACTTATCAGGGTCGATAGCTGCTTCGTGATTGTTACCATAAACGATTTTGGCGTTGTGAAGAACAGCTCCAACATACGCGTCAGATACGTAGTTGGTGCAATTGACCCACCAGTCCTCATGATTGTGATTCATGAGTTTGATGGCAAGTTCTTTGTAATCGGAGCCGGAGTTGAGCCCGGCTTTGGATACTTTAATTGTTAACATTAGGAAGTCCCTCCCATTTGACATCTCCAAACACTTGCTTGACATGCTGATGTGCGAATTCCAGCATACCACGCTGTCCACCATGTGCGAACTTGTATCCGAGGATGGCTTGCACGAGATCAGTCTGTGTAAGCTGATAATTCTTGGCAACGAAAGTATCCCAGATAGCTCCAAGATACTGCACAAGATCACGCTTGCTTCTGCTCAGTGAAGAAGTTCTGTTCTTCACCTTTTCAATTTCATTGAAGATATCACCTTTGATACCATCGGATTCGAGCATTGTTTTGAACGCGGATACGAATGCTTCACGAGCATCCTTTTCGTTGAACGTGAACTGTTTGTCATTGAACTCAGTCTTGACGGCGAACTTGTCATCAATGACTGCGGTTTTGTCAGGCTCTGCTGACACGTTGAAAGTTTTGTTTTCTTCGGGCATGGTTGATTCCTCCAGTGAATCTATTTTAATGGGTTTCTTTAATCCTACTCCAGCATGTTTTGCACTGAGCACTCGCTGCAGACCAAGCACTGCCTTTGTGTTCACTTCGAACTCGGGTATTGCACTTACGTCTCCATCGAACTCGAGCATAGATTGCATCATGGCGTCTTTGATAGCATCATGATCAATGTCCACAGTTTCCATCGCTGACCTCCTTAGTCATCTTATCATAAGCAACGAGCATCCAGACTCTCGGTTTGAGTCGTCCGATACAAGCTCTTGTTCCGATCTCGATATCAAAAGAGCCGGGATGAACGCATGTCGATGATTCCGTCAATACGAATCCATTCGGCATCTTAACCGACACGATAGTGATGCACTTGCCAAAATGCTTGACAGTACTTCTTTCATACTGCGCAAGTATCTGGTTAACGACCCTTTCAACTTTGTAAGAGTATGAATTCTCACCAGTTGAAAGTTCTTTGATGTGTTCAGGGTCGCTGTAATAAGCAGCACCGTGCTTGTCAATGTCAGCAACGTGACGCTCATACAACCAGTTGTTGTCACGAGCATACCGTACTTTGACAGCATACCACATCGGACGTACTGCATCAGTCACATCCATCTCAAGATTGAAACGGATATCAAGCGATACGCCATTTGACATGTCGACATGGAGAGGTCGAAAACCTCTTGCCACACTGTGTTTGACAGCGATGATGAACTCCTCGACATTGTCGAACGTGTGTTCTCGATTGCCCAAAAACATTTCGATCAATGTCTTGGGGTCGAAGTTTTGAAATGTGTCAATATTCATTTTAGCCTCCTAAGGTTAAAGGGTTGATGTTACACTTAAGTAATATATGTTTACTTAATGTTTGAAATTAACAAGGGGCGTAGTAGCCCTCTTGTAAATTGCTCCGACTGATACCGAATGTGAGTAACTCCTTTCTTGGAATTTTTACATTGGTTCCGTTAACGGTTATGACGATACACTGACTACGTTCTTCAATGAACCGTCCTTCGACAACTACATTCGCAGGTAGAGTTATGCGAACTCTCCTGCCCTTGTAACAACTGTGGTGCTTTGCTTTCCTCTTCATTGTCATACTCCATGAAAATAACGTTCAAATGCTTCAGAATAGTCTCTGAAGGTTTCTTTATAAACATCTTCCCGTGCTTGTTTTGTACCGTTCTTGATCACACCAGTGCGCAATATTGGTGAGTCATAATGGATCGCTTCCGGGAAGATAATATCATCACTTTCATAACCTTTCAAAGTGTTGATACGTAACGTCCTATCAAAGCACCTGTCTCTGCGTTCCAATCTAACAGCGCACCTGTTCACAGCGAAGTCGTTGAGACGTTTTACAATAGGCCCTATCTTTTCGGGACGGAGTTTGAGCGGTACTTTGAGAGCGTATTCATCAGTTGACTGGATCCTCCCAGATCTTATCTTGTTGAAGATAATAACAAGTGATGCTTCATCGTGATAAGTGGCCACTCGTTGATGAACGGAGTTAACGTACAGCCCATCTGGTAACGGACTGGTGTTCACATTACTCAGCGGCTTGACATAAACACTAACCTTTTTAACAATGTGGTCGTTGTTAGCATAATTGTATGCATCTCCAAGACGTATGAATGAAATTCTACTGTAACTATCAGAACCTTCATTGATGATATTTACAGTAAAACGCTCGCGTTCACGATCTACAATGAATGCATCGGGCCACCATCTGCTATCCATCAGACGACACGAAATGATGATTATATGGGACTTCGTTTTACATGTGTATCTTTTAACACGCGCATCGCGGTCAACATCCCAATTCACTATTTGCAATGGTTCTGTTGCATAGTTGATATCATTTCCATCAACACTCGCGTTTATGCAACCAAATATTGATTGTAAATCACAGTCTGGTGATATAGTAATTTGATTGTGATTAATGGTACTGAACGCAGAGTCATCGTAATGAGGGTACCACATAAGAACCTCCTTAATTTTTGAGTTGTTTGAAAAAAGAAGGATCCCGAAGGATCCTTCAGTGACCGTCACTTATTCAGTGACGGTCTCGGCAGCATCAGCAGCAGCTTCAGCGACTTCGGCACCATTGTTCTTGAAGAACAGGATTCCTCCGACAACGGCGCCCACAACCAAAATTGCTCCGGCAGTGTAGGCGCAGATCTTACCGATGGTAATGCCCTTACCTTTGGTTTCGACGGTTTCGTTGGCGGCGGTTTCGACAGTGGATTTGTTGTCTTCCATGATTGTTTCTCCTTAAGTTATGGAAGTTATTTAAGCTTGTATGAACACCATATCCATACATCACCCCAGTAATTTATATCTGAAAAGATTTGAACTACACAAAAAGACAAATAAATAAATGGACAGATGGCACGGGTGTTATCCCGTGCCATCTGTCTTGTACAAGTATCACATGTAGGAGGTGCTGAGGAACTGTTCGTACTTCAGCGACATCTGTTTCAACTGTTCGAACCTTGCGGTTGCATGACGTATGTGAGACTCAAGATTCATGTCGTACTGATCGAGATAGATAAGCTCTTGTCCATCGATCTTACGCAGACGACCAAGCATCTGCTGTGGTAAGATAGGAGCCATCATACTTACAGTATTCAATGCTGTTATGAGTCCTTTAACATCAAGACCAGTTGATGCCTTCTGAAGAGTGGATATGATGATATCGCTGTCAATCAAGACGTCGTCACTCGATCCTTCAACGTATGCATTCACAATCTTATCTTCATAATGGCTCTGTAAAGCCGCGACCATCTTGTCAACAAATTGTCTCGTACTTGCAAATATCAGCATCTTACATCCCGGTTTGTACCGGTTGATGAAGTACGCATCTATCTTCGGTATGATACATTCATTGACATACTTGTTGAACTTTGCTTCTTTAATAAGCAATTGACCCTCATAGCGAGGATGACTGTATCCACGCATCCTACAGACATGACGTTCCATAACTTCACCACGGTAGCCAAACGTGTATGTTGTCACGTACTTGTCATAGTTGTTGATACCGTGTCTCATACTCACAGGATATACCTTATCGAATATGCGACGAGCATCACTGTTAGTTTGCGTGAAGGTTGCACTGCTATACAGATTGTAAGGTACGTTAACTCTTAGGTCTATTTGATTCTGTGCATGAAATGCTTTGTGAACCTCGTCGAATACCTTCGTACCTATGCCCAAGTAACGAAAGAATCCATCGAGATCCATGGGTAGATCCTGGTATCCAGAATCACCTTTACAGAACAATCGCATTGTACCTAAAGAGGCAACGATAATGTCGGGTTTGTAGTCGCTTAACATTAAGTCAGCAACTGATTTGAATCCTTCGATCTTGTAGATACGATCACCGACATCTGTTTGTTCACGGATGCTGTCAATCCATTGGTTGACAAGCCCTTCTACTATGATTATTCCAGCATATCCAAGATTGATCATAGATTTGGTTGCACTGTACGTCTTGCCTTTGCCAGTCTGTAGCGCCAAGCCTTTCATGCCAGGAACTGGTTCGGAACACTTCTTAATGATTTCAATTTGCCACTCGCGATCTTGAAACTTAGGATTCATTTTAGTTTCGATCTTACGTAGTGGATAATCATTGATCTTGCGTTCCTCTATATCGACATTCGTCTGTGTCTTATACGCCTCTATGAAGTCGTCCAAGAATGCAATAGGAACCTTCAATGCACTGGTTCTTGTATCATAATGCATGTATTGCTTCTGAATGAACCAGCGTTTGAATCGTGGATCATACCCGCGTTCGCTTAATATCTTTCGGACCAAGTCACCTGCAACAAAGCCTACAGGGCTGGTCGGAGGGATGATAAGCTCTCCGTGAGTATATCCTCGATACACCCTGATCTTTATGTTTGGTAATGACATTGATCCTCTCTTTTCTATTAAGTTAAGGTGAGTGGATATTTCACCACTCACCTTAGTTTCCATTCCACGGTTATTGATTCACTTAGAAGTTGAAGAACCGATCGTTGAATCCGTATCCATTACCGCGCTCGCGGAGCACAGCTTTCGGCTCACTGAACAAGCTATCCATACGTTCGAAGGACAACTTAGTTGACAGTGCTGCCTCAGAGATGACAGGACCAAGCCCACCAAAGTTCACAGGTTCGTCACCATGTTCCATGACAGGAATTCTGTAGTCTTCTTCACTGGTTATGGCAAAGCCACGAAGCATCATCTCTACATAGAATAGCTCGATGTTTGCTTTGTTGTAAAGCAACTCAGTGAAGTCCGCAATGAGTTTGGACACTGAATGGTATTCTTTGATCTGAGTACTGAGGAAGTTCTCAACAGCCGCCACAAAGCTCACCATATCATCATTGACGACTCGGTATCTCAAGAATGACTTACTGAAATCAAATCCTTCCAATGGGATGTCAACGGTTTCAGGAGTCACCACAAGTTTCTTGTAGTTCTTCCGCATGTACTGCAACATGTAGTTTGACAGATACGGTTTGGTATCACCGTCGGTCAGATCCAGCACATCACAGACATTACCATCACGGACAAGTTCAATCCTTTCTACAGCTGAGAATGTTTCACCAGCTGGGATCGTTTGACGAGTCAAGTCAGTGATGGGTCCGATGGCAGACAGATTCAGTCGTACCGAGATCTTCTTCAACTTGTCAGCAAGAGTTACATGCCACATGATTGCATCACTATTCTTGACGAAGTAGCGAGCAGCCGCCATAGGCAAGTTATACTCTTTGGTTACGGTTCTGATCAAGTGTTTAGCTGACAGAACCAACTGCGTTACCGCTGACACAGTTTTGGTTGCACTGTATACACCAAGATGAATATCTGGCGGAATGTACGCCTGCAATCTCTGATGCATGTAACCAGCACAATGTTCGCATACACCGTCAGTATGTTTGCAACCAAACGGACTCCAGATCTCAACGACTTTGTCTTTGAACAAGTCGATGTTCTTCTTGGTCAATCTGATGCTACGATCTTCCGGATATCTGCGACGCTTTTCTTCATCCAAGAGATGCAGGTGTTCATCATCAACTCGGATGTATTTGCCGATGAAGTTCTTAGCGTGTTTAGCTTTGAGCAACACCGGAATGGTCACTTGTGATCCACACCAACCGGGATACAACTTAGGAAGCTGTGATCCAACAAGTCGGCACTTTCTGGCGAAGTACTGCGCGGATTCGATAACTTCACTATTAAAGAATGCTGCCTTCTTTGCGGACAGGGATTCAGTTGCGAAGTCATACACGTTCTCCAACCCATGGAATGCTGATGCACTGATCGGATACGACATCATCTCGTCTGTGATGTCAGATCGACATCCATACATGGCGAACATCTGAGGTAACTGGTTTCGTTTAAGAAGTTTGGTCTTCATGAACGGTGCCAGGATGTTGTCTTGCAGGAGTCCCGGTGTTTGAAGAGCGTCGTGGAGTTCCTGGTTCACCATCTCCATCTTCTTCTCAGCCACACGTGTACCATGTCTTGCATCCAGTCGTTGTGACACGACTTTGTGCAACGGCTCCTGTACGAACAGTTTACTCAATGACAATGCATCGAGCATCGCCTGATACTGTCTCGTATAGTTGTGAGAGAAGCTGAATGTGGCGTTCTTGGCCAACCACACTTGTGACAACACGTCCATATAAGGCAGATTCAGATCGAGGACAAGTTCATTGTAGATCTTGTCACAGCATTCTGCTGTTGTTCCATCGTCAAATCCTTTGATCCAGAAGATCTTGGATTCATCGATCGGCAGATTGAATGCCATATAGATCCGCCACAGGATCGCATTGTACAACGCAATACGAAGAGGCATCAACACCTGATGCCCGTTAGACAACACGACAGTGATCTCACCAGATTCGGGAGCCAACTGATGAATGGTATCGAGATTGGTGATCTCTTTAACTGATATCGTTCTCATGTTAAGCCTCCACTTCCGGTCTTACGTCATATCCAATAGCTCCCATGAGGTGACTGAAGATACTGACGTTCTTGTTTCTGTCGATTGCATCTTGCGTAGTGATGCGGAAATACGGTATCTGAGATGGATGATCGCAAGTCAGAAGCTCCATAGCTTCATTCTTAACCACATCGCTCGATGCCGATGCCAGACACATCATACGCGCCACGGTGTCTCCACCAAGTGACATATTCAACATGCATATCTCGTCTTCGCCGAATCGCTGAGGAGTCTCACCGATAGATGACTGAGACTTGACATACTTGTTGGTGGGTTTGATTGGGGTTTCAAACTGAGACACATATGCCAGTTCAACTGAATGGATCATAGCTGAAGGTATCTTACCAAGCAGCATCAGATATTTGGATCCAATCAATGTTCTTGACACAGTTCTGATCTGATGTTCAACTCCATTGGCATCACGAGTGATGTAGTTGATAGGAGATGTTTGGACACCATATTTCTCAGCCATGTTGATAATGAATTCCTCAGTGAAGTTCTTGGTGAACCCACTGACCAGATAGATGCCTTCGCTCTTGCAAGTTTCAACGAAGTTCATCTTGTCTTGATCCGTCACAAGTTCCGAAGCAATCTTCTTGGCATAAGCCTCACGATAATCCGTAAGATACATCATGAGATACTGGTAAGCCTCTTTCCAATCGCCCATCTTCTTAATGGTTTTCACCACTTCATCCGAACAACGATTGAAGAACTGCTCGTAGAACTGAGACGGATTCATGCGGTTGATAACTGACGCTGGTGTGATGATAACATCTGCTCGATTACCGAAATCATCAACAGGCATGTATTTGTCAGGCCATATCGCACTGACAACGCCTTTACCCTAATGTGTTCAGATATGTTCGTTAGACATATCCCGGAATTATATCCAGCTCTGGTATTTCTCCAGATGTACAGACTATTTCATCATCTCCGTTTCCAGAGATGGAGCACAGACCTTCACTTGAAGGTTCTTAGTCGTTGAACTTTCTCCATACATCCATGCACATTGTGTTTAGGATATTGTAAGGAGCTTAGCTGCTACCAAACGCCCATTGTTAAAGCACTTAGACTTATATCGTCATATGCCATCTCTTTATTTCTTTCTGCTTTCGCCGCATTCGCACTTGTCGTTTCCAACTATGCTGTAGCATAAAGAGCTTTAGGACTTCTTAGCAATTCACTTTCTTATTTCAATATCGGTCACCCGATACAGGGGGTGGATTGTTCACGTTGAATTTTATATCTATCACCTTTTTTGACTCTGCCTCTCATCATGCGATTTATCGTATCACGATCGAGATGCAAACGTCGGCTCGCATCCTTGATGGATGAGCACTCAAAGGTGTCATGTGTGACATTGTCGGTGACTATCAATTTAACTGGGTAATTCTTAACTTCAATTAAATCAGTAGGCCATGGTTCGTCGACCTTAGCCCTTACAACATATTTACCATGAATGATCTTCCGCCCGTTGTATTTCATAGCGTAGAGCACATTGGTTTTACAAAAACCTTCTGCAGCCACGAGATCTTTTATGGTCCGATATTCTCTAACCACGTTTCTTTCGATATCTCTGACTTCTATAGGTTTTGTGTTGTACTGATCAATTACTTCGATCATAAGCTCAGGTCTCATCGTCTTAAGTTTGTCAACAACTGCTTTACAGGATTGCACGTTCCATACACCGAACCGATTTATAACAGCTCTTGTTCCATTGTAGATTCTACATACTCCGTCAGGCGATGTTATTTTAAAGATATATCGAGAAGGTTCTACATTAACTGTATTCCTTCCATATACCCACGGTCGAGCATCGCCATCAATACGGACTTCGTATCTTCCACCATATACGGTGTTAGCACGTCTTGTTGTAAAATCGACAACTTGTTTCGGGCGCATCCCGAGGAAAGCATTCAGAGATTCCATACTGCTGAATTCAATTATTTCATCAGTGTAGATATCTTTAATGCGTCCTCTAACAGCATGCACCAATCCGGTGTCAACTGCATGTTTCGAATTCTCTTTATAAGTCACCCATTCAAGATTGCTGACACTATTGTTGGATTTATCACCATCTTTGTGATTGATTATGGTTTTGTTGTACCAATCATCATTGTTAATCCACGTAATGCCAACCAATCTGTGAACTCTGTAGTTCCTTGGTTTTATATTTCCTTCGAATCCGCAATCTATCGTCACATAATGATACCCTTGCGCGTATAGTGCTCTATAGACTTTGTGAGTATTCACAATTCGTCCAGATTCCACTCTACGCACATCACCATCTATGTTTATTGCGAATTTCGGAAACCCCGGTATGATTCTATAACCATCAGCCAATTCAATTGGTTTCGTGTAGTACTGAATCCACTTTGGCTTGATCATTCTATCATTTATATCGGAGAATTCGAGATATTCGAAATCATGTTCTGTTAAGCAGCCGTGCCAAACCGCACGGTACCACCACTTTCGTGTTTTGGTACGAGGAATTCCATCTATCTCAATGGTGACAGGATCCTCTCTTTCAAAACACCTTATTCCATTTTCGTCAACAATGTCATAATCGTCTGTTATGTACAGACTTCGCGAACCACGGATGAAGAACATTTAGATGCTCCTTTCTTCACCACATGTCACACACGTAAATATTCAACGTTTTGTTTAGTTACCCCTCTCGGCCGGTCAATTTTGATCCCAATGTGATACCACGTTTGTAACCATATGTGATAACCACAGAGATGAATTCAACCGGCTCGCGTTTGTCAATCAACTGCAATCTTCTTCCAACATATTTGCGAGGAGCTGCCATTCCGATGCATCTTGTTACCAAAGTATTGAACTCGCTGCTGAGCTCATATCCTTCAGCTTTGCATTTCTCATATACGTCAATGACACTCTGCCAATAGTATCCATGCTGTTCACGATATTTGATGAACTGACTGTAGACAGATTCTTTGCCTTTGAGATTCCGAAGTGCATCGAAATTCACATAGACATCAACGTCAATGACTGTAGCACCAGGAGGTGCCTTATGAGATTTGTCATGCAGATACTCAATGTTCTGCAATGCATCGTTAGTCATGTCAGATACGAATGTGGTTTTGTTACGACCACGCAATGATATCAAGATACCATCATCTCTGACCTGATCTCCAATGTCAGGGAATGCCTTATAGAAAGTGTCGTCACCGTACAAGTTCAGAGGAACATCATCTTCACCAATATTCAGTTTAAGCTGACAAATGGCCGTGTTTTCGCCTGCTTTCGCAAGTGATTCACTGATGATAAATGCGTCCTCAGTAACACCCCATTCAGACATATAAACAACATTGGCATTGACGCCCATGCAGTAGAACTCTCCTTTGTGATTCGGAGATGTCATGAATTTCATGTCTTTAGGGATGAAGTTGTTGACAGTAAGGTTATGAGTGTTGACCGGTGTATTCATATAACCGAATCCATCGTGCAACATCGTGTAGTTACTCACGTCCACATAATGTACCTTATTGTCATCTTGTCCGATATAGACAACTGTGTGAGTCGGGATGGTTGTGCTATCCGCATTCCACTGCGTCATCTTGAATTTCGGAATGATCGCAATGATGATAGCATCTTGATCTCTACTGGCGTTGTCGAACTCATACTTCCCGAATATGGGTTCGTAACCAGTTGAGATACGAGGATACTCGCATCCGTCAATGACCAATGCTTGCGCAACGTTAGATGACATCATCATGTTACGCTGTGCGGAACAATACTGGATATAAGGACCGAGCAATCCTTGTAATCCGAGAAGTTCCTGCCGCATGGTCAAGTCAGAACGCATGATAGTGTTAAGTTCTTCCATGGCATCTCCTGTTTTGCTTCTGGGTTGATTTATTAAAAACTTGTTTGTCACAATCTTATGTGGACAATAACCTCTACACAATTGTAATATATGCACACAACGTCGATGAACGTTGTGATTTAACACAACTACAAAGGAGCCAATCATGGCTGGAAATATAGAGTCATACAAACTCTCCGAGCGCTGTGAAGCACTTAAAGGAGACATGTCCGTCGATAACGAAGCTTGGAAACGATTTGTGATGGATCACAAACGCTATCTCTTAAGTAAGAGTACAAAGCTCGTATTAGATGTCCATGAAATGTTAAAATATAAATATCGTCCATTTCTCTTCGTTGAAGACAAGTTGGAACAAGTCATTGAGTCAACTTGGATCTTCATGTACATCAATGATATCAATGGCGTAATGGATTTCAATGAATCCATCAGTGCCGTCATGGTGTACGATCAGACCGTACTTGATGATCTCTGGAGACTGTTTGAATCTGCCAACAACGAAGAGTGATTCATACCAGAAGCAAATCAGTTAGATACTTGCGTTGCTGTGGCCATGAGCTGCAGCAACGTAGGTCTGTATACAACATGTCCAATAGGAATGATCCATGCCCAAGGACACATAGTGAATACGTTGCCAACATGTTCAGACTCTTTTTCGGCATGGTACTTGCGGTCCTTTTCATTCATCACATATCCTTCGCAACGATTGATTCGTTCATATGCAGAACTTGTGATCGCTCTTTTGGTGTTGTCTCGCAATTGGCTCACGAAATCACTTCCAAGAGCTGCTTCAATTTCAATAGCACATGCACGAAGACGTGCTGCAAATCCATTGTTCTGAATGTTGCTGAACAAGAGTTTGTAGATCTTGTTCCACGCCATGTTCTCAGCCATCATAGCAGGGTCGAATGTGAACAACTGAAACATAGCTGATTGTTCATAATCAAGCTGTTGGTTGCGTTCAAGTTTCAACTCTGCTTGTACGAATGACTGCACGACGGATTTAGCATACTCGTACTGTTGAGTGTATTCCATATTTTCATACTCCATTTTGTTGTAAATAGTCTACGGATGGACGCTGGTTCCATCCGTAGGCTTATTGGATTGATGTTGTTATCACCACGAGTTACTACCAAACACAATGATGACAGGTACCATGCCATGTTCAGATGCAACAACAAACTTCTTGCCACTGAACAGATAGTTGCCAACTTTCTTGGCCACATCTGCGTTCTCAGTGAGATCAGGTGTTGTAACTGTCATGGTCTTGTTAGCTGAGATCGTATTCACATCCGTTGTCAACGTATGTGCTTTAGATGCATTGTGCGTTGTTGTTTCTGTAGTGTATGTGAGAGCAGTCGTCTTCACATTGATCGCGTTGGTGGACTCTATGTTGATGATGTTCTTGCAGTTGATATTGATGATATCTTGAGTCATCTGGATATTGGAATCGTATATGTTGTGCATATGCCACATAGGGATCTTGCTATCCAGTAACAAGAAGTTACCATCAGTATCTTTGATCTCAAGAAACGAACCTTGCGGACAGATTCTTATATCATACCCATGGACTTCACCGTCTGCTTGTGATGTATGGATATGAATACACTTCTGTCCTTGATTTGTATTGATATCAACAAAGTAAGAGTTGAGATCTGTTGTTGCAAAACGAACACCCTTTTCAACGCCTTTAGGCTGAGACATAGCAAACCATCTGAGATGTTCATGTCTGCGCATGCCAGGCTCTCTACCAAGTGGCAACCAATAGAACTTGTCGGACCCACCATAATTGAAGATGCGAACACGTTCGCCTTTATAAATGCAGGGTACGAGATGGTTATCTCCACCAAGATACTCACATGTTAACAAAGTTGTTTGTCTCAATGTGGATTTGGTTTCAACACCAGTCAATGGGTTCATAGTTGCCACAGGAACGGCTGCCGGTACAGGTGATGGAGGTCCCATGAAACTCGGTAGAATTTCAGGACAGAATGCTTGTATAATTGGCACGAGACCTGTATTGTTGGTCGTG
>JAEIGA010003566.1_pt1 | contig 24325 bp, 22 predicted proteins | sample 9270691 | NCBI WGS metagenome assembly JAEIGA01 (sample SAMN17057246, study PRJNA624740) | gut metagenome | biome: biome; isolation source: fecal sample | host: Bos grunniens | place: China: Xizang | collected 2019 | reverse complement strand
GTCGTAATTTACTAAAAATTCCTCCCATTGTTCGTCTGAAAGGTCCGCTCCGCTTTCCTTATATAGCTTATAAAGGTTATCCGTAACCTTTTTATACTGCTTTTCGGTCTTTAATTTAGCCCTTAATGCGATAATGGTTATCGCTGTCATAAGTATTATGAGAATTGCAAGGGGCGCTAAGTGGCGCCAGTAAAAGGAGGTTTTAAAGCCCATAAAGCCGAGGCTATCCCTCAATCCAACTCCGAAAACTGGTATTAAGAAAATTTCGGGAACTACGCTTATTACGCCCGCCGCAAATTTAAACCTAAAAAAGCTCAAAACAAATCCCGCGATCATAATCCCGGTACATATGCAAACCGAAATATAGCTGTCTGCTATATCCTTAAAACTATCGGTTCCGCCGTGGACTAAAGCCATACTTGCAATATAAAGCAGGTTTATAACCATTGTGTATGCAAAAACAATGATATAAAGCACCCTTAAGGTTTTATACAGCCTTCCGTCTGTTTTGGCGTATTTAATTCCTTTTTTTTCTTCAATTATTCTTACCCGCCGTAAAATACTTTCCTGCATTTTCATATAAAACACCTATTTGTTAAAATGAACTTTATAATTTTCAATAGCCGACTCTATTATTTTTATAGCGTCTTCCCTGCCCTTTACATCATCAACGGCGGTCTTTTTATGTTCCAGGTTTTTATAAACCTCGAAAAAGTGACGCATTTCATCAAAAATGTGTTTCGGCAGGTCGTCTATGTCATTATACTCATTATAAGACGGGTCATTAAAAGGAATGGCTATTATCTTTTCATCGTTGCTGTCTCCGTCTATCATTTTGATTACCCCTATAGGATAGGCTCGCACAAGGCTTAAAGGCTCCAATTTTTCGGTGCAAAGAAGCAGCACATCAAGGGGGTCGTTATCGTCCCCGTAGGTACGAGGAATAAAGCCGTAATTTGCGGGATAGTGGGTAGAGGTGTAAAGAATACGGTCAAGAATTATCAGTCCTGTTTCCTTATCCAGCTCGTATTTCTTTTTACTTCCCTTTGGAATTTCGATTACACAGATAAAATCCTCGGGCGTTATCCGTGAGGGAGAAATATCGTGCCAAATGTTATTCATATTAATCTCCATTCTGCCGCTAAAGCCTAAGCACAAATAGGTAATGAATCTCCATAAGCGGCGAATGGAGATTATACCAACATGTTCCGCGATTTCCTTTTATTATAAATATATTATAATACAAATTTATCTGCTTGACAACCTTAATTTGACAACAGTATAATAAAAATTAACAACTGTATAATAAAAATTAAAATGGTGATAAAATGGCTAAGATTAATATTGTAATGGTAGAGCCCGAAATCCCCCAAAATACGGGCAATATCGCCCGCACCTGCGCCGCTACGGGAGCGAGGCTTCATATTGTAAAACCGATGGGATTTAATATTGACGATAAAAAGCTCAAGCGTGCGGGGCTCGATTACTGGCACTACCTTGACATAACCTACTATGAAAATTTAGAGGATTTCTTTTCAAAGAATGAGGGTGCCTTTTTCTATTTCACAACAAAGGGCAGAAAAGCCCATTCCGATGTCTCCTACCCCGACAACTGCTATCTGCTTTTCGGCAAGGAAACAAAGGGTCTGCCCGAGGAGCTGCTCATTAAAAACCCCGAACGATGCGTGAGAATACCCATGCAAGGAGAAGTCAGGAGCTTAAACCTCTCAAACTCGGTTGCAATAGCGGTTTACGAAGCTTTACGACAATGGAATTACCCAAAACTTGAAAACTTCGGTCAGTTGCACAATTATAAATGGGAAGATATTTGCTAATTTTTACATTCTTACTTAAAATAAATATTGAAAAAATAATAATTTGTGGTAAAATAGTATTGTAAAATTTTTAACAATGTTGAAAGGATGTATCTCAATGAACGCTCTTAACAAAAAGACCGTTGACGACATTAATGTAAAAGGTGAAAAGGTTCTCGTTCGCTGTGACTTTAATGTTCCGCTTAAAAACGGCGTTATTACTGACGAAAACCGCATCATCGCGGCCCTCCCCACGATCAAAAAGCTTATTGCCGACGGCGGCAAGGTTATCCTCTGCTCTCACCTTGGCAAGCCGAAGGGCGAGCCCAAGCCCGAGCTTTCCTTAGCTCCCGTTGCAAAGCGCCTTTCCGAGCTTTTAGGCAAAGAGGTTGTTTTTGCGGCCGACGCTAATGTTGTAGGCGAAAACGCTAAAAAGGCTGTTGAGGCTATGCAGGACGGTGATGTTGTTCTTCTTGAAAACACCCGTTACCGTGCTGAAGAAACCAAGAACGGTGAGGCTTTCTCGGCAGAGCTGGGCTCACTGGCTGATATTTTCGTAAACGATGCATTCGGCACCGCTCACAGAGCACACTGCTCAACCGTCGGCGTTGTTTCCTATGTAAAAGAGGCTGTTGCCGGATACCTTATCGGCAAAGAGCTTAAGTATCTCGGCAACGCTGTTGATACACCCGTTCGTCCCTTCGTTACCATTTTGGGCGGCGCAAAGGTTGCAGACAAGCTGACCGTTATCGAGAATCTTCTTAACAAGGCTGATACTCTTATTATCGGCGGCGGTATGGCTTACACCTTCCTTGCGGCTAAGGGTTACAGCGTTGGTAAGTCGCTCCTTGACACCGAGAAGATTGACTACTGCAAGGATATGCTTAAAAAGGCTGAGGAAAAGGGCGTTAAGATTCTTCTTCCTATCGACTGCACAGTAGCTAAGAACTTCCCCGACCCGATTGACGGACCGATTGAGGTTGAGGTTGTTGACGCCGACAAGATTCCCGACGATCATCAGAGTCTTGACATCGGCACTAAGACCGCCGAGCTTTTCGCAGATGCTGTTAAGTCTGCTAAGACCGTTGTTTGGAACGGACCTATGGGCGTATTTGAGAACCCCACCCTTGCAAAGGGAACAATTGCTGTTGCTAAGAGCCTTGCAGAGACCGACGCTGTTACGGTTATCGGCGGCGGTGATTCAGCGGCGGCTGTTAACACCTTAGGCTACGGCGACAAGATGACCCACATTTCCACAGGTGGCGGCGCTTCCCTCGAATTCTTAGAGGGCAAAGAGCTTCCCGGTATTGCCGCACTTAACGATAAATAATTAAATTTTAAGGGTTGCCGAAAAAGCAACCCTTACTTGTGTTATAATTATAAAAGGAGTTTTTACAATGAATAAAGCTAAAAGAGCCGCTGTAATCGCAGGCAACTGGAAAATGAACAAAACCCCGTCCGAAACAACCGCACTCATAAATGAAATGAAGCCCCTTGTAGCGGGAGCTGACTGCAAGGTAGTACTTTGCGTTCCATTTATCGACATTCCTGCGGCTGTAGCCGCCGCTGAGGGTTCAAACATTGAAATCGGCGCTGAAAATGTGCATTTTAAGGAGAGCGGCGCTTATACAGGCGAAGTTTCCGCACAGATGCTTGTTGAATCGGGCGTTAAGTATGTAGTTATCGGCCACAGCGAGAGAAGACAGTACTTTGGCGAGACCGACCAGACCGTAAATCTCCGCACACTCGCCGCTTTAAACGCGGGTCTTACCGCTATTGTATGCGTTGGCGAAACCCTTGAGCAGAGAGAGCTTGGCTATACCGAGACACTTCTTAAGTACCAGACCAAGATGGCGCTTACAAATGTTCCGGCCGAAAAGCTTTCAAATGTTATCATCGCTTACGAGCCCGTATGGGCAATCGGTACAGGCGTTACCGCTACAGCCGAGCAGGCTGACGAGGGCAACGGCTATGTCCGTGCCGCTATTGCAGAAGCCTACGGCGCTGATGTGGCAGAGACCGTTACAATCCAGTACGGCGGTTCTATGAACGCTAAAAACGCCGATGAGCTGGTTGCAAAGGTTAATGTTGACGGCGGACTTATCGGCGGAGCTTCCCTTAAGGCTGAGGATTTCTCGGTTATCGTTAAAGCCGCAAGCAAATAATTTCAAGGTGATTAAATAATGAAAAAACCTGTTGTTTTATGTATTATGGACGGTTTTGGCATAAGGGATACCGATAAAGGTAATGCAATCCATACCGCTAAAACCCCAAATCTCACTAAATTTTTTAACGAAAACCCCTTCACTACCATTGGCGCTTCCGGACTTGATGTAGGACTCCCCCACGGACAAATGGGCAACAGCGAGGTAGGTCACACCAACATCGGAGCCGGCCGTGTTGTTTATCAAATGCTCGTTAAAATCACAAAATCTATTGAGGACGGCGACTTCTTTGATATTGAAGCTTTAAAGAATGCCGTTCAAAACTGCAAGGATAACGGTTCGGCGCTTCATCTTATTGGACTTCTTTCCGACGGTGGAGTTCACAGTCACATCGAACATCTCTACGGGCTCTTACAGCTCGCGAAAAAGAACGGACTTAAAAAAGTTTTCGTTCACTGCCTTATGGACGGCAGAGATGTTTCTACTACATCCGGTCTCGGATTTATAAAAGACCTTCAGTCTAAAATGAAAGAACTGGGTGTCGGAGAAATTGCATCTGTTATGGGCAGATACTATGCTATGGACCGTGATTTTGCTTGGGACAGAGTTGAAAAGGCATATGCCGCTTTTGTTTATGGCGAGGGCATCCAAAATTCCGATCCCGTAAAAGCAATGGAAGAATCCTACGCAAATGATATTACCGACGAATTTATAGTTCCCACCGTTGTCAATAAAAACGGTATGATAAAGGCGGGCGACAGCGTTGTTTCTTTCAACTTCCGTCCCGACCGTGCAAGACAGTTCACAAGAACATTGGTTGATCCCGATTTCAACGGCTTTGAGAGGAAGAACGGCTTCTTCCCCCTTACCTATGTTTGTATGACCCAATATGACGAAACTATGCCTAATGTTTCGGTTGCTTTCCCGCCGGAAGAGCTTAAAATGACCTTCGGCGAATATTTGGCAAGCAAAAATATGACTCAATTAAGAATTGCCGAAACTCAGAAGTACGCTCATGTTACCTTTTTCTTCAACGGCGGTGAAGAAAAGACCTTCGAGGGCGAAGACAGAACCCTTATTCAGTCCCCCGATGTTCCAACCTTTGATTTACAGCCCGAAATGAGCGCACACCCTGTTTGCGACGCTGTTTGTGAGCAGATAGAATCGGGCAAATACGATGCAGTTGTTCTTAACTTCGCCAACTGCGATATGGTAGGCCACACAGGCGTGTTTGATGCGGCTGTAAAGGCGGTTGAAGCGGTTGACAAATGCGTGGGCAGAGTTGTCGACTCCACCCTTAAAATGGGCGGTGCGGTTATTATAACCGCCGACCACGGAAATGCCGACTGTATGGTTGGAGATGACGGTCAGCCCTTCACTCCCCACACCACAAATCCCGTTCCTTTCTGCGTTGTAGGCTATCCCTGTGAATTAAAGGAGGGCGGCAGACTTGCCGACATCGTGCCTTCAATTCTTAAAATTATGGGACTCCCCCAGCCTACCGAAATGACAGGCGAATCGCTTATTAAATAATATTTTTCAAGATTGTTCATTAAAAGCCTCCCTGGTCTAAAGGGAGGCTTTTTTATGCTAGATATATAACTACATTATAAATGGATTAAATATACTTCCTTTTTGCATCACATACGGCGGTGATAAAGGCATTGTCAAGCTCTGTTAGCTTATAGCCGTTACGGTAGATAAGGACATCCTTATAAACCTTTTCGGTATCGGCGCATTCTTTTAAAACAAGCCCGTATTTTTCACATAAATCACTCGGAATGGGGGAAACCCACATAAATGAGTTTTCAACCTCTTTAAGTATTTCGAACTGACTTCCCCGCTCAAATACATAAATATGCTTGTCGACATATTTTGAAAGCTCTTCTTTTTTAACATCAATAATGGGAAGTGAGGGAACATACGGGTCGGCGTGGGTAACCTCTATATAGGGCGCTAAATCCTTGCAGTAAATTTCTTTTCTTTCCGCAAGAGGGTGATTCTTTGACATTAAAAGTACATACTTAAAATCGGTGATAATCTCGGCATTTAAGCGCTTTTCCTCAAACAGGGTTTTAAAATATCGCTCAAAGGCGGTTTGAAAACGGACTATTCCTAAATTATATTCACCCTTTACCACATTGCCAATTGTCCTTGAAGAATTGGTTTCCTTATAAAAAACATCGGCGGGAATATCGGTTTTAATGCTTTTTGCAAACTCGGCAAAGGCGTAGGAAATATAGCTTGCCCTGGGCACGCAAACAGAAAAATTTTGCTTGGATTTGCGTCCGCTTTTATACATTTCCTCGACCTCGTCGACCTGATTTACAATACGCCTTGCGTACTGTAAAAACTCCTCACCCTCGGGGGTTACGGTTATTCCTTTTGGCGTACGGTTGAAAACAGTTATATTAAGGCTTTCCTCGAGCTCTTTAATGGCTCTCGATAAGTTGGGCTGACCCATATATAAATTTTCCGCCGCACGGCTTATTGATTTTGTATTTGCAATTTCAACAGCGTATTTCAAGTGCAGTATATTCACAGTATCACCTCACGCATAATAGCTATGTAAATATTTTATAACAAAATAATATTTTGTCAACCCGACAAACCTTATTTTGTAAAAATTTACACATATAATCAAATAAATTTATCATATTTGCAAATAATAACAGCGGTGATACAATGATTATTACAATAACCCGCACGATTATACTGTATATTTTCGTAACACTGGGAATAAGGCTTATGGGAAAACGACAGGTGGGAGAAATGCAGCCCAACGAGCTTGTAGTTACCCTGCTCATCTCGGAAATCGCCGCCATTCCCCTACAGGACACCTCTCAGCCTATTTTAGACGGTGTTGTCGCAATATTTATGCTGGTAATTTTAGAGATAATTGTATCGGTGCTGGCGATGAAAAGTATGACGGTTAGAAAGCTTATGAATGGAAAATCTGCGGTGATAATCAAAAACGGCGTTATAGACCAGAACGCCATGCGGCAGGTGCGTATGACGGTGCTTGATTTAGTAGAGCTTTTGCGTGGGCAGAATGTGTTTGATATTTCCACCGTTGCCTTTGCGGTGCTTGAGGTAAACGGCAACCTGAGCGTGCTTTTAAAATCTTCCGAGCAGACCGTCACAGCGGGAGACCTTAATATAGATAACGGCAAAGCCGCCCTTCCCCTGCCTGTTATAAGCGACGGAAAAATAATCAAAGAATCGCTTATGGCTCTTCAAACAGACGAATCAAAAATCAAAGAAAAGGTCGCCGCCAATAAAACCGATATAAAACAAGTCTTTTTAATGACTATGGACAGGTACGGAAATTTCAGCCTTATAAAAATGAGGGATAAGCAATGAAAAGACTTATAGCCGCAGGAATACTGCTGGCGGCAGTTATCACAGCGTATATTTCAAGCTTTGCGTATATCACCCAAACCTGCGATGAAACAAAGGAGCTTATACTTCGCTGTGAAGACGCCTACAATAAGGGCGAAGCGCACGAATATGCCGTGAAACTAAACAATCTTTGGGACGAAAAAGAAAACACCCTCTCCTTTTTTATGAATCATAACCGAATTGACGATATAGAGCTTGAAATATCTACCCTTCTGCTTTACAGCGAAACCAAGGACGAAATTTTATTTTACGAGCATATTGAAACCCTTAAAATGCTGCTTCATCAGGTGAAAGAGGATACGAGAATAAGCGTTCACAGTATTTTTTAATGAATAAATATTCATTATATATAAAAAGCCACAGCGACACCCCCTGTCAGGGGAGCTGTCGCCAAAGGCGACTGAAGGGTACTCAAAAACAGCTTTATTTCAGGCTTTTTCTCTCCCTGCGTCTCGACTGTGTCGAGCTACCTTCCTGGTCATAGGGAGGCAATTAAGGCTTTTCGGAATATTCATAGTATTCATTAAATCGAGCATTATGAATAATTATTCAATATTAATATATATATTTAATGGTTCAGCTCATAATATGCACAAAATCGAAAAATATTCAAAAAATTATCATAAATATGCAAAAAAGTGTTGACAAGTCGGCTTTGCGGTGATATAATCCCTTATATAATTTAAAATTTATTTTTAAAGGGGATTTTCCAAATGAAAAAATTTACAAAAATCGTAAGTGTTTTAGCCGCTTTGGCTATCGCTGTTCTCTGCTGCGGCTGCGGCAGTAAATCAATGACCGCTACAGAAGGCAAGCTCATTATGGCTACCAACGCCGAGTTCCCGCCCTATGAGTACAAAGAGGGCGACACAATCATAGGTATTGACGCAGAGGTTGCAAAGCTTATTGCCGACAAATTAGACCTTGAGCTTGAAATCGCCGATGTTGATTTCGACTCCATAATTCCGGGTGTTCAGTCCGGCAAGTACGATATGGGTATGGCGGGTATGACCGTTACCGATGAGAGAAAGGAAAAGGTTAACTTCTCCGATTCTTATGCCACAGGCGTTCAGGTTGTAATCGTTAAGGAAGACAGCAATATTAAATCTATTGACGATTTAGAGGGTAAGAAAATCGGCGCTCAGCAAGGTACAACAGGTTACATCTATGCATCCGACTCTGTTGAAAACGGCGGCTACGGTGAAGAAAATGTAACAGGTTATCAAAACGGCGCACTCGCTGTTGAGGCTTTAAAGGGCGGCAAGGTTGACTGCGTTATTATCGATAACGAGCCCGCAAAGGCCTATGTTGCCGCAAATGAGGGTCTTAAAATTCTTGACACCGAATATGTAACTGAGGATTATGCAATCTGCTTTGCAAAGGAAAACACCGAGCTTCAAGAAAAGGTTAACACCGCTCTTAAAGAGCTTATTGAAGACGGTTCTGTTAAAAAGGTTGTTGACAAATACATTAAAGCTGACTAATTGAAAAATAATTAGGGGCGGTTTTACAACCGCCCTGTTTTTTAGTATAGAAAGGAGTTTATGCATTGGCAAGCATAATTAATGCTGTTTTAGGCTGGTTTAGCTCCCTTGCGGACGAGTTCAGGTTCGTCTTTATCGAGGGCAACCGCTACGAACAGCTAATAACAGGCTTTGTAAACACACTTAAGATTACCTTCGGCGCATTGCTTATAGGTATTGCAATAGGTATAATCGTTGCCGCCGTGCGCTCTACATACGATAAAAACCGTGAAAAAATGCGTCAGCATAAGGGCATAGGATATTTTATACTCTCGTTTTTAAATGCTATTTGCAAGCTTTATTTAACGGTTATCCGAGGCACCCCTGTTGTCGTTCAGCTGATGATTTCATATTTCCTTATCTTCGTCTCGGTAAGGGACGGCGTACCCATAGGCATTTTCGCTTTCGGTATAAATTCGGGCGCATACGTTGCGGAAATCTTCCGAGGCGGAATTATGGCGGTGGATAACGGACAGTTTGAGGCGGGTCGCAGTCTTGGACTTAACTATGTTCAAACTATGATTCATATTGTTATTCCACAAATGTTTAAAACCGTCCTCCCCACCCTCTGCAACGAGTTTATAGCCCTTTTAAAGGAAACCTCTGTTGCGGGCTATGTAGGCGTTGTAGATCTTACCAAGGCGGGCAACTCGATTGCGGGGCGCACCTATTCCTATTTTCTGCCCCTTATTACCGTAGCTATCATTTATCTTGTAATAGTTATGGTTTTAACCTGGCTTGTAGGAAAGCTTGAAAGGAGGCTGCGTACCAGTGACCACTAACGAAGTGCTTATAAAAACCGAAAATTTGCAAAAATCCTTTGGCAAAATTGAGGTTTTAAAGGGTATTAATACCGAGATTAAAAAGGGCGAGGTTGTGGTAATAATCGGACCCTCGGGCTCGGGAAAATCCACCTTCTTGCGCACCCTCAATCTCCTTGAAGAGCCGACAGGCGGGCATATTTATTTTGAGGGAACGGATATTACCGCCCCTAAAGTTAATATAAATGTTCACCGCCAAAAGATGGGAATGGTTTTCCAGCAATTTAACCTTTTCCCGAATATGACGGTGCTTAAGAATATGACTATAGCTCCCATAAAGCTTAAAAAAGCCACCAAGGCTGAGGCCGAGGAGCGAGCACTCTCCCTACTTGAGCGTGTAGGTCTTAAAGACAGGGCTAATGCCTATCCATCGCAGCTGTCAGGCGGTCAAAAGCAGAGGGTGGCTATAGTCCGTGCGCTTTGTATGCAGCCCGATGTAATGCTCTTTGACGAACCTACCTCCGCCCTCGACCCCGAAATGGTAGGCGAGGTGCTTGATGTTATGAAGGCACTTGCCAACGAGGGTATGACAATGGCGGTTGTAACCCACGAAATGGGCTTTGCAAGAGAGGTTGCAGACCGAGTGCTCTTTATCGACCAAGGTATTATTATGGAAGAGGGCACACCCGAAGAAGTCTTCGGCAATCCCAAAAGTCCCCGACTTCAGGACTTTTTAAGCAAGGTTATCTAAAATTAAAAGGCTGTCGTAACAGACAGCCTTTTTTATATTTTCAGCAGTTTTTGAAGTTTAGGATGTATTCGGTACATATATGTTCCCGAGAGCCTCGAGACTGTAATATCATAGAGAACGAACACCGCATTCGCAAACACCAAAAAGATATAAGCTCCATATTTTCCAAGGGTGTTAAAATCATCAATCGAGATGCCAAACATTTTAGCGAATACCGCATAAATCAGTGACACGGCGGCATTAAATACCGCAAGCTTTAAAACCCATTCAATTACAGGCTTGTTTACTCTTTCAATCAGTGCCTTAGCTATAGGATAATATCCAAACAAGCAGATATACATAAGCTTGCTTTCAGGCTCGGAGAAAACAAAAACAAGCACCGAAGCGGCGACATATGCCGCAAACGCCCATTTTACATTTATCTCAATAACCAGCATCATCGTTAAAAGAGCGGCCATTGCAGGAACGGCATAGGTAAAATATGGAAAATAGGACAGCAGCATAAAAACCACCGAAAGCGCAACCGTTATTCCACACAATGTAATTTTAACATTTTGTTTCAAATTACCGCCCCTTTCTATATTGCTGAAATTAACAACAGGGAATTAAATCTCCGCCCATACACTCACAGCAAGAGTCGCAGCACCAAAGATTTATGCACAAATCACAGCCGTCACAGCCGCCTGTGCCCCCGCCATAGGTGCGGTAAGGGTTACCCTGTCTTCCCTGCTGGCGCTGTGCATTGTTTACAGCGTTACGGTATTCCATATTGGTCGGGTCCATTCTTGATGCTGTAGCAAAGCTTGTAAAGGCTTGGTCAAACCAACCTCGACGGTAAAGCACGGTACCGTTAAGAAAGTACCACTCCGCATTACGGGACTGAGGCGGAACGCCGTCCAGTATCTCCTGCGCCTGCTCAAGTCTGCCCTGATTAATAAGATTTCTAACTTCAGGGAAAGAAGATGAGGTGTTAGCGTTAAAGCCGCCGCCTGCGTATCCGTTATTATGTTTACCCGAACGGCGTGAGTTCATAATTTGATCATACGCCTCATTAATCTCCTTCATCTTTTCGCCCGCAAGGTCGGAAAGGGGATTATCGGTGTAATTGTCGGGGTGATACTTGCGTGCAAGCTCCCTGTATGCGTCTTTGATTTCTTCGTCGCTGGCGTTACTTGAAACGCCCAATACAGCGTACGGATCTTTCATATATTTAACTCCTTTTTGAATGTATCCTCAAGTCCTAAATAAATAATGTTTCCGAGAATTGTACTATATTTTTTTATGTCCAGCAATTCAAAGGCTCTGCCCGCCTCGTTAGCGCAAAAATAAAGCTGTGGGGTTGCCCTGTCTTTAGCATACTTTTGCAGGTCTCCCTCAAGTGAAGCCTTTAAGCAGTTGTATGAGCCACTCTTAATATCCTCTTCAAGATCGCACGCCGCATCCAATATATAGATATACCGCCCGAGACAGTAACCCAAACGGTCAAGCACTCTTTTTTGTACAACGTCTTCACTGCAAAGCTGTAAAAGCGAGGAAAGGGCCTTTGCTGTCGGGTCGGCGGCTCGGTCAAGCTCGGTGCAGTTGTTATTTTCAAGCGCTGACTGCTCCGAAATATATTCCCTTATAATTTCCTCAACCTGAGGGTAAAGCCGTGCCGCCTTTTTGTGGGCGTGAGAAAAGAGCGGTTTAAGTGCCGAATAGCCTAATTTTTTTATGCCATTTTCGTCTTTAATATTGTCAAGCAGCTTGTAATAAACCATTATCATAGCCGCCGCCGCAGGCATTTTAATCTTTTCATCGCTCTTGCAATAATTGCATTTTTTAAGCGGATTGCAGGTGCAACGCTTGCGCTCCGCCTCATCGCACCCGTCCGAAAGGGACATATTTAAGAGACTTAAAAAGGTGAAGTCATAGCTTAGGGTAAATCGGGTCCAAATTCCGTACTCCTTTCCGAGAGTTCGGCAAAGGGTGCAGTAGACCGCCTTATAGGTCTCGTACTCCTTGATTTTAAGCTCGGGCTTTGCAATTCTGATATATCCAAACACCGCTAAGACTCACCCCTTACACTATATTTTAATCGTCACATCTGTTCTATTGGTGAATAATGTGTAAATTTAAAGCATTTTCTTTAAGAATTTACCCGTGTAGGAGTTATCACAAGCGGCTATTTTTTCCGGTGTTCCCGTGCAAACCAGCGCACCGCCCTTGTCTCCCCCCTCGGGGCCTAAGTCGATAATATAATCTGCAGTTTTAATAACATCAAGGTTATGCTCAATTACAAGCACGGTATTGCCCGAGTCCACAAACCGCTGTAAAACCTCAATAAGCTTGTGAACATCTGCGGAGTGAAGGCCTGTTGTTGGCTCGTCCAATATATAAATAGTCTTGCCCGTGCCCCGTTTTGAAAGCTCGGCGGCAAGCTTTACACGCTGTGCCTCGCCCCCCGAAAGGGTTGTTGCAGGCTGACCGATTTTGATGTAGCCGAGTCCCACATCAAACAGCGTCTTAAGCTTGCGGTGGATTTTAGGTATGCTTTCAAAAAAGGTCATACCCTCTTCTACCGTCATTTCAAGCACATCATAAATGCTCTTGCCCTTGTACTTTACATTAAGGGTCTCCCGGTTGTAGCGTTTGCCGCCGCATACCTCGCAGGGCACATAAATATCAGGCAAGAAGTGCATTTCAATCTTTAAAATGCCGTCACCCTGACAGGCCTCACACCGTCCGCCCTTAACATTAAAGGAGAAACGTCCCGCGGTGTATCCCTGCATTTTTGCGTCCTTTGTTGAGGCGAAAAGCTCTCTGATATCGGCGAAAACTCCCGTATAGGTGGCGGGATTTGAGCGGGGAGTTCTGCCTATGGGCGCCTGATCTATATTAATAACCTTATCAAGATTTTCGATACCATAGAAGGATTTGTACGCACCGGGTACGGTTTTTGCCTTGTTAAGCTTGTTTGCCAGCACCTTATATACAATATCGTTTACAAAGGAGGACTTGCCGCTCCCCGAAACTCCTGTTACGCAGGCAAAGGTGCCGAGCGGTATTTTAACATTAATCTTTTTAAGGTTGTTTTCCGCCGCGCCCTTAATTTCAAGGAATGTTCCGTTGCCCTTGCGCCTAATTTCTGGTACGGGAATCTTTTTTCTGCCTGTCAAATAGTCCGAGGTTATCGACTCGGTACAGTTTTCAAGCTCCTTTTCCGTTCCCGAAAATACAATGTTTCCGCCGTGTATGCCCGCCCCAGGACCTACATCTACAATATAATCGGCGGCACGCATTGTGTCCTCGTCGTGCTCCACTACAATCACGGTGTTGCCAAGGTCACGCAAGCGCTTTAGGGTTGTAATCAGTCGGTCGTTGTCCCGCTGATGAAGACCAATGCTAGGCTCGTCAAGTATATAAAGTACTCCCATCAGCGAAGAGCCTATCTGGGTTGCAAGGCGTATTCTCTGGCTCTCTCCCCCCGAAAGCGTACCCGACGAGCGGGAAAGATTAAGGTATTCAAGTCCCACGCTTTTAAGGAAGGTAAGCCTTTCCCTGATTTCCTTTAATATCGGCTTTGAAATCATAGATTCCCTTGCGCCAAAACTGAGGGAGTTTATAAATTCAAGCTCGTCCGTAACCGACATATCGCAAAATTCCATAATATTCTTACCGCCGACAGTAACCGCCAAATACTCAGGCTTTAATCTTCTGCCGTGGCAGTCTGGACAGGGTCGTTCGGTCATATAGCTTTCAATTTCGGCACGGGCGTAATCGCTTGAGGTCTCCTTATAACGGCGTTCAAGATTATTAATAATCCCCTCGAAGGGCGCTTCATAACTGCCGCCGCCTAAGATGTTGCCCCTTTTAAGCTTAAGCTTAATACTGCCTGTTCCGTAAAGAACAGCCTCTTTTACCTCATCAGACAAATCCTTGTAAGGAGTGTTAATATCAAAGCCGTAATGCTCTGCAAGGCCGTTATAATACATTGTAGCTATTGTGCCCGCATCGGGGTAAAACCAAGAGTTAACTCCCCAACCCGATGCTCTGATAGCCCCGTCAACAAGAGACTTGCTCTCATCGTTAATAACAAGCCTTGGGTCAACCTTCATAAAAATTCCAAGCCCCGTACAGGTAGAGCAAGCACCAAAGGGGCTGTTAAAGGAAAACATTGTGGGGGTAAGCTCAGGTATGCTTATGCCGTGCTCGTCGCAGGCAAAGCTTTGGGAGAACTGAAGCTCCTCACCGCCTATCACATCAACTGCAATAAGACCGCCCGAAATGCCTGCGGCAGTTTCAATACTACCCGCAAGACGGGAGCGAATCTCGTCTTTAACCACAAGTCGGTCAACCACAATTTCAATCATATGCTTTTTATTTTTTTCAAGCTTTATTTCTTCTGATAGATCGTACATATTGCCGTCTATGCGAACCCTTACATAGCCCTGCTTTCTTGCGTGCTCAAGCTCCTTTGTATGCTCCCCCTTTCTGCCCTTTACAACGGGGGACAGAACCTGAATTTTACTGCCTGCAGGCAAAGCCATCACCCTATCCACAATCTGGTCGGTAGTCTGCTGGCTTATTTCCTTACCGCATATAGGACAATGGGGAATACCCACCCTTGCGTATAGCAGGCGCAGATAATCGTATATCTCGGTGACAGTCCCCACGGTAGATCTGGGATTTTTAGAGGTGGTTTTCTGGTCAATGGAAATAGCAGGAGAAAGCCCTTCTATTGTATCTACATTCGGCTTTTCCATCTGCCCTAAAAACTGCCTTGCGTAGGAAGAAAGGGATTCCACATACCGCCTCTGTCCCTCGGCATATATGGTATCAAAGGCAAGGGAAGATTTTCCGCTGCCTGAAAGACCTGTAAATACAATCAGCTTATCCCTGGGTATTTCAACATCTATATTTTTAAGATTATGCTCGCAAGCACCCTTGATAATGATTTTATCGTTTGCCATTATTTATTCTATTTACCCTCTCTAAGTTTATTTATTTTATCTCGCAGGTAAGCGGCGTGTTCAAATTCAAGTATCTTCGCCGCCTGTCTCATTTCGTTTGTAAGGCGTTTTATCTCGGCCTCACGCTCAAGTTTCGACATCTTGGAAACAGGCTTATCGCTCCCTACCTTTGTGCCTATTTCTATAATATCACGAACATCCTTAACAACCGTTTTAGGCGTGATTCCGTGCTCCTCGTTATAGCGGTTTTGTATAGCTCTGCGGCGCTCGGTCTCAGTAATCGCCCGCTCCATTGAAGGAGTAATACTGTCAGCGTACATTATAACCTCACCGTCAGCGTTTCGGGCGGCTCTGCCCACCGTCTGCACAAGTGAAGTCTCACTTCTGAGGAAGCCTTCCTTGTCGGCGTCCAAAATTGCAACAAGCGACACCTCGGGAATATCCAAGCCCTCTCTTAATAGGTTAATGCCCACAAGCACATCAAACTCACCTAAGCGCAAATCACGGATAATCTCCATTCGCTCCATCGTATCAATATCATAGTGCATATACCGCACCTTAATCGACAGGTCGTTTAAATAATCGGTCAAGTCCTCCGCCATTTTCTTTGTAAGGGTGGTGATAAGCACCCTTTCCTTGCGGTCAACACGGATATTAATTTCGGACACCAAATCATCAATCTGCCCGTCACTTGGCCGAACGGTTATCTTCGGGTCTAAAAGTCCTGTCGGTCGGATAACCTGTTCGACAATCTGTGCAGAGCGGTATTTTTCAAATTCACCCGGTGTTGCCGAAACGAAAACCGCCTGATTTACATGGCTGTAAAATTCCTCAAAATTGAGGGGTCGGTTATCAAAAGCTGAAGGCAGACGGAAGCCGTACTGCACAAGGTTCTCCTTTCTCGCACGGTCGCCGCCGTACATACCCCGCACCTGTGGCAGCGTCACATGAGACTCGTCCACAAAAAGCAGATAATCGTCAGGAAAATAGTCAAGAAGTGTTGAGGGAACGCTCCCCGGTTTTCTTCTTGAGAGCACACGGGAGTAGTTTTCAACCCCCTTGCAGGTGCCTATTTCCCTTAGCATTTCCATATCGTACTCGGTGCGCTGTCTTATCCTCTGCGCCTCGATAAGCTGGCCATTTTCGGTAAAGTATTTTACCCTTTCTTCAAGCTCGTCCTTAATTTCTTTAAGGGCCTCCTCAAGCTTTTCGTTTGAGACAATATAGTGTGAAGCGGGATAAATCGCCGCATGGGACAAATGCGACTTAACCTCCCCCGTAACAGTGTTAATTTCGCTTATTCGGTCAATCTCGTCCCCAAAAAATTCCACTCTTATGGCGTTTTCATAAGCGTTTGCAGGATAAATCTCGACCGTGTCTCCCCTGACCCTGAATTTATTGCGCACAAAATTAATATCGTTGCGCTCGTACTGCAAATCCACGAGCTTGTGTAAAAGCTCGTCACGGTTTTTCTCCATTCCCACTCTAAGGGAAATTACCATATTTTTATAATCGATGGGGTCGCCCAAAGAATAAATACAGGAAACTGATGCTACAATAATAACATCCCGCCGCTCCGCAAGCGCACAGGTCGCAGAATGGCGGAGCTTATCTATCTCGTCATTAATAGCGGAATCCTTTTCAATATAGGTATCGCTCCCCGGAATATACGCCTCGGGTTGGTAATAATCATAGTAAGAAACGAAATATTCCACTGCATTCTCAGGGAAGAATTCGCGAAACTCGGAGCATAACTGTGCGGCGAGGGTTTTGTTGTGAGCGAGAACGAGGGTTGGACGGTTAACACGCTCGATAATATTCGCCATTGTAAAGGTTTTACCCGAGCCTGTAACACCAAGCAAAACCTGCTCTTTTAAGCCATTTTTGATGCCTTCTACAAGCTTTTCAATAGCCTCAGGTTGGTCACCCGTCGGCTTGTAATTTGAATGTAAAATGAACTTGTCAGGCACGTTCTCACTCCTTTCTTTTTCAATTATTTTCTGTCTTTTTTACTCTATAAATTCACTTGAAATTTTCTGAAAAACTTGCCCAAAATGCCATTACACGAATTTGGGTCACAAACTTGTGTTCATAATCAGTGCAAAATAGTCAGTAAAGTATTCATACGCCTTTCATCCGCTATTTTACTGTAAAAATAACTTTCTGATAATTATCAAAATTCGTGTAAAAAATCTATTTTATAAAAAGTCAACAGGATAACACTAAATAACACGAAATAACACAAGATAAAAACACAGACTGTTACCTAAACGATGATTTTATTACACTCTTTAATTATTCTTATTTCGGTATATTTATCAAACCAATTAGCATTTTCCGTGTGTACAGGAACGATTGATTTAGGCGATACAGTAGATATCAATCTCTCTATTGTTTGTTCGTCAGCGTGACCACTTGTATGCAATATACGAAGTTTCACACCTTTAGATTTCATAAATTCGATGAAATATTTTGTAGATTCTTGTTGCATATAACCTTTCCACATTCCGTAGAACAAAACGCCATCTTCAAACGAACACAATTCATTAAGGCGTTTTAGATAGTTTATCATCGAAGAACGCACACACATTAAAAAGGGAGTCTTCGCTATTTGATCTTTCCCTATTTTTGCTTTGCCAAATTTTTGAAGCTTTTTATGATTCTCATCGCCGCCAACAGTCAAGAAAACTTTTGCGGGCAATTTGCCATTTGGTTTAGGAATTTCTGAATTGACACTTGCAGCAATTTCTGCAGTATAAATATCTTCAAGAAAAACTCTGTCTGTTGCCTTGGCAGCGTTATAGGCAGTTATAAGCCTCTCAATATTCATTGCGGACATCATTATAAATGCAGGGCCTTTGTGTTTTTGAAGTTCTCTTATTGCAAGTTCTTCAAGAAATTCCTCTTCAATATTTAAGGTGTTATTTTCTCTTGTAAGAGTTGTCCCTTCAATAATGAGTGCATCCACTTTGGGTAATTCAGATAACAACTTATCAAAATTCAATCTGCCGTTTGCTCTGAAATCGCCGGTATATAATACTTTCTTTTCATCTGCCTCTATCAAAAACATATACGCATCAAACGCAGAATGGTCACATAGAAACGGAGTAATCGTTATATCACCAATGGTTATTGCTATTTTATCATAGGCAAACTTTGGCTTAAAAGAAGTGCTTTTCCCCCGATATTCACTGGCCGACTTAAAAATGTTATAGGCTTTCTCTCCCATAAAAATTGGGATATTGGGAACAACAAAATTTAACAAACCAATATGATCGGAATGATAATGTGAAACAAATACGGCATCATATACTGCAGGTTCAGAAAATAATCCGTCAACTTTAGGCACATCAACAATTTCTTTTTCATCAAGGTTAACGCCCACATCAAAAACAATTCGTGTTTTTGGGGTTGCAACCTCAACGATTGAGCCACCTATTTGATTTTGACCGCGATGAATAATGATTTCCATTTTATTTACCTAAATTTGCAGAAACAAGATAAGCGGTATACATAGTGTTAATCACATCAATCATTGTTTCAATATCAGTATCACTTTCGATAGGCTGTCTAATAAGAACCGATATTTCTTGGCCTTTACCGTCAGCACAAGCAAAACCTGCGTGTTTTTCGTTTATAAGTTTAGTGAACAAATCGATTAAATAGGCATATTTACTCTTCAAATCAGCATCTTTGGGTTGGTCACTAAAAAACGTGCCCTTATTCAAATAAAATCTAATTTTAACATTTCCATTATTGTAGTTTTCTTTGTTAATTACAGGCATTCTCAAGAATAATCCTGTGTTTTTAGTAATACCCGTCGGTCTGTAAAAGTCAGAGACCTCAGTTTTTAAGTCCAAACTATAACAACTTGCACCTTGACCTATATGCTCCTCATCATATTTAGGATTACGAATAATCATATTCGAATTTTCTTCACGCCAATTATCAAGAGCTAACCCTAATCTTTCTTCAAAACTTTTTTGTTTTTTAGGAAACTTGTCCTTGACAATTGCAATAAAAACAACCACGACAACCGCTGTCCCAAAAACATCTTTAATCGCGCCTAAGATTGCAGCAGCAGAAACGCCATTTACAACTACTTCCAAGCAAGCAGCAACAATCGCAATTATACCAAAAATAAATCCCCATATTTTTTCTTGAAAATCTATCTTATCCAATTCTTATTCCTCCGTAATTATGTAGTTATCCTTATCATCAAAATATAACGGTTTACAATTTAACTTTTTAATCAACTCTTTAAGTCTCGGTCTGTCTTCGCTCATTTCGTTGTGTTGCATACTATCAATATGTACTAAAGGATTTGCCACAACCACAGTGCTTGTTGGCAAATTAAAGTTTTCAAGCAATTTTGCAGTATCGACAGTTTTTAAATATGTATATCCCTCTACCACGCAACGCAACATACTTTCTGTACTTTGAGGTTCTTTCAGCTCCAATATGCGTAGCGTGTTGCCGTCATAAGAAAGTAAATCAATTTTCCCTGCTTTATCATCACGCTTGTTTTTCAACGGTGTTTGATAATCAATAATTTTTCCAACTTTGGATATTTCGCTTTGACGAAACATATTCATAGCAATCATTTCTTCGGTTCGATTGCTTTCGAGATTTTTAATTATGCCATCGTGTCCTTTAGTAAAATATCCTTTATCACGCGAGATAGTAGGTATTTTATCAAAAAAATCCAAATGTGCGAGCAACCATTCACATACGATTTCAGTGTAATACTCGTCGGTATCGGCAGTTTTGCCAAGATAATTTATAAAATCCTGTTTATAAAACAAACGCATATCACATGCCGCATTTTCAATTTTACTGATTATCATTTTACGGGTGTAGCCCAATATATATCACCTCTTTTTGCTTAAATTCCTATTACACGAATTTGGGTCACAAAAATATATGTATTATGGCGTGTTATTACGTGTTATCCTGTGTTAAAAATCCCTTAAAAACGGCATTTTGTCACGGTTCTTAGGTCAAATCTTATGTTAGGATACAAAATATTCCACCGCATTTTCAGGGAAGAATTCGCGAAACTCACTGCAAAGTTGTGCCGCAAGTGTTTTATTGTGAGCGAGAACGAGTGTAGGACGGTTGACTTTTTCAATAATATTAGCCATTGTAAAGGTTTTACCCGAGCCTGTAACACCAAGCAAGGTTTGTTCTTTATAACCCTTATTTATGCCATCAGATAACTTTTCTATTGCCTCAGGTTGGTCACCTGTAGGTTTGTAATTTGAATGTAAAATAAACTTGTCTGCCACGTTCTCACCCCTCTCTTTTTGATTATTTTTTGTCTTTTCATTGTCTTAAATTCACTCAAATTTTGTTCAAAACTTGGCGAATAGAAAATTACACGAAATTTGGGCGAAAAATAATCCTCCAAAATCAGGTTCAGATTATTCTTGTCGCCTTAACTATTATTATATCACAAATTATTTTATAAGTAAATAAAAGCTCTAAACTTGTTTTGCTCAAATTTAGAGTTATAATTTATTTTCAAAAATGGCATAAAAACCTCCTATGGTAGTTGTTTAAATTCTACCATAGGAGGTCTCTTTTTCTATTGTCCGTTTTGGCCGGACTTGTGTAGCATTACACGAATTTAGGTCTTTTTTAAAGCAGTTCAGATAGAAAATCCATAGTTTTTTTATCGGGTTCAGGTATGTCAGAAAAGGGAAAGGAAATTCCCATTTTATCATATTTAACCTGACAAATTTTTCTAAAAGGCAGAAGCTCAACTGTGTCGACACAAGGATGATTTTCCTTTATTTTTTTAAGCTTTAAAATGTTTTCTTTAGTATCATTTAAGGTGGGTATTATTACCTGCCGCAGCGTTGTTGGTATATTGTTTTTCTGAAGCTCCTTTAAAAAGTCCAAAACCGAATACATCGAACAGCCGACATTATCTAAATAAAGACTATCGCTCGTATATTTAATATCAAGGAGTACTCGGTCGGTAACCGAAAGCAGCTTTTTGACCGAATCGTTTATCACACTTCCCGAAGTGTCAAGGCAGGTATTTATACCAATTTCCTTGCAAAGTTTGAAAACCTCATATACAAAGTCGCTTTGCAGCAGCGGCTCACCGCCTGAAATGGTAATACCGCCCTCATCCCCGAAATATTCTCGGTAATTAGTAAGTTTTTCTATAATCTGCTCGGGTGTGTATTCGGTGGCACCCGACAGCTCCCAAGTGTCAGGATTATGACAGCATTTGCATTTAAGGTTACAGCCCTTAAGAAAAACTGTAAATCTAACCCCCGGACCATCAACTGTGCCAAGACTTTGAATTTGATGAATATAACCTATCATATAGTTTGATGGAAGGTACGGCTTATAACCTCACGCTGATGCTCACGAGAAAGCTTACTGAAGTTTACGGCATAGCCCGAAACGCGAATTGTAAGGTTTGGATAATCTTCGGGGTTCTCATAAGCTTTCATTAAGGTTTCTCTATTTAAAACATTTACGTTAAGGTGATGTGCACCTTTTGTAAAATATCCATCAAGAATAGAGACTAAATTGTTTATTCTATCTTCCTTTGTTTTTCCAAGCGCCTCAGGTGTTATTGAGAAGGTGTTTGAAATACCATCACGGCAGTCATTATAATCAAGCTTTGCCACCGAGTTTAAGGATGCCAAAGCACCGTTTTCTTCACGATTATGCATAGGGTTAGCACCGGGGGCAAAAGGCTCACCCGCTTTTCTGCCATCAGGTGTCGCTGCAGTATGCTTTCCGTACATAACATTTGAGGTGATGGTAAGCACCGATAAGGTGTGCTTTGCGTTACGATAGGTGGGGGTCTTCTTAAGTTCGGTAATTACAAGGTGTGTCATATCTTTAGCGATAAGGTCAACACGGTCATCATCATTCCCGAATTTAGGGAAGTCACCCTCGGTTTTAAAATCTACTATAAAGCCGTTCTCATCCTTAATAGGTGTGACATTGGCAAATTTGATTGCACTTAAGGAGTCGGCAACAACAGAAAGTCCCGCAATACCAAATGCCATAAGGCGCTCAACCTCAGTATCGTGCAGAGCCATTTGTAGCTTTTCATAGGCATATCTGTCATGCGAACAGTGAATTATGTTCATTGTATTAACATAAAGTCGTGATAGCCAGGTTATATAAATTTTATACCGTTCCATAACTGCATCAAAGTTAAGGGTATCACTCTCAAGCACCGACATTTGCGGACCTATATGAATGCCGCTTGAGGTATCAAAACCGCCGTTAATTGCAATAAGCAAAAGCTTTGCAAGGTTACAACGCGCACCGAAAAACTGCATCTGCTTACCGATAGTCATTGCAGAAACGCAACAAGCTATTGCGTAATCATCGCCGTGAAGCGGACGCATTATGTCATCATTTTCATACTGTATAGAGTCGGTATCAGCAGATACTTTGGCACAGAATTTTTTAAAGTGTTCAGGCAAAGCATTCGACCAAAGTACAGTAAGGTTAGGCTCGGGAGAGGAGCCCAGTGTATAAAGGGTATTAAGAATTCTAAAGCTACTTTTTGTAACAAGAGTTCTGCCGTCTGATCCCATACCGCCGACAGCCTCGGTAATCCACATTGGGTCACCGCCGAAAAGCTCATTATATTCGGGTGTGCGAAGATGACGTGCAAGGCGAAGCTTTATTACAAAGTCATCAATAAGCTCTTGGGCTGCTTCTTCTGTAAGGGTGCCATTCTTAAGGTCGCGCTCAATATAAATATCAAAAAATGTAGCAACCCTACCGAGCGACATTGCAGCTCCGTTTTGCTCCTTGATAGCAGCAAGATATGCAAAGTATGTCCACTGAATAGCCTCTTTAGCATTTTTTGCAGGTTCACTTATGTCATAACCGTACATTTGTGCCATTTCTTTTAAATAGCCAAGGAAGATAAGCTGTTTTGAAAGCTCCTCCGTAAGTGTTATTCTATCAGCAGAAAAATCACCTAATGAAAGGGCTTTTTTATCATTTTTCTTTTCTTCTATAAGCTTATCTACACCATAAAGGGCTACGCGACGGTAGTCGCCTATAATTCTGCCGCGTCCGTAAGCGTCGGGAAGACCTGTAATAACGTGACATTTACGGGCAAGACGCATTTCATCGCTATACACTCTGAAAACACCGTCGTTATGGGTGGTGCGGTAGGTGAATTCCTCCTCGATTTTGTCACTTAATTTATATCCGTAGGCTTCACATGCCTGACGTGCCATTCTTATGCCGCCAAAGGGGTTTACGCCACGCTTTAGGGGAGCATCGGTCTGAAGACCGACAATAATATCTTTTTCTTTATCGACATATCCGGGCTTATAGGTTGTAAGGGAGGTTACGGTTTCAGTATCGATATCTAAAACACCGCCCTTTGCGCGTTCCTCTTTGAAAAGAGTTTGTACCTTCTCCATAACTTCATTAGTGCGCTTTGTAGCAGAAGATAGAAAATCACTATCTCCGGTATATTCCTTATAATTATTTTGAATAAAGTCACGAACGTCGATTTTTTTCTGCCAAAGGCCACCTTTAAAGCCTTCCCAATTTTTGTGTTCCATTATTTTCTCCTTTTAAGTGTTTCAACTAACCACAATCATTATATTTATTGTTGGTGAAACACAAAGTGTTTCAGTATTTGTTTTACACATACAATTTGCAATAAATGCAAATTCCAACACAAATAAAATCATAAGTGCTTGTCAAGGTTTTGAAAAGCAGTAAATATCTATTTACCGAAAAACAATCACTATTGTTTTCAGATTGCTTATGATTGTAAAAATAGGCAAATCAGTCAAATTTAACTGAAATAGCCACACAGTCGACCAAAAAATCCTTGCATTTCGACAATTTTTTATCCAAATTGTATAATATGCAAAGATTTTATAAAATAAACATATATATTGTATGCTTATTATATCTCGACCACAATATTTTGTCAATAGGAATAT
>JAEIGA010003565.1_pt1 | contig 24331 bp, 30 predicted proteins | sample 9270691 | NCBI WGS metagenome assembly JAEIGA01 (sample SAMN17057246, study PRJNA624740) | gut metagenome | biome: biome; isolation source: fecal sample | host: Bos grunniens | place: China: Xizang | collected 2019 | reverse complement strand
ATTTTACCTATTCTTTTTATCCTACATAGTGATTTGATGGTGGACAATATACTACTCTTACAAGTGAACCGTCACAAAAATCTGTAGTATCTTTGCACTGTAATTCATATACAGTGTATCCACTTTGCCATGTACCAACTACATTAAACTCTTTATCGTGTTTTTTGTTTTCAGAAGTCCACATTGTACCCGTTCTAATACATTCATTGAGATAATATTTTTCCCCTTCAAAAGTGACATAGTAATCATCTTTTTTACAGTCATATTTCAACTTCTGAAAGTTGCCGTAATAACTCTTAAACTCATAACCATTTTCCACATAAGAATAGAATCTTCTACCCATAATAAAACCTCCATAAATTGTTTATGTTTTTATTCTATCCCTCTATGGCATTTTACACCATAGGGGAAAATCCTTATTAATTAAACTTTATTTTTTCAAGTCCATGCAAAAACTTTTTGACTGTAAGTTTTGAATCATATTTAATATCCCGTGAAAACTCCCCTCCCTCTTTTGTGACTCTTGCCATATTTCCGCATGGATAAAAGAAAATAGTGTATTTTATCCCTTTATAATTAAAAATAGCCATAATTAAAAACCTCCATAAATTGTGTACTGTCTCCCCTCCATAACAGAGGGGATATATTTTAGTCTCTCAAATCAATCTCGTAAATATTGCATGATGTTTCAATGTACAAGATGTTTTCTGATTTATCCATGTAGCCTACAGTAAAGTAAAAGCTATTCCCATTCAATACCCGATAATCAATCAAGTCATTTTCAACCATTCTATCACGGATACGACTTTCAATGCTGATTTTCGCATAAGAACATCGCCCGTAATAATCCTGTACAGAAAAACAATGGGAAGTAAAATACTCCTTTATCCATCTTTCAGCCTTTTGTGTTGTTTTGTTTAATTTTGTTGTATTCATTGTAACACCTCCATATATTGTGTTTATGCTTTTATTATCTGATATTCCCCTATGTTTTACCATAGGGGAAAATACCTATATTTATCTTGCTACACTAAAACTCATAATGTCATCAAAAAGACTATCGAATAACTCTAACAGTTCAGCATGTTCCTTTACAATTCTACTACGTAAAGTTTTCAACATTGCTTTTAATGTGATAACTTGATATACAGTAAAACTACCACCAAAAGCAACGGCTTGCTTTTCAATTGCTTTTCTGCAATTAATTACCTTTACTTTTGTAATGTCACCACATACATAATTCATAATTTTTTGGTCGAATCTCATAATATAACACCTCCATAAATTGTGTTTAGTTGTTTTATATCAACTCACTGTTGATAATATCAATATAGCATTATGCAATAACATAGTGTATAACAAATCTCTATAAAAATTGTATAAATCTATTTATTTTTATTTTGCATAAATATGCAATTTTTATGTATAAATATGCAATTATTTTTGAAAAATACATAGTAAATAAAAGAGTAAATAATAACGAAAAGAGTATATAAAGAGTCATTATTTTTATACTAAGTGTAAAAAGAGTAAAAAAAGAGTCAAATTGTATCAAAAATAGTATATAAATTTCTGTATCGGCGATAACGTTTTTCAAGTAGTTTCCTGACAGAATAGCATTTTTTATAAATATGCAATTTTTTGCAATAAAACTAACATTTAATATAACGTGTTTTGTTAGTTTTGACTAACTGATAATTTGCTGATGATTTTATTTATTTCTGTTCAAAACACAATATTATATCTCATATAGTATTGTTTCTGTTTTCTTTTTATAAAAGCGTACCCAAAAATTAAATATAAAATCATAGATACTAAAATAATGACTCTTTCTGAACTTGGCATTTTATACCCTACTCTGATAAATTAGCATTTTTTTGTTATTTCTGAATGACAAAATATTCTAGAAAAAAGTTTGTAAAAAGTACTTGATTAATTATTAAACTAAGTTTAAAATAATAAACATCAAGCGACGCTTGAGCGACGCAAAAACCAATTTGTAGGAAGGTGACAATATGAAAGAAGAAAAAGCAATTTTATTAAAATCTGACTTAGATTATGTAGAGAAAAGAATCAAGATTTTAAAAAGTACATTAGCAATGGAATTGAACGATGATACATTCAATGATATTGACATTCAATCTATAGCAGTGGATTTTTTGTCAACTCTGACAAGTACGGCAAAAAGAGTCAAAAAAGAACATAATTTAGAATAAAGCAAAACGGGCTAGCAATAGCCCGATAAGGCAAGTTAGGCAAGACTAACAAAAATGGTCTGTCGGGATTTTTACTCTCGACAGGCAGGGTCGGGGTGGATACCCTTTTTGGTACACAGCGGAGCAAAAAATATAATCTAAACCAAGCTTAGTATAAATAACGTTCATCACAAAAATCTCCTTTTAAAGACCCCACCCACCCCCGTACCCCTTTTTCCTGTAAAGGCATACCCCCAAAAATAAAACGCCCTCGCACTTTTCAGCACGAGGGCAAGAAGGAAAAGAGAGTTACATCAATGGCAGATTGAGGAGTTATCTCTTTAGTACTAATCATAATATGGTTGACGATAAAAAGCAACTATCTTATAATTAATTACAGAGGGAAATATGGCAGATGAATTAGAAAAATCTTACGAAGAGTTACGCTCAGATGTAATTGACAAGTTCAGAATAATCTATAAAGACGCTCTAGCTATGGACGCTTGTAAAGTCCCTAAAGATGTCCGTATCCGTATGCTTGAAGACCCTGTATATATTGCAGAGACCAAAGCTATCAGAGCTAATCTTTTCATAGACCAACTTGAGATGTTAGACGGTATTATAGCAGGAAATTATGACGAATCTGAGAAAGGCTCAGACCGTAGTGCTACTGTATTACGCTGTACAGAACTTAAACAGAAGTTGTTATTGGAAGACCTCAATGTTACTAAAGACGAAAGCAACGCTCTTAACGTAACCTTTGTATCTATGAGCAGAGAAGATTTTGAAACATTGGATACAGTAGAAATAAATGAGGGTGGAAACTCAAATGAGCTTGGAGCAGACTTTGGTGGTAAAGAAGAAGACAATTCTTTTGAAGCTCGTATGAAAGCAAAAACACAGGAAAAAATGAAGGAATTGGAGGCAGATAAGAATGGCTCAGATAGTTAAGTTGCTTCCTCATCAAGCGAGCTTTGTACAAGCTCCTTATGTATTTTCCGAGAAACGTTTCTTCTTCTTATGTGGCGGTTTTGCTTGTGGTAAAACAAGTTCCCTCGTTTATGCTGTAATGAAAGCTATAAAAGACCTGTTAGGAAAAAAGGATAAAGAAGGACACAACCCTAAAATAATGGTGTGCTCAAAAAATATTACCTTTTTGGCTAAAACTTGGACTAATGCTTTTGAGCAGAACTTGAGTATGACTAACTCAGAATATAGATATGATAAAGCTAAAAATATAATGTCTGTAGGAAATGTAGAGATTATTCTAGTACCAACAGAAGAGCCTACACAGATATATGGATATTCCGTCGTTGCGAGTTTTGTAGACGAGCTTGATGAGCTTCCTACAGATGTTGCTATGGAAGCAGTAAAGTCTATAAACGACCGTGTAAGACAACAGGTAGAAGGATTCAGAACCCCGTTCATCTGCTTTGCTACAACCTCACAAGGTTTGAAGGGTCTATATCAGACAGTAATGCACTTTAAGCGTTCAGGCATTGGCTATGTTCTTATGCGAGCAAGGACAAGAGATAACATATATCTTCCTGCTGATTACATAAAGAATATATACTCTATCTATAATGAGAAGGAAGTGGCTTGTCTGCTTGAAGGGCATTTTGTTTCAATCGACTCAGGACTTGTATTTCCTGATTATGACCCTGCAAAGAATAAACTTAACGTAGATTTGTTAGATTGCATTGCCGATGATGATACAATTTATATAGGACAGGACTTTAACAGCTTTGGTAATCACGCAGTAGCTTTATGTGTAAAAAAGTTCTCGGACGGTCAGGTATGTATTGTAGCTATAAAGGATTATATATTTCCTGATATAAGACGTGCTCCTGAGGTATTCAGGTATGATTTCCCTACACAGAAAATAATTTATATTCCTGATATGACATATAAAGAGCATTTTACAGAGTTCAAGAAGGAGTTGAAGATATTCAGGATTACTATAGCTTATCGTTCTTGTAACCCTTTGGTTAATGACCGTACTTTTGCTTGTAATAAATTATTTCATGCAGAGAGATTATTTATATGTCCTATCTGTAAGAACCTTGAGAAAGCTTTGCTGACTCATCAAAGAGACCCTAAGACGGGTATGCCTATGAAAGGCGGAGTTAATGCTCCTGACCATGACTCAGACGCCTTTGGAATGGCAGTACATTACTTGCTCTCTTGGAACAGAGATTTGAAGCCCTTATATGAAGTTACATTACAGTATATTTACAGTAAACGTAGAGCTCGTGGAGCGGACGCTACAGAACTTGAAGTAGGCTCACAGCTTATCACAGCTGACAAGCTTAAAGCATTGCCTCTAAAGAAAGCTCCTAATGTTGAAGAAAACGAGTTTAATTCTTGACAAGAGCTTTAGACTGTGTTACAATGTGACAAAACTTGTGGAGGTTTGAAATGAGCGAAAGTTCACGTTTGAATGATATCTTTAGAAATATGAAAAGAAGATGTTATGGAGCTTACAGTGACCATTACAAGAGTTATGGAGCTAGAGGAATTACCTTATGTGATGAGTGGAATAACAGAGAGAAAATAGGGTATGCAACAAAAGGTTGGCTTGCTTTCAAAGAATGGGCGTTAAATAATGGATATGATGATAATTTAACTATTGACCGTATAGATGTAAATAAAGGATATAGTCCTGAAAATTGTAGGTGGATACCATTAAGTAAGCAGTACTTTAATACAACTAGAAGTCATAAAATTACGTATAAAGGTAAAACACAGACACTTACAGAATGGGCAGATGAACTTGGTATAAGTAGATGTGTACTAAGACAAAGAATATGCAGGGGTTGGACGGTTGAAAAAGCTTTTACAACGAAGTAAGATAGATATAGGAGTTGAAATATGGTTGATTTTAGCAAATTACGAAAGATTCTCAATGGCTCTAATATGTCTGTAAAGCATTACCAAAATGGTAAAAAGGTCGTTACAGATTCACAGAGCTTTAAGGGTATGAAATTATCGGCTCTTAATGAAGCTCAGGAATTGGTAGAAACTTCAATTAAGGAAGACACTGTTTCGTACGCTTCAAAATGTGGTATTCAGCTTGATTCTCTTAAATCAGCTTCAGACCGAGCGAAAGAGAATATCGGAGCTATAATGGACTGTATGCTCACGAAAAAGAACGTGAGTGCTGAAGAATTACACAGCAGGAACATCCGAGACTCTTTCCTCAATGGAAGATGGAACACGGGAAATGTTGTAGACCCTACGAAAGCAAGTCTCGCTTTACCCAATATTTACATATCTCCTTGGGAAGCTAACTCACTTTACTCTCAGAAAGGGCTTTTTGAGACAGTTATTAATAAAAAATCAAAATCTATCCTCTTAAATGGCTGTGTAATTGAGAATAAGCACTTAAAACAGGAAAAAATGGATATTGTCAACGAAAGAGCTGAAGTAAGACACAATTTCAAGAGTATTCTTGCAGAATCTACATTAACAGCTCTTGTTTACGGTGGAGAGCTTACTTTTCCAATGTTTAAGAAGGATACACCAATCACAACTCAGTTAAAGCTTGACGCTTTGCTGAAACTTGGGGTTTTAGGAAAAGATTGTATTGATTATTTCGTACAGCTTGACAGATGGAACACATTTATCATACCTCCATATAACCCTACACAGAAAGACTTTCTCAGACCTGAAGTGTATACAATACCGTTCTTGGGGGCTGACGTATATCACGGACGCTGTGCTCGTGTAGTACCTGCAAAACAGGCAGGATATTGGGGTCAGATTCTCAATCAGGGTTGGGGTATCTCAGATTTGTGTGGATATGTACAGTCAGGATTGAACTATAAGGTAGCTATTCAAAGCTTACCTCTTATGATACAGCAGATGTCTATTCTTGCACGTACAGTCAATGTTGAAGGTGTATTGGCTACGGAAGGAGCTAACGCATTGGACGCTTTGGTAGACGTAGCTACAATACGTACTCGTGAAGCTTCTCCTGACAATCCTGTAACAATGGACGTACTTGGAGACATCAAGAGTATCAATAGAAACTTTGCACAAGTTCCTGAACTTATGCGTCTACTCCGTCAGGACTTTGCTTCTGACGCTGTACTTCCTGAGCCACTTCTTTTTTCTTCTGAAAAGGGTAACTTCTCTTCAGGTGACGATACACAGGGTAATCTCTTCAAGCAGAATGAATCTATTCAGATGATTCATAAAGACATTGAACCTCAGTTCAAACAACTTGCAAAGATTATGATTATTGACGCTCTTGGAACAGACAAAGAAGTAATCGAAGCTCTTCCTTATACACAGATTCACTTTGACCAACCCGTTATTGCTAATGCTCTTGAACGTGCTCAGATTGGTAAGTTCCATTCAGAGAACATCTTTAACCTTGTTTCTTCACGTATTCCTGCTGACATTGCTGTTGAAATGGCAGACAAGAATGTATCCGTTGATATGCGCACATCTGCCGATATCCTTGAAAAGCTCCGTAAGCTTCAGGATAAGTTCGACAAGCAGGATGATGAGAGAACAGACCTTGACCTTGAGCAGAAAGAAGCTGATATTGCTCAGACTGAAGCTCAGACTAAGGCAACCAAAGAGCAGGTTGCAATGCAGAAGACTATGGTTGCTTCAGCAGGAACAGGCGGAGCTAAGAAGCATGGAAATGATGAGGATGATAAGCTGACCCGTGGTAAGTCTCCTGCTGAAGAGCAGAGAGAAAAAGCTGAGAGTGATAAGACTAAATCAAATTACTCAAGACTTGAGCAGAAACAGCATGAGAAGACTCGTGGCTCTAGTAAACGTGCGGAAAAGCTTTCTAAGCATAAGAATAAGTCTGTTTAGTACGAATCTAAATTGACAAGTCACTAAATAGGTATTATTATAATAAATATAGGAGGACACAATGAGTGCAACAATTCCTAACGGCATGTTACTTTCAGACCTTTTGAAAGCTACAGGCTATGACTGCCCTGAAACCTTACAGGGTAAAACTTTTGCTCAGGCTACTTCAGGCGGTGAGGCTGACCTTGAAAAAAATCACGCAGTTTCAATAAATGCAGGCGAATACACACAGCCTGTAGAAGTTACTCCTGCCGAAGGTAAAGACGGTATGGAGAAAGTTACTGTAACAGTAACAAACATTGTAAAAGGTCTTGTAGCTTTTGGCTCAGCAGAAAAAGCTGTATATCTTACAGTAGTTCCTTCAGCAGAGGGAGCAGTAAAGGCTTACGTACCGTCAGCTACAGGATTGAGCAAGGTAGACGCTACCTATGTAGAAGCTACAGGCGTAACAATCAGTGATGTTGCGTATGCACGATACTCAGCAGGAGATATCACATTCTAAAATGAAACAGACAGTTAACACAAAAGATTCAGAAGCTTCTCCTTTTATAGAGCAGAAAGACGTAATTCTCTGTCGTTCAGGTATTCAGCTTTACCATAAGTCTGAGGTTGTAGCCTTTATGACAGAGGACAATAAGCCTGCTGTGGAAAGGGAGTGGTATAAGGAATACCGTCCTGCTAATGTAATTGTCAAAGCTAAAAACCTTTTCAAGTCACTTCCCGTTACAAAGGAACACCCTGACGTATGGGTAGACGCAAAGAACTTCAATGAACTTGCAGGTGGAACACTTGATAAGGAAGTTGAAGTAGTAGCCTTGGATGGTGAAGCTGAAGGCGAAATCGGACTTAAATCAAACATTACATTTTATACAGAAGAGCTGTATAACTATTATCTCAATAACAAGGAAGTATCAGTAGGCTACACTTGCAAAAAGCATTTTGTGGACAATCCTGATGAAGTAGGATATGATATTATCTTGGATGAGATTACTGAAGTAAATCATTTGGCAATCACTAGAAGGGGTCGAGGTGGCTCTGAGGTTGCTGTAATTGATAGTATTATAGGAGGTATAAGACCTATGCGTACAGGCATTTTTGCTTTCCTCAAGAGCCAGAAACAGGCTGTTAATGACAGCAATTTCTCTTTTGGTAAAACAGTCCTTGAAGCTGTCAAGAACAGCAAGGGAACTACCGAAGAGGAACTTGCAGGGGAAATGAAAAGTGTCTTAGATTCTATGTCTATTCTTAAAGACTGTGAAGCTAAGACTAAACTTGTGGATGTTGTTAAAGACTGCTTTGACAACAAGGAAATGGCTATTGCTGACGAAGCAGAGCTTACAGCAACTCTTGATTCTATGTGGATTGAGATTCGTGCAGACTCACTCGGAGAGATTTCTAAAGCCTTTGAAAAGCTTGGCAAGAAGAATGAGAAACCTGCTGAAGCAGGTGTATCTGATTCTGCTGATGAAAAAGATAAGGATAAAAACAAGGACTCTGCGGACGAGGACAAGAACGAAGATTCTAAGGATGGAGAGGACAAGGATAAAAACAAGGACTCTGCGGACGAAGATGACAAAGACAAGAACAAGGACGGTTGCAACAAGGATTCAGACCCTATGATTGCTGTAAAAGATGATATTCTTAAAGCTATCAAGTCTGAAATTGCACCTATGGTTGCAGACGCAGTTAAAGAATGTCTTGGGCTTAAAGACGGAAAACCTTCAGTTGAAGGTTCTGAATTGGATTCTATGGAAAATGAAGTTGTAAGAGATTACACTACTTTTCTTGAAAGATAGGAGAAAAATATGACACAGAATGGTAAAACTTTGTCAATGCACAACGAGGCAATTTGGAAGGGAACATTTACCGATAACGGTATTTTGAAGAAGCTCCATGAAAACTCGTTCACAGATGGTTACTCAGCGCTCCTTTCTCCTGACGGACAGAGTGCAGGTAAGGTTTATTTTGGCGATGGTGTATTCTATGACGCTAAGCAGAAGAACAACAAGGTATATGTAGGAGCTCCTACTGTTACTAATGCTGTTCCGAAGTTTGCAGGAATTATTGCTCGTGAGCCTGCTATTGCGTCAGGTTATCCTGCAATCAACAATGAAGTTGCAAGCTTTCAGAAAGGTCTGCTTGTTAAAGAAGGCTTCATTGAGTACAAACATGCTTATGTTGTAGGTTCAAGCCCAAGTGCTCTTCCTTCAGCAAAGGTAAACGTATACGAAGACGCTAACGCTACAATCGGTTACGTTTTGATTGTTTCAGCTTCTAACGGAGCTGTATATTTTGCACCAACTGATTCTGATAAGGTAGACAGTGATGATGTTGTAGTAGGAAAACTTATTACAATCAATCCTGACGATAAATCGGTAACAGTTTTCGTGTCACCTGCAATCTACGCATAAAGGAGTGAAATATGTTAGGTAAGAAAACAGTAAGCTATACAAAACTTCAGACTGCAATGGAAAACGACATCTTACAGCGTTTCCCTGCAATTTCTGAGCATATTGACGCTATTCACATTGAAAAAGGACACCTTTCAGCTGACGCTCGTGCAAACGGTATCGGTATTGCTGTAGGTGATTCAATGTGTACAAAAGAAGCTCTTCCTCTTGGCGTACAGCCAATGCAGGCTATCCGCTATGAAGAGCCTTCAGCAGGAACTAAGAAGTACATTGATAAAACAATGGACTCTTACATCAAACAGGGTAAGACTGAAGCTGAAGCTCACAAGCTCGTTCAGGATTCTCTTATCCCTGTAATGGGTTTTGACTCTGCTACAAAGCAGTACGTTGTTTCAGCTAAAGCTCCTGAAAGTGAGCTTAAGAAGGTTGGTGTAACCGACTCTCTGTTGGAACAGACATCTATTCAGATGTGGAACGTTGGTTGGCTGACAAAAATCATCAAACAGCCATTTGCTACTTCACACGCTAAAAACCTTGTAAGCGTTGAATCTTTCAATAACCCTTGGGCTGACGTAATCGGTATGTTCAAGGAAAGCTTTGAAGGTTATGGTAAACTGTCTAACGTTGCTCGTGGCAACTTCAAGCAGAACAACTCTAACCCTGTAAGCAACGAAGCTTCTCAGATTGTAGATGAGGTATTCAATATCTCTGTAGACTATGAATCTGATGTTATGGAAGATATTAAGGCTAAGCAGTCAGGCAACTTCATCACAGGACAGATTAAGGCTGACCGTGAAAAGTACGCTATGATGGTTCTTGACCGTATGCAGGACGCTTTGATTTACTATGGTTCTGATGAAGCAGGTATTGATGGTCTTACAGACGTAGCTCCTGTTGTACAGTACGCAGGAACACCAATCTATGACCTCTTCCTGTCTACTACTTCCACAACTCGTGGTAGTGACATTGTAAGAGCAATGCAGACCGAAATTGGTAACTTCCTCCGTGAAAATCATTATATGGCTCGTGAAGTTAAGATTAACTGTTCTGAGTATGTATTCCAAGCTTTGACACAGACTGTATACTCTGATGTATACAATCCTGAATCACCGCTTCAGATTATAGAGCGTAACTTCAACGTTAAGAACGAACTTGATGGTGGCTTGATTTCAGTTAAGTATACAATCGTATCTGATACAATGCTTAACCCTTCTATCTCAGGTGGAGAACAGAATCCGTTTAACCCTAACAACTACGACTTGTTCGTAATTACAGTTCCTTCTATCAAGGACGCTATGGGAGAACAGGACTCACTTATTATCCATCCTGAACTTTTGAAGAGCTACGTCGTTCCTGCTCTTTGGCAGAGAACAGGTATGCTGTACACAATGTACAAACGTATTGGTGGCGTAATTGCTCCTGTTGAAGGTACTGTAAAAGTAATTGCAGGCTTCGGTTATCAGGGTAACTAGTTTACCTTGAGTACGAAACAAAAGCTCCTAGATAAACTAGGGGCTTTTGTTTTATATACTTGACGAGTGCTACAACAGCATTTATAATTAAACTATGTATTCATAAGGAGGAAAATATGAAGTACATTTTGAACACAGGCAGATATGCTCTTTCATTTGAGATTGAAAAGAAAGGTCTTAAAAAGACTATCGTTCTTGACCGTCGCAGACTGTATACAGATACAGGCAACCTTGCCACTACAGGAATTACAGCAATCGAAGACGAAGATTATGAGATTTTGAAAAAGCTTGAAATCTTCAAGAAACGTTTTGCTGATGAATCTTGTGGACTTTCTGAAATTGACGAAGAGAAAGCTATGGGTAAACCTGACCCACAGGCAAGCAAGCTTGCTGAAGAAAACAAGAAGCTCAAGGAAGAGCTGAAGAAAGCTAAAGATGAAGCAAAGAAGGCAGGAGGAGATACTGAAGCAGTAAAGAAGCTTGAAGACGAAAATGCTACACTTAAAGCACAGCTTGAAGCTTTGACAAAGAAGAATGAAACTTCTGCTACAGGCACAGAAGCTACTGAAGCTTCAGAAGAAAAAGCAGATGAGGACGAAGGATTCTAATTATGGAAGTAACTACAAGTGGAAGACCTGAGAAGATAACTAAAGTTTGGTTTCGTACACGTTATGGGCAGAACTTTCCTGACCTTCTCGCAGAAGATAAAAACGATATGCTTGATACGTGTATCGAAGATGTATATACTCTTTTCCACGGTGTAGGAGAGCTTTGGTCTCATCTTGACAGGGAAGAGTACGTACTTAAAACTCAGCTGTGTTACGGGCTTTTGACAGCTTGGTACATAGCTGACCTCTTCCCTGACTTTACTCTCGGAGTAATGAGCACGGGAGGGATACCACTTAAATCTAAACAGATTGGTGGTACAAAAATTATGTTTGGAGAAGCCTCTAAGAAAGCAGGAGCAGTTAATAATGCTGACTTGCTTCAGGCTCTCAAGAGTAATGCTTTTGGGGCAAAAGCTTACTTAATGATTAAGACATCGGGAAAATTGAATCTATATATAAGTCACGGATACTAGGAGGACAAAATGTTTTTCAGTGTTAAAACATCTATCAAAATCGCAGACAAGGTATACTCTCCTTGTATCTGCTACGAGGCTAAAGAAGCTCTCATTCCGACTATTGAAAGACTCGTTGCTGATGGTAAGGCTTATTCCTTTAAGGAAAGAGTCTATTTTCAGAATGGTAAGGTGCTTGTAAAGAAACCTGAGGAGATTCCTTACGAAGAACCTAAGAGCCTTGAAAAGAAAGGTAAGAAGGAAAAGAAAGTGCCACAGGCTGACACTGTAGCAGACATTCCTTCTCCTGAAGAAATTGCTGATAACGAGGACTTCTAATGGGTGGTGTGTACGGAAGCCAACTTGCTTTCTTTACTGAACAGTTTCGAATGTTCGATTATTTCTCTATGAATCCTCTCCCTGTTGCTTCGTACTCAAAAAGAGAGTTTCTTGGCAAAATCAAGGGAGTATTTCAGTATGTCAAAAAGGGAGACTTAATCCGTGAAAATGATACTGAAGCTGACGTAAATGTTCCGACAATTTGGACATACACAAAGCTTAAAGTTGGTAACTTTATTGAAATGGACGGGGAGTTATACAGAATCACGAGTGATTATCCTTGGAAGTTTGAAGGTAACTTTTACTGCTACAGCCTTGAATCTTTCGTAGGCAACTCTGACACTCAGACTCCTTTTACAGATGTAAACTTAGGACAGAATAACTATGATTAGGCTTGATTACTCAAGCAATGCAGAATTGCTTGAGGAAGAAATCTATGATTATGACACGGTAGACATACATGAGACAGGGATAAATACTGACCGTATGCGTCTTCCCGACAGGTATGACATTGCCAAGTTCTATAAGCGTGATAAAGAACCTAGCAGTTACGACAAGCTTGGAAATCCTCGCTATGAAAAGGGAGAGTGGGTAGAAAAGAAAAAGAAAAACCTTCCTAAAATCTCAGAAGACTTCGATTGGCAGATAACATATAAGTTCCCTTCAACTCTTCACAGTAATATTTCATCTCTCGGAAAAACTTATGGAGGAGACAACGTTACTTACAGGAGACTTTACCTTATCTTGTGTGAGAGATTCAATGGTGGCTCTTTCTTTGTAGATGATTATTTCAACTCTGTTTACCCTACATCTTGGGCGAAAGAAGCCGTGGATGTGGAGCTTAATAACCTTAAGGATGAGCTGTTATTTTATGTTGAAGACCTCACTGAAGGAGCTAAGCTTACAAGAAGTGGAAAACTTGACAGGCGTTATAAAGTTAATGAAGGAATGGCTGAACGATTGAATGAGTGGCAAACATATGCACGAAAATGGGAAGCAGATAAGGGTGTAGAGCTTGCGAGAATCCTAAAAGATGATATAATTAAAGCATTGGAGAATGGGGAGATTCCTTTGAAACATTCTTTAGCCGAAGCTACCAAGAGGAAACGTATTTCGGTAGGTTATGAGCCTTCCCCATTATTTTATGCAATGGGAGACCTGATAAAACATATACAGCTCTTTGTTACAATTGGAGGAAACGGAAAATGGAAGACAGAAACGGGTTTAGTGGTGTAAGCTTCAACAATCTCCGCAAGGCTCTGTACCTCATATATTTCGGAGTAGACCCTATTTACAATGACAAGGGAGACATCATCGGAGCAAGAAGTCAGGATTTTAATTCACCAAAATATAGATATATTGTGCCAATGCAGGGCAACTTCGATAACCCTCTATTCAAAGAAGAAGAGCTTAATAAGGACACGTTTATTGAGTATTGGATTTCCGAAGATAAGAGTTTAACTCAGGATGACTACACTACAGATAAAGAAGGAGAAGCAGTTAACAGACAGAAGTGTGTAGCTAACGTGCTTGTCAGATTTATCGGCAGGGAAGCAGATACATGGGTGAGAGTGTTCAGACATCTCACCAAACGTAACGACGTATTCAAGATTTTTGAAGGGGTATGCAACGCCCAAAAGCTTGAGTTCACAATGCCTATAATTCCAAGAAAAGTAAATTACTTTGGCAAGAACAGTCAGATTGCGTTTGACGTACGATTCAAATTGCGTTATGATGAGTGTATACGTACAAATTGGCTTCCGCTTAAGGGAATTAACTTTAAAGTCGAAGGCAAGGTTTACGTAGACGATAAGGAAGTCTAGCATTGCAGACTGTAGTAATGCAGGGTAGAGGTTGTTAGCATAACACCCGTACATACCTTTAATAAAATGTATAAGGAGAAACTACTACGGCAAACTTAAACTATGTTGGCTCGGTAGCTGAAAGGTTTATGCGTTTTCGTTCTCGTCTCGCAGAGACAGAAGGTGTAGCAGAAGACCTCTTCAACGCAATTTCAATTTACGTTCCTAAATCATTGGCTCAGGCTCAGCTCTCAGCTGAAGCTTACGACCCTACAGCTGTAACGGCTGATAACTATGCAGTTATCCCTGTAACAGTTGATAACTATAAGAACGTATTGGCTGATGGAAGTGTACTGCTTTCTCAGTGGCTTCCTGTCTTTAACGACGGTACAAACTTCGCAGTAAAGCTCTATGTAATCGTATTTGATGACACAGGCTTCTCACCTACTGTAACAGCAGGAGCACTTTCTTGGACTCCTCTGACTAAAGCTTTCAATGAGCTCTATTTCATTTCTCTGTTCAAGACAATGTTCTCAGAGCATTATGATGGTAGCAAGGTTGAATCTGACCCTGCTCAGGCAACAGACTATGATGATTCAAACTACTTCGACATGGTTCTTTGTCTGTCAACTCTCTGTGAAACTGAGGCAACACTTTCTTGGTGTTTGGCTGAAGTTAAAGTTGCTGTATACGATGGTGTTTCTGATACAAACGCTTGTAAGGTACAGTCGCTCACAAAAGGAGCTGAAACAGCGCACTGTACAACTCTTGTAGGCTCAACATTAGCTGACCGTGCTGAATATTTTTGGGGTTATGTAAACCTCATTGGTGGAAGCCATACAAATATCATCATGCACAATGGCAGTTACATGATTCCAATCATCCTTGGTCGTTGGTTCGAACAGCGCAACGTAGCAGGACAGTTTATTGGCAACAAGCTCTGTAAGATTCGTCTTACAGGAAACAAGGTAAAACCTACAGGAAACCCTTCACCACTTAACAGTGATGTAAACCTCAACTTGCCAAGTTCAATCTATGAAATCCTCGATGACAAGAATGTAGGATACTTTATTTCTGTTGCTAATGACTCTGACAGCAATGCAGAGCTCACTCGTGACAGAAGTGTAAACAACATGCCTGCTACAGCTTATGCAATGTCTAAGTGGATTGACTACACAACTTCACAGGACATGGCTAAATATGCAACAGCAATTTCAACATTGACAAACCCTGTGCTTGTAAATCAGACAACTTATGCACAGCTTCAGTCATTCCTTATCAACAACATTTCTGTATTTGCAACTCTCGGAAGGCTTACAGATATCACTGTAAAGTTCCCTCCATTTGCAGAAGCAAAGAAAGGAAATTGGTTCGAAGGAACAGCTGTATGGTCTGCTCGTTATGTTGATGACCTTGAAGGTGTAAACATCTCAGGTTCTATTTCATTCTAGGAGGTAACGGAAAATGGCTTACGGTAATAACAGGGCAGGCGGACAGCCTCGCTCACACTTCCGACAGGCAGGTGGAGCAATCATCAAGTTCCGTCACCCATACTTCGCAGGTATGATTGATACAGCAAGTGGAAAAGCGATTGATGAAATTGACGTTTCAGCAAGCTGTAAACTTGAAGGACGCTTCTTTGAAGCAACTCAGAATCAGGACTCAGCAAAGCAGACTGTTTTGATTGATGGCTCTACTGTTACAATCACAAATAAAATGCTTAATGGTACAATTACAATTCCTGCTGTTCCAACAACAGGAAACGTAGCAACAGGAGACTTTATTGCAGGCTGTCAGCTTATTCAGTCTGTAGGAGACTCTGTTGGTGGTATCATTACAAAGACTGACTTCGTAAACGGAAAGGCTCAGACAAAGGTTTATTATGGTGTAACTGTTAAACAGTGCCCTCCTGACGTTTCAGAAGGTAATGATGTTCCAACTTACAACGTACAGCTTTTGTACTCAGGTTGGATTCAGGCTGAAAGCAAGAACAGTGACGCTAACCTTAAAGCTGTTTGGGCTGTTGGTAGCAAAGAAGGTATCGAAGGATTCTACAGTCCTTATGATATTCAGAACGCAGATGGAAATGGTGGCACAAAAACAAGTGCCCTCACTTCTACTTCTCTTGCTCCTGACGTTGGTACAGCAATCGAGGATGATGTTGATTCAGGTGCAGACAACTCACAGGAAGTTGGTGGAGACAATGGCGTGCAGAAGGCTACTGCTTGGCAGAGCGTAGTTAAGGTACAGTCAGTCCTTACAAAAGGAGCTCCTGAAGTAAATCCTGACGCTTCTACAGGAAGCTCAGGCAATAATGGTTAGTACGAAACACTAACTCGCACGAAGACGGTAAAGGTTGCTTTACCGTCTTTTTTGTTTTATAATGGTTATAAGAGGTGAAAAGAGTATGAAAAACATTTTTTTAGACGCTTCTATCCTGAAAGGCAGACAGCAGGATGAGATAGAGAGGATTGACGTACAGCAGAATAAAATCCGTTTCGAGTTTCCTAACGGTTTTGAAGACTTGCGTTTGATTGAGGAGTGCAGAGCCATCAATGCTCTTGATGTTTCTGACCCTGACAATTTTGACCTGATGTACGACATTACAATGCAGATGTTAGTAGGTAAGCCTGTGTTTATCTATTTCACAGATGGCAGAATAAAGAAAGAGGTAGCTCGCTTTGTAGTCACCAATCGTTACATGGACTTAAGAGGTGTAGCTTTTATCTGTGAGTATCCTATCGTTGTGAATTGGCTTGTAGAGTTTATTGCAGGGTACTTAGGAAAAAAATATCCTCGCTCCTTGAAAAGTATTCAGGCTCAAGTGAGCGAGAGAGAAGAGCTTATGAAGAAGAGCCTGAACCAAGTAAAAGTGACAACTTCTTAGAAGCTTTGGTAAGAGATAAGATTAAAGAGAAGTTTGTTTTCGGTGATATGGTTTTCAGGTATTATAGATACCTTGATAAGTTTCACGTTGAGCCTAAGAGTTGGCTTGATTTGTTTGAGTATGCAAATTATATTGAAACAGATAATAGTGTCAATAGGCTTATAGCTGAAAGCACTAAGCAGGAGTAAAGAATGGCTAGTCCTATAGACGATTACAAAAGAGTAACCATACGAAGTGTTAAAGACAGAAGCTCAGGGGCTTACGCTATTGCTGATTATGATAAGGACATAAGAGCAATTGAGAGAGCCCTTCAGTCTGCTCTTCCTAAGGACGCTTTTTACCATATGCGACCTAAAGACATCAATTATGATGGTGCTGTAGGCGTAGCAAAGAATCAGATAGGTAAGCTCCGTGAAGATTTCTACATTAAAGAGGAGTACGCTAAAGTTGCACAATTAGCAATAGCTCAGGCTGTTGCAAAAATGAAGTTTAGTGGAAGTGCACAGTCTAAGTATCAGTCAACTAAGCTTAGACCTTTGAGTGATGAAGAAGCTAAGCTTGTAAAAGAATTGGAGAAGCTTAACAGACAGAAGCAGGACGGTAAGGAAACAGAAACAACTAGATTCAATCGGGGCACTATGCTTAAGATTCTTGGTGTTCTGACTATCATAGCTAACCTGACTCGACGCATACTCTCTTCTGTTTTGTCTGTAGCAACTCGCTCTGTACAGGACACTATAACAGCACATAACCTTGGTACAACATATGAAGCTGTAAGGCGGTACAGACAAGTAGAGACAATACACGGCATGAAAGAAGGAACTCTTACAGGAGCTCTTTCTGATATTCAGTCTAAGTTCGGTAACATCACTACACTTGATGAATCCTCTCTTGAAGCTCTCGCTGTAGTAATGGGTGGAAAGATTGAAGAGATGGCTACAATGGGGCTTGGCTCTTCTAATCCTGAGAAGATTCTTGAATCAATCTTGGACACATTTAACGAGAAAGCTAATTCAGGTGTTAACTCTATCGGGCAGTATGTTGGCGAACAGCAGGCTCGACGAGAGCTTTACGGTTATCTTTTGAAAATATCTCCTCAGATTGCGGACATATTTGCAACTATGCAGGAAGAACAGCATAACATCAATTCTCTCTTCAGAAATCAGGCAGACACTTTTGCTCAGTGGAAGAATCTTAAACCTGACGCACGAGGGCTTGGTGCTGACCCTGCTCGTACGAACGTACTTGTAGAGCTTGGAGAAGAATGGAACATACTCAAGGGAGTCATGGAGCAGGTGCGTGACGCAATTGCTGTAACACTTGCTCCTGCTCTTTTGAAGTTACTCAGACGCATTGCAGACAGTCGTGTAGGGATGACACAATCTGAAAAAGAAGAGCGAAACAGAGAGAATAAGAAAGCTAACGAAGAGTTTATAACTTCAGCACAGTCTACAATGGCTTTAATGCAGGGAGATTGGGATAACCTATCTACTGCTCAGAAAGCTAGATATTATGCTCTCAGTGACGCTGTGCGAGAAGCACAGCAGGCAAATAAAGGCTCAGGAGTGTTTAATAAGACTATACCTTATGCTGTACCGACTCAGGAAGAACTTCAGGTAGCAACACAAAGCCTTATTTATGAGCAAGCAAGTGAGCGTGCACAGCTCGCTAAAGACGAGTCAGCCTATCGAGAGTTGGATGATATTACGGATGAAGAGATTCAAGTTACTGCTGAAAGCAATGCTTATGACATAGCAAAAGCTCGTGCTAAGTATGATAAAGCAAAGGCAGACGCAGTAAAGAAAGCCAACGAGCCTTATGAGGATGATAAAGCTGTGTATGAGCAGGAACTTGCAGAGTATAACAGAAACTTGGAGCTTGAGAAAGCCCGTATATTTAATGAGAAGAAAGCAGAAGCTAACCTCTCAAAACAGGAAAGGATTTCAAGAGCTAAAGTGGAAGCTACTAAAGCAATGGTGGCAGATAAGGGAGACTCAGGCTTTGCAACTATGAATCCAACAGAGAGAGCATGGGAGCATACATTGAGAACTCTTGAAGTATTGTACGGAGTTGACCTCAGACATGATGAGTTTGGAAATGAGTTAACCTTAAAGGACGCTATAGCTAAAGCACGTAAGCAGAAACTTATAGCCAAGCAGATGAAGGGTATCGACCTTCAGCCGAACTATAATAATCTTCCGAAGCAGAAGCAAGACCCTGAGAGATGGAAGCAGGAAGCTGAGGCAGAAGCTTTAGCAATATGGGGTGAAGCTCCTGTGTTTGACGAGGCTTCTGTCTCAGATGTAGATTTCCCTACATTTTGGACATGGATGTATAAGCAAGACCCTTGGTTCTTCAATGCTAAGGTTTTGAATAAACGTGCTGATAAAATGTCAGCAGAGTCGAAATATGACCCGTACTATGATTGGACACTGTTACATCAAGATTATGGGGCTGATTTTGAGAAGTTTTCAGAGAAACTTCCTGTAGGCTACACTAACCGTAATGCAGGAATATTTTCTTATGACGAGACAAGTGATAACGGTGTAATTACACATAAGATTGTCCTCGACCTCAATAATAATGGTAAGCTTGAAGTTTCTGATAAACTTCTTGAGTCTTTCATTACTAACAGAGCAGGCTTCGTAGGTACACTCACAGATAAGGTTGAGATTAAGGATGGCAAGGTCACAGCCTATGCCCGTCCTGCAAGCTCATATAAACCTTCAGCTAAGCCGAGTGGAGCTTCAACTAAATAAGGAGTAGAAAATGGAATTGCTTAAGAACAGTTTGAGATTTATTACGGGGATACGTTATCATAAAGACATGCTTCAGCGTCTTAATAATATGACCTATATCTATGATGTGAATTGGAATCCGAACAACACACCTAAGGCTACTTTCCCTGTGGCGTTTTTCCATGTGAAGAGCTGTCACGAGGTAATGAGCTCAGAAGTAAGTCAGAAGCAGATGTTATTCTACAATTCTCATCAAAGCTCAGGAATAACAGCTCCGTTTAAGAATGTTACTAATGACTCTGACCCTGCGCTCAACTCAGGGCTTTTGAACGTCGTAGCAGACAACATTGTAATCAAGCCGAAAACCTATAAGCTTGAGGTTATCATTCCATATCATAACCTCACACTGCTTGACCAATCCTTCATGTTCAACTCACACACAAACCGTATAATGACTGAGGAGCTTTTGAAGACAACCACAACAGGAGAGGGAGTAGTCAGAGCTTTCAACAATGAGGCTACTCAGTATCTTACTGCTTGGAGCACGCTCAGCACACCATACCTTGAGTTCATAAAGGATTTGCTTCGCATGCTGATAAATCAGAACTACTCTGAGTTTGACCTGAATAGTTGGCTTACTGACACAATCCAACAGCCTGACTATAACAAGCAGTCTCTTGAAATCATGTGGAGCATGAGACACATTGTAAAGATGAAGGTGTGGAACAGTTGGGAATACAAGTACGTATCCATCGTCGATTTGGATGTAACTAAGGAAGGCACAGAAGACGGAGTATATGAAGCTTCCCTGACTGTACAGGAAATGCCTATTGTTACGATGTACCCTCAGGGGTTTGTGGCAGGAAAACAGTTCGTACGAAAGAATCCTATACTTGAAGCTAACGGAGAGCTTGCAATCAAAGCTCTTAATATGGCAGGTGGTGAAGGCGGAAAAGTTTCTGACCTTCTTGGTATAATAAATAAGTACAATAAGGTGAAGTAAAATGACAATAGAACTCGACAAAGTAGTTTTTACAAACGATTTCTTCTCGACACCTCTTCCTGATGGTAGTATAATGGTGCTTAATAAAGTGGATGAAAGTCTTCTCTCTGACGGAGAATCCGCAGAGATTAAGGCTATCAATATCGAAATATGGACATATGACGAAGAAGTAATCAGGTGTCCTTGTGTCATCGGGCTTGGAAACGAGCTGATGGAGATTAAGACAGATTATACAGAATATGAGGGGAAAGTGCTTACTCCTGATAACATGGGGTATTGCACAATAGAAATCTATGCAAGTAACTAGAGCTGAACTTATTCCTAACGAGCAGAAGGTAAACCTTCAGATAGGGGATATTTTCGACAGGATAATCAATCTCAAACTTAACTGTCACAATAAAGTTTCAGGCATACGTGAATCTTTTGTTATTCGTAGTGACTATGAACTTGTGTGGCTTGGTCAGACTTTCGACAATAAGGGTGGTATAACCATAGGGGAAGGAAAATACCTTATCCGTCGCTGTAGCATGAAGCCTTCTATAAAGGTACAGTGCAAGATGGTTACATCGAATACAGGAACATTAATTGATGTTTACGTAAACAACTTCTTCATGGTGACAGGAGACGGTAAACATCTTCGCAGTTTCAATGAATCTCAGTATGTAATTGAAACAGTAGAGGTTGTTATGGGTTATTGGGGGCAGTTTCAGCTTCCTCAGAATCAAGTTCCAAGCTACAAGGACTATTTCAATCTTGAAGCGAAAAACGGTGCAGATAAGATTATAATGAAGTCTCCTATAGTTGTAACTACAGATAAGCTTCCCCCTGATTCTGTACTGCATATGCACGGATACGTAGGAGAAATCTATGCTGACCCTGTGGCTATCACAAAGGTTGTAACTCCGATTCAAGCGATGGCAAAGCCTGTGGCAAGCTCAAAAGTAGAGTTAGAGCAGGTGTTCTTTGAGAACATCACAAGACGCTACTTCAATCAGGGAGCTGTTGATAGCACAACGCTGTACACTCTGAAAAAGAATATTCCTGTCTCAGAGATTAAGGAGCTTCCTGTTCCTGTAGTTATAGACGCTAACGGACTTATGGATGAAGTAAATGCCCGTAAGTATGGAGTAAAAGTTTATCTGTCTGACGCTGTGAAAGAGCTTAAGCTTGAGAAGAAGCTTGACGCAGATGGTAAAGAATACGAACAGAATGTGTATTTTGAAGCAGGATGGACAATTGGACAGACAGTTGCCCGTATCATGTCTTTCTTAGACGCTGAGCTTGAGTTCACATTTTCTAATGAAGGTGATGTACTTATCTACACTCCGAAAGAGATGATTGAGAACATTCAGGGCATAGCTGATTCGTACGAACAAAAAGGAGTATACAAGGAAACTGTTCTTGCAAACAAACTTTTGTATGATGGTAAACTCCCTGCTGTTTACAATATAAACATAGACGCTGTGGCAACAATTACATGCCCGTTCTTTACATTCATTGAACCTTTTCAGTATATAGAGTTTGCTTCCCGATATGCCCTTACAAGCGCAGTTACATATTATGCTTCGTATGCTCCAACGATAACAAGGTTCTTGGTAATCAGTGCAACGATTACTTTCGCAACGCAGGAAGACATAAACGAAGTACAGATTACTGCTGTGAGCGCAAGAGACTCAAAAGTATAGGAGATTAAAATGGCAGATATTAATTTTTCAGCAGGCAAGGAAGGCTTAGACTTTCTCTCAGCCGTAGAAGCAATGATTAAGCGTAGCTGTATAATCGATTTTGGGATTGTTCAGAAAGTGGTAGCCAAAGGCATTGTAGAAGTATCTCTTGCTGTAGCAAGGACGGAACAGGACATGACCATTATGACGTGTGTCCTTGCAAATATAGCGAGTGCTTCTTTTACACTTGATATTACACCTGACGTTGGAGACAGAGTTATCGTTTTGTATCCGAGAGCTTATGATGAAAAGATGTTTACTGTTCCTGATAGTGATACAGATAAGGCTAACATCTTGGTAAATGAGAATGTAAAGGGCTACAACTTAACCACAGGAATAGCTATCCTTATGAATCAGTATAAGACAGCCACTCATAAGAATCTCATAAAGATTGAAAACGGAGCTGTGTCTATATCTCTTGGCTATGACAAGGAAAATGACGTAAATCACCTCACGGTTACAGCAGGAGCAGACGGAGACGTGAGTGTAAAGAACGACGCAACCGAAGTAACTCTTGGAGCTGATGGCTCAGTTTCAGCTAATGTCGGATATGATGAAGAAGCAGAGAAGCATAACAGCACTCTGTCAGTTGAAGCAAACGGATACCTTTCCTATGTGCATAACACGGACGGAAAGACTCAGCTTGTTTTTACAGATTCAGGAATTACAATGCAGGACGCTAATAACTGTAAGGTAGAGACGAGTGACGAAGGTGTTATAATAAACGGGAAACTAAAGGTAATAGTATGAGTGAGAAAGCGATAGCTGTAGACGGATGTGTTCTTGAACCCGTACCTCCTGCAACAGGCACGATTACAATCGAACCTAATCAGGCTTCAGAAGACGTATTTGTAGGCGAGAAGGGAGTTTATTTTAAAGAGATAAAGTTTAAGGTAGCTAACTCCAATGGTGGTGGCTCAGTAACGAATAATGACGGTACAGGAGAAGGCTCTATAATAGCGACAGGAGACAATATACTGTTCCTGCCCGATGAGGATAAAGTGGTGCTTGAGGGAGACTTGTCGGATGAAGTTACCATAAATGGAACAGCAGGAGACCAATCAGCCTCAGGAATAATAAAAGTCAGGGTAAAATCCGCAGGACAATCAGATGTGTTTGCTCTGTGATTAACTTGACGATACTTAATAAGCGAAGTATAATATCATTATGGATATTAAGGTATATAAGAAAGAAACAGTAGCTCAGCCTTCAGGGAATGAGGAAGTCTTTGTTCCTGACATTATTGATTTCATTCCCGAGTTTGAAACGGTAGATGGCGTAGAAGTCATTAAGACTTGTGAAACTGTGGAAGGAAGAGATGAACTTGAGCAAGCATGTGCACTTGCAACCATCTTCCAAAAAGGACTTGACCCTCTTGACCTTAACGACGGTATCAGATGGAGTCAGGCTATTCGAGAAGAAATCTCAGCAATCCAACTTATGCAGGACATTATAGAATCTGTGAATCGAGTATCCTCATCTGTTAAAATCGTCTTTGACACTGTAGAAGATGAGAACGGACAGCAGTATCTTTCTTATAAGCTCTTGGAGGTAGCATAATGCAGATTTTAACCTTTGACGAAATCCTCACAAAAATGTGTGATGACTATGACACTTTCATCTCTCCTAAGAAAATATCTCGTGCAAATACTAATGTTATCTACTTGGTTTCTAAAGCCATATCAAAGAGCTTTGAAATCATCAACAATGTTTGTGTCGTACTACACAATAAGTTTGACCCTGCAAACTGTTCAGAAGAAGACCTTCTTTCAGTTTCGGCTCTTGTAGGTACAGAGCGACATCTGTCTTCTGCAAGCGGTCTTGATATCATTGTAACAAACCCTACAGAATCAGGAATCACTCTCCT
>JAEIGA010003564.1_pt1 | contig 24333 bp, 24 predicted proteins | sample 9270691 | NCBI WGS metagenome assembly JAEIGA01 (sample SAMN17057246, study PRJNA624740) | gut metagenome | biome: biome; isolation source: fecal sample | host: Bos grunniens | place: China: Xizang | collected 2019 | reverse complement strand
GCATGAATTTGTTCAGTGATTCATCAGAAAGTCCATACTTGTCGAATTGTATCTTCAGTAAGTCTCTGTCGTACAAATATTCATAATATGGTTTAATGTATATTCTATCTGCTAAACTACATAACTTGTGTATGGCTCTGATTAAATCTTCTCTTCTGTCAAATGGATATACTATACTCTCGTAATTAATTGACTCGTGAGTGAATCTGTATAATCCAGTTGGTATTACAGTTGAGTCTTCGTGATAGCATCTTGTCTTACTTCCATCTATTCTTGTTCGAGGCTTAGTTGGAAGCTTGCAGACTAAAGACATAGCTTTAGATTCTGCAACTACAGTACAGCACCATGGAATTGTGTCTGGATCGAAATGGTTCCCTTCTGGAAATAACTTGATATTGTCTTTAATAGAACAATCACCGTTCAATGTCTATTGCGAATACTTTCATATAGTTATTTATAATGTGTTTGAAATTTCTAGAATGAAATTATTCACACAATTTCTACATTATAAATAATAACAAATACAGAGGGTACAACTATATGACTAAACGCACTATTTCAGAAGAAGAACATCTAAATCGCTCACTTTCACATAGAGCATATTGGGCTTCAGAACGATCTAATGAACTAAGAGAGATATTGTCGAAGACTCACAAAGGAAATCGTTATTCTGCTCGGACACACAGTTACTGCTGAACATAGAAAGAAACTTTCTGAAGCAATGCATGCACGAATACATGACACAGTTTGGGTCAATGACGGTGTTCGTAACTACAGAATGTCAGCATCAAAGAAATTGCCTGTCGGATTCACTCTCGGCAGAATCAAGAAGAACAAGACAGTCTAAGGAGGAAATATGACACAGTTAGAAGCGGAATTAAAGTCCAGATTGCTAGATCTTGACGCAAGAGTACACACACTAGAAGCTTGTCTGAGATTCAACCGGATTCATTACATCACTCGATTATGCCGCTGCGGCTTCAACAATGACTCAGACAGTATCAAAGACATTCGACTTAGAGAATAAATAATGAGTACAGTAATATTAGCAATAATTCTAGTAATGCTTGTCATCATAGATGTATATACACTTTCGACTCAAGGTCTCAATATGTATGATATAATCAGATATTCTGTGCATCTATCTTTGCTAATATTGCTAATATTGTCAGGAGTTTAACTAATGAATTCATACAACACATCAGCATACAGATTGTCAGAACTACCAAAGTCATTGTTCAAAGAAATAATCAAATTCGATGCAATTGACAAAGTAATAACTGTACACGAATTGATTGCATCTCGAAGCTACAGAGTTACATTATGGTCTGACAATAGAATCATCACATTTGTCGACATCAATCCGAGTATTTGGGACAGCAACAATGACGCAAAGAAACATGAAGTAATAAAGAAACTATTGAATTACAAGGAGAATGAATAGTGATAACAGTTGTAGGATCAAGAACATCAACATTCAATTACATCGACGATTTCAGACGAAAGTTCTATCATGAAGATGATCCGAACAATTTCTACTACAATGAAATGTGCGGACATAAATACAATCTAGAACATCTTGATGATGACTACATTCGGACTTGAACATTATCGTCGAACATTTGCACGTAATGGCAAGCCATTGACAATAGATGATGTCAAAGAAATACTTAAAGACTATGATATCATTGTCAAATGCAAGCATGGACCTTACGGTACTCATACAAATCTGACAGTTCTTAATGGATGCAGTCGACATGGTATCAACTACTATGCTAAAGCTAAACAGTTTGTCGATTCTCATCCAGAACTTTCAGAACAAGCATATGACACAACTCATTACGGTTGCAATATGCTCATAGCTCCATCTGACAAATACAAGACGATGTTGACAGAAGAATTTGCATATATAACTGAAATGCAGAAATTCTGTACACAACAGTCGATGATCAGTTACGTATGTGAAACTATCTTGACACCTTACATGATCAAGAAATACAACACAAATATCTATATTGCAGAAGTCGTATGAGAGCAGTACTTTCAATCTTGAACACAGAAAGAGGAAATCGTATAGCTGCTGAGATGATTGCACAATTCTCAGCAGCTTATGACGTAGTAGAATACAGACATGACGGTAAGAAGTTCGAATATCCTCGGGATTCTTCTTGCTGCTGAACTTTCTATCGGGTCTAATGAACCAGTCTTGTACATTCATACTAAGGGAGCAGCTAATGACAATGTAGCTCAACCTTGGGTCAGAGCTGTATGGTACAAGTACTTCATCAAAGACAGAGCTTGGCTTGACAGATTCTCAGACGGATTATGTTGTATAGTTCTTGGACCTACAGGTCAGACATGGTTCAATGCATTCGTCATATATCCCGACGCAGCTAAGTCGATCAAAGACAACATGATACTTTCTGACAATCGATACTACTATGAAGAACTACCCAACAATATAAATATTAATGTGCATGCATTGCACTATAATGTCAAACCAGAACAGATAGGATCTGTCTTGCAATTGTAAATCTACTTATAGTATGAGGTTCAGATATGACAAAGAACAATAAGATAGAATCAAATCAAGAATTGCTATACGCGATCAAATGTCTACTCGAAGACATGAAGAAGTCAATTGCTCGAATTGAGAAGATTGTAGTCAAAGATTTCTCTATAAAGCAATGCATACCTGAGGACAGACTATGACATTGACATTATGGCTTGAACAGAATTTCACTCATGTTACTCTTGACACAGTAATACATGGCAAGAACAATAGTACTATTATCGTACCTGAACATAATGTCGACTTGACAATAGGACTTATATCGACTTCTTCGAAACAAGAATTCGCTAAACTAGCATTCAACTTCGTACCTGTAGGAACAATCATAGATTCTATTGACGATGAATGGTACGAATCGAAAGTACTTCTTGTACGTAATATGCTCACTAAAGCTCTATTGACTGACAAGAGAGCTCGTCATTATCTTGAAATTCTCGCAAGAAGAGATAAGATTCATTGGGGCAAGGAATCAAAGATGACTGCAGCAGTATCTGATAAAGACGGAAAGACTGTCAGTCTTTCATATCAGGTTATTTAATGAATTACAGATTATGGGAAGAGAAAGGTGGTCCTCAGATCGCTAAATGGCAGAAAGACTTCATCTTTGACAGATTTAACGATGAACTGGCTATTGCTTGTACAGGTGTAGGTTGTGGCAAGACCTGTTCTCTTGCTATTTGGATTGTTCATCAATGTATAGACAAGCCTGGTATTAAAGGATTGATTGTAGCTCAGTCGTTCGGTGCATTAGAGACTGTGCTTGTTCCTGAAATAGTTGCATTCTGTAACTATATCAAAGTAGAACCTTATGTAAAGGATAGAGGCAAGCAGATTACGTTCCCTAACGGTTCTAAGCTATATGGCTTCAGTGCTGAGAATCCTAATGCAGTTCTCGGTATGTCAGAAGTAGCATTGCTTGCTATTGACGAAGCTGCATACTGTAATGAAGAAATCTATAACTTCTGTTGTGACCGTATGCGTGGTTCTAAATATGAACCTATGGTAAGATTGATCAGTTCACCTTCTGTATTAGGCAGAGTCGAGAACTGGTTCAGTAAGCTATGCAAGAAATATCCTTCTAAAGTAGTTCATGCTACAGTATTAGACAGTGTTGACTTAGTTGGTCCACAGTTCTTACAGAGACTTAAAGACAGATATGGTGAAGGAACTAACATATATCGTCAACAGGTATTAGGCGAAATCTTCGATACTGATATTGCTTCGCAAATTATATTCAGAAATGAATTTCCTACTGAGAAGAAAGAAGATTCTTCTAAATCGTATTATATTCGGATATGATGCAGCAGGTCTAGGCGCAGACAATAACGAAATAGTATTAATCGATAATAATGGCATGGTTGACTATACAGAAATAAATCAAGCAGATACGTTCGAAGTAGTAAATGCTATTTCAAGTTATTATAACTCGTTCAAGATTAAAGCTTCATATGCTGACGGTACTGGCGGATATTCTAAAGGACCAGTAGATGTAGCTAAGAGTAAAGGGATTGACATAGTATCGATAAACTTTGCTCAGAAAGCATACAATCCAGACTTATATCCGAATGCTAGAACTGAGATGTATCTTGAACTTGCAAGAGCTGTAAAGAACGGATTCTGGGTCAACGATACAGTCAAAGAAGAATTGCTAGCTCAAGCAGTAACTATCAACGGAAGAGGACAACAAGCACTTGTTCCTAAAGACGATGTAAAGAAAGTATTAGGTCATTCTCCCGACTTATGTGACTCTGTAGCTCTCGCGGTATACGCAATGAATCATTCAGGTCAAGAACAAGAACAATCAAAGAAAGCAGAGGAAATAGGAAGCAAGTATCTTCAGTACTTCGAAATGTTCACAAGACAATCAATATATGACACATAACTACAATACAGTATTCGAAACAGACAATCCATATTGGCAAAGAGTCTTAGATATCTTTGCTAAGAATGCACATTATGAGAAGAAAGTAGTTTCAGGACGTAATCTTCACCACAAATTTCCACGATCATTCTCTAGGATATTATCTGAACCAGTCGACAATGACAAGGATAATCTCGTCAGTCTTTCTCTAGCAGATCACTTTCTTGTGCATTACTACTACTATCTGCTTGCTAGGAAAGGATTTCGACAGTCAATGTCTACAGCATTCATTCTAATGGCGAAGAAGTCTCTAAAGTACATAACTCCAGAGACTGCTGAAGTAATGGCTAAAGATTATGATGATATGAAGAAGTATATGAGTCATGCTCACACAGAAGAAACTCGTAGAAAGATATCTAAAGCAATGAAGGGTAAGAAGCTAGCACCATACTCTGAAGAACATAGAAGACATATGTCTGAGTCGATGAAAGGTAAGAATGCTGGTAAGACAAGAGCACCATTCTCAGATGAAACTAGAAGAAAGATGTCTGAATCTAGAAATGGCAAAGTATGGATAAATGATGGAATTCGCAACTATAGAATAGATCCATCGAATCCGATTCCAGAAGGTTTCAAACTAGGACGAATTATTAAGTGCAGAGAGTGATCATTGTATCTACTTATATAGTTGAATAACTCATTAAGGAGACAATCATATCATGAAGTCTATCAGAGAAATTATCAATGAAGCTGCTATTCGAGTAAATCTTGCTACTAGAACTCGTAATGTTCAAGGTGATATCTTAGAGAATGGATTCAAACTCTTACAAGGTATCATTTCAAAGTACAATGAAGACAATTTGCTCAATTGGACTCAGAATTCTATCATCACAGAGAATTCTGAGTATATTCATATCTACGACAATTCAGACATTCTTAAAGGAAAGAACAATCTGTACTTCAAGTCTATGCAAGAAATGGACGACTATGAATTGACTGAAGAAGACTATGACAATCATGTCGAAGCATGCGTAGACAACAAGATATATGAAGTCAAAGCAGGTGTTACTCCAGGTGCTGGTGTGACATTCTACTTCTCTCAGAAATTCGACACGAATTCTCAACGTGAACAACAGATGTTGCTCTATTCTAATATGCTTCATGTACAGATTAGAGATGTAGCAAAGATCAACTCTATCTATCTCATCTCTCTGTCGAATACACCTTATACAGAACATGCTGAACTTAAGTTCATCAATCACACAGATTTCGACAGATTCTCTATCTCGTCTAGATGCTTCACATATACTCCTAAGTCTCAAGGCGAATGGCTTGTACAGCTCAAGCCTCTAGCTGCAACAAAGCAGTACAGACTTAAGATCAACTACAATGAAGCTATTTCGTTCGATGAAGGAATCGACACAGATCTCTATATTCCAGACAACTATGTCGAATTGCTTATTGTTGCATTAGCACATAAGCTTGCTATCATGTATCCAAGAATAGATGATGCTCAGATGGAAAGACTTGAGAAAGAAGTCAGAGTCATGGTTGACAGTGTAAGAACACCTAGAGCAGAAGACAGAATTCTTCTTCGAGATCAATACTTCGAATCTACAGGTACTATGACTCAGCAAGAACTTCTATCTGGTATCTGGTTCTGCTAAGGAGGAAGAATGGCAAACAAATGTACATTGATTCAGACTATTGCTGGTCCAATTGCTAAGTCGAACATCGTTCACGTTCGGGCTTGGAGAATCTCAGAACATGTACTCTGAAATTCAAGAGAATGAAGATCAGAAATCATGCACAATTCTTATGAGATCTGTTCAAGGTCAAGTCAAAGCTGCAGATATTCCAGGTCAATGTCGAGGTATGTACAGAGTATCTAGAGGATATGACAACAAACCTACATTGTATGCAGTCTTTGATCATACTCTCTATCTTATCAAGAATGACAATACATTCTCTGAAATTGCGACAATACCTTCAACTGCAACAGAATGTCATATGACTGAGACTGGTGGATACGGTTCAGCTCATCCTCATCTTATCATAGTTGATGGATTCAATGTCTATGCAGTTGACACTGGACTTTCTATAGGAGATCAACAGATTGACTTCAGATCTATTGCACTTCCGACTCGTGTCAATTCTAACATCTTGATCAAGCCTACTCACTGTGCTTATCTGTATGGCTATCTCGTTGTCAACGATGCTTCTACAGATGCATTCTACACATCATATCAATACCCATTCGAAATCGAAGATATTGAACCTGAATCATTCTATCAAGAACGTCAGAACTTCATAGCATGGTGGATGACTTTGACAGATGCTCAGAAAGAACAATATCGTTCTGGTTCTATCATAGATGACTATTACAATCACTGGGTAGACTTCATCAACGGTACTGCTGATGACTCTCCTGAGAAGTATGACTTATTCAGAGTCGGTACTGTAGAATTCGCTAAGTATGGATTCGTCACATATTCAGAATGGTGTCCAGACAATACAATAGCTCTTTGTTCGAATGGTTCTAAACTGTATACATTCGGTGAAAGATCTTGGCAAGTATTCTCATACAACGATGACAAGAACAATCCATTCTCTTCACCTGACAACGCAGCAGGCAACATAGGTATCAAAGCACCTAATTCTCTTGCTATGCTTGGCAACTCAGTTCTATGGCTTGGTTCTTCTGACATGGGAGACAACGGTGTATTCTTGATCAAAGACACAGAAATTACTCGTGTATCGACACAAGACATCGAACGTGAAATCACTCAGACAATCAATCCAGAGAATGCTTATTCTTCTATCTGGCAAGAACATCATCATGTGTTCTACTCACTAACTTTCGAAGATTCACAGAAGACATTAGTCTATGATTTGACAGAGAACGCATGGCACTACAGATCTTCTTACAATGAACAGAATCGTTCTACATTCTGGCGTTACAATCATGCGACATATGCATACAATAAAGTCTATGTCGGTACTAAAGATGCACTTTGCTATATGGACGAGAACAGATATCTCGAACATGATGACAGAGTAATTCTAAAGATGAGACGTGGTGGAATGATCACATCCAATAACTGTAACTTCTACATGGATGCAGTAGAACTCATTGTCAACAACGGTCAACATTCATTCAACAATCAATACTTCAATCTTGAACTAAATCCAAGAGTCTCTATCAGATATTCTTGGGATGGTGCAACATTCTCTGACTACGAAGACTATGAACTTGGCAAGATCGGTCAGTACGATTATGCTACTCAAATCTGGCATCTAGGTATGGGTAAGTACTTTACTCTTGAAATTTCAACGACAGAAGCGATTCCGTTTGCTATAGAGAATCTGAAGATCTCATTCTCACCGACTTCTATGTTCTAAGGAGATTCATATGAACAATATAGACATAAAGATAGTTCGTTACGATGAATCAAACACAAATGTCGAAGCACTTAAAGGGCAGTATGCTCAGTACGGTGACAAGAATGCTACTTTCACAATAGTCAAGAATCTTCTGTTCATTAATCTTCATGCAAATGCAAAGTATGATGAAGTCAAGCTACCTTCAGTATTCGACGGATTCATACAGTTGTCTAACGGTCAACGAATCAACATCACAGATTCTACACTCACATGTTCACTCGACAGTACTACTACAGGCTTTGGCGTCTTAGTACTGAAGAAGTGGAACTGATCTACTTATATAACTGAATTAGAATTCAAAGGAGACTATTACTATGCCAATTCCAGCATTAATCGCCGGCGGAGCTGCTCTATTAGGTAGTATGATCTCGTCTAATGCGCAAAGTAAAGCTGCAGAACAAGAACGTAAAGCACGTCAAGCTGCAGCTAACGAATTACGCAATCAAGGTCAAATAACTACACAGCAGTATCAAGCTCTCATAAATGAAATCAACAATTATTATGCTACTCGTCCAACTATTGGACAGCAAGGTGACTTAGAGAACTATCGTCAAGCTATATACGACTACGATCCAAACAAATTTGTTGCTGATACAGAACCATTCTCGTACAACAAGACTAAAGAAGACTTTCTTAATCCATACTACGCAGCAATCATAGGTGATACTGCAAATCAGATTCAACATTCTGCTGCAGGTGCTGGTCTAGGTCGTGGTACTGGAGCTGCTCTTAACATTGCTAAGGGTACTGCTGAGAAGTCTGATGAACTCTACAGAACTGCACTTGGCGAATACAATCAAGATCGTAACTTCGCATATCAACAGTATGCAGATGCAATTCGTAACAATCAGAACAGACTAAATGCACTTCGTTCTGCTACAGAATCTAAGCTTAATATGCAAGGCAATCTTGCTAATGACTACATCAATACTCAAGATGCTAGAATGTCAGATCTTCTTAAAGCACAACAAGACAGTCTTGCTTCTCGACAAGCTTATGACGTTGCTATCGCGCGGACTTTACTAAGGAGGAACTATGCCAATATATAATAGAGACAATATCAACTACTCTGGAATGATAGCTAATATGCTTGCTGCTAAGCAACGTGGTATAGAATCTGAGAAAGCTAACACACTTGCTCAAGGACAGATCTGGTCTGACTTAGTAAACAAACTTGGTGGTATGGCAGGAAGATACGTTGCATCTCGTCAAGTCGATGAAGATGAAGAACTCTTGAAGAAACTTGAACAAGAACGTCAACAACTCATTGATCAACAGAAAGCTATTGATACTGCTAAGATGCAAGACTACAGAACTCTTAATCAAGAGCTTATGACTGGTTATCGTCCGAATGTTATCGAACAACCTAGAGTACAACACACAGGAAACGTCTATGCTTTACCTGGCAATTCTAATTCTACTCAGTCTGATTATGTCAAATATCTACAGGCAATGAACAAACTTTATGGGGGTTTCTAATGTACCCATTCAACAACAACATTCCCAAATATCCATTCGATAATAACAAGTACGTAGATTCGTCTGAGCTTGTAGATTTAGATGCTACACCTTCTGTTGACAGAATGAAAGAACTCGATACTCAAATCGCAGAACTTAAACAGAAGATTGCTCAGAAGAAAGCTTCTTCTCTTCAGTCGAAATATGATCGAATGAATGATCCAGACTATAGATTAGCTCGTTACGACTACATCGTATCTGGTGACAGATCTGGTCTCGACAGAATATCTGAAGCTGAACGAGCATATAAGAACATGCTTGCTAATCAAGCTTATGCTAAAGAACTTGCTGAAGAACAACGCAAAGAATCTCAATTGTATCAGATGGATGATAATATGAAGAGTCGTGCTAATGCTGCTATTAAAGCACAATATGCTGATTCTGAATACAAGAGAGCATTAAATTCTGGTGATACAGATGCTATTAACCTTGCGACTCAGAATAGAGACTTAGCTAATGCAGAACTAGCATACTGGAATAAACGTGTAGGATTCACTCAAGAAACTAAGACTGACAATGAAGAAGTAAAGCAAGTAGATGATATTCGTAAGTCTATTGCTGAGACTATTGCTAAGACTTCTAACAAGACTGCAAAGAATTCTACTCAAGATGAACTTGCATCTTACATTAAATCACTTAACGACTTCAACAGTTCAGAAGCTATCAAAGAACGTGAAAGACTGAAAGCAGAACTAGAAGCAAGAAAGAAAGCTGATGCTTACTCTGCTAATATCAAAGCTGACATTGCTTCATTCAAGAAGACTGGAATGTTGTCAGACAATTTGAAGAAAGTTGGATATAAATCAGAAGTAATCAATTCGCTTGGATTAGTAAGACTTATGCAAGGTAATAGCATAGTAGCTGAATTTGATACGAATAATAAGCACACGCCTAGAGTTGTACCTAACAGTAAACCTTCACTAAGTAAGCACAAATGGAGTAGCAAATAATGCAGAATAGAACTTTATCTACTACACAAAGTGAGAAGATTCGTAATGTTCTTGCTCAAATCGATCCAGAAGCAGTTAAATCTATTGACACATACGCTGGTGATGATGTGCAATGGCTTAAAGACAATTGGTCTGAACTCGTTACTGATCCTATTTGGAATGAGAACTTCGAATCTATCGATGAACTCATTGCTTCTCCGAAGTCTAAACTCGAAAGCATCTACACTAAGAATCCTGAAGGTTTGACGCCTGAACAGATCAATCAATTAGTCAACAAATACGATATAACTACTGAAGATATTGCTGACTACTACGACTTTCGTAAAGCTCAGAAAGAAGCACTTGACAAGTTCAATGCATCAAGATATCCAGAATATAAAGCTGACTATGACAAAGCACAGAGAGCTAAGTCTGACAGTTATTACATGTCACCACTTGCGAATGAATATGCTAAAGAAGCATACTTGAAAGGTGATGAGAAGATGGCTCGTTATAACGAAGCAGCAGGTAAAGTTGCTGGTATTTCTGACTTCGCACCTCTTCCTTGGTCACTCATTGGCCCAGTCATTCGTACAGCTCAAAGAGCACAATCTGATCGTAAGTTTACTATTGGAGAAGCTGTAGCAGATTTCGCAGGTGCTGTAGTTCCTGATGTAGCTGAGAAACCAGCAAGATTCGCATGGAATTCTTTGAAGAATATTGCAGACAGAACATTAGGTAGACGTGCAAGTGAATCGAAAGTAGCTAAAGCACTTGAAGCAAGAATCAAAGCTGCAGATAGAACAGGTACACAAGCTGCAAGTTCTGATCTTGCAAAGATTGATGCTAGCTTAGATGTAGACAAACTGACTGACAAACAGATAGTTCAATTGTATGGCGAAATCGAAGATTCTAATGTCAAAGCTGCTTTACAGAATGTAATGAATGCAAGACAAGCACAAGTACAAGACAATCTCGACTATCAAGCTGCGTTAGAACTAATGAAAGCTAAAGTCAAATCTCCTGAACAATATGCGTCTGCTAAGAAATTGTTAGACAAAGATTATGCTGAAATTCTTCGTACAGCAGACGAAGCTACTAAAGATGCTAACTACAAATTAGTAGAAACATACGCAAATTCTTATCCTTCTATGGCAATTCGTGCTAAGAAAGTTGAAATAGAACCATTTGCAGAAGGTTTCGAAGATCTTCATACTTTCTACAAAGACGTCCCATTAGGAGACATTGCAAATTATGAAGCTTCGAAAGTCAAACCTAGCAAAGTCTACGATGCATTATACAACGTACTCGCATACGGTGGACGTAAAGCTGGTAGATCAATGGTAGGTGGAAGATTAAACAGATGGGATATGTTCGATCCTACTGCTAATGTCAAAGATGAAGATGCAGTTATCAAAGACGTAATCTCTTTGTATGCTAAAGAATGGAAACCATATGTAAAGCCTGCTAACTACGACACAGATCCATTAATTAAAGCAGCATATGACAAATGGTCAGCAGCAAATGCACCTTATGAATTCAAAGTATGGAGAAATCAATAATGAGACAATTCGATCTTTGGAATCGTTACTTAGATCTTAACAACAACCCTCTACATGGTTGTGTTCAGTTCAATGTTAGAAACGGTAATACTGTAGCACCTATCTATGATGCACAAGGTACTTCTCTTCCTAATCCTATCTTGACTGATATCTATGGACGTACTGCAGAACAAGTATTCATTGATACTGATGTTACTGCATACTTCTACAAGTACATTGGTCAAGGTTCTTTCGAAACTATCACAGAAGAAGAAATTGATATAGATGTGTCTGATACTACAAGATGGAGTCTGCAATATACTGTAGACAATTTCTTTGACTATAATATCTCTATCACAGCTAACGCAGTCATAGCAATATCTACTATCCCGACTCTTCGTTCTATTGATCCTGCTCAAGTACCTGCTATAGATAATGTCAAGACAATTACTCTCTTAGGTTACAACACTATCAACGACAAAGAACCTATCAATTACTACTGGGATGCTAATTCGACAGAAACTGACAATGGTGGTTCTATCATCAAGTCTAACGACAAAGCTACAGGTCGTTGGATCATGATTCAACCTACAGAGCACTGTGACTCAAGACATTTCGGTGTATTCCCAAGCAATTCTTCGAACATGACTGATCAATCATTCGGTATTTCAAGACTCTTCGAATATTGCTTGACACATGGAATTCGTCCATTCTTCAATGGATCTGATGACTACAGATGGTTCAAGTATACTGACATCAATGTTCAATGTCCTGTTGTCGACATAGCTGCAGGAACGAAATTCAATGACAATGGTCAATGTACGATCACTGCAGAATTCAATGGTGACCCATACTTTGCTAATGCTCACACATCGATCATAGCTAAGAATGTTAAGACTTCTTGGAATGCTCAGTCATACTCTGCATACAGTCATGTTGATATTGATGTAGACACAGTCAATAAGAACTGGACTAATGCTACAGTCGACATTACTGTATCTCCAGCTACTGGATTCAATTTCACTAACTGTGTACTTTCTGAACATTCTAACTTGACAACTAACAACACATTCACTAACTGCAAATTGACTTCTAAGATGTTCAATGTCGAGAATGCTGTATTGACTGGTAAATGCACTAACTGTCAACTTGATGTCAATGACTTCAGAAATGCTATAGAACTCTACAGACAAGCTCGTTGTACTCAAGATGCTAATCCATACTTCGATTACATAGACATTAACAATCCAGGTCTGCCTTATGCTCTATACACTGGTAACAAGCTCACTTCTGATACTATCGCTGTATCTAATCTTAACAACCCTCTAGCTACTAAGTACACTTTCACTAAGATTCCTACTCAGACTTCGTTAGTACTTAACAATGTAACTGGTTGGTATGTCATACCTGTCGGATTGACTGTCGTAATGAACAACTGCTCTGTCAGACTAGAAACTAATACGAACAACATTATTCACATGACAAATTCTACAGTCGAATTTGATGAATTCGATGCTGAAGACAATGTACAGATCGTTGCTTATGATTCTACTATCAGAACTTCTTATGACATATATGCTAAGACATTCAAAGTCAATGATTGTTCAGTAACTGCTAATTCGATCAATGCAGAAACTGTAGAAATTGACAAGTCGAATGTTGATGCTGCTATTGTCAGAGTCTTGTCTCATACTTCTACAACTTCTAAAGAAGTTACTTACAAATCATGGGATCAATCTCAGACTTCAACTGTAACTGTCAACAGATTCATTAGTGGTAAGCTCTTAGATTCTAGATTCAATGGAACGATTGTCATAGATGCATCTTACAACAATATTTCTAACGAAGAAACTCTTGTAGATGAACTTGACATAATTCGTTGCAACTCTACTGCAATGATTCCTATTACAGTAAGATCTGTCAATGGTGCATTCGAACATGACAAACTTCATAGATATAGATTCATAGACAATACTGGTACATTTATCTATTCTCAGACTATTGATTGCTCTGCATTAGCTTCAACATATGGTAATCCAAGCATCATGACATTGTCTTTCGGTGGTATGCTTGGTGCTGCTGCTGATGCTCAATCATATGATGGTGTCTATTATGATGATCAGACACATTACTTCACTACAATGAAGTTGTTCTCTATCGGTACAACTGATGCAGACTTATCTGTTCAAGTACATCTTCAGACTGCAAGTGGAACTGAATTCAAATTGAATCAACTTGAGACTTGCTTACGTGATTTCGATCATGCTATCAATCTTTCAACTCAAGCTCAATTCAGTTCTGAAGCATATTTCTATGTTGCAGATATCAAGAATGCTTCTCAGTATGCTGATGCTACAAATCCTGCTCAAAGAATTTCTCAGACTGCTTGGACAGATACTTGGCAGATCAGAAACTTCATACTTGGACAAGCTGTATCGCCTAACATTTCTGACAATTATATAGGTGCTCAATATGTCTACAATCACAACTACAAGTTGACATTGACACAGAACAATCACTCTACTTATTAACAATGAAAGATGAGGATTCATCCAATGGATATAATTGAACAATGCAATGACTTTCTTACGAGATCAGATGAACGATTCAATACTACTATCAATCGTGCTATTACTGATCTTCGCAGATACAGTGGTACATTCTGGGATTCGCAACTGAAGAAACAATATAAACGTACCAAGAAACAGAATCTGTCACTCAACAACTGGAATCCAATGGCTAATGCTATTGCTTCTCCTATGTCAAACTCACCATGGCATATAGAACTGACTGATGACAATATGTCGAAGCTTCAAGAAATGATTGATGCTTTCGAAGCTGATTCTGATTCTAAGAATGCAGTTGTGGATGCTTTCCGTAAAGCAGTATTGACTGGTTACGGTTTCTTGGTTGTGACAACTGTCGAAGATGAATACACACTTCAACCTAAGCTCATTCTAGAATCTGCATATCACATTGATTCTATAGCTATAGATCCGACATGTTCATCTGTTGACTGTAGTGATGCAGAAGAAGGAGCAGTTGTCAACTACATCTCAGTCAAGAAAGCTAAGAGACTTTATGGAGATGACGTAGTACCGTTCTCTTATCCAGAAGTATCTACTGTAATTGATTTCAACAACTTCAATCAATGGGAAGTTCCCAGAGATTCTGTTGCAATAATCTCTTACTATGTCAAGAATGCTAACAATACTGTCGACTTCTATAAGATATGTGGTAACAAAGTCGTTCAACAGATCAATCTACCTATCAAGTTCATACCTATCGTAAGATTCGCTGGTAACGAAATCTATGAATCGAACCAGATCAACTACAACGGTATCATTCAACAGACTATGTCTCTTGAACTTGGTGCTAATATTGCTTACAGTTCTCTAGTCGAAAGAGTAGGAAGATCTGCTAAAGCTAATATCATGGTAAATGTAGATGCTATCGATGGACTTGAGAAGAATGTTGCAGCAATGAACCAAGATGATTCTGTTGCTGTTCTTTGGAAAGGTGAACATCAACCTGTGATGCTTCAAGAACAATTCCAGACAGGTGACTTACAAGCTACAATCTCTACTTGCAGAACTCTTATCGAAGACACACTTGGCATTCCATTGACTGGCATTATCGATGAAAGAGAACGTACTGCTACTGAGATTCTTCGTCAAGAAACATCCAAAGAATCTAATACTGCTTCTTACTACAACAATGCTTACAAAGCTATTCGTACTGTAGGTAAGATCGTTATTGAAATGCTCAACGGTGGACAAGATCTCAAGTTCACATTAGAGAACGGTCCTTCAATTGTCACTCGTCAAATGAAACAACGTCAAGAACTTTCTGCATTGTCTCAGATCATGCCTGACAACATGAAGCCTATTATTGCTAAGTACTTTGCTGATACTCTCAAGAACGAAATCGGTGATGACATTTCTCGTAACATTATTGCTAATCTTCCGCCTGATGTCAACTTTGTGTCTGACATTCAAGATCCAGCTGCAATTCATCAACTCAATCAGATGAAGAATGCTATGGAAATGAATATGCAAGAACTCGAAGCTATGAAAGCTCAGAATGATGAACTACGTCAACAACTCAATGCTGCTCAACTCTCTATGATCGAGAATAGAGAACAAAGAGAACTTGACTGGCAGAAATTCAACGTTCAAGAACAGAATAAAGTCAACTTAGAATTAGCTAAACTTCAAGTTCAAGGTACTAAAGTCGACAATGATGCTATTCTCAAACAACAAGAAATCAACATCAAAGCTGCAGAATCTGATATGCAGAAACAACAAGATGCTGATGATGCTTATGTACAGGGCATGGCAGATGCTCTAGGAGTCTAACACTATGATATTCCAAGTATTGACTAATCCTGCTCTTACAGCAAATGCTATGAAAGCTGGTAATAGAAGAGCTGCAGAACGTCAGACTACTACTGAACATGAAGCTCTTCTTGACATTACTACTCTTCCTGGATATGTTGAAACTCTTCGAATGCCACTTGGTCCAGCAAGACAACTTGCAGTAGCAGCACTTAGAGCTCAAGCAGATGCAAGAGAAAGAGCTGAAATCAAGTACTGGGACGATGAGCATCCTAGAGGATTCTTGACACAATCTTCTAGCTGGGTCGGTAATGTAGATTATGATCCATATTCGCAAGTAATGAATGTCAATCTAGGTGGAAAGACATACACTTACCCGAATGTAAGTCCAGAAGGTGTTGCTAAGTTCTTGAACAGTGGATCTCTTGGTAAGTTCTTGAACAAACTGAAGCCATATACTGGACAAGGTTTCTAATTATTATAATGAGTCAGTCGAAAGATTGACTCTTCTGGGTCTATAGCCTAATGGTAAGGCATCTGATTTGCATTCAGAAGATTATGAGTTCGAATCTCATTAGTATCCACGACTTAGAGATGCTATAACTTGACATCTCTAATTATTATAATGAGTACGTTGAACGAGGCAATGTACTCTTCAAATCACCTCGGCGAAGGAAACTCACCTTATGTCAATGAGCACAGAACAAGCACTTTCTTATTTCTCTACAGAAGACAAGAAAGAAGAAACTCCAGCAGTTGAAACTAAGACCCCATCAGTCGAAGTTCCTAAATCAGAAGAAATTAACGTCGATTCTCCTGACAAATCTGCTAAACCAAATGACGGTTCCAATTCAACAGTAGAAGTCAAGACTGAGACTAGCAAGAATGATGAGCCTGCGAAATCTGTCGAAACCAAAGCTGATGACATTGCGAAAGAAGATCCAAAGAAAGAAGATCAAGATGACAAGAAGCAAGATCCAAGAGATTATGCATTCATTCGTCAGAAGAACAAGAACAAAGAACTCAAGAAGCAAGTAGCTGAAAGAGACAACAAGATCAAAGAACTTGAAGCAGTCATTGAGAAATACAAGAATCTCAAGTCAGATGATTTCAAGAAAGAAGATGGTTCAATCAACGTCGATGCATTCACAAACTGGAAACTTCAAGAAAGAGATATTCAGAATGAAATACAGAACTTGAAGAACAAGAACAATGAAGACGAATTACAAGCAGCAGTTGATTATGACAGATATGTGACAGAACAATGCTTTCAAGGTCAAGAACTCGAAGACTACAATAAGCTAATGCTTTCAGACAAAGTACAGAGCTTTACACAAGCTATTAACGAAGTCGATCCAGAGCATTCTATGTTCAATTATCTAGACACATTAAGTGCATATCCAGTTGTCTTGAGAGAGTTGATCAATAATCCTAACCCTTATCTTGGTCGAATCTTCAGATCTAAAGATCCTGAGCAAATCAGAAAGAATACAGCATTAGTTGCTGACATTATTCTTGACGAATATACTTCTAAGAAGAAGTCTGCTCAAACTACACAACAGACGACACAACAGCAACAACCTGCTGCACAACCTGTTGCAAAGACTCCAATGCCCGTCATTGGTAAGCAAATTTCACAATCACAATCAATCGCAGATACTGATTCATCGTTATTAAAGTCTATGGACTCGATCAATAAGTATCTCGCTAAATCTAAACATAGAGCTTGGTCCTAATAGACAATAGCTCAAGGAGAATTAAATTATGGCAAATACAATCGTTACTAACAAACGCGCAGAACTCGTTCTTATTCGTTCTGCTGAAGCTGCACCTTATTTAACTGTTGGTTCTAAGAACTACTGTAAAGATCAGTTAGTAGGTAAGAGAAATGGTCAGTCTTACGAATTCGTAATTCGTGATGCTGGTGAATACGTTGAAGGTATGGATATTACTGGAACTGGTTCTGAAGATATCGTTGAACGTAAAGTGACGAAGAACATCAAGATCGGTAACGTTAAAGTCAATACAAATTTGCTCGAGAAAGTGACTGATCTAAACTGGGATAAAGAAGTTGCTGAACCTCAAGGTCAGAAGATCGCTGAAGGTCTCGTTCGTTCTGTCTTGAAAGAAGATATCGGTTTGCAGAATACTGCATTCGTTGGTCAAGGTTGGTTACCGCTCTTTAAAGCTTCTAACTTCCTCGAATCCATCTCGTCTGATGCTCAATATGCATTCGTTGATCCGATGATCGACTCTATCATGCAATCTAGCGGTAAGGCTTATAGCCCAGCTGATGGTGTTGAACCTGTATATCAGAAGGGTCTTAAGGGTCGTATTGCTAATGCTGAACTTCGTACTCAGCAAGGTATGCCTACATTGGTCATTTCCGAAGACTTAGCAAACGAACTCTCTAGTGCTACTGTGACTAGCTATACTGCTGGTGCTACTGCTGATACAATCGTTCTCGACGGTGTAACTGAAACTATTCCTGCTGGTACTCCATTGTTCATCGAAGGTGTCTACGCTACATCTCTCGTTGGTTCTAAGACTTCTGCTCTTAAAGCATTCATTGTTATCGAAGATGGTGATGCTGGTACTGTTAAGGTTCGTCACGTTGACTTCAGTGGTCATGGTACTAAAGAAGCTGTTGCTGCTGATGGTACTGCACTCACTGCTGCTGGCTTAGCTACTAAGAAATTCGTCAATGGTCTTTCTGCTGGTGTCTACTTCACTGGTATCTTCCGTGTGAACGGTGCTATGGAATTCGATACTCTTCCAGAACTTGACTGGTCTAATGCTGAAGATCGTACGACTGCTCCTAACGGAATCACTCTCCACGAAGGTAGAGCAGTGGATGTGTTCGGCGGAACCAATAAGACCCGCTGGGCTATAGCTGCAGTTGCTGGTATTGTTGAACCAAGAGCATGTGCGTATGTTTGCATTAAAGATGCTACTGCTAACTGCCTCTCTGTTCTCTAATACATTAACAATACACAATAGACTATAATACAAAGAGACTCTCATTCGAGAGTCTCTTTCTTTCTGTTCTAGACAGGAACAGAAACACGATAAAGATTTATTCTAAATATAGAAATTCTCAGACATAGATCATTCGAACAATTTCACATACTGACTCTTGTTCATCCATCGACTATTCAATACATCATATTGATGCTGAATGATTTCGTCATAATGTTCTATTGCTCTTTCGACTATGAACTTATAAGTCAATGCAGTAGCATTCAATGGTAGTCTCTGATATGGATGTGAACAAGCATATGTATCGAGATCACTGACTAAACATACTCTACCTACTGCAGCAGATTCTAAGTACTTCAAATCTGATTTACAATGATTGAAGAAATTGTCTTGCAATGGAGCTAAGATGAACTTAGACTGTAATGCATTCGAAGCAAAGTAGATAGGATAGTCATCAATGTCAACCCACTTGTACAAACGTTGTGCTTTCAAGAATGGTGGACAGAATCCTTGTACTTCGATTCTCTTACCTTGCAAGTACTGTACTAGTCCCTTACTGAAATCTCCTGTATCATTAGCACTATAATGAGTCGTTGAACCAGCATAGAAGAATGACAATTGCTTAGGTACTGGATATTTGTCGAATCTCCATCTATTGTAGTCTAATGAATTAGGAATGATTCTGATCTTAGATTCATCGACAAATTCTTTGAGTGAATCTGCTATGTAAGAAGTCGAGCATGTAACTATGTCTGCTAGTTCATTCAGATACTTCTTCATCGATTCATAGTTCTCTTTGACATGAACATTGCAATAGTTGTATGAAGGTAGTTCTTTCCAGATACAATCATCATAGTCGACAATGAACTTGATTCCCAGTTGTTTCTTACGTTCAATCAATTGAGGCATTGCATCACCTGCAAGTCGTTGTGTCCAGATCCAGTCTTGACCAAAGAAATTGTATGTACCAGCAGGAGATATTGTGACTTTGTACGAATTGAACAATGACATAGCTGGATATAAGACTCGTAATCTTCCACAAGCACCATTGTCCATAGGTACTGCATTGATCTTCAACTTGTTCTTAGAAATGAATAATGATTCGTTAACTGCAGATGACATTATAGTTCTCCTCTGTGAGCTGTTGTCTTATGATCTGATATATGATCGAAATATTCTCTTAATTCTTCTTTACAATGACGTTCAATTGCTGATTGCTTCTTCTGTTCTGCTCTTATGTTCTCATAATAATGAATGCAAGCTAGATATGCAATTCGATATGCATATGAATACAGCTTACCCTTAGCACTGTCGAACATTGTCAATCCTTGCAATAATTCAAAGTACTGTTGCTCAATAAGTTGTTCTTTCTCGAATTTCTTCTTGACTCTGAACTTAGGACCGTTCTAAGACAATCATACACATTGCTAGAACATATTCGCCATAACGATTATTCTCAATTTCTGTCAGTCGAATATTCTGCTTAAGCTTGTTGACAAGTTCTTCGAAGTCTATCAAGTCGATGTCATAGAAGTGTACGAAATTCGGTGATGTATGACGTATGTCAAGTTCTCTCTTACGACATACTTTCTTCCACGATGGCATTTGCATAGTTATACCTCTGTCTATAGATCTATTTATTATATGAACATAGATCATATCGTCGAAATTCATCGACAGCTATACACTTGGAGGAAGTCTGATATGATTACATCTGATGAAGAATTATCTCTCGCATATTTACTAGACCCTACTTTCGAACTAGTAAATTCTAACGGCAAACCACTCACTAACGGTTATATAGAAGTTTACATTCATGGTACTAGAACTAAGTACTACTGTGCATCTGACTTCAACGGTACTTTACATCCATTCAAGATCCCATTAGATTCATTGGGCGCTAACGTAGTTCTAGCATCTCCTGCTCATACTTACGACGTCTATGTCTATAATACATTCGGTAACTTAGTACTGAGCAGATACAATGTCACAACTGTCGGATTCACTACAGTCATAAATCATGAAACTGTTGTCACATCTGAAGACAACACAGTCGAAGTCAATGCTTCTGAAGTAAGTGGTAAGACATACTTTGATCTTTCTATTGCTAATACTGTCGACTCATTGAACAATGAATTGACTCAGAAGATTGAATCTGCAAGTTCTGACTTACTTGACAAGATCGATCAAACTACAGAAGAACTGAATCAGAAGATCGAAACTGCTTCTGCTGATTTGCTTGATGCAATAGATCGCAATAAGACAGAGATTATGCAGAACGTTGAATCTGCTACAGCTGTGTTGCAGTATGAGATTGAGACTGTATCTTCTCGTCAAGTACAATCTGACTGGGCTGAAACTGATGATGAACTTCCATCTTATATCAAGAACAAACCTGAAGAACAAGAACTTATCGGTGGTGACAATATTGAACTTGTTGAAACTGCTACTGCAGTCAAGATCAATTGTACTCTTGATACAACTCCATTCGCAACTTATACTGAAGTAGATGCTAAAGTCAATACTGCTACAGCTACATTGAACAACAAGATTGATCAGACTAAGACTGAAATCAATTCGACTATCAATTCTGTCTCTTCTACTATCAATACACGTATCGACAATGTGTCATCTGCATTTGATGCTAAGTTAGCTGAGAAGAAAGATAAGCAGTCTCCTTATTCTGCAACTGGTAGTCAGACTAAGACTCTTACTCAAATCATACAGAATGAGCAAGGTGTTGTCAGTGCTGTATTCTCAGACATTGATCTTCCACCTCAAGTACCTTCTGTCGATATCATATCTCCACGTAATACAATCTTAGTATCTGCAACTACAAATCCGCAAACTAATACTAAGACATTCAGTCTTGATGTCGATGACGATCATCCACAGTCTAATGTACAAGCATCTACTGGTTGGTGCAATAAAGTTGAAAGTTCTGACAATAGAGTCTATGCTACGATCTATGGTGATGAATATTATTTAGATAACAGTGGTAAGCTCTGGTACAAAGCTGGTTATCATCATGTCGATCAGTTAGTACATATCAAATACAGTGGTGAACCTGTCAATAGACTTCAGAGACTTAGAATCATGTCTACATATGACAGAGAAACTGAGCACTTGTTCGACATGTCTTATCCACATGAAGATCTCATTACTATCAGCTCTGTCGACTACAATGCTTATGCTGTACCTTACTACTTCTCTGTCTTGTACTATGGTGCTGGTACTGCTACTGCATGGCCAGAAGGATTCGGATACAAAGTCGACATTGACATGCATTCTCTTAAAGCACCTCTAGCTAAATCTGAAAGTGGTCAAGCTACATATCAAGCTGGTCGAGGAATTGATCCTACTGCATTAGCTGTTGATGTCATTCAAGTAGATTCTAGCATACCTGATCAAGCTACAGTCAATGCTACAGTTGCTACAGCTACTTCGACATTGAACACTAGAATCAATGAAGTCGAGAATGAAATCCCAGATGTCAGCAACTTAGCAACTAAGAGTGAAGTTGCATCTGAAATTCAGTCTGCTACAGCAATTATACCTGATGTCAGCAACTTAGCAACTAAGAACGAAGTCATGTCTCAAGTACAAGCTGCTACAGCATTAATCCCAGATGTCAGTGACTTTGCAACTCATTCTGAATTACAGACTACAGTACAAGCTGCAACAGCAATGATACCAGATGTTTCTGATCTAGCAACTAAGAACGAAGTTATGTCTCAAGTTCAAGCTGCTACAGCTATGATACCAGATGTAAGCGATATAGAAGCTGACATCGAAGCAATAAGTTCTATATTAACTCCTATAGCAGAAGCTATCAATGTCGACAATTTCAAAGTCAATGCTAGTGGTCAAGCATTCAAATTAAGTCATGAGACTATTACTGAAGAAGTTACACAGAATATCGAATATAGCTCTTATTCTGTGTATGATCCCGAAGAACAAGAAATAACGTTCAGACAGTTAGCAGATATTACTCAGTTCGATCTGAATCAATCGTATACATTCAGATCTAGCTCATATGCACAAATATATGTTACGTTCTATGCTGGAAACTCTAGTATATTAGTTTCATCGTTGAGTTGTGTACCACGAGGTGCACTCAGAGAATTCACATTCACTTTCAATGATCTACTGTCAAAGTCTAAACCTAATGTAGACTATTACGATGGCACCGGCGCAGGATCTACTGTCAAAGCTGTCTATCTTAGCAGTTCATTTGGTAATATAACTGAGTTATATTATACACAGACATCTGAACTAACAGTTCAATCACCGTATGCTCTTCAGTCTGAAGTCAATGCTAAGATTCAGTTAGTATCTGCACTACCTGCAAATCCTGATGCTAATGTCTTGTACTTAATCCCAGAGGCTTAATATGTCATTCACATTCGGCAATTCAACAATTAGTGATGCATACTTCGGTGCTATCAAGATAGGTTCTGCCTATCAAGGTAGCACTCTTGTGTACACAAGTGTACAACCTGTGCATGTCTACAATTACTACTGGCTTGACATCAATATTCCTTATCAACAGTACAATGCATATGTCTATAACTTGCAAGTCAACAATAGCAATCTTACTGTTGCAAATACTTATCTATACGATGATATTACTACGCACAAAGCTGTAGTATTCTCTAAAGCGTCTAGTGAAACAACTAGTTGCTTACAAAGAGACTTAGTTGATTATGAAATAGATAACTTGATGAATAATGCTGGATATAATATAGGGAATTATTCACGAACTCTTCGTATCGGTTTCACTTCTTCTACTATACCTACTGTCTCTATCACTGTACCTGACAGAACATCATTAGTATTGTACGGTAGCGATACACCTTATATGTCTAATGCTGTCAAGTTATCGTCAACATATGCAATTGCTACTGACTCTTACTCTAGAACGACTGCTACATTGACTCAGACAGATACTTCAGTCTTATCTACTCCTTACACTCTTCGATTCCATTTCAGTTCTGATTATTACAATCCGACAAACTATTCGTGGAAGTCAGGTGCTACATGGACACAAGTCAGTAATCGTATATGGGACTACACACATGAAACTTCGAACTGGGATGACGAGTTCAACGGTAAATTTATAACTGAATGGGACACACAAGTTGCTGTAATT
>JAEIGA010003563.1_pt1 | contig 24334 bp, 39 predicted proteins | sample 9270691 | NCBI WGS metagenome assembly JAEIGA01 (sample SAMN17057246, study PRJNA624740) | gut metagenome | biome: biome; isolation source: fecal sample | host: Bos grunniens | place: China: Xizang | collected 2019 | reverse complement strand
TTCCAATACCAATAATCATTATTCTTCTTATCGTCTAAATAATATTGTGGAGTTGTATAAGAGTCAACTTCAAATCCATCATTTTGCTCAGAAATTTCTAAATCGATTTTTTGTTTTGGCTTTTCGGACTTTACAGCCAGGTCCGCGCGTGTGGCGCTAATATGCTCATTTATACTAGTAGATAATACCTTAAGGCTAGTCTAGATTTCAATTAACTATTCTTTTAAACAATACACTTCATATTCAATCGTTGCAATTTTATCCCAAATGGGACCTTCATCATAAGCACAATGTTGCATTTTATAAATTTCGTTTTCGCACATTGAAACCCTAGAATTAATTGCGTTATAATTATTTTCTATACTATATATTTTTGCAGTTGCTTGACTAAACATAATATTTCTCCTTAGAAGTAATATTCAACTCTTTTGACAATATCATAATCTTCTACAATAATTTGAGGAGTAATATTACCATTCCAAATATTACGTTCACATCGACCCACAGCATCAATCATAATTAAACCAGCTGAAATTAATCTTTCATATTCTTCTTGAGAAGATTTAAATTTGATTAATGAAGTTTTATTGGGTAAAGTAATTTTTAATGTAGGATTTTTATCTGGTGACATTAATTGAATATTACTTTTTGTCACTTTAATATTAGTTAAAGCGATATAAGGTTCTTCAATACCCTGACCCCATAAATGTTTTAATCCAGCGATCTCGACAATATCTTGCCCACTAAAATTATCTGCGCTGAAAATAAAATCTACATGATAACAAGGAGTAAAATTGAAATATTTTAAAATAGTGTTTGAATAATTTATAAAATCATTTAAGTCCTTATCCAGAATACCAAAACCAAAAGCATTTGCGTGTCCTTCCGCATATAATGCATATCCGCTATTATTACAGAACATTTTAAAGTCATCCATCGCAGATTTATCATATCCACGAGCAGAGCCTTCCCAAGCTTTTCTGCCTTCATTTTCAGTTTCATTTAATAATAAGACTGGCTTCTAATATTTAGACATTAGTTGGTTAGCAATCAAACCAGTTAATGTTTTTTCTACATAAGTAGTTTTAGGTATACACACAATCAAAAGTTTATTGTCTAAAAGATTATTTTCTGCAATTAGCTTTTCGATTGTTTCAGTTGTATTATCACGAGCTTTTGTTTGTCTACTTTTAATATTAGTGCAATTGCGCACAGCCTATTCTACTAAAAGCTCCATCTATCCCTTACATCCTCTTTTGGTTGAGGGAATTCTTTGATGAGCTTTAAAAGTAAGCATAGACTCAAACATAAGCCTTTTTTCTTCTGGAGTTCCCATTCGAATTGTAGCATTCACATATGGAGCGATATAAAATGCGATTCCAATAGGAGTAATATCCCCTTGCAAAGAGTAAGCGTTTTTCTCCACCATGCCAGCAAAAAATGGATTATGAATATCATCAAGACCCATCGTAATTAGTTGTTTGGTTTCATAATCACGCAAATCCATCATATCTGCAATCATACCAAGAGCAACTAGATCTAGACCATAACCTGCATAATCAGTATCCATTACAGAATCAATATATTGACAAAATTTATAAACCATACCTACGCCAGATAAAGACTTAGTGGGATAGTCACATAACTAATTATTGATAACACAAGCATATTCACTGACTTTCTCAGCTTCATGATGGTCAATAACTAATACATCTACTCCTCTATCTGCAAGCTTCTTGTGTTCTTCATAATCATTAGAACTTGAGTCTGGAGCAATAACTAGCTTTACTTCTGATGGGATTTTATCAGCAATAATACCATGCTCTTTACCTGGATGGAAAATAAAGATAATATTATTTTCTACAAAAGCAGGGCAGAAATAATGTAAATAATTTACTAATTCAGCGGCAGATGTATAACCATCACAGTCACTATCTATCCAAATAACAATTATATCATTATTAGCAATGTGCTAAACTAATATACTTGCGCCCCATTTCATTCGAGCGATTAAGTTGGGATTTAAGATATCTTCTTCAGTTGTATTTAAATAATGTTTAATATTTTCGAGAGCAATACCTCGATTAGTAAGAACCCGTTCGACCGCGCTTAAATTTTCTTGCGGGATGCGGGGTTCTATTAGTTGATAATTCAAAGTTATCAACCTCCTTTCATAGTATCACGTCCCATAATAAAATTTTACAGCATTCCAAGGTCCAGCACTCGTACAATATTGAATCATTTGGATTATCTCCATATTTTGAATTCTTCCATCTACATATGACAGATTTCCTTTTACACCACGAGAACTTTCACTTGCGCGCATTACACGCCACTAATCACCATTATCAAATACAACTTCATATCTCTATTGAGTTCTATGTTCTTCTACAATTTTATAATTGTAAAATAAATATTTTTCTTTAATTTCATTCATTTTCTCACATCCATCTGCGAATGTAAGACCCCAAACTAATCCTTTCATAAAACTATCCTTTCTTTGAATAATTGTAAGAAAATTTCTTTGCCGCAATCTATAGGAGAATCTTTATAACCAGTAATCATTTTCTTATCAAATATAAAAGAAATATTTACATAGTTTTTATATTTGGTTCTTAACTTTAATAAATTGCGTTTTAAATGTTTAAATTCTTCATCACCAATTTCTTTAAATTGTCTATCAAATGCTATGATAATCTCTTCTGTTCCAGCGTCAATAAGCTATTGAACTTGATAGTTAGATAAGCTACTACCGCAGCAAGCCACTGAAATATCGTTTTCCAATCCAAAATAAGACTGATATAATAGACAACTTTTTTCCCCTTCAAAAACAATTGCTTTTCTTGCTAATTTAATATTATCTTTACTGTTATTAAAATTATACAAATTCATTCCAAGAGGATGATTATATAAGTCCTTGCCAATCTTAATGGGCCTATATTTACCATATCGCTCGCCTTCTTCTTTACAAAGTGTGCGGCCGCGCAATCCTATAAACCTACCATCCGCATCAAAATGAGGAATAGTAATCTAATCTCCTCCTGGATAGAAACCAATCATGGCCTAATCCAATGCACTTTGACATATACCCTCATCAAGCCAAGGAGCAATCTTAACAACATAATTGAATCGTGAAAGAATTTTTTCATCATAAGTTTTTAAGGTAATTTCTTTATCCTTAACTTCAATTTCTTGAATGCGGTCATAGTTAGCTAATATTTTCCAATCTTCAAGTTGTTTTAATTCATCTTCTTCAACAAGGCTACCAGAAATACCAAATCTTTGAGCAACCCATCGGACTGCATCGTTTAAATCAAAATCTTTATCCCATTGGATTTTAGCTACTTTAGTGACTAACTCAAAAACATCGAAATAACTATCACAACCAGTATAACAACGAAATAAATGACTGTTATCATAGAAATAAAGTTTGCGGCTTCCCTCTCCGGGAGGGTTGTGGCAGATGGTAGAACAGAGTATTCCAAAACTGGAATACTCTGGGTCTCCACCAAAATCAACCAAAAGCTCAAAAATATTATCTGAGGTTAAGGCATCTTTTATTTCGTTTTTATCAAAGACAATCACTGTAAATCAACCAAGACCTTAACGCAAAAGCCTTTTAAACCGCACTGGGTATTTACATAATCACATAAGATTTCATGAGCGGGCTTGGGTAGCTTACCGCTTTTACCCTTAGCGGCCTTAATGATTTCATCAGCCATAACTTTTGACATCTTGTATTCAATTGTGCCGGCGCATACTTCAGGGGCTGGAATATGCAACTCAGGATTCTTACTACCATAATCATTATTCTTGTTCTCAAAGCGAGTGTTGTTATTTCTCTTATTATTTTTCTTTACAAATTCAGCCATAATTTACTCCTTAAATTTCAAAAGCAGATTCTTCATCTACTCTAATTCTAATATCATCAATACTTACCATTTCATAATCATAAGTTGTGCAGAACATAGGTTGAATTCTACAACAACCAAGATTCGCTTTACACCAAAGGATAACTCCTTTATATCGGCCTCGTCTATTCTTATAAATAGACATTTTAATTGTTGGCTTATCAAACATACTGCTTGCAAGAATTTGTTCAAGTGCCACAAGGTCTTCATCAGTTGTATTTAAAAGAATACTACCATAATCAATTTTATCAGCAATGGCTTTAGCACCACGCAATAAATTTTGGTCAGGAATTTTAGCATCTTTCCAATCACCATTTAACTGAGTAGCTGACATAATAAATACACCATGCTGATTGCACAAATCTTTCAAGCGAGTAGATAACATAAATAAAATATTATCTTCTCTTAATTTAATACCACCAGAACGCTTTGTAATTTCTTCCAAGATTTTTAAACTTGTGTGAATATAGTCATGGAAAATATACTTTACATCATGTTCTCGAATATTCTTTTTGATTTTATCTTCTATATCTTTTAATGAAAAATCTGGTAATTCTTCTACAAACAATGGAGCTTTCTTTAAAATCTGAGCAGCTTCCATTACACGCTTTTCTTCATCTTCAACATATTCACCATTTAGAATATGTTCCTCATTAACATTAGAAAGAAAAGCTAACATCATAGTTTGGATTTCTTCCAATTCCTGCTCTGTGGTAATAAATAAAACAGGTTCTTGGGTACCACATTTAATCCAACCAAAGTTTTCATCATATATCTTTGCGCAAGCTATATAACAAGCATCCGCAATCATAGAACGAGTTTTACCAACACCAGTACCCGCAGATCGTAGATAAAATTTCTTTAGTCGAGCACCACGAGTAACTGTATTGATAAGTGGACCATATAAAGGTACACCTACTTCTGGAGTATCTTTAAATCTTTGAATTAATTCTTCAATACCAGTTGCTGCCTATTGAGCCTCACCAAAATCTGCATTTACATATTGCAATCTGATATTTTCAATTTTTTCATCAACTTTATTTGCAATCTATTCGAGAGACGAATTATCAAGCAAATCTTCTTGTAATTGCTTTTTTTTCATATCTAATATATTATCAATATCGTATATATCAGTTATATCAATACCGCAATTATCATATGCTCTTAACAAAGAGAATTTCTTCAGTCTACCATAATAGTAATCAAATGTTGAAGCCATGGAAGCATCCGCGATTCGAGTTAACCATTCTTCTCCCTTGTTTTGTTTATAAATTGCTTCACTTTTGGGTCTATCGGCTAAAAAGTCTGCAACGTTTTGTAAAGTAATTTTTTTAGCTCCTAATTCATGTAATTTATAAATAGCTCCAAAAACTACTTTATGAAATGAATCAGCAAAATCTTCATCTACAATAGTATATTTATCAGTTATATCTAATAATTGTGGATTATTAAATACACAACCAATAACTTGCATTGTAGCTGTTGGGTCATTATATTTTGAGGCCATTATTTAACCTCCTCGTCTAAAAATGTAAATAATTCACGTTTCTTTACTTTCCTTTGCGGACGAGGTATAACAATTTCTTTCACTTGTGGAACATAATCGGTTAATACCTTATCTTGATTCTTTTGTTTTGCTTGCCATAAAGCAAGATAATAATTATAAGCATTTTGATAAACATATGGTACAATACCAATGCCACCATTAGCTTTTTCAGTTGAATTGCCTTTTACTTCATAAAAATATATTAAAGCTTTTTTCATTCCAGAATATGTATAATTATATTTCTCACGATATTCGTTGATCTATTTACGAACTCGAGCATCAATATAATCCATCTTTAATAAAGCCATAATATATTCTTCAAGTTCTTGTTTATCTTGTTCTTCTTTACTTTTCTTTTGGTCTTCGGTTAAAGAGCATTCTTGATGGGCGTATCTACGCGGAGAAACTTGTATAAAAGGGAATTTATCTCTATCAAATTTCTACTTGCAATATACACAGGTTACTACGTGAGCCATCTCAATACTCCTTTCTATTAGAATAATATATAATAATTATACCAAAAAATATAAAAAAAATCAACCCGAGGCGCTTTTGCCTCGGGTTGTATAATTAAATCATCTTAAATTCGTCTTTTAAATCAGTAACGATTAGATGTACGAATTCAGCTTGGTCAGGAGTTGTATCTCCAACTTTCTTACCCTTTCCAAGATACTTCTCAACAATAGTAGTAATCTTAGGACCATTGCTAGTTCCCTTACTCATAAGAGTTCCAACAATGCTCTGGAATTCTTCCATCAGAGCGTCATAGTCATAAACTACTTCACTAGGAGCAACAATACGTTCGTTAGTAACATACATATTGTTAGTTTCCTCAGCTTCCTTGTCAATGGCTTCATTTAGAGCATTAACAAGATTTTTGTAGCTCATAACAATTTCTAAAGGCATATACTTAAAACGACATCCGCACTCAATGATACCAGAACCATCGCGCAAAGTTAGAACGGACATTTCACCAGCTGCCTTCTGATGAGCATAGCCATAAATGTCAGCCATACCAGCGATAACAGTCTTAGTAGAATTGCTTAACTGAGGACGAATCTTAGTGGTTTTAGTACCATCAGGATTATCTACAACTTCTAACTTTTCGTGTCCAATAAAGAACACTGCGTAGCCAAGCTGAGTTAATCCACGGAAAACTTCATTGAACTCTTCCTTGAACTTAGTCCAACCTTTACCGTAGCCAAGGTCACCCAAGTCTTCAATACCATTTTGATTGCAAATATACTTCTTACAACGGTCAGCAGCAATGTCGATAGTGTCAACAATGACACAACGATACATTTCCTGAACACGAGGATCTTTCAACTGACGATAAATCTGCTTCATTTCAGCCCAAGAAGTAACATCCTGTGCTAATACGCCAGGTAGAGCATGATAACCAGGCTCGAAGGCAAGAAGCAGAGGCTTTTCCATCTGTGCAGCAAGAGTAGTCTTGCCGCACTTAGGAGCGCCATAAATATATGTAATATAACCACTTAGGTCACGAGAAACTTTATGAGGAGTCAAGCTCAATAAATCAATTGCCATTTCATTTTACCTCTCTATCTTAGAAATTAAAAGAAGTATTTGTAGGAGCAATGCTTGCCTTAGGAGTAGAAGCAATTGCATTACCTCTAGAAGCCTTATACTCGTCCTGGCGAGTCTTCATAGCAGCCAGAGCCAATTCACGATTCTTTAAAGCTTCATTAACTTCAACAGCAGTTAGAGTAGATTCATCATCCCAGACATAAGTCTCAGGACGAGCGCCGGTAACAACCCAATCCTTACGACTGGACTTTACTTCACGAACAGAAGCATCACCGAAAGCAGACTCTTCAACGATCTTACGAACAATAGTCTCAGAAATCTGACGACCCCAGATACGAGTCAGAACAGGATTGGTATTAGAAGCATCCAGCCCCTCAAAATAGTTCATAGCATTAGGGTTAGTAGCAGTAAACTCAACAGGCATCAAAGACTTGCGGAAGTCAAAAATAGCACCCTTGATAATAGCCTTATCGGCAATACCCTTTTCCTCATCACCATCAACATGACGAACATTAGTAATCAAAATGTCGCACTTGAAAGTATTACGATTCTTCTCATCCTCTGCCAGTCCATCGGTAACTACGTGGACAAAACCGCCCTCATTACGCTTTGCGCTAACCAGTTCTTCCTTACCATTACGGTCAGAATAAAACTCATTCAAATCAATAGCAGAATCAATACGAAGTTTAACAGCCAAATCCTTACCATCCTTCATAACAGTAGAATAGGTGTTATCTACAATGTTAGATAAAGTAGTAAAAGTTGCATTGGGCTTACCAGTTGCAGTAGCAGCGGTTACATATGTAAAATGAACTGGAACAATATTCAAGCACTCTTCATCGGTTGCGATACTAATAGTACCAGAAATAAATTCAGTTCCAGGGTTCTTGGAGTTAGGACCGGATTTCTTCAACTCCAAGGCATGCTCATATAGATATCCTTCAATGTGAGTTTCATTAGTCATCTTCATCATAATATTATTTTCTCCTTAATTATTCATCAATCTTAATATTTTTTCCATTATCTGTTAAGGAATATACAACTGGGTCTTGACCAACCTTCTCCACGAAACCATCAGTAACAAGTTTACGCATTGCACCAGATACTGCACGAGAACTAATAAATAAACCCTCTGCAATATCTCTTGCCTTCCACATACCTTCATGTTGGTTATCCTGCATATATTTCAGAATCAACTTACCATTATCGGTAAACATGGGCTTCTCAGGCTCATTAGTTCCGCAGAATGCTTCCCAATAAAGACGAGCTTCATCACTCATCTCGATAGGAAATTCAGAAGTTGCGTCAATTAAATCCTTAACATAACTAATAAATTCTTGTTTCTTACTCATTTTTTATTTTAACTCACTTTCTTTAACCTTTATGTAAATATTATACCAAAAATTTTAATTAAAATCAATTAATTCTATCATAAGTCCAAAATTGATACATTAAATTATTATAAGTGTAGACTTTGCTCTGATGAACGGCTTTCCAAGTATTCCACTCTTCTGGCTCATCTAAATTTGGAAAGTAAGTATCTACATTTTCATGTTCTTTAAAAATTTTCGTTACATACACTCGGTCACAAAGAGGTAGTAGTTCTTTATAAATTTGACCTCCACCAATAACAAACCATTCATCTTCTAGGTCTTTAGAAGCTGCTTTAGCACGAACCTTAGCTTCTTCCATTCCAATAGATACAGTAAGAAAATCAACAAATTGTGGTTGTCTTGAAATAATAATATTCAATCTGTCTGGAAGAGGTTTTGTGGGAAGTGAATCCCATGTTTTGCGTCCCATTACTACAACATTACCTTTGGTAAGTTTCTTAAAACGCTTTAAATCTTCGGGGATTTTTTCTAATAAGTCACCATTAAAACCAATTCCCCAATTTTCATCAACGGCAACAATAGCAGAAATCATATACCTAACTCCAATTTTAGTTGAGGTTTAATAGGATTGTATGCGAACATAGTAAAATCATCAATAGTAAATTCAAAGAAATTATTTGTTCTATCTGTATTTAAGAACAAAGTAGGGCTAGGAGATTTTACTACGCTTCCTTCTGGATAAAACTCATCATACCTGCGAAGCATTTCATAAGCGGCATTAATATGTCGGTCATAAATTTGCTCGTTTGCGACAACATGAGTAAATACGCCAGGAGTATATCCAGTATGTGCGGCAATCATCATTAGAAAAGCAGCATACTGAATCTCATTAATACCACCAGGTCCAGAAGCAGTTAGCATATCACCACTACGCTGGACAAGCATCATATCCAGAAATCCATCACGCACATTCCAGATGGTCTAGAATGCACAAGGCGCCAATCCAGGAGTCTCAGCCAAGTCAGCTTCTTGCCATAGGGAAATAATCTTGCGGCGACCATATGGGTCATTCTTAATATCGTTAATTAGCTTATTTACCAAATCATAACGCTTAACAGTTGCGCCATAGCGCTGACCGATAGTGCCATCACCGATATCCCACTCATCCCACCAGCCGACGCCCATTTCCTTCATTTCGTCCAGTTTGTTAGTTGGTTTTTGGTAAATAGTAAAAATCTCTTTAATACCAGTCTTCCAAGCCATAGGACGGAGAGTGCAAATAGGAAATTCTCCTTTGCTTAAGTCATACTGTCTAAAAGTATGATTTACAAAGTAAGTATGTGCCGGAGTCCCATCTGTGTATTTTGGTCTGGGGTCTTTATCCTTTGTACCTTCAGCCAAAATTCTTTTTATCATATCATACATATATCTATCTGCTTTTGTCATACATTAATCCTCATTAGTTAAAGAGTAACCAGTAATATTAGCATCAATATACTGTTTAACAAACTCTTCAAGTTCATCAATTAGAACATTTTCTTCAGTCCAGCCACCAGTGAATAAATCACTATAACTAATAAAATCAATGCCAGTAATGCCATATGCGTATGCTTTTTGACGCATGGCACTTGGGTTAGAACAGGCAATTGCAGAATCAGTCTCCTTTGCCAAAAGCATTAATCTACTTGTTTTTCCAGAACTGCGACTATCAATAATTCTAAACATAAATTACTCCTTACTTTATACTATAACCAAATTCTTTTGCTTTAAAATACTCTTGCCAATAGTCTTCTCGACTATCCAAGAGAGAACGATCACATTCTTCAATTACTTCGAAAGTAAAATTCTCTGGACCCAATTCTCTCATTGCGGGATATAACTTATTTCGAGTGGGAGCATCTGCGCCAACACCTCGTTTAATATGCTATTTCCAACGGTCTGCTAAATTAGCTGCTTGACCCACATAACACTTCTAACTATCAATATTTGTAATTTTATATATGCCAGTGTGCGTGCCAGAGCCAATTACTCGACCAATTAAATCATTGGTTGGTTTTTCATAATAAACCTTCCATATGACTTTATTTAAAGGCTCTTTATCGCGCAAATAAGGTTCAACAGAGCGTAATTTTTCGATTTCATCAATATCAATTTCATTCAACTATATGCGATAAAAATTCTATTGATTAACCATTTCTTCTGCTCTCTTGGCTGCGGCAACTGCTGCTTCAACAGAGCTTTGCAAAGTCTGTAATTCTTTTCTTAAAAATGTTCTTTGCTTAGTTGTTTCATCAATAGTTAACTAATAATCAGCCATATATTCCTATTTAATTTGAGCCATTTCATCTTGGAACTATTGGATACTTGTTTGATACTTTGCACTTTCATCAGCAAGTGAACGCTCTAAGCGTTCTTGTGCAAGCTACATACTCTATTCATAGAATCTATCAGCAGCACCTTTTGCCGAGGCCTCAGCTTCTTTCAAACTTGCATCTAGTCCTTTTAATTTACCAATATACTATTGTTCATTGAATTGTAAAGATTTAATATCCTATTCTAAGCTGTGCTTATAATGAGTTAAATTTTCATTTTCTAGAGCTAATTGCTCATTAGCTACTTCTATTGTTCCATTATACTCCTGCACGGCTTCTAGCTTTTTCTTATCTGTAAAATACTAGACTCCAATGCCGACAATAAAAGCAGCAATAAAAATACCTAAACCTAGTAAGATATTCATAAGAAAAAAATGGGGTAGAATATAATATTCTACCCCTTAAATATATATTATAAATTACTCAGCAGCTTCTTCAGTTGCATCAGGGTCAAAAGCCATGCCTGCAGGAGTTAGAGACAGGAACTTGACCTGCTTATGGGTGCCATCCTCCAGCTCAATCTCAGCGGGGGTACGAACGCCCAACTGCTTTCTCTGAATAGCACTAGTAAAGATGCCATCTACCTGACGCTTCTCCAGGCCTAGAGCAACTGCAACATCAGCAGCAGTGACATTCTCGCCATTGACTTCCTTCAAATAATTTAAAACCTTCTTAGAATTTTCCTTCATAGCCATATTGTATTACCTATACCTTTCTTAAATAAAAATTATAATTAAATGTTTTTTTTCGCTTATCAAGCTTATGTAAATATTATATCAAAAAATTTTGCTTTTGTCAAGAAATTAGAATTAATTTTCCAAATGTTTTTCTAAAATTTCTTGAACCATTTCATCAATGGCCGCAATGTCATCAAGTGATTCAACCTTACCCGACAATTCGATAATCTTATCTTGTGCATCTCGCACTTTCTTTTTATCGTCGGAGGTTTGAACAATTAATTCATACTTTGCGATTTTTTGAGCGAGAGCTTTTTGCTCTTTCTTCTTCATAGAAAATTTTCATCCTTAACTTTTACGATTTTATTTTACCAAAAATTTTTCTTTTTGTCAATTACTCTATTCCAAAAGTCTGGATAAAATCTTCCTCAGACAAGATTGGAATACCCAAGGACTTGGCACTCTTATTCTTAGAAGAGGTAGAGTCTTTATCATTATTGATTAAGTAACTTGTATTTTTAGATACTGAACCAGTAACTTTACCTCCTAGGGACTCAATCTTCTCTTTAATCGCATCACGATTTTTAAAATGACTGAGTTTTCCAGTAATCACAAAGGTCAAACCTTCAAGAGATTTTTCTTGTTCGGCTTTTTCTGTAATTGAATTAAAAGTAATTACACCACTTTGTACCATGGCATCTGCCTCAGAATAATCAAAGTTTACAATAGCTTTATGCATTTCTATACCAAAATTATCATAACCCCAAAACTGAACTCCAATATCAATAGCCATTCTGAATTGTTCATATGTCTTATAATACTTAGCCAATTCTTTAGAAGCAGATAAACCAATTAATGGAATACCAAGCGCACAAATAAACTAATGCAATTCACAATTATTGCGACTATAATCAATAGCATTGAGAATCTTATCGACAGACTTAATTCCAAAACCAGGTTTTTGGACCCATTCATCCCTACAATATTCAAGTGCGAACAAAGAAGGAATGCTAGTAACCCAACCCCAATCAATTAACTTTTCAAGAGTTGCTTTTGATAAACCTTTAATGTCAAGACCTTTCTTACCGCAGAAATGATCAAGACGATTAATTAATTTACCTTCGCAATTATCATTTGAACAAATTAAATTTTTTGTAGAATTATTCATTTCAATTACTACTGGACTGCCACAAACAGGACAATTACTTGGTAATTGAATTACTGTTTCATCAGAACCTTTAGTTCTATCGCCACTAGCAATTTGAGGAATAATCATATTTGCTTTAAAAACTTCTACACTCTGTCCATAATAAGGAATACCAATAAGCTCTTCCATAATACTTAAATTGTGTAAACTTGCTCGTTCAACAGTAGAGCCATCAATATCTACTGACTTAAACACAGCAACAGGAGTTAAGATACCAGTTCTACCCATAGTCCATTCAATATTAAGTAATTCTGTTGTATAAGTTTCATCATAAAACTTATAAGCAATCGCGTTTTTAAAGTGATGTGAAGTCTCACCCAATGATTTACCATATACAACATTATTGAACTTGAATACTGCACCATCAATAGGGAAACCTTTATCTTTGGCTTCATATTGAATTTGGTCAATAATTATATCCAATGGTACTTTATTTCCATCAGCATCAATCGCAGGCAATTCATAATATGGTGCTATAATAAAACCATTTTGTTTTAATCTACATAATTTATCAGATAAGAGTTCAATCGACTCAAAACCTTCAATTACATCCCATGCAACAAAAGTGAGTTTACGCTTAGCACACTCTCTTGAATCAAGTAGTCTAATACTACCAGCCGCAAAATTACGTGGATTTTTATAATCTGAAGCAAACATTTCAAAATTGGTTAAGGTGCAAATAATTTCACCATCGATTACAATTCTTCCACGTAACCCTAGTAAATGTTGTGGCACAGATTTCAAATGTAAAACATTATGAAGAATATCTTCACCAATTAAACCATTCCCTCGAGTTTCCGCCGCTGTCAAGTAACCATCTACATATGTAAGAGAACAAGTTAAACCGTCCATTTTACACATTGCCAGAGATGGTTTACCATCAATAAAAGATTCAACTTCTTTCAAGTCTTTTGTCTTTTGGAGAGATAGCATCTTATGACCATGAGCAATTTTTTTTAATTCATTTACCACTTCATAAGGTATACTTTGAGTAGGAGAATCTTGAGGATAAAGATTTAATTCATCTTCAAGTTTCTGAATTTCAAAGTACATATTATCCCATTCTTGGTCTGTAATTGCAGGAGTTCCTAAATCATATAAATAAGTATATTCATTTATTTGCTTAATTAGATTATTTAATTGATTATACTTTTCAGTCTTAGTCATAATTTTCTCCTAATATTTCAATTACAATTATATTATATAAAATTTTTTCTAAAAAATCAAATAAAAAGGGAGCATAAGCTCCCTATTATTTATAATATTCATCTGCTATCTTTAGTTTGATAGCTTCTTCTGCTGAGATATACCATTCTGTTTTACGATTTCTATAATCATTTACTTTTTCTTGAGTTACCAAAGAACTATTGATAAGTAATTTAGCACCCATATCAGACAGACGAACTCCTTCTTCAAAATCATTCTTTATACCTTCAAGCTTATCTTCGATAGGATGAAGAGATACATCATGATACATAAGAGTTGCATGTTCACCAATAATTCTTCTATGACCAGAAGTAAAAATAAATATACCCATACTCATAGCGGCACCAAGAGCAATAGTATGAACAGGAGTTTTACTTGCCTTAATTGTATCAATTAAGGCAAAACCAGCATAGCATACTCCGCCGTATGTATAAATATAAAGTTTAATAGGCTCTCTTACCCAATCCTTATATTCTTTTTCTTTTTCATCATCATCGTCATTGATTTTATGAATAATTTCAATTAAAGACATCATTGATTCTTCATCAACATTTTTTTTAAGATAGAGTTTACGCTCCATTGGATGTGGTTTAGCCATATATACTCCTTATACTTTACACACTGAATTTACTTTACTATTTTTAATAACTTGATTACCAGTAGAGGCACGACTTAAAGTAGGAATTTCTTGCGCAGATACGCATATACTACTCTTATCACCTAATACTAAAATATTATCTGTATTATCAACCAAAACTGCAGATATAACATTTCCTGTTGCATCAGTAGGTTTATAACATAATAATCCCTTACCTGCTCTCTTTTGAACTGGCAATTCACTCAATTCAAATTTCTTACATAAACCAGAAGAAGCAAATACTGCTAAATGATCATTACCATTGCGGACAGGTAAAGCTGCAACAATATAATCATCTTTATTTAGATTAATCCCCTTTACTCCAGAAGTGGTTCTGGAAGTAGGACCAATCTCTTTAGAATCGAACTTAATACTCATACCCTTTGCGGTAACAAGTACTAAAGGCTCATCCTTAATTAAACTGACTGCCGCGAGTTCATCATCTTCTTTAATTGTAATTGCCGCAATACCAGTTTTCTTTTTGGTCTTAACATATTCCTCAAGAGAAGTTTTCTTTACCAAACCGTTTTTGGTTACGAATAATACATATTGAGCATCAGTGTCTCTATAAATAGAATACATTACCGCAGGTTCTTCATCGGTTTCCATGGCGATTAGAGATTTGATAGATTGTCCTTTTGTTGCATTGGTTCCTACGGGTATATCGTTAACCAAGAGACGATACATTCTGCCTTTATTACTAAATACCATAAGAGAATCAATAGTATTGGTACGAATAACAGCATTTGTAATATCATCCTGGGTTTTCACTCCCTTACCATTTCTCTTTTGGGTTCGGAAGGAAGTAGAAGGAACTCTTTTAATCAATCCGCCCTCTGTCATAATAACAACACACTTCTCAGGCTCTACAAATTCAATTTCTTTTTCTTCTTTTGTAGTAGCCACTTGAGTAATAGTAGTGCGACGCTCATCGCCATAATCTTTCTTAATTCCTGCAAAACCTTTCAACATTTCTGGAGTGGGGTTCTGAAGAATAGCATTTAATCTTGCTAATTCAAGATTTAATTCAGCCAAATCTTTTTCAATTTCAACTTTTTCTAACTTAGCCAATTTACTTAACTTCATATCAAGAATAGCTTTTGCTTGAGGTTCAGAGAAATTGTATTTTTCCATTAAAGAGGACTTAGCTGTGGCCGCAGATTCACTGCCCTTAATGAGAGCAATAATATTATCAATATCCTCCAAGGCCTTCAACAAGCCTTCTAAAATATGAATCTTTGCAGCAATCTTATCTGCTTCAAATTTAGTTTTTCTTAATAAGACTTCCTTTTGGTGGTCAATATAAATCTGAAGCAATTGTTTTAGATTAAGTAATTGAGGTTTCTTATCAACAAGCGCAACTTGATTAAAGCTATAAGTGTCCTCTAAACGAGTCATCTTATATAGTTTTGCAATAATAGGTTCCGCAGAAACACCTTTTGCCAATTCTACAACTAGACGGACTCCTCCTTTAGGAGAATCGTCATAAATTTCAGTAATGCCTTCAATTTTCTTTTCTTCACAAAGCTTATCAATTTCTGCAATTAAATCAATTTTTGAAACTTTATAAGGAATACTAGTATATACAATACTATCTTTTCCGCCTTTAGTTTCAACCTTATACTCAGCTCTGATTCTTGCTCGACCTTTACCTGTGGAGTAAGCTGTTGCTAGCTCATCTTTGTTAATGATGAGTCCTCCGGTGGGAAAGTCAGGTCCACTAATAAATCGAAGCAAATCAGATACGCTTGCTCCTGGATTTTCAGTTAAATGAGCAATTGCGTCCATAACTTCGTTGATATTATGAGGCGCAAAACTACAAGCCATAGCAACTGCAATACCAGTAGTACCATTAACAATTAGATTAGGAAAACCGCCAGGTAAATATACTGGTTCGTCTTCTTCTTCAGTATAAGCAGGCTGCCAATCACAAGTATTTTTCTTTATATCAGCAAGCATTTCTTCGCCTGCTTTGGATAATTTACATTCTGTGTAACGATAAGCCGCAGGTTCATGTCCATCTCGACTACCATTATTACCATGAAAAGAGATGAGAGGATATCTCATATTCCAAGGTTGTGATAAATAAACTAATGCGCCATAAATAGAACTATCACCATGAGGGTGGAATCTACCCATTGTATCACCAACAGGCTGTGCGCATTTCACGTGTTTCTTATTATTCATATAACCTTTGTCGAACATATCCCAAAGAATACGTCTGGCAACAGGCTTTAAGCCATCTTCCGCAGAAGGGATAGCTCTATCTGTGATAACACTCATACTATAATCAATAAAACTTTGTTCAACTTCATTGATAATAGGTGTATTTAGTATTTCTCCCATTTAGTTCTCCTTCGTAGGTTTTATATTTCCAGTGGCCAAACTATCCGCCATTTCATTCCATTTGTGGCCAGCATGACCTTTTATTTTTCTTAAATCAATTCTATATCCTTTTTGATACCAGTCATAATATGCTTGAATTAAATCTAAATTTTCTGGAACTTTTTTATCGGATTTAATCCAACCTTTATTAGCCCAGCTAAACATCCAATCATTAAAAGTTTGAACGCAATAATTACTATCACTATAAACGATTGGAACATCCATGTTCCAATCGTTTATTTTAACTCCATGATTTAAAAAAGAGTATAGAATAGCTTTTAATTCTTCTCGATTATTTGTAGTATCCGCACACTACTTACTATAAGTATACAATAAATTTTCGTTATTGTCAAGTACAACTACTCCAAAACCGCCGGTATTGTGCGCTTTTCCATTGCCAAGACAAGAACCATCAGTATAAATTATCATATCCTACCTCTTGTATATAATTATCCCAAAATTTTTCATCATCAATGATCTCTTGATTGCAATACTCCCAGTATTTTTGCAATGATTCATTGAATTCTTTACTTAAATTGGGATATTGCTCTATATATCTTTTGACATCTTTTTCTTCTTTAAACGGTCCATCAATAGATTGAGGACAATTTAAAAGACAATATTCTTCAGTTAAATCTTTTGCTTGAATTATTTTATCATTTTGTAAGTCATAAAACCAATAGCCATGATATTCCATATTTAGAACTCCAAGCTTTGCTTTAACCAATGGTCTAAGAAATCAGGTGCGCTAATTTCTTTATCAAACATATTAACTTCTCCTACTTTTGGTTTAGGAGGAAGTCTTAAAATAGTTAAACCTTTTAAAATATATTCATTAGCCACCAATACAGTATTATCAGGAAATATTCTTTTAACTTCTTCAAATACTGTTCGAGTATCATCTAGATCTAAATCCTCATTTAGGTGAAGTAAAATTACATCACCTTTTTGAAGATTAAAAGTTTCAATGTTATATGGTTTTTTAGAATGATACATTTGACCAATAACTGGTCCATCATCAGTTATTTTAAATGTTTTACCAGACGTAGTCGTATATTGAAAATCATTATCTCCAATATGAACAGTATTATACATCGATATTTGCCCTCCAAGAATTTTCAGCAATAAACTTCTTACGAGGTTCGACAGATTCACCCATTAAACTCATAAAGGTTTTCGCTACAGATTCAGCATCTTCCATTGTAATCTGCTTTAAAGTTCTTGTTTCAGTATTCATAACTGTTTCTGCCATCTCGTCTGGGTCCATTTCGCCCAAACCCTTCATACGTCCAAGTTCAAATTTCTTTGAACCATTCTTTGCACGGAAAGCATTTAAAGCAGCATCATTCTTTAAATAAGTAATCTTAGTGCCTTGAGTGATTTTATAAAGTGGAGGTACTGCCGCATAGATATAACCCTTAGTAATAAGTTCAGGACAGAACTTCCAAATGAAAGTTAAAAATAGAATACGAATATGGCTACCATCAACATCAGCATCTGCGGTAATAATAATTTTACCATATCTCAATTTACTTTCATCAATAATAACTTTACCATCTTTAATTTCTAAGCCAAAGGCGTCAATCATACCGCTGATTTCTTTATTCTGTAAAGCTTTGTGTAAATCAGTTTTTAGAACATTAAGAATTTTACCTCTTAGCTGAAAAACAGCTTGTGTGGCTCGGTCACGTGCTTCAATGGTACTGCCAGCCGCAGATTTACCCTCAACTAGAAATACTTCGCATTTATGTCTTTCTTTGCTATTGGCATCGCTTAATACATCAGGCAATAGAACTCTGCGCTTAGTATCTGCTTTACGCACAGTTTCTTTAGCTTTCTTCGCTTTTTCACGAGCCGCACGAGCCAAGAGAGCCTTGTTTACAATCGCTTTTGCGTCTTTTGGATTAGAGTCTAGCCAAATCTTAATGTCTTTAGATACAAGTCTTTGTACAGCTGTTCTTGCTTCACTACTGGATAGAACATCTTTAGTTTGACCAGAAAATACTGGGTCAGGCATAATAAAAGAAAGAACTAAAGTTAAACCTTCTTTTAATTCATCACCAGTGATATTACCATCTTTTTCTTTTAATAGCTTTTGTTCACGAGCGTACTCATTAATAGATTGAGTTAAAGCTGTTCTAAATCCCGTAAGATGCGTTCCAGCGCTATTGGGAATAGAATTAGTGTACAACTTATAAACGTCAGTATAGGTATCATTATATTGCATAGCAAGCTTAACACCGATTCTATCCTCCATAGATTCTGTATAGAATACAGAAGTTAAAGTATTTTTTGTTTTATTAATATCATTAATATAGTCTTTAATACCATCTTTAGAAGTGATAATTTGAGTTTCATTTCCTTTGAAAGTAAATTTAAAAACCATACCAGGAGAAAGATAAGCCAATTCTTGAATCTGCTTTCTTAAAGCTTCATACTCAAGTTCGATACCTTCTTTAAAAATGGTTTCATCAGGAGTGAATACAACCATTGTTCCACTTTCGCCATTCCAACCTACAATTTTTTTCTCACTGTAGTCAATGAGTTCTCCTTTTTCAAATTGCGCAGTTGCTATTTTACCTTCTCTTCTGGATTGAACAAAAAACTTTTTAGATAGAGCATTAGTAGCTTTAGCACCAACGCCATTCATACCGCCAGAGGTATTATAGCCAGTTTTGCCATCACTGTCAAATTTTGCACCAGTGTGCAATTTAGTATAAACATTAACTAAAACTTCACTACCGTCTTCAGCTTTGCCGAAAGGAACACCACGACCATTATCTTTAATCATAACAGTATTATCTTCATCAACGGCGATAGTGCATTCAGTACAATGTCCATTTAAATATTCATCAATTGCATTAGAAATAATTTCTAGGGTAATATGTCTAACGCCAGCAGGTCCAACTGAACCAATGTACATTCCCGCGCGAAGTCTAATTGCCTCAATTCCTTCCAAGGTCTTAATTTGATTAATGCCATACTCAGCAGTATTTACATTGTTTGGTATTTCCATTTAAAACCTCCACATTTATTTTTTTTTCCATTACAAACTTTTGAAATGGCACTGGCGTCGCAATTATTGTCTGCGGCCGCAGGTAATTCGCCTACAATGCACTCTAGATTTCCATCAAATTCATATTCTTTTTTACATTTTTTACACAGCCAATGACTTAAAGTAAGATATCCATCAATTAAACTCATTGGTTGTTTGCAATGTGGACATTTTAAAGGAGTAATACCAGGTCTTAGACGAATTGCTTCAATACCTTCAAGCGTTTTTATGTCTTTTACACCATAATCTGACATATAGCTCTCCTTTCAAATTTCTTATTTTTATATTTACATACATAGTATACCATATATTTTTTAAAAAATCAACTAAATAAAAAAGAGCCCCAGGCGTTAACCTGGGGCTATATATCATCCTACTGGGACTTCAGTTGTGCTTTCTGAGATATTTTCGACGCTCGGATTTGAAGCACCAAATAGACCATCATAAATAATGCCGCCTTGACTATTTTCAACCATAGATTTTTTATAGTAAGCATTCTATGTAATAGCATATGCGGCCCATGGGCAACCAACCATTGCAGTTATCCATGGTAATTCAACAAAACTACCTGTAAAAATACAGATAAAAGCCATTGTTAAACAAGCTAAGGTAATTAACCAAATTAAAATAGACTCTTGAACCAATAGAACCTTTGAAAATGGATATTTTTTACCATCAGTTGTTTTTGGCTGTTGTTTATTGTCCTTGCTTGGACCAAGAATCATCATACTCATACTATTTTATTTACTTTTTCTAGTTCAATCCAACCAGGACCCATTTTAATTTTACCAAAACCATTTTTTTCATCAATTATAGTTATTAGGGCAAAATGATTCAATCTTTTAATTACTCCAGAATTTTTAGAAGGACTATGATAAACGGGAAAATTAGAAGTCGGTATTTGAATAATAAAAGGGTCTATGGCAGCAATATTTTCTTGTTCAGATCTTAAATTATTAATCAATACTTCTCCTAAAACTGGTCCAGTTTTTTCTCTAGCAATAGTACATTTATTTCCTTGAATATCTCTAATATATAATTTGGTATTTAATAGAGATTCAGGAACTTTTTTATTATTATTTAAATAAATGGTATCTGCTATTACATAGACAACATCATCAATTTTAAAATTAGTCATATTTTTAATCTCCTTTTATAATTTTTATATTGCGATGGCATAGCTCATACTAATCCAGCCTGCTGGGCTAGATATTTTTCCCCAACCATCTTTTATTTCTAAAATTTTATATATAGCATTTTTTCTTACCATACCCACAATAGAGTTTTCCATACCGGGGCCAGAACGAACATTTAATAAATTAGCAGTAATTTTTACATTATAACCGACTTTACTAGTAGCCTTTTCCAATGCTGCCATAGTAAGTTCTCCTACAACACCATCAGGGTCTAAATTATTTTTGCGCTAGAAATCTACAACTGCGCGCCAAGTTTTTAAACCGAAGATTCCGTCAGCACCTTTATTTAGATCTTTTTTATTGTCGGTTAAAATATATCCTAATTCTATTAACATCTCTTGGATTTCTTTAACAACAGTGCCAGTATCATTTAGAGATATCGTAGTTGAGCTGTTGTTAGTTGTATCTATAGTTGGGGTATTTCCTCCGAAAGTACTTCTGGGTTGTTCATTTTGACCGTACCAAAAAGCTTTAGAAGTTCTTGTATCAATATGAGTGAAATATCCATCAGAACCAGTTTCATAAAGACCAATGCCTTTAATACCAATACTTTCAGCATATTTAGCAACTTCACGAGGAGCAACGCCTTTTACAACAATATCTGCCGCGTTACCTTGACAATGTTGAGAACGAGTGGCACCACCGATTCGCTAATTATGAACTGGACATCTATAAGCGCTAGTAATAGTAATAGGCGCTTTAAAATGGTCTCTAATTTGCTATAAGTATTTTACTAAAACTGGATTAATAATTGTTTCTGTACAACATCCATAGCCATGGCAATCAAATTCAGTAGAATTAAAGTTTGTGGATAATTTTACTGCATGGCCTTTTTTATATGTATTAGTAGCCATAATATTTTCAACTCCTTTCGCAAATTTATTATAATAAATCATACTTATTTCTGCGCGCTTAGATCTATAATTTACCGCATTTAATGGTCTTTCAAAATTCATAAGCACAGCGTCTGAAGCCTCTTGGAGAGAGGTTGCAGTTTTAAGAATATTATATACTGAATTAGTATACTATTCTTTTAATTCTTTACACAAGAATTCTAACTGCATTTCTAAATCTCCTATGGATTTACCTTTTGCTTTTGCGTAATTAAGTAAATTCTATTTGCGACTCCAATAAGTCCATTGAGCCAAGCCATAACCTGCTTCATCTTTTACAAAATTAGTATAGGTTCCATTATCTACTTTTTGAGTATACTAAGTATCACTCAAATCAAATTTACGACTATAAGTATCTTGAAGATTATTTGAGCGTAATCCAGATTCAGCATCTAAATTACCCATCAATCCAGCAGCACCATAGTCATTAAAACCTTCTTTTTTTAAGAAGTTCCATATTGTCTAAACTGACATATTTACCTCCTTTAAATAAATAAAGGAGCGAATAAATCGCTCCTTTATTATTACATTTTTTCTGCTACACGAGCAATTTTTGAGCGGTGAATATTTTTAAGAGTTACTTCACCGTATATATCTTCTCCTCGGAATACTTTAGAAGCACGCTTCATACCATTATTACTGCCTGCAAAATGAATATCATCAACCTATGTATTGCAGTCACCATCAATAATACAAATACTATCTTCGCCAATTCTTTGAAGAGTCAATTTCATTAATTCAATATCTAAGTTTTGAGCTTCAGAGATATAAATACCAGCTCTCATTCCAGAAGTATCGTAACCACGAATGTCTGATAGAGGCAATAAAATTAATTCTTCTCTTTGAATCATTTGTTCTACTGCGATACGACCACCTAATTTACTATTTAAAAGATTACCAATTTGTGAATCTAAAAGTTTCTCATCTCTGGTACCAGGATAATAACCTAATTTAGCAGAATTTTTAGTTGCAACTGTATTGCAGAATACAATGATTTTATCAATTTTATTTCTTTCTAATTTATGAAGTAAGAAGCCAAGACTCAGATAAGTTTTACCAGTTCCCGCAGGCCCTTTAATTAGAGTTATTTTATTATTTTCTAAACTGTCTGCGGCAAGTGCTTGATAAATATCATCTTTCATGGGTTTTACATTACCAAAATGATTAGATTTAAAATTATTATAAGTTAAATGACGATAGCTTTCACCAGTCCAGCAGAGTTTATCAACAATTTCGCCATCAGTATTACATACTAGCAAATATTGATTTATATATAATCCATACTTGTTATCTGTTGGATTAGAATAAAATTCAGCCATCTCATCATCATCCATAATAATTTCTACATATCCGTCATAATTAGTAGAATCTTCTTCATATGATTCAACTGGAATATTTAAAATTGATTTTGCAATGTGTTTACAGCATAAATCATTAGTAATAAAGACTACATTATATTGTTGATTTTGTAATTGGAACCATCCAGCGCTTGTAATAATTTTACTATCGGGAGTCTCTGGTAAATTATTTGCTTTTAACATTTGGGCTAAAGTCTAATTCCAAATAACAACTTCATATAAACCATAATGAGTATCTAATTCATGAATTAATTTGCGTGCTGCAAATTTTACATCAGGGTCTTTATTTACAGATGTTTTAATATGTTCTAATTCTTCTAATGTAATTGAAGATATTACTAATGTAGTATCTTCCTCCCATAAGTTATCAACTTTTAATAATAAACTGCAAGTATCATAAAACTTATATGTCATTTTTTTTCCTCTTCTTCCTCATAGACAAAACCGACAACCGCCTTTGCAGTATCTGATTCAGAGTTTACTGTCTATTGTATTTTATATATTTCGGCGGTATGTTTAGTTTCTTTTTCTTTTATCCAAACGAGTAAGAAACTTAACCAGCCTTCAATTAGCGGAATTATGAAATAAATAAACAACATTCCCGCAATAAAATAAAGTAAGGGCACGGTATCACTCTCCTTTAATACATTCAAAAATGTATTAAATTAGTTTGTTTGTTTTGACCTTAATCGATTATACAGCTTGTCTTTGCCTTTGATATATTGTGTTAAATAATCCTATTCATCTTTAATCGCAGAATTAATTTCATTAATCTTTCTCTTTTGGAGATAAATTTCTTTTCTTAAACGCTTTGCTTCAAAACTATCAGGATCGTAATTTTTACAACATTTTAAAGTTTTTTCAAAATCTTCTAATGCTTTAAGTCCTGGTATTAATTGTTTTTTTGCGTATTTAAGTTGTTTAATAATAGCTCGCGTTTCGGCAATAAAACAACCAACATTTTCACTTCGAAAGTCTTCATCTTCTGGAAGGCATCTGGTATGTCCTG